>ERZ795047.401-NODE-401-length-54551-cov-32.751853_pt1 | contig 54551 bp, 53 predicted proteins | sample MGYA00375131_ERZ795047 | MGnify/ENA primary metagenome ERZ795047 (study PRJEB30176, sample SAMN05720228) | activated sludge metagenome | isolation source: Anaerobic digester | place: Japan | collected 2015-05-20 ... | reverse complement strand
TTATCCGGTGAAGCATTACCGATTTCAATTTTTAGCTTTTCAGCAGTCTGTTCACCAATAATTAGATTATGGACACTGCGAACATGTTTAATAATTGCTTCATCAAATTCATCGCCGCCAAGACGGATTGCGTTAGTCACAACCATGCCGCCTAAGGATATTACGGAAATTTCAGTAGTACCTCCGCCAATATCACATATCATGTGACCTGCGGGTTCAAATATTGGAATATCAGCACCAATTGCGGCAGCAAGACTTTCTTCTATTACTTTGACATCCCGTGCCCCTGCTTTATAAGCGCTTTCTTCTACTGCCCTACGCTCAACTTCGGTTATACAGGATGGAACGCCGATTACCATTCGGGGCTTTACGAACCAATGCCGTGGAAGCACTTTAGAGATGAAATAACGGATCATCTTTTCTGTTGTTTCAAGGTCCGCAATTACCCCGTCTCGCAGCGGCCGAATTGCAATGATGTCTCCAGGTGTTTTCCATAACATCCGTTTAGCATCAGATCCAACGGCAACGACCTTTTTAGTACCCCGTTCTACGGCAACTACCGAGGGTTCATTTATAACGATTCCTTTCCCTCGTACATAAATAAGGGTATTACAGGTTCCTAAATCTATTCCAATATCAGAGGAAAGATTGTCAAACAAATTTCCGCGAGCCATAAACATCCTCCGGTTTACATACTGAGCCGATTTCGAGCCGGCCCGTGGTTAGGATCTATTTTGAGCGTTTTACGCCATTCTGATCGTGCTTTTATGCTATCCCCTGAACTATAATAGAGTTCTCCAAGCTTAAAGTGGGCTTCTGCATTTTGATCATTATCAGCAATAATTGCAAGGTACTGATCGATAGCTTCCTGTTGTTTCCCCTCTATAACAAGTAAAGGGGCTAACAGAAGTCGAGCACTAGATTTAAGCTCATCATCTTTGGTGCTCTCTATACATCTATATAGGTATGCCTTTGCATTATCATATTCTTCAAGACCGATATAGGATTTCGCAATTGCCAGAAGCAAGAGATCCGAAGCTGGTTTATCAGGCTGTAAGATTTCAGAGAATGCGGCTACACTGTTTCTATAATCATTAACAGATGCATAGGCCAGGCCCAGATATTCATTAAGATCGGGGGATGAAAACCCCAGATTCTTTGCTTTTTCCAGGTAAAGTATGGCTGAATCAGCAAATGAAGGACCGCTTTTAAAATAGGCCTTCCCTAAAACATAGGGTATTCTGCCATCTTTAAGGTTAGAATCATGGAGGAGCACCTTCCGCAGGGCTGCAATACATTCATCATAATAAACCTGAGCATCCTGAGGCGCAGTTTGGGCTTCTGCTACCTGAAAAGACGCAAACCCGTAAAGCATTAGCAAGAAGGTGTCGAAAGGTTTTTTCTGCAAATTGATTTTTACTTCTCCCAGCAGTTCTTCATACTGGCCATTATTCCATAGGGTAAGCAGATGATTTACGCTATTTGCTTTCTCGATCCGATTTTGACGAACAATAAAAAAGAGAGAAATTGACACTATAAGTAATAATCCCAAGAAGACAGCCAGCTTTATGGCCCGCTTTTTGAGTATTTCTGATGCATAGGATGAACGGGAGCGAGAAAACATGGTGGTTATGATATAACCTGTTTTTGAATAAAAAGTCAACGTAAAAAAAACGATGGATCCATAAGCCGGGTTCTGTCTAACGGCTCCGGTATCCGGAACCGTAGGATTGCCATCTATCTAGCAGTATTGTTGCCAACACTGTCGACGCAGTTAACCCGCGGATTAACGAAGGGGCCCTTCACTCCGCTGCTCAACTTTGCTCCTGATGAGGTTTGCCGTGCCATACCTGTTACCAGGTATGCGGTGGGCTCTTACCCCACCCTTTCACCCTTACTAAACTGCAAAATCCCATGATTTTGCAATAAAGCGGTATACTTTCTGTTGCACTGTCTGTCTCTGAAAAGACTTTCATCTCTTCAAAGCCCGGGTGTTACCCGGCATCATGCCCTGAGGAGCCCGGACTTTCCTCTTATAATATGTAAACCACATGTCATAAGCGGCAATCGGATCCATCGTTATAACTATTTATTCGTCATACTCCATATCAACTTTATCGTCTTCTTCGTCCTCTTCTTCTTCGTCCTCTTCTTCCTCATCAAGGTCAAGATCATCGAGGTCAGAAAGGCTTCCAGAATCTTCGTCATTAAAGAAGTCCTGTTCACCCTGTTCGGATTCCTCGAAATAAAGAATACGGGAGCAATAGGGACAGAAGACGATTTCTTCACCCATCCGAACCTGGTTTGCAAACTGAGCAGGCAGAATCATGTGGCACCCATTGCACACACCACCCTTTATTGGAACAATACCAAGGCCCATTTTATTACGGATAATCCGTTCAAATTTAAAATATACTTCCGGATCAAGTCCAGGGGTAAGATTCTGTTCTTCTTCGATGAGGGCTGCTATTTGAGCTTTTTTTTCTGCAATTTCAGCTTCAATACCAGCGCGACGTTCAGCCAATTCTTTTTCTGCAGCTTCAATCATGGAAGCATCGGACTGTAATTCTTCTGCCAGAACAGAGAGCTGTTTTTCTTCCCGTTGCAGATCCTTTCGATATTGCTGTTCCTTTTCAGTCGCATCCTTAATTTCTTTATCAAGGGCTTCATATTCTCTCTGGGTTGAAATCGTATCCATGTTACGTTCAGCCCGTTCTCGATTAGCCTCTGCTTCGGCTAACAGGGTTTTGAACTGGGCTACATTGGCTTTAACCCGATCGTATACCTGATTCTTTTCAATAAAAGATTTCTTCAGCCGCGCAAGAACATCTTCCTGGGTGGTGAGAATTTTAGGAATTTCCTGAATTTCATGTTCCAGTTCAATTTTTTGAGAAAGGATATCTTGCAGTGTCCGCAGTTTTCCAAATACTTCATCCATTACCATGCTATTCCCCTCTATTAGTGATCCAGATAATCCTTAAGCTTGCGGCTTCGCTTCGGGTGTCGCAGTCGCCTCAATGCTTTAGCTTCTATCTGCCGGATTCGTTCCCGTGTTACGTTAAAATACAAACCCACCTCTTCCAAGGTGAGTGAATATCCATCATCGAGTCCAAACCGCATTTTTAAGACCTCCTGTTCACGGGGAGGAAGGGTTTGTAATACAGTACGCAGCTGTTCCTGCAATAAGGTAAATGCGGTCTGGTTCGCAGGATTTTCAACATCCTTGTCTTCGATAAAGTCGCCAAGGAGAGAATCTTCCTCTTCACCGATAGGAGTTTCCAGAGAAATTGGCTCTCTGGCCACATTTTTAACCGATTTTACCCTTTGGGCGGTCCATCCAAGCCGTTCTGCAATTTCTTCATCCGTAGGTTCCCGTCCAAGAACCTGCATAAGCTGACGGGACTCCCGTACTACCTTATTGATCTGTTCTATCATGTGTACAGGTACCCGAATAGTACGTGCCTGATCGGAAATAGAACGAGTGATAGCCTGTCGAATCCACCAGGTAGCATAAGTAGAAAACTTATATCCCTTGCGGTACTCGAATTTCTCTACTGCCTTAATGAGCCCAATATTTCCTTCCTGAACAAGATCAAAGAAATGGAGGCCCCTGTTAGTATATTTCTTTGCAATCGATACAACGAGCCGAAGATTCGCCTTTATCAGCCGATCCTTGGCGCTCTTCATCATAATCCGGCCACGGTTAATTTCCTTGGCCATTTTATTTATGTTTTCAATGGGCTCTTCAAATTCAGCTTCCAGCTGGTGCATTTTCTTTTCTGTTACCTGGATATGCCGAATTAATTCCTTAATTTCATCAGATGAGAGTCCGAGCTCTTCTTCTTTCCGTTCCCGTTCTTCTTTAATGGTCAAACTTCGACCCAGGGAACGTAATTCTTTAACAGATCCAACCCTGAGCCGTTTTTCGATTCGTTCCTGTTCCTTTTTATATTTTTTTATTTTTTTTGCGGCTTGAACAAATTTTTCAGAAAAACTACTGATTTCTTCTGGATGTATTTCAGCCTCAGCGAGAATAGGAATAATTTTCTGACGAAGCGCTGCCAGTTCGCTGTTATCAAAAATATCCCCGCCTCTGGCGAGAATATGCCGCTTCATATCCATGTATTGTTTTAAATCGGGACCTACCTGTTTCAGGGTATCCCGGTAATATTGATTCAGCCGGCGGCGTTCGGCCATATATTCAGTAATTTCTTTTTTAGAAAGGTTCATTTCCCGCGGGTCCTTCTTAGAAAAGGCTCGCTGGGCTATTGCATAGTATTCGGGAATTATCATTCCGGATTTTTTAACGACCCGTTTTATGATATTTTCCCCTTCTTCCATCTGTTTGGAAAGCTCCACTTCCTGTTCTGCGGTAAGAAGATTTTCCTTTCCAATTTCACGCAAATAGAGTCGTATTGGATCATCAACAGAAGATTCTTTGTCATTATATACAAGTCGTTTTTTTTCTGTTTCTGAAGTCTTTTGTTCTTCGACTTCCTCTTCTTCGGATAAATTTTCTTCTTCGATAAGCTGGATGTTGTTTTCTTCCAGAAGAGCCAATACTTCTTCAATTTTTTCCGAATTAACGATGTGTTCCGGCAAAAAATCCGAAAGTTCGTCGTAGGAGAGGCTCTTTTTTTCTTTAGCGTATTCGATCAGCTTCGCAACTGCGGGGTCAAGCTGCAATTCCGTCATTCCTGGTCTTCCTTAAGCCGACGTAACTCGGCATCTATATGAACTTTTTCGGACAGGAGTTCTTCTATCTGCTGTTCAGATTGAAGCCCCCCTGTCCGTGCGGACCTGAGCTTAAGTATAATCTCTGCCCGGCGCCGCTCAAGGCGTTTTTCACGAATTCTTTTAATTCCGTCTAATACAAGCTGCTCCGGGTTCTGAGAAAAGGCCTTTGAGGAAGTCTTTTCTAAAACAAAATTCCGGAGTTCATCATCCTGTATCTGATTTAATAGTCCATCAACATCCTGTATTTCATTCCTGTAACATTCTTCCAAGGCAATAAATAGTTCCTTTGCCCGTGGATCTTCAACCTCCTCTATAGACAAGGATGATCGTAACCGAGGATAGAGGTTACGGTTTGAAATTATGGTCATCAACAGAAACAGTTCATCATTCATGCGGATCGGAGCTTTACTGCGGATCTCCGCAGGCTTTTGCTGTTCTAAACGATCAAGACTGCGTTGTTTGTCCGCAGCAGTCTTTTTAGAATAGGTTTCAAAATCCCGCAGAACTGCCGTCCGGTCGATCCCAAAAGTGTCAGCAATGGAACCCATACATCCATCTCTGGAAACTTCTGAATCCAAAGTTTCCAGATACGGAAAAAAGAAGGCCACTGCTTGAGCAAGGCCTTCTGTATGAGTAATATCGAATAGGGCTCGAGCTCGACCCACAAGATAATCGAAGTCATTTATAAAACATTTTACATATTTTTGCAACGCCCCTGGGCCATCTTCTTTTAAAATATCTGCAGGATCTTTGAAAATAATCCCCTTTTCTCCCGTTTTTTCCATACTGATGATTCTGCAGGTCAGCCCATTACGGCGACAGGTCAAAATTCCCTTGATTGTTGCGGCCTGTCCTGCTGGATCGTTGTCAAATACAAGGTACGCCGTCTTTGCCCATTGTCTGAGTAAACGGGCTTGTTCGTCCGTAAAGGCGGTGCCCAGGGGGGCTACAGCGGTCCCTATTCCCGCCTGATGGAGGGCAATAACATCCATATAGCCTTCACAAATATGTACTTCTTCGGATTGCCGGATCTGCGGCAGGGCTATTTCTATGGCATAGAGGGTTTCTCTTTTTTTATAGAGGTTCGATTCGGCGGAGTTTAGGTATTTGGGACCATCACCCTGTAATAATCGACCTCCAAAGGCAACTGTTTGTCCCTTTTTATCTGATATAGGGAACATGAGCCGATCAGCAAAAAATGATATCCGTGTATTCTGACGAGAAAAGAGCCCGCTTTTACCAAGAAACTCCTCAGAATAGCCTTTTTTTAGCAAAAAATTAAAAAGCCATTGCCGGTCAGCTGGGGCATATCCCAGCCGAAATTTGCGTATCATTTCATCTGAAATACCCCGTTCATAAACATAGGCAAGGGCTTTTTTGCCCGCCTCGGTAGCGGTGAGAAGGTGATGAAAACTGATGGCAACCCGGCGGTATAACTCTGCCAAATCTTCCCGTTGCTTTGTTCGATTGGTTTCTTCAGGATCAGGGGAACCAGCTTCATATATAACGGGAATGTTAAGTTTTTTTGCAAGAAATTCCAGGGTTTCCGGGTAGGAAAGTTTTTCCAGTTCCATTATAAAGGAAATGATACCTCCTCCCTTATGACAGCCGAAACAATAAAAAAAGTTCTTATCCGGGTCGACTGAGAAGGACGGGGTTTTTTCATTATGAAAAGGACAGAGCCCCCAATAGCGCCCTCCTTTTTTCTCGAGGCGTACATAGTCCCCGATAATGGTAAGCGCATCGGCCCTGCGCTGTATTTCCTGAATGGTTTCTTCAGTAATACGGCTCATTTACTGCCCGCACTCCCTTTTACATAGATTACGCCTGCCTTAATATGTTCATCCAGGGTTTTCGAGAAACGGTGGCGACCTTCATTGGGGTCAACGAGGCGAAAATAAAGAAAATTAGTCTGGGCTGGGTAAAATACAGCCCGTAACGCCACAAGTCCTGGATTAGAAATTGGTCCTGGTGGCAATCCTGCTCTGACATAGGTATTAAAGGGATTTTGTATGGCAATATCCTTAAAATAGAGTACTTCTGGGTGGGGCTTCCCTTGTATTTCTGTAATGACATATTCTACGGTTGCGCAGGATTGGAGCGCCATCCCGATTTTAAGCCTATTATAAAATACACTTGCCATCAGAGGTGCCTCATCATCAACCCGGTATTCCCGTTCGATAATTGAGGCAAGAATAACCTTTTCATGTAAATCCTTTGGCAACATATTCTGTGATTCGGGGGCTATCTGTTTCAGTTTATTAAAAAAATTTTCTGTCATGAGGGAAATTATTTTTTCAGGATTAAACCCCTTAGGAAACAGGTACGTATCTGGGAATAGATATCCTTCGAATGAAGAACTGGGAATTTGATACTTTTCCAGTAATTCACGGCTTGTTGCTGCAAGCATGAAATCCCGGCTCTCACAGATTCCAGATCGTTCCAGAATTTGACTGATTTTTGAAAGGGTTGCCCCTTCAGGGATAGTAACGCGAATTTGCAACTGCTGTCCCTTGGCGAAACGTTGATACAGTGTCAGAAGCGTCTCGGGACCTTTGATAATAAAAAATCCGGCTTTGATTGGCTCTTTGGCTATTCGGTTTACCAGGTTCCATGCGAAGGATGAACGGATTATACCTGCTGCAGCCAGTCGTTTGCCCACACTCTGGGCCGATTCTCCCTGATAAATTTCTATCAATATAGACCCATCTTCCTCTTTTTCAATGCCCCGCTCAAGCTCTGGTTTAATGTTTGACCAGGCAGGGGCTGAATTTACATAGGCAAATAGAGAAAGTCCTGTGATAATGATCACCAAGATGCTGCCCACAATCCAGGCTGCTATTCGAAACAACAGTTGTAAAAACCTTGGCATGCTCACCTCATCAATATAAATTCCACCCGCCGATTCTTCCAGCGGTTTGCCTCATCGGTGTGGGGCACCAGAGGTTCCCGTCCTCCAAGTCCCTTTGCTTCAATACGGTTTTTTTCAATACCCCGTTCAACCAGGGCTGCCATAACTGCCCGGGCCCGTTCTAACGACAGGGCTTCCAGTTCGGTCCGTTCTTCCCGTTCAGTACCTGATAGGTTGACCCCGTGGCCTTCGATACGAATCCGATAGGATGCGTATTTTTTCAGAACCACCCCAAGACGGTCAAGTATGGCCTGGTTACGCTGGTTCGTTTCGTTGTCCATTCCGAACAAATTAGAAGAATTTGGTGGGAAAACAATTGAAGATATGCGGATTTTCAGTCTATCCCCATCCTTTATGACAAACACGTCGGTGGAAAGGGAACCCGTTTTAGTTGCCATATTTCCTAAAACATCCCGTACCTGTACAATATACGAATATTCCTGGGCAGCTTCAATCAATTCATTGTTCAAATTGTAGCCATCCCAGAGAATTGGTTCGGGAGGAAGAGTTTTACCGGAGAAACTGGTAAAGATGCTTCCCGCAGGATCCAAAATGCTGAGTTTCCAGCCGTTTATTTCACTGGCGTCTTCGGCAGAAAGTGTAATTGACAGCACATCGTTTACACCATCCCCATCGGGGGAGAAGGGCTGCGGGCCTAGGCTGATAGAAATATTCGGCGGAGTTCTATCCAGACGAATAGCTTTCCCAGAGAGGGTAATCTGGTCCCCCTTCGCATATTCAAGCTGAGCCCAGGGAGTATATTCCCCATCGAGGGCGATAGTAAGCCCGTCATCAAGAGAACCGTCCCAGAGGAATTGGGCGCTCTGATCGAGGTGGGTGCCCTCCGTAAGGCGGCGCACTCTGGTCCCATTCCGATCCCGAATTTCCACTATAAAATGAGCAAGCCCATCGGTAAATGCCGATACAAGCCGGATTTTTACCGAATCTGCAAAGCCGTCCTTATTTGGAGAAAAAGCAGTAAGGTCGCTGGTGATAGTTGCTGCGGGCCTGCGGGCATCGAGAGTAACTGGGTTAGATTCCACCACAGTCCGATTGCCCGCCAGATCAAGCCCTTCAAGCCTGAAACGGTAAGTTCCATCCGGTGCATGGCTATTGCCATCATCCGTTCCGTCCCAGATAATGCTGGCTGGAGGATTTCCCTTCCAGTTATAACTTTTAATAACCCTACCATCCGATGTAATAACAGAGCCGGTCCATTGATTTCCACCATCAGCTCCTATTGTAAAAGTTGCAGCATCCTGTTTTCCATCTCCATTGGGAGAGAATATCACCGGTTCTGCGGTCACCTTTGCCTGTGGTGGTGTTGCGTCAAGGATGATGGGCTGGCTTGTAGCGCTCAGAATACTGCCCTTTGCCAGAGCAAGCCGAAGCTGTGCCTGATAGCTGCCATCGGGACTCAGTATGCCCAGACTGTCCCTGCCGTCCCAGTTAAAGGTTCCCGGAAGGGTACCAGTATCTTCCTTCACAACCGCGCCGCTTTGGGTATTACGAATGGTAAACTGATAATTGGTGATGGTCCCAATATCCTGATACCGGGGTGTAAAAAGGACCCTGCCCTCACCCGAACGGCTGGATAATAGCTGTGTACTGGCTTGTAGTAGTAGTGTTCCCTTCTGAAGGGGTTCTACCGTAATACGGATCGGGTTTGTACGGCCTGTAAGCCCTACCGAATTAATTCCTTCAGCAACATACGAATAGGTGCCGGCTTCCGCAAGCTGCCCCGAATCGGTATCCCCCTGCCACGGAACTACCGCTTCGGTATTCCGTCCAAGGTTAAAGCTTTTTATAATATGCTGGTTCGCATCTCTGATAAAACCACGCCATTCAGCCTCCGGCGAAAGGTCATGATACAGAGTGATGCCCTCATTATTGTTAAATGACAGACTTGAACGGGAAGCCCTGACCAGCCCGGCGGGCTTTTGAGATTGGACGGTGAAAAAGGGGCTTCTTTGAATGAGTGTATCCCCATTGGTATATTCCATCGAAACTTCGAATCGATAGGTACCATCCGGAATCGGTTCTTTCTGATCGCTCAGTCCATTGAACTGCAGAATGGACGGGAATTGATCCAGACGATCCCGGGACCCCAGCCAGCTTCTGAAGCTGTCCCCATGGGCATTAACCACCTTAATCGTCCAGTTGGTGAGCCCCTCTAGGATGTAATCAGAAAACCGTGCCTGTATGGTCCCAAAGGGTGAACTTGGTTCGGTGGACATGGCCCCACTGGAAAGTGAAATCTGGAGCCTCCGCGGCTTGGCATCCACATAGATGGGTCCCGTGGTTGTTGTAAAACTGTTCCCCCCCATGTCTATAGAGCTGAGTGTATAGGTATAGGTCCCATCGGACACCACGGTACCGGTATTATCCCGGCCATCCCAGACAAATTCTGGCGGCGACATGGCTTCCCAACTATAGGTCCTGACAGGAATCCCTTCTTTGTTTTGTATAGTACCTGTCCAGAGGTCTTCCTTCGTTCCACTTTGTAAAATTTTTAAAAGGTCCCTGACACCATCCCCATTCGGACTGAAAATTGTGTCTGCAATAAGGGTTGCCTGCGGGGGTGTGGAGTCCACATTAAAGGACAAGGTTCTCGTACTTTCATTTCCATGAATATCTTGAGCCGAAATGAATAGGCGGTATTCTCCATCGGGCCAGGTAGTATCCAGGGGAATTGAAATGGGAACCCGTACCAATGCTGTGTTTTTCGGTTGAGGATCCGACTTAGTAAATCTGCTCAGCCCCTGTTCATCCTGAATTGAAAGCTCCCAGGTTTTTATGGGTCCGTCGTCCTTAATAAGGATATCCAGATTGATGAAGGGCCGAGTCTTTGCAGAGTACACCATCTCCAGGGGTTTTGCTAACTCGATGGCGGGCCCCTGCCGATCCTTCTCACCCCTGCTCAATGTGACCGCAGTTTCAATACCTATTCCCTGGGACCAGACAGGCTGAACCCTAAAGCGAGGGATGAACCCCTGTTCGCTCCATTTCAATGCTAACGATATAGCCGGAAAGAGAGAGTTCATTTCTCCATTAAACAGCGCAAGATTCCAGTTTAGAGATAGGGTAAGGATGTTTCCCAAGGTTATCGTTCCCGAGGGCTGTATCAAAAACTCCTGGAAAGCGGGGCTTGCCAACTGCAGGGCTCCAGCAATTTCAACAGGATTGGTAAACAGCAGGGTTTTCCAACCCGTAACAATAGTAAATGGATAGGGGGTTTCGGTTCCATTACCTACATTTATTATGCTGCCAAAGAGGCTGCTCCCTCCCGCTCCTAAATTGGGAAAATCCTGTTGGAATCCTAAAGAAAATCCCATCCCCCATGCAAAAGCAGTAAGCCCCAGACCAGCATAAAAGGTATCCCCCAGCCTTTTTGATATACCAGTGGAAAGGCTCATTCCCTCATCGCTTTTCATTTCTGGTATTAATTTGGGGCTTGCATGCCCTTCTATTCCGCCCCATAGAACTCCAAAAGATAGCGGATAGACCGCTGCTCCTGAAATATAAGTCACAGCCCCCATCTCAGAGTATGTTGTTTTAGGGAAAAGTCCCCCTAAAGCCAGGGTATATTGAGGCAGTTCTAATACTGCAGCTCCAGCGGGATTTACGAGCACCTGGCGTGCATCCTCAGAAGAGGCTGACCAGAGATTGTATGCGCCTGGTAGAGAAAGTGAGGTTGTACTTGGAAATGGTTCCGGAAAGAGGGGAGCAACCATCAGGGTGATAATAAGAGCTCCCAGCAAACAATTTTTTTTAAGCATTTCAGATCCTTTTTAAAAGGGTTTCCAGTTCATCAATAGAAAGATATTCGTATAAAAGACCTTCCATCTTAGACAGGATATCCCGTTCTGGTTCGGAAAGCTTATCCTCCAGAGCTTTTAATCGGGGAAATATGGTGAGGATTTCATTCAAATTTAGTTCAAGTACCGGTTCTTTGTTTTGCATCGTTTACAGTACAATTTCCATCCCTTCTGTAGCAAGTAGAACTTCCAACCCCTTAATTGCTGAATGTTCTGTATACCAGCGGGCGGATTGTAAAATATTAAACAATTTTTTATCGTCATAGGTTGGATCGTGATGAAAAAGTATGAGCTTTGAAATGCCCCAATTAGAGGCAAAATCCACCGCCAGAGAAAATGCGCTATGCCCCCAATTGTATTTTTCTATCGCTTCACCGAGGGTATACTGGGCATCTATCACTAACACATCGGCACCGCCAAAAAAAGCAGCGTTTTCATCATTCCGCTGAAAATCATTGGGGGATAATTCTGTATCGGTGGCATAGATAAACCGCTTTTTTCCATCGGTCAGCATATAGGAATAGGAAGAACCGGGATGATTCATCTGTTTATAATAAACATGCATATCACCAATGTGTACCGGTTCGGTGAGAATATGGAAGTACTTTTTTGCATTCATGGAATCTATGGTTATAGGGAAACAGGGGGCATGCATCTGCTGTTTTAGGGCCATCTCCATAGTGCTGTGGGGAGAGTAAAAATGAAGCGTAACCCCTGGGTCATAGGCAGGACCGAAAAAAGGCAGTCCCTGTATATGATCCCAGTGAAGGTGTGAAAAAAAGAGATAGATATCCTTAGTCTTTCTGCGGCTCTTTGATAGGGCAATCCCGAGTTCCCTGATACCGCTCCCCGCATCTAGAATAAACTGGTACTGTTCATCCGATTCTACCTGGAGACAAGGGGTATTACCCCCTGCGGTGCCAAAAAGCCAGGGGGGAAGATCCGAAAGGAATCGTTCTCTGGCTTGAGGGGATTCAAGATCCGCGGGGGTGATCCGCTCTATAATACTGGAGATTTTACTTTTTATTTGGGCTGGCGATTGGGGTGATGGTATGGATCCTCTGACTCCCCAAAAACGTATTTTCATTATCGCCTCCGTACCACTATCGGTTCCTTCTCCCTCATCTCTAGTTGTTCCTCAATTTCTTCTTTGCTATGCCATTCACCCTGGTCAATTCCGGGACATTCAGCCCTTACCGCCTTCCATGATTCTTCCGATAAAACAATGGAAGACCAGAATGGATACGTTCTGCACTGAAGCGGCCGAGCTTCATATACCGTACAGCCATCCTTCCAGAATATGCAGTCATAATTAGACCGTTCTTTTAATGATAGCTGTTCATACCCACCACCCGCTGGAATCCAACGGCAATACACATCTATAAATTGAGTATAGGTCATATCAAGGGCACTTGCCAGGCGCTTTACATCGGTTTCAGATAAAAACACAAATCCTGGGTCAAAACGGCAGCAGGCTGAACAGCGGGTACATGTAAAATGCAGCCCGTCATGATAAAAGGGATTTTTTTGCATAGAAATGTATTCCTGTATAAAAAAAGGCTGTAAAACAACCTAAGTTATTTTACAGCCCACATCTGGGGAGAGAAGGATTCGAACCTTCGAAGGCTGAGCCAACAGATTTACAGTCTGCCCCCTTTGACCGCTCGGGAATCTCCCCTAGTAATATACTTTTAGATGCAATGCGCCATCGCTTGCTCTACAGCCATCTCCCGGAGTCGAACCGGGGACCTCGAGATTACAAGTCACGCGCTCTAGCCAACTGAGCTAAGATGGCGTCTGTGATGGTTTGCACTATACAGAAAACCGCTCCTTTGGTCAATATGGATTTTATACTTTTTTTATTTTTCTTGAACCCAATCGGGCCGCAGCAGTTCTGCCCCATGTAAATATACATGTTGTGGTTTATGCTGTTCCGGCAGATAACAATGAATCATAATGCGTATGATCTGCGGCAGCATCCCCTCAATTACCGGCTCTGCAGCAGCAAAAAGTGCCACATTTCGGGCCTTTCCTGCCCTGCGTAATGCGGATGCTGGATTAAGGACAGTTAAATCTGGGGTTATGGTAAACTGGATCGATACGATCTGATCCTCATCCAGATTATTGCGACGTAATAGGGTCTCGTAAAGGTCGCTTACCCTTTTCTGTATTTCCTCTTCCGTATTAGCACAACCAGTTGCACCACGAAGGGCAAAAAGTCTAGTACAATCATTCATCGTTACATATTTCCTTGAGTTACTTGTATCAAAAAAGCAAGGAGTAAAGAAAGCAGGCTCCCAAAAATTGTGATGAGGCCGTAGCCAAGATATATTTTAATACCCTTTCTTTTTTTAAATGCAGAATAAATAAAAGCCCCCAGGCTAGCAAGTACAAGCAAAATACTGCAATACATCGTGAGGGTTAATAAAAATAATTGGGTGTCTGGAAGAAAGCCCTGATAATTACCTATACCAAACAGTAAAATAAGGACAAAATTCATGATAAAAAGCAAAATGACGAGTCTTTTGATCAATAAACTAAAAAGCGATTTGGGCAGTACCCTTCTGAATTTCATACTTGCTTCCTGAAGCCCGGTCGTTTATTCTTGTATCAGCATGGAGTATTTTTTTAATTTTGAAAAGATCGCCTATCTCAAAGGGAAACGGCCTGAGGGCTGTATCTTATGCCTCATACGGGATGGAAGCGATCTGGTTCAGGATTTAACCGTTTTTACCAGGGATGGTTTTTCAGTATCCCTCAATCTTTATCCCTATAATCCAGGCCATCTTATAGTGTTTCCTCACCGCCATTGTACGGATCTCAGGGAATTTCAGGTTGATGAACAGCTTGCCCTGCACAGGTTGCTCAGTCTGTCCCTCGCGGTCCTTGACGAGCAATACCATCCTTCTGGGTATAATATAGGCTGCAATATGGGGCTTAATGCGGGGGCATCCATTGAACACATTCATTATCACATAATTCCCCGATATCCAAGAGAAATTGGCATCGCAGAACTGTTTGCAGGGAAACGGGTATTGGTAGAACACCCCCTGGACAGTATGGATCGATTAAAAAAAGCCTTTTCAGAGAAGGCAGCGCAGCTTCTATAACACTTTTTTAAAGGCTTCAAGAGGTATAAGGAGTAGGAAACGTCCTGAGACAGCCCTCAATGAACAGGGATCTTGAACCACCCGATTACTAAGCCCAAAAAAACCACGGCGCCAGGGAAGCCCGGAAAGGGGCCACTTCAGGCCCGAGCTTTCAGCCTGCCAGGGTCCTTCTCCTGCAGGGAATAGGGATACCAGGGTGTTATAGGGAACTGACAGTTCAATGCGGTCCTCCACAAGGCTCACCAATTCTGTTTCTGTGATCCAGCGGCTGGGAGCCTGGGGCCGGTCAAAAAGGGCGGTAATAGCCAGAAGGTGGTCCGTCCGCCCTCCCCCTCCGCCAATCAGGGTCACATCGGTGCATCCCTTTTCCCAGGCTAGCTGTAAAGCCAGTTCGGTGTCCGTATAGTCCTTGTCGACAGGATAGGTTACAACACTATCCTGAGGGTAAACCGAGAGCCGTGAAAGGTCATTCAGGGAATCCATATCGCCCACAATCCAATCAGGCTCAAGACCAAATTGTTCACAGCGGATGAGTCCAGAATCGGCGGCGATTACCAGATCCGGTTGATCTAAGAAGGGCTTGCATAATTCATACTGGGGACCTGAACCGCCAATAAAAATAATCGCATGTTTTATGTTTCCCATAGGCTGTGCTTCCTCATCCCCTTTTCCTGTAAAGGTCCATTGTATTATAGTGGCCCCATATGGGCAAGTTCCACATCCATCCAGCGGTGCTCGAAGTAGCGCGTATTTTTAAACAACACCACAAAGAAGTTTTCCTGGTCGGCGGAGCAGTCCGGGATCTTGTTCGGGGAAAAGACGCAAAGGACTGGGATTTAGCAACCAATGCAAAGCCTGGAGAAGTGCAAGCCATGTTCCGCCGGGTTATTCCAACGGGAATTAAACATGGAACTGTCACGATCCTGTATAGGGGACTCTCTATCGAGACAACCACCTTTAGAACCGAAGGGACCTATTCGGATGGCAGGCGCCCCGATACGATACGGTTTGCCAACACCATAGAAGAGGATCTGTCCCGGCGTGATTTTTCTATGAACGCCCTCGCCCTTGAATTGCCCGAACAGCGCCTCGTAGATCCCTATGATGGGCAAGCTGATATAAAAAAAAGAATTATCCGCTGTGTAGGGGAAGCTGCAGAACGTTTTTCTGAAGATGGTTTGCGCCCCCTCCGGGCAATCCGTTTTGCAGCCCAGTTGCAGTTCTCAATTGAGCCAAATACCCTGGCTGCCATCCCTTTAGCCCTTCCCATAACCGCAAAGGTTGCCATAGAGCGGGTTCGGGATGAACTTGATAAGATTCTTGGCTCTGAACAGCCCTCACAAGCCTTCAGATTGATGGAAGCTACGGGTATGCTGTCCCTTTTTCTCCCGGAATTGCAAGCCTGCCGCAATGTGGAACAGAAGGGCTTTCATCAATTTGATGTACTGGACCACCTGCTCTTTTCCTGTGACGCCGCCCCCAGGGATAAACTCGTCGTAAGGCTTGCAGCCCTTCTTCACGACATCGGTAAACCAGCGGTTCGTGCGAAGGATGAGCTCGGCATCTGGACCTTTTACCGACATGAGGAAGTATCGACTAATATGGCCCGGGATATTTTGAGCCGTTTAAAGTACCCCAATGCGGTTATCGACCAGGTATGTCATCTCATAAGTGTCCACATGTTTCATTATGATGATAGTTGGACCGATGCTGCAGTACGCCGGTTTATTGTCCGGGTCGGAGAAGCTGCACTAGAAGATCTCCTGGACCTGCGCCGAGCCGATACCTGGGGAACCTTCGGGAAGGAGCCTCCAGCGGGTCTTAATCAATCCTTGGTGGATCGGGTGCATAGGGTACTAGCAAAAGATAAGGCACTATCAATAAAAGATTTAGCAGTGAATGGAGAAGATTTGGCCCAATTAGGGATTCCGCGGGGGCCGCTTATGGGAAGAATATTAAAGGAACTGTTTGAAACCGTACTGGATGATCCCGGACAAAACACAAAGGAGACCCTTTTACGAATTGCACAAAGGCTCCATGAGAAATTGACCTGAGTAACGTATTAACGGATTACCCCTTCGAGGGGTCGGTAATTGCGGTATAGGCGATCCTTGCCGCAGCCTGCTCTGCTTCTTTTTTATTTTTACCGATTCCAGGCCCATATGTTACGCCATTAACGTTAACCTCTACCCAGAACATTCGTTCATGATCGGGGCCGGTCCGTTTAAGCAGCGTATAAATAGGATAAGTTCTAAACAGGTGTTGGCTTTTTTCCTGGAGCAGGGTCTTATAGTCCCGGTGGTGTTGATTGGTTACCACCCGTTCAATTTCAACCTCAATATACTTGCTAATAAATTCGAATACAGCCTTGTACCCAGAGTCTAAATAGTAGGCGCCTATGAGGGCTTCGAGGGCATCGGCTAAAATTGCTTTTTTTGTTCTGCCCCCAGAGAGCTCTTCCCCTTTTCCGAGGATCAGTAAAGTATCAATCTGAAGTTCCCGGGCAATCCCTGCAAGGGTATCCTCAGAGACAACAACAGACTTGATTTTTGCAAGTTCTCCCTCTGGCTGCTCGGTAAGTTTTTCATATAAGAGTGTAGCGGTACAGGCACCCAGAATTGCATCACCTAAAAACTCGAGCCGTTCATTATTTACTTTTTGTGGAAATTCATTTGATGCAGAGCGGTGAACGAAAGAAAGGTTCAGAAGATCAAGACTTCTGAACCTTATTGCTGCGGTCTTCTGAAAATCAAGCAGCACCTGTTTTCTGGCGCTATTGACTGTTATTGACCCAGCGGGGACCGCCTTAAAGGTGCGATCCTTCACTGTCTTACTTTTGCTGGGATTTAATGAATTCGTAGGCGTCCCGGACAGTCTCGAACTCGTTTGCTTTCTCATCAGGAATAGAAATACCCATTTCTTCTTCGATAGCATACACAAGCTCATAGGTATCCAGACTGTCTGCGCCTAGATCCTGCCGGAAAGAAGCATCCAGGGTGATTTTGCCCTCATCGATCTCTAATTTTTCAGCGATCAGCTTCTTCATTTTCTCAAATAATTCATCCATCTTAGTAATCTCCTTATCCTATTAGGCTTTGGACTCGGGAACGATTACCTGCTTGCCGCGATAAAACCCGCATTTCGGACAAACCCGATGGGGAAGAACACGGTTTCCGCAGGTGCTGCACTCAACGAGTGTGGGCGCGACAAGCTTCATGTTGATGGATTGCCGGCGCCGGGTCCGAGCTTTGGACGTCTTAAACTTAGGAACTGCCATATCAAAAACCTCACTTAAGTCGTTGTACCGGTAGAGTCTGACACAATCTAAACAAAATGTCGTAGATTGTCAAGATCAAATTTCCGGATGATTCTAAAAAGAGGCCCTATCATACTTTTTTTTCAAAGCTTCTGCAACTATGGGAGGGACCATGGTTGAGACATCTCCCCCAAAAGATGCCAGTTCTTTGATCGCTGATGATCGGAGTATAAAATACTTTGGATCGGTGGTCATAAAAATTGTTTCAATTGAAGGATTAAGCCCCTTGTTCATCATGGACAGGTCGAATTCATATGCAAAGTCTGATACCCCTCGAACCCCCCTGATAAGAACTTTTATATTTTCTTTGCTGAGATAGTTCACTATAAGAGAATCCCACATATCTACATGTACATTTGACCAGTGAGAAACCAGGTTTCTCATCATGGCGACCCGTTCTTCTGGAGAAAAAAGGTACTTTTTCTCACGATTTACCGCGACTATAATATGCAGTTCATCAAATATTTCAACTGCCCGTTCAATAATGTTAATATGTCCATATGTTGGAGGGTCAAAGGATCCTGGAAAAACTGCTCGTAACATAATGAAAAGAGCATACGAGAGCATAATTGCTCCGTCAAGGGCCTTAAAGTGTAAGATTTTTCATATATGGTTTGACGAGTCGGCCTTGCTCAGATAGAATATACATCATGAAGAATAACCTGCGGTATCTATTCAGTCTAACATTTGTTGTAATCACCGCTCTTTCTTGTCAAACTCAGCAGAGCGCTTCTCTAAAAACACAGCAGCCTATACATGAACCGTTACCCACATCAGAGATTGAACCAGTAATAGAAACAGCTACTGTTCAGACAGAACCTGCCATTGAAGTAAAAGATGAAACATATTTTGATCCTACGAGCATAAGCAAGGAAGTTTTTGATGCAACCAAGGGTGAAGTTCAGGCCCTGATAGAAGAATTGAACCAGCTTATACGGGATAAAAATTATACAGCCTGGGTTCAATACTTAAGCCCCGGTTATAGGGAATCATTAAGCAATCCAGAATTTTTAAAGACCGTTTCTGAATCGAGCAGGCTCAAGAATCAAAAAATTGTATTAAAAAGTCTGGAAGATTATTTTTTATATGTGGTCGTTCCATCCCGGGCAAATGACCGGGTCGATGATATCGAATTTATTGGTCAAAACAGGGTAAAAGCATATACTATTACCAGTAAAGGACAACGGCTTCGTCTGTATGAGCTTGAAAAAACTAATGGGAATTGGAATATTGTTAATTGAGGAAAGGCCTTAGGAGGAAACAATGAAAACTTGGAATCGAATAGGTGGATTGCTGATTGTGTCACTGTTAACAATAACAGCAGCATTCGGTCAGACAAAAACCAATGATAAGGAACTTTCGGTTGAGGAATCCTATCTGCAGGAATCGATTGAGCAGATGGTGATCCGCGAACAGGCCAGAGCCGACAGTCGGGACATGAAGCTCGTAGCCCTGGAGTATATTGGAGACGCTATTAAGGGTGGCCGGACTAATCAGGAAATACAAAAAACCCTGGAATACCTTGCTCTGGAAGGTATTGTCTATCAGGCCCGGGAAGGTGGAGTCGGCCGGTTAATCAATAACTATCCCGATGTCCGTGCCAAGGCTGCACAATACCTTGGAGAACTTGGTACTAAGGAAGCCAAAGATGTGCTTGTGAAAATGGTTTTAAGCGATCCAGAGCCGATGGTATTAACAGAGGCGGTAAAATCTTTAGGTAAAATCGGCATTAATGACAATGATGAAGTTACAACCGCAATCTCCTGGATTGTTACCCGTTTTGACATTCTTAACCCTGACAATATCTTAGCTCTTTCAGCCCTGGAGGCTTACGAAAAACTTGCTGAGAAGAACGGCGGTATAAAGGATCCTTCCGCAGTACGCACAATCATCAGAATTGCAGAGGGTAATTATATCCGTCCGGTCCAGGCCCGGGCACGGGAAACGCTGAACACCTTGAGAAAATATACCGCTCAGCAGAATAGCAAGACCGGCGGTCAGAAGTAGTAGAGCCTTTGTAAAAGAATCCTGGCAGCCCAGGAGCCTGTTGGACTATAAACGTGGTTCCTTGCCAGGGTCTTTTTTTTACCCTTGATAACTATACATTTGTTAAGTATAATATGGGTATGGGTACCGTACTGATCGGGACATCGGGCTATTCCTACCACGAATGGGTGGGACCGGTATATCCCGAAGGAATAAAAGCCAATGAATATCTCGCCTATTACAGCACCCTCTTCCCTGCGGTGGAGCTGAATTTCAGTTATTACAAAATGCCTGAACAGGCTCAGATACGCCGTATACTGGAAGAAAGCCAGAACAGGCTTATATTTTCGGTAAAGGCCCATGAATCTCTGACCCATAGGGTGAATCCTGCCATATGGCAGGAAGAGGCCGCCACATTTTGCCATGCCTTGGAGCCCATGGCTGCCAATGGTTGCTTGGGAGCCATCCTGCTTCAGTTTCCCTTTTCTTTTCATTATGAGGCGGACCAGCGGCGGTATTTAGACAGGTTGCTCAAAACCTTGAAGGATTTTCCAGTAGCTGTAGAGTTTAGAAACAGCCAGTGGTTTAATAACAGGGTCATCGAAGGATTCCGGGAGCGGAATATTTGTCTTGTATCCCTGGATATGCCATCCCTTAAGGGCTTACCTCCCGTGTTAGATGTGGTAACCGCCCCCTTTGCATATCTGAGACTCCATGGCCGCAACGGAAATACCTGGTGGGGGTCAGATGGGGCGGAACGGTATAACTATCTATATAACGATCAGGAACTCCAAGCCTTTGTAGATCGCATCAGGTTGTTATTGACCCATGCTGAACGGGTTTTTGTATTTTTTAATAACCACCGGCGGGGCCAGGCAGTTCAAAATGGCCAAAGCCTTGCAGCGCTGTTAAAAAAGGCGGGTCTGCCATGCGGGACATAAATGGCAAGACCGCGGCCATTGTACACATCAATGTGACCGGTTTTGCTTCGGCGGTGGCTATGACCCGGGACCGGTCCTTGAGGGACAAGGCCTTTGTGGTAGCAGAACCGCGGGCCGGCAGGGCGGTGCTGCTGGATGTCTCACCCCGGGCTCTGGAAGAGGGGCTTAAACCGGGGATGGCCCTTTCAGAGGCAGAACGAAGGGTTCGAAATTTGCAGGTACTCCCCCCCGATGCGGAGGCAATGAGACGGGCCAGTGAAGCCCTATTTGCCGTGGTTAAGCCCTTTGCGCCCCTCATAGAGCAGGTCCCAGGGGGGCACCTCTATCTGGATCTGTCTGGTACGGGACGGCTTTTCGGGCCGCCGTCGGATACGGCCCTCCGGATCCGACGGGATATCAATGAAAAACTCAATCTGGATCCGGCCCTGGCGGTGGCCCCAAACAAACTGACAGCCAAGGTCGCCACCAGGACCTTGCGTCCCGCAGGTTTTGCGGCTATTCGAGTTGATGAAGCGGCGGATTTTCTTTCCTGGCAGGATATACGGCTCCTTCCTGGCATTGGTCCCGCCTTGTGCAAACTGCTCCATACCGCAGGGCTCTATACAATCGGCGATGTGGCGGACCTCTCTGACAGTGAAGCCAAAACACTGCTGGGGAAACAGTATAAAACCCTGTTATATTCAGCCCGGGGCATTGATACGGAACCGGTCTATGATTGCACCCAGCGGAGGCCCTCCATTGCACGGGAATTACAATTTCAGGGAGCCGTATCAGAACGGGAGGTTCTGCGGGGTGCCCTCATGGCCCTGGTAGAAGAGGCCGGCATGGTGCTGCGTCAACAGCGGCTGGCGGCCCGCTCCTTAGGTCTGGTATTGGAGTATGCTGACGGAGTGCAGCGCCGGACTAACAAACGATTTCATGAAGCCCTGAGCCTGGATCAGCCCCTTTATCGGGAGGCAGAAACCTGTCTTGGTATAGCGATGGATCGAAGGGTCCGGATCCGCATGATCGGGATTGAACTCGGGGAACTTGAACGGGATTACGGCGAGCGGGACCTTTTTATGCCAGAAACCGGCGAACCGCAAAGTCGGCTTCAGCGGGCCCTGGATATAAACCGCAAGCGCTTTGGGATGGGGGCCCTGGTTCGGGGCACTACCCTCTTAGCGGAAAAGTATGCAACAACATGAATGTACGGCTTGGCATCAAGACAGCCTATTCGCTCCTCTATGGTCCCCAGCGGCCCGAATCTATCGTGGAGCGGGCCGCCAGCTATGGCGTACAGGTCCTGGGGATAACCGATCGGAATAGCCTCTATGGTCTCCATGAATTTCTGGAAGCCTGTAAGGAATGGGGTATTACGCCCCTCATAGGCTGTGAGTTCACCAGTACATCCGGTTCGGTAACAGCCCTGGTGTTAGAAAAGCGGGGCTTTTCCCGGCTCTGTGAACTGCTTACCGCCCTCGCTCCTTACCGAACAACAGGAACAGAGGTAAGTCCTGAAATCTTAGGCCCCCTTCTAACAGCGGAAACTGACAATGAAACTCGAAAGGATCTAGGGGCTCTCGCGTTCATTAGTGCTGAGCCATTTTGGCTAGCCTATCTTAAAGGGAAAGTTCCCTTACTGTATGCCGCCTGCGGTCCAGGCAACCTGTCGGCCATCGGTTTTGCACGGATCCACCATATTCCCCTCATCGCTCTGCAGAATGCCTATTTTCTTTCTTCAGAGGACTATCCGGTCCATCGGGTTTTACGGGCCATAGCTGCCAATAAAACGCTGGGTACCCTGGAGCCAGGGGACTGCATCGATGAAGCGGCGGTACCCAATCATATATTGATGGATGAAAGGGCCTACAGCCGCTTTTATCGTTCCTGGCCGGAGGCCCATCAGGCGGCGCTCGACCTGGTTCGGCAGGTCCGCTGTATCGATCCCTTTGATGGCTATATATTTCCGGTCTATGAAAGTCGTAACAAGGAAAAACCCGAAGATATGCTGCGCCGGCTGGTCCTGGAAGGGGCTGAACAACGCTATGGGGAACTTTCTGATGCCATACTGGACCGGATTGACTATGAATTAACTATTATCAACCAAAAAGGGTTTGCGTCCTATTTCCTTTTCATGCATGATATTGTAAGTTTTGCGGACCGGACCTGCGGCAGAGGTTCCGGAGCTGCGTCCATTGTGTCCTATAGTCTTGGCATCACCAACGTGGATCCCATTGCTCACCGGCTTTATTTTGAGCGGTTTTTAAATCTATCGCGGCTGGACCCACCGGATATTGATGTAGATTTTCCCTGGGATGAACGGGATGCACTTATTAAAAAAGTTATCGCACAATTTGGTAAAGAATACTGTGCCCGGGTGGCTAATCACAATCGGTTCCGTTTCCGTTCTGCCCTGCGGGAAACCGCCAAGGCCTACGGGTATTCGGAAGTAGAGGTTTCTGCCCTGGAACGGCAATTACAACGGGGCATACTGCATCTTGAGGAACTGACGCAAACCAGGCGGTCCGAGTGGACCCAGGTTGTGCATATGGCGGAACAGCTCGAAGGGCTTCCCCGGGGACTTTCCATGCACTGCGGGGGACTGGTCATCACCCCTGAACCAATTCGCCGTTATGCGCCGATAGAAAGCTCCCCGGAAGGCTTTCCCCTGCTCGCCTGGGAGAAGGAAGGGACTGAAAAGGCCGGTCTGGTAAAACTTGACCTTCTGGGAAATAGATCCCTTTCGGTGATCAGGGACGCCCTCGCAAACCTTAAAAATGATGGCATTACCATAGACTTTCTGCGGACCGACCCGACCAGAGACCAGGCAACTGTTGAAGCCCTCGCCTGCGGTGATACCCTCGGCGTCTTTTATATAGAGTCCCCTGCCATGCGCCAGCTGCAAAAAAAGACCGGCCGGGGAGATTTTGACCACATTGTCATCCATAGTTCCATAATACGGCCTGCGGCAAATCGATTTATTGAAGAATACGTACGCCGTCTAAAGGGCGGTGCCTATAAAAGCTTGCATCCTCGACTAGAAAATATTTTATCTGAAACCTATGGCATCATGTGTTATCAGGAAGATGTATCCAAGGTGGCGGTTGCCCTTGCTTCTTTCAGCGAGGCCGAAGCGGATGCCCTGAGGAAAATTATTGCAAAAAAAGCAGGGGGAACAAAGCTGGCAACCTTTAAGGAACTATTTTACAAAGGATGCCAGCAAAACCAGGTCCCCCTGCCTGTTATAGACGAAGTCTGGGCCATGATGCTTTCCTTTGACGGATATTCTTTTAATAAACCCCATTCGGCTTCCTATGCCATGGTTTCCTTTCAGTCGGCCTATCTCAGGGTACACTATCCCGCCTATTTTATGGCTGCGGTGCTATCTAACCAGGGGGGGTATTACCATCCCCTGGCCTATATAAGCGAATGCCGCCGGATGGGGTTGCAGGTTACAGGCCCAGATATCAATACCAGCCAGTATCGCTATTACGGAAAAGACAAGAATGTGGTGGTGGGGCTTATGGCAATCCGGGGGCTCGGAGCAGAAACCGCTCAGCAGCTGCTTGCTGAACGACAGCGGCGGGGTCCCTTTCATTCCCTTCAGGATGTTACAAGGCGGCTCCGCATTTCCCGGGATGAGCTTGCGGCCATGACGAGTTCTGGCCTTTTTGACAGTATTTCAAACGTGAGCCGTCCTATGCAGTTTCGTATTCTGCTTACTGAACAGGAAAAACAACATGAACCGGAGCTCTTCTCTGCAGCGGAACCACAATTTCCGGTCTACGGTACTGAAAACAGGCTTGTAAATATAAACAACCGAGACCAGGCTGTGCAAAAGCAAAAAACAGCAATAGATATGGAGTCCCGTTGGCAGGAATTTGAGACCCTTGGATTCCTTCGTTCTGGACATCCATTAGACCTGTGGAATGTTCCGCAGGGACTGTCAAACATACAACGAATCTTTGCGGCGGATCTTGCCAGCTATGTGGGACGGCGTGTTCGGCTTATCGGCTGGCCCATTACAAGAAAAGATGTCTGGACCATACGGGGAGAAACCATGACCTTTATAAGCTATGAAGATGAAACCGCCCTCTATGAAACAGTCCTATTCCCCCCGGTTTATCAGAAATATCGAACCATACTTTTTGATATTCAACCCTTTTTACTGACAGGCCTCGTAACCCAGCAGCAGGGGGCTGTCAGTCTGGAATTAGAAGGGCTGGAAAAACTTTCTCTTCGTAATGGCGAGGAGCACTACAATTCTATGAAGACAGCCCACCATTTGAAGCTGCCGGCCTTTTGAGTATCGGCGATTCAGTAATTTGAGCCGATTTATCCTGGTTCAAGGTTCTTAATTTTATGGCATTTCTTATACGGTAAATATAGAGGGCAGCCAGATGGTCCTGAGGGTTCTTTGCATAACATAATTTGAATAGTTTCAGCGCTTTTTCATAATCCTTTTCAAAGTATAAATGAACCCCCTGTTCAAAAATATTTTTTGATTCGATGAAATATATTTTTTCTTTCGGGGGGTGCACTTCGAGCAATTCATAAATATCACAGGGCTGAGATTTTCCTTTAACCAGTACCGTATCAATCAGACGGCTTTGGAAACCCGCTTCCTTTACATAGCTTTGCATAGCACCGGAAAGCAAAATGGGAACATTGTAGGTTCGGGTTAAGGATTCTATCCGGCTTGCCAGATTGACCGAGTCGGAAATAACCGTGCTTTCGATTCGCTGCTGTTCACCTATTATTCCGAGCATAACCGGTCCTGTGTGTATGCCTATTCCAATCTGGATTGGCTGGAGTCCATAGGATAGCCGCTCATTATTGTATTCATTAAGTTTTTCCTGCATGGCCAAACTGGCCCGCACCGCATCCTGCGGGTTTTCAGGAAAGAGGGCCATAATACCGTCACCGATGTATTTATCAATAAAACCATGATAATTACGGATAACTGGGCCAATGCGATTAAAGTATGAATTGATGAAGTTAAAGTTTTCCTGAGGACTCATGGTTTCTGAAAGACTTGTAAAAGAACGAATATCTGCAAACAGGATTGTGATAGAACGTAATGTCTGATCCCCTAATTGAATATCGTTAATACTTTTTTTATTCAAAAAATTAAGAAATTCGTTAGGAACAAACCGTGACATGGATTTATTCACCGTGGTTAATTCATCAGAAAGCTGTTCTACCCGGGTGAAAGAGTGAGAAAATAAGCGTGCCAAGGCGAGTGATTGCAGAAAGATAAAGCTGAAAAGTCCAAGTGGAAGCAGATATGTGGTTTGGATAAGGTTCTTGGAATAGAGCACATCGTTGATTGCAGTGAGGGTAAACAGGATAAACCCGGTAGCTATAAGTGGTGCATTTTCCCGTTTACGTATCCACGCAATGGCTATGCAGACCAGTACAAAGAGAAGTCCTGCAATTGCTGTAATTTCCATCGGGGTGACGAGACGGTTAAATAACCTCAGTGGTAGTACCACCGCTAAAATGGTAAATAAAAGCGCTGGAGTGAGCATAATGCTTAGACCCAGTGAAGGGATATCCTCGGGGAAAAGTTCTTTGAAAAAGAGGCCAAAGAAAAGGGCTCCAAGATAAAACACACTCAGTTCAAGTTTTATCTGTATTTCCCAGGAAATATGAGGAATAAGATGGGTTAACGCTATAGATCCGGTTGTTATAACCCTGAGGGCCACAATTATACAGAAAAGGCCAAAAAAGAGGGGAGACCTGTCCTTTGGTCTAAATATAAACATAGCAATGTTATACAAACCTATGATCAGAATGGAGCCAAAAAGGAAGAGTTCACCCATCAAAGACCGGTTATAATAATTTTGTATGCCCTGGGCGGTGCCAAAAACAATAGGTTTCCATTGTCCCCCATGCCGATAGTCCCGGTTCGCAACGAAAAGAAAAATATCAAGCTTGTTCTTTTCCGGGGTGACATAGTAAACTTCTGGCCTAAATTCTCCCATAACAAGCCTGTTATCCAGGCTTGCAATGCCATTATTACCAATAAGCCTCCCATTTATATATAATTCATAGGAACTGACCATTTGAGGAACATAAAGACCATACACCTGTGAGTCTGGCAGCATAAGGGTAAGTCTATAGGTTGCGGAACCTTGAACCGGAAATTGCTTGCCACCATGGCTGCCGCTGTTCCAATAAGAAGGGATTACGGGCCAGGCATCGGGCTCTGCATTTGTCTTTGTAAGTTCCTCTGCATCTACTATTTTTCTTTGCCACCAAAAGGCCCATGCTCCGCTTAATTCTATGGTGCGACTATTGGAGAATTGTACCGAGGTAAGGTCCATGATTCCTGAATTGGCCATTGGAAACTCCTCGGAAACAAGAAAGGGCACTATAACTAGCACGAAAAAGCAACTAAAAAACCATTGTTTGTTCATCAATATTATCCTGCTTAAGGAAATTATAATCTATTTCTGGCTACTATAATAAAGTTTATTTGTATTATATAGTCATCAGAGGGATACACCGAACCCACTTTAATTCAAAATCGTGCAATACCGTCCATTCTTGCGGGCAAGGATGTCTTAGCCAGTGCCCAGACAGGGACTGGAAAAACCGCAGCCTTCGCACTACCCATATTGCAGCATCTTTACGAAAATCCAGGTTTTGCAGGACCCCGTAATATACGAGCCCTAGTTGTGGCTCCAACCCGGGAACTGGCAGCTCAGATCAATGATTCTTTTTCAACCTATGGTCGCTTCTGTGGTTTAAAAAATTATGCTGTTTTTGGCGGTGTTGGAAAATCAAACCAAATTCACGCCCTTGCCAAGGGAATCGACATTCTCATTGCAACACCTGGAAGACTGTTAGATTTGATTTCCGATGGAGCATTAAGCCTTCAGAAGGTTGAAATCGCGGTTTTTGATGAGGCTGATCGAATGCTTGATATGGGATTTATTCGTGATGTTCGTAAAATTGTTACTATGCTCCCGAAAAAACGGCAGACCCTGCTTTTTTCTGCAACTATGGAAAAGGAAATCGAAGCATTCAATTTTGATATGCCTTCGGAGCCCGAAACCTATGTTCACCGCATTGGACGAACTGCGAGGGCCGGTGCAGAGGGGACTGCCATATCGTTCTGTGACAATGAAGAAAAAAAGCTGCTCAAACAGGTAGAACGGCTTATTAAAAAACAGATTCCCGTAGAACGGGCTGTATAAAGAGGCCTTTTTGATTAAAAATCAGGCAGTATTAAAAAAGGGGCCCCTTGAGGCCCCTTTTACTATATGAGAGATGCGGGACTCGAACCCACCACCTTCAGCTCCGGAGGCTGACGCTCTATCCAGATGAGCTAATCTCTCGTTTTGTATGTACACAAACTATAGTATTCTGCATGGAATGTCAAGACTTCAGGCTGTGCTTGACACAAAACACATCGGTACGGCATAAGAAGTTATGGAACCAATCATCTTAGCATCGGGGTCTCTGAGGAGGCAGGAATATTTTAAACTCCTTGGGCTGCCCTTCAATATCATGCCATCCTATGTGGATGAAACCCCTCAAATGGACATGAGCCACAAGGAACAGGCAGAACAAATAGCAGAACGGAAGGTAAGAAAAATCCTTGAAGTATTGGACGGGCGCTTACCCCTATGGATCCTTGGGGCAGATACCATGATTTCTATAGATAATAAGGTTTTTGGCAAACCTGCAGATAGACAGGAAGCCTATACTATGCTGAAAACCCTTGCAGGCCGGACTCATGAGGTAATCACTGCCATGGCACTGTATGTGGGCAGAGAAAAACGAATTGCACTTAAATCTGTCACCAGTAAGGTCCGATTTTCTACATTAAGTCCTGAAGAGATAGAATGGTACCTGGATACAGGCGAATGGCAGGGGGTTGCAGGAGCATATCAGATTCAGGGGCTCGCTTCTTGTTTTATTTCCTATATAGAAGGTTCATACAGCGGCATAGTAGGCTTGCCAATTCATGAATTTTATGGCATGTTACGGGAGAATGGTTATCCCTACGGGGCCTAAACCATTTAATTTTCCGCTACCCCCAGGGTAGTGAGATACAGAGAAGGTTTGGTTTTCTTCAGGATGAAAACCAACAGGGAGGATATTTTGGCAGTAGTTACTATGAAGAGCCTGCTCGAATCGGGCGTGCACTTCGGCCATCAGGTCAAGCGCTGGGATCCTCGGATGAAGAAATACATCTTCGCCGAACGGAATGGTATTCACATCATTGACCTGCAAAAAACTATTCAGGCAATTAAAGATGCCTATGAAGCGGTTCGTAAGACCGTCAGCTCCGGCAAGACCGTGCTCTTTGTCGGTACCAAAAAACAGGCACAGCAGGTTATCCAGAAAGAAGCTGAACGCTGTGGCATGTTCTATGTAAACAACCGCTGGCTTGGCGGTATGCTTACCAACTTTGCAACCATCAAGAAATCTCTGCTCCGTCTTAAGAAGCTTGAGAAGATGGAAGTTGATGGTACCTTCGATAATCTAACCAAAAAAGAAATCGCAGCTCTGGCAAAAGAACGGGCAAAATTACAGAAGAACCTGGGCGGTATCAAAGAAATGAAGGATCTCCCCGGTATCCTCTTTGTTATCGACACCCGTAAGGAAGCTATCGCGGTTGCAGAAGCCCAGCGCATGGGGATTCCGATCGTTGCAGTAGTAGATACCAACTGTAATCCTGAAGGTATCGATTATCCGATACCCGGCAACGATGATGCTATTCGGGCCATCACCCTCTTTACCCAGATTATCGCCAATGCGGTTATCGAAGCCGATAACGAGGCGGGGCTTAAAATCATTGAGACCCTTGGCGAAGACGAAGAAGCTACCGAAGAAATGCTGAGCGATTTGTCTGTCCGCGAGGAAGATGAAGAAATCGACATCAATTCCTATAATGGTGAAATTCCGGCTTCCAGCGAAGTTGATGAGGATGCCGATGAGGATGAACTTCCTGTTGATGTAGATCGGGTTTACGAATCCAAATAAGGAGAATACCGTGGAAATTAAAGCATCCGATGTAAAGGCCCTGCGCGATAAAACAGGCGCTGGTATGATGGAATGCAAAAATGCCCTTATAGCCTGCGAAGGGGACTTTGCCAAGGCTGAAAAATACCTTAAGGAAAAGGGCCTGGCAGCTGTAGAAAAGCGATCCGATCGGGCTACTAATGAAGGCAAGGTGTTCATCAAGATTGCCAATAATAAGGCTGTCCTGGTCGAACTGGCTTCCGAAACCGACTTTGTCGCCCGGAATCCCGATTTTATTGCCCTTGGTAATAAAATTGCCGAAGTTGCCCTTGCAAAGGGATATACCGAGCCGAATGATGAATTAAACAGCATGGTAACCGATCTGGCTACTAAGATTCGGGAAAACATGGGACTTAAACGGCTTAAGGTCGTTAATGCTGCTAACAATGAATATCTCACCAGCTATATTCATGGTGATGGTCTCATTGGTGTCGTGGTTAAGCTTGCAGCGGATAAACCTGAAGCCCTGCAGGATGAACGGGTAAAAACCTTTGCTTTTGACCTGGCACTGCATATTGCAGCCTTTAATCCCTTTGCCTTAGACCGCAGCAAGGTAGATCCGGCCCATCTGGCTGAACAGGAAGAGATTTTCCGCAAGCAGATGGAGCAGGATGAAAAGATGAAGGGTAAGCCTGCCAATGTGGTAGATAACATCCTTAAGGGTAAGGTGAATAAATACCTTGCAGAAATCTGCCTTGTGGATCAGGGCTTTGTTAAGGATGAAAAACTTTCGGTTGCGAAGGTTCTGGAAGACCTCGGAAAACAGGTTGGTGCAAAGATTAGTATCGCCGACTATGTTTACTTCCGTGTAGGCCAGTAAAAAGTAATTACCCGGGGCCACTGGATACCAGTGGCCCCTTATATTGCAAGCCTGAAAAGGGCGTTCAAGGAGAAGTACATGCATTCCGCCATAAAAAACTCTGAAGATCGAATGAAAAAGACCATTGCAAGCCTAAAAGACGATCTGGCCAGTATCCGTACCGGCCGGGCTTCCGCTGCCCTTTTTGATAAAATCCGGGTAGATTATTATGGTGAAAAGTCTCCCCTGAATCAGGTTGCAAACATATCTATTCCCGAAGCTCGGCTAATTGTCATTCAGCCATGGGATCGGGCCATGATTGGAGAGATTGAAAAGGCAATCAGGACATCTGAACTGTCTCTCAATCCATCCAATGATGGTAAGGTAATCCGAATCTCCATACCTCCACTTACCGAAGAGCGCCGAAAAGATCTGGCAAAACAGGCAAAAAATCTGGCTGAACAAAGCAGAGTGGCGATTCGTAACATTCGCCGCGATGGCAATGAGGAACTGAAAAAGGCTCAAAAGAACGGTGAACTAACGGAAGATGATGAATCCAAGGCAGAAACCGAACTTCAGAATCTTACCGATAAATACATAAAAGAAATCAACCACATCCTTGAAGAAAAAGAAAAAGAGATAATGGAAGTCTGATGACTACTTCAAATATGCCTGCCCATGTGGGCATCATTATGGACGGAAATGGCCGCTGGGCTCAACATAGAAATATGGCTCGGACCCAGGGCCATATTGAAGGATTAAAAGCTGCAAAACGAATTGTAAAAGCTGCCGCTGACATGGGTATTTCCTATCTAACCCTGTATACCTTTTCAACCGAAAACTGGAAACGTACCCAGGAAGAGGTTGGCTTTATCATGGGGTTGGTAAAAAAATACCTCATGGCTGAATTTGACTTCTATAATGAAAATAAAATTCGTATTCGTTTCTCAGGAAATTTAGAAGGCCTGCCTCAGGACATAGCCCAGGAAGTGGTACAGGTTTGTGAAAAAACAGCCCATTTTACGGGTCTTTCAGTTATCTTAGCTCTCAATTATGGCGGCAGGGATGAGATTGTTCGGGCGGTTAGAAAAATTACGGAAAAACATATCCCTATTTCGGAAATAACAGAAGCAACAATCCATGACCATCTGGATAATCCGGATGTGCCCGATCCGGATCTTATTATCCGTACTGCGGGCGAACAGCGTTCCAGTAATTTTTTACTCTGGGAAAGTGCTTATAGTGAATTTTATTTTTCAGATAAATTATGGCCAGACTGGGATGCGGCTGATCTGGAACTTGCAATAAAGAGTTTTCAAAAAAGAAAACGACGCTTTGGTGGTATTACAACATGACAAAACTGGTTCAACGTCTGCTTATTTTTTCACTGGGTATTCCAGCAATTATCGCACTTGTTGCATACCTGCCCTTCTACAACCATCTTGCGGTAAATCTGGTGGTTACTCTCATCAGCGCCTTGGGAGCCATTGAATTTTCTCAAATCCTGGCAAAAAAACATTATAGCCTCCCAATATGGGAAGCTGCAATTTTAGGGGCCCTGGCCCCCGCGGCCATGACAATGAGTATCAGTTTTAATATTCCCGGTGAACTGGTCCCTGCGGCTTTTATATTTGGCGCTGGATGGCTCATTGCTTCCCGGGTATTTTCTTCATTACAGGATATCTCCCAAGTTCTTGATCGAATCTCTACGGGTCTTTCTGTCATGATTTATCCAGGAGTATTCATGCTCTGGATTATCAGAATGACCAGAATTGAGTATTCTACCGTCATAATTTTAAGCTTTCTTCTAATGGTTTTTGCGAACGATTCCCTTGCATGGGCGATTGGTATGCTCTTCGGGAAAGGCAACAGGGGACTGATACCCGCAAGCCCCAATAAAAGCATAGCAGGATTTATTGGGGGGCTTGCAGGTTCTCTTATAATAGGTATCATTGCACCCCTCATTTTTCCGGAAGCCTTCACCACGAATCATACATTACCCCGTCTTATAGCAGGAATTATACTTGGACTCTGCGTTGGAATTGTAGCAATCATTGGCGATCTGGCTGAATCTACAATAAAACGAAGCGGTGAAGTCAAGGATTCAGGTTTTATCATCCCGGGACGCGGTGGAATCCTGGACTCTGTGGACTCCATTGCTCTTGCAGCCCCGGTCTTTTATGCCCTGTATTGGATTTTATTTTAATGAGACGTAAAATCGCCGTTCTTGGAGCCACTGGCTCCATAGGGAAAAACACCTTAGATGTTATAGCATCCTATCCTGATGCTTTTGAGGTGGTGCTCCTGTCTGCCAATCGGGACCTACAAAATCTGCTTGCAATCTCAAGAACCTATCCTGATGCAAAATTAGCTCTGGCAGATGAATCTAATACATCTAAAGCTGATGCTGATAAAGTAAGTTATTGGGGACCAGAAGGGATTCAGCAGGCGGTTCGTGAGAGTGGAGCCCAGATTGTTGTAAATGGTATTGCTGGCGCCCCTGGCCTCTTGCCTTCCATCACTGCCCTGGAAACGGGCGCTGACCTGGCCCTTGCTAATAAAGAAACCATCGTAATGGCTGGGCCCCTTGCCTTTGCGTTGGCTAAAACACATCATTGCCGTATTTTGCCTGTGGACTCTGAGCATTCTGCAGTGTTTCAACTGCTCGAAGCCCATGGACGTGATTCGCTTGAGGAAATTATTTTAACCGCTTCCGGGGGCCCCTTTCGCCAATACACAAAAGAACAACTGGAACAGGTAACCCTTAATGATGCTTTGGCCCACCCGACCTGGAAAATGGGGGGTAAAATTACCATTGATTCGGCTAGCCTGGCTAATAAGGGGCTTGAGGTTATCGAAGCGGTACGGCTTTTTGAAGTACCCCCAAAACAAGTCAAGGTGCTGGTACATCCTCAAAGTTATATTCATTCCCTTATACGGCTAAAAGAGGGCTCTTTGTATGCTCAAATGTCCCGGCCTGATATGAGAGTACCCATCCATAATGCCCTCTTCTGGCCTGAGGTCCGCTATTGTCAATTCGGCAGATTGGATTTGGAAGGACAATCCTTGTCTTTCGAAAAACCAAGGGAAGATCTATTCCCCATGTTACCCTTGGCCTATAAATCTGCAGAGGCTGGCAGCGGCTATCCTGCAGCTTATAATGCGGCCGACGAAGAGGCGGTGGCTGCATTTATGAAAGGGCAGATTTCATTTACCGATATTGGCAGAGTTGTAGAACAGGTATTGCAGGATCAATGGGAATGCGAAGAATTAGTATTGGATTCAATTCTAGAAATTGATAAAAGAGCCAGAAGTGTTTCAAAGAACATAATAAAGGAGCTTTTCCGTTGTTAATAAAAATCATGTTAGGCCTTATTGGTCTTGGTATTGTTGTTTTTGTTCATGAATTAGGTCATTTCATTGCAGCCCGTCTTTCAGGCATTGATGTAGAGGCCTTTTCCATCGGCTGGGGCAAGCCGATTTTTTCCAAAGTGTTTCATGGTGTAGAATACCGAATAGGGATCTTCCCTGTGGGCGGATATTGCCACATGAAGGGCGAGACTGAGTTTAAAGAAGCCCTAACTAATAACGACATTGCGATTCCTCGAGAACCAGGAACATTTTATGGTGCTTCCCCTTTAAAACGGATATTAACCGCCTTTGCAGGACCTTTTGCCAATGTAATTTTTGCAGTGCTGGTTCTCAGCCTGGTTTGGGCCATTGGATTTGATGTACAGACCCTGGACAATAAAATTGTACTGGCCTCAGAGATTGAAGGCAAAACGTTTCCGGCCGATGAAGCGGGACTACAAACCGGTGATCGTATTATTGCCATAAATGGCAAGCCGGTTTCAAATTATTCAGAAATTCAGGAGCAGATAGCGCCCAACCCGGGACAGACGCTGCAGCTGCTTGTTGAACGGAATGGGGAGCAGATACCAATAACAGTTAAACCCCAGCTCGATACAGATACAGGGGCCGGACGGATTGGCATTTATTTTTGGACCGATCCGGTTATAGAAACCGTGAAAGCCGGAAGTCCAGCTCAACTTGCGGGGCTTATGAAAGGAGACCGTATTGTTTCTGTTCAGGGAATGCCACTCCCCTATTCGGTGGCCCTCTATAAAGTATTAAAGGATAGACCAAGTATTTTACAACTCAATATTGAAAGAAATGGTGAATTTTTTAACAAGGAATTGATTCTTTCCTATGATGATCAGGGCCAGACCAATATCGGCCTGGAGTTTAAGACAATACGCTATCGGGCAGTTGCCCATTCTATTCCTGAAGCCTTTGTAAAAGGGGCCAGCGAAAGCTGGAAAACATTTACTGTATCTATTAAAAGTTTAGCGGTACTCTTTAAGGGGGTAAATCTTTCTAAGGCTGTTTCAGGTCCGGTACGGATCACCTATATGGTTGGAGATATTGCTGCTGAAGGCTTTGGACAAAGCTTCGGTGCTGGTTTTACTGCCATAGCAAGTTTCCTTTCGCTTATTTCTATTTCATTGTGCATCATGAATCTCTTGCCCATTCCAGCCCTTGACGGTGGCCTTATTATTCTCTTTTTTATAGAGCTTATCACCCGTAAACCGCTGCATCCTAAAGCAGTATACTGGTTTCAAATGCTGGGTGCTCTTTTTATATTCAGTCTGCTTATTTTTTCTGTTTTTGGCGACATAATGTTTTTATTTGGGAAAAAATAGGAGGTATCTATGAAACACTCAATTACCTGCCAATGTGAACATCGTTTTGACGTGGAAATTCCCGAAGAGGTAAATCTTGATCAAAATGAAGCAGCGATTGATGAACTTTGTAATGGTACTTTTTTAACCATTGTCTGCCCCTCCTGTGATACACCACTTAAACCTGAATTTCCTCTTACAATCGAATGGCCTAGTCACCATACCTACCTGCAGGTGCTGCCCGAATTTGACCGTAACGGTTTTTATCGAAACCAGGTAAAAACTAAACCCCATGCGGAAGTTGTAATTGGTTATCCTGAAGCAGCGGATCGTATCATGGTGTTAAAAGAAGGGCTGGACCCCATTGTGATCGAAGCATTAAAGTATTACCTCCTCCTTAAAGCGGATGAAACAAATCCAGAAGCTGAGGCAACAGCCTGGTTTACAGGCCGAGCAGGTGATGTACTGGAATTTCATGTCCATGGTTTAAGAAATGATGAGGTTGCCGTAAGTAAAGTCCCCTTCGCAATTTATTCAAAAACCGAAGGGGAATATCATAAGAATCCTGATAGTGAACCCTTTAAATCCTTACGATGGGGCCCCTATATATCTGTACAAAACCTTTTAAGACCTGAACTGGAATAAAAACAGTTAATCATGTGATGGATGGGCTTTTACCTTTGCAATTGCTGATGCTACCGCATTTTTAACACTTTCTGCATAGGATGCCTCATCCATTGCATGGGCGGCATAGATGCTTCCTAACAGGGAAACCCGATAGAGTGGCTTTACAGAGTTGAGTGCCAGAGTAGCCATATCCAGCACGCAATCTTCGCATAGACATAAAGGTTCAGGATATCTAGAAACCTGTTTTTCAAGCTCATCTATGACAAGCCGTTCTGCTTCATTTACCAGCTGATCAAAATCGTAATTATCCTTAAATGCCATAACTTAAAACCTCCTTTTATACACTTGCCCGAGATAAATTCTCAAATTTAGTGTACGACGGAAGGAATACAATTTCCACTGTTCCGACCGGTCCATTACGCTGTTTTGCAATAATTAATTCAGTAGTGATTGCCTTTGACCGCTCAGCATCGCTTTTTTTTTCCGATTCACGTTCCCGGTGCAGAAACATGACCACATCCGCATCCTGCTCGATAGAACCCGATTCCCGAATATCCGACAAGGTTGGGCGTTTTCCCTCCGCATCCCGGCGAACCTGTGACAAGGCCACTACAGGAATATCCAATTCCCGGGCTAAACTTTTAAGGGACCGGGATATTTCAGCAATCTGTTCATGACGGGGGAGCTGATAATTTTCTGAAGTAATAAGGGTTAAATAATCAATGAAAATAATTTCAACTTTTTGCTGGGCCCTCAATCTTCTGGCCTGTGCCCTCAGATCAAGAAGCTTCATATTGGGCATATCCACAATATAAAGGGGGGCGTCATAGATTCTCCCAGCAGCCTCCATTATGCTATGGAAATCGCTCGGTTTTAAAAGACCCGTTCTTATCTTTTCCGACTCTATACGAGCCTCAGCGGAAAGTAAGCGCTGCATGAGGGCCATATCGGACATTTCAAGAGTAAAAAATGCAGTCGGTATTTTTTCTTTTATAGCCGTATGGGATGCCATACTTAAGGCCAATGCGGTCTTACCAACCGAAGGACGGGCTCCTATAATGATAAGTTCCGATTTCTGGAAGCCGCTGGTCATGGCATCCAGATCATGTAACCCAGAAGGAATTCCGGTAAAAGCCTCTTTGGTGTTATAAAGCTTCTCGATAGCCTCAATTGTTTTTGGGATGATTTCTTTTGCACTTTTAAAGTTGAGGGTCTGCCGATTATCGGTCAGTTCAAAAATATATCGCTGAGCCTCCTCCACAATGAGACGGGATTCGGTTGCGTCATCGTAGGATTTGGCAGAAATTTCACTAGAAATACGCAGAAGTGAACGACGTACAGACTGATCCTGTACTATCTGAGCATAGTAATCAATATTTGCACTGGAGGGAACCACATTTGTAAGGGATGCCACATACGCGGGGCCCCCGGCCAGATCAAGTTCACCAGATTGTTTGAGCTCTTCAATGACGGTTATGATATCGGCCTTCCGGCCTTGATTAAATAAATTTAAAATTGCCTTATAAACACGACGATTTGCATTGGAATAAAAATCATCAGGTCTCAGGTAACGGATAGCAACCGAAATAGCATCTTCATCGAGCAGAAGTGCTCCAAGGGTAGCCTGTTCAGCCTCATCATTATGGGGCGGAATTTTATCCTTTAAAACGCCAGCCATTGGTACTTCCCGTATAAAAAAATAGATCCCCCATCTGGTTATATACCTTTAGGGGGATCCGGTTAAGAAATCACTTATTCAGAAGCGGTAGTATCGTCGGAGCTGTGAGCCTCAGCGGGAGCTTCAGAAGATACTTCTTCTTTGTGTGCACCACGATTAGGCCGCTGATGGGGCTTGCGAGCCTCCTGTTTTTCTTCAGTCTTGGTAACCTGGGCCTGGATAAGCGCCGTTACTTCAGCGGTGGTGTTTTCATAGAGTTTTACATGAACCTTGAATTTACCAACGCTCTTTATATGGTTTCCAGGAACCTCAATCCGTTTCCGCTCAACCTGGAAGCCCTGTTTGGTAAGTTCATCGGCAATAGTCTGGTTAGTAACAGCCCCATAGAGCTTGCCGTTTGCACCGGCTGGCATAGTAATAGTGATTTCAGCACCTTCGAGCCGTTCCTTAAGACTGGCTGCATCCTTCCGTTTTTCGGCCTTACGGGCTTCAATTTCTTCCCGACGGGCTTCAAAGATTTTTAGATTGCGTTCCGTATAGGGAACCGCAAGCCCACGGGGGAAGAGGTAGTTACGGGCATAACCCTTTGCTACATCCTTTACATCCCCTTCTTCACCGAGAGGATTGACATCCTTGTTTAGAATGACCTTCATAATACAAGCTCCTTATATATATGGACAAAGAAACCGAACGCGCCGGTTTCACATCCCCGGAGTAGAGGATGGCCCAGTAAGATGGGGCTTCCGCAGGGAAACCCAATTCTCAGCAATGCCTAACAGGCAAAGGCCTGCCAGAACCACTGCGTTGATTCCTGGACTAAGAAGTAATACCAATAACATGGTTCGTAACACAAAACGATTTCCCCGAGAGAGCCGAGGATGATCAATATAATGAGAAATGATTCCCATTCCCTGTAAAAAATAGAGTAAAATCGCTGTAAGGGCTCCATTCCAGCCTAGTATCTCAAGCGGTTCTATAGAAAAAACGAAGCCCCCTAAAATGGCCAGCAGCATCAGGGATAAAACCCATATCCACCCAAAATCAACATGAAAAGCTTTAAGGGACCAACGATGTTGTATGCCCTGTCGGCTCAGTGCTGCAGACACACCAAAAAAGATAACATGACTTATAAACAGCCCGCCCCGTAACGCAACAGCTTTCATGATTGCAAATAGGGTTTCAGCATCTATCGAGTTTTCAATTATCGACTGCTGAACCGCATCTCCTGCTGCATTTTCTTTAAGCATGTTTGCTACCATATCTGCCTGCTCTTTAAAAAGAGCATAAACACCCTGGTCATTCATGGCAAAGAGGATAATCGGCAGCAGGAATAACATTCCGATAAAGGCAGCGAGCAGAACCCGATAGGTACCACGGAGAAAGGGTAAAAAAGAATCGAAAACTCCGGGTACTAATAACAACATAAAAAGCAACGTTAAAGCTGACACATATAAGGTGTCAGCTAAAAACAATTTCATCGCAGCCGGATCTGATCGGACCGCAAAAAAGGAAAAAGCCATATTGATGAAAATCATCAAAAGGGCGGTAAAAATAACTTCCTTTCTGGTTCCCCGCTGACCTAAGAGTCCCAGAGGGATAAGGAACAGCGGGGTAAGAAGGCCGCTCCGCACAAGAATAACCATCACAACTGCTGTGAATATTGGATAGAGAAGCTTGAGTATTCTTGTGCTGGATGCCATAAAGGGCCTGCTTAATCAGCGACGAAGGGTAAGAGTGCGATAATTCGGGCCCGTTTGATTGCCACTGCCAGCTCGCGCTGGTGTTTTGCACAGGTACCGGTTATACGGCGAGGGAGAATCTTTCCCCGTTCGGTGGTATACCGGCGAAGTCCATCCGCATCTTTATAGTCGATTTTCTGCTTCTGAGTGCAGAATTTACAGACCTTCTTCTTAAAATACACCTTGCCTTTTCCGCCGCGGCCGCCCCGATCTTCGCCATCGCGGCCGGTCATACCCATATCCATCTGGGTATCCATAGAACGATCCCGTGCGGGCCGTTCATTCTGCATCATATTTTCATCAGACATGAATATTCTCCTTACTTGTCATCTTAAAATGGAATATCATCGGCAAAACCATCATCCACAGGGCCATCATTCGCTGATGGGCCTCTTCCCTGCGGAGCTTCTGAGGGGCGCCGAGAAGCATTAAAGCCGCCGTCACTATTCGAAGCGGCTCCACTGCCCTGCCCGCCGCCAAGCAGCTGTACATTGTTTGCCAGTATTTCCACCTTAGATCGATTTTGGCCATCCTGTTCCCAGCGATCCTGACGAAGCTCACCCTCTACCGCTACCTGTTTACCCTTTACCAAATACTGGTTCAGGGTTTCTCCGGATCTTCCCCAGAGCACCACATCGAAAAAATTAGGTTCATCGACCCATTGGTCACCGTTTTTCCGACGCCGGTTTACAGCAAGGGAAAATTTACAAACCGCCTGCCCATTGGCAGTGTACTTTAATTCAGCATCCCGGGTTAACCGTCCGATCAGGATTACATGGTTTAGATCGGCCATAATGGTTCCTTATTCCTCTACTTTTACAAAGAGGTGACGAATAATGTTGTTATTCAGCTTAAAGGCCCGTTCCAGAGCAACAAGTTGCGCTGGATCCAGCTTGATGGTATACAGGGTGTAGCGACCCCGTGTTTTTTTGCTGATGGGATAGGCGAGATCCCTATCGCCCATTTCTTCGGTTTTTTCGATCTGAGCTCCGTGATGGGCAAGATCTGCCTGAACAAGCTCACGACCTGCTTGATAGAGGTCTTCTTCCAACGGGAAGATGACCGTCAGTTCATACTGACGCATGGGTCCTCCTTACGGACTTATGATTGATCCGTCAACACAGACGGATAAAGAGGCTTACGTAGCATATAGAATGCTTTTTTCCTTGTCAAGTAAGGTTTAAGTAGGCTATTCTGTCTTCCGATACCTTTATAGAGGATGTATATGTCAAAACGTATTCATATCGAAGACACATTGTTTTTTCTTCAAAGCCGGATTAAGTTACTCTCTGACGGTCTTGTTTTAACCCTGGAACCGGACCTCTTTCTTGAATCCTATTTACAGGATTTGGATCATCTGCAGGCCTGCATCGGCAGTTGTATCCATGCGATTCAAGAAAACGATAAGTATATTGATTGGGAAGAACAGGTAAAAAACTTAATTGATCTGGAAGATACTTTTGCAGCCCTGATAGAAGATTTAATGCAAGGAAAAGGAACCTTAGGGGTTGCTTTTATACCAATATCAGAAAAATTGGATCACTATAAAACACTTTCGAAAGAAAGAAGACAGCAATTGAACCAGCTGCTTTCCATTCATCCCGAAGAACAGGATAATGGCATGGTAGTAAGTCCACAGGAATTGCGGGAACTGCTTCAGGATTAACGTCCCCTCGTTTTTAATTGATAAATATGATACTATCCATTCCATGGAACAGGTAACTTATGTGATTGTCGGGACCGGCCCTACCGGTCTTGGTGCTGCCTTTGAATTGATCGCTCAAAAACCTAATTCTCGAATCATCCTTATGGATAAAGCAAAGGTTTCATCCGGTGGGCTTCGCAATGATTGTAAAATGAATTTTACCTATCCCATCGGGTTTCCCATAGATTTCTGGCCCCGGGATGTGGCTGAACACTATCTGGTACGGGTAACAGCCTTTTTAAAGCCCTCCCTGATGGAACGAAAAAATGTAGGCTCCTACAGTCAGCGGGCCAGAAAAATTGGCGTCGATCTCCTGGATGTCAAACAGGCACACCTGGGTACCGACGGTGGTCTTGAGCTCATCAACAGACTCATTAAAGAATTGCAGGATAAGGGGGTTGAGGTTTCACTGGGTGAAACTCTGGTTGATCTGGACCCTGAAAAGAAGATAGCCTTTACAGATAAAAGAGAATTACATTATCAGTCGATACTTATTGCACCAGGACGGGGCGGTTTTGATTTTTTACGAAAATTGATGACCAAAATAGGTATTCCCTATTCGGATAATTCCATCGATGTGGGCATCCGGGTAGAAACACGGGAAATTCACTACCCTATTGTAAAAGATTATTACGATCCCAAGTTCCTCTTCCCTGAACGGGTACGAACCTTCTGTACCAATTCTCGGAGTGCCCATGTGGTAAAAGAACGGTATGAAACCGGTCATGGGGAAGTATATTACAGCGTTAATGGCCATGCATGGTCCGCTGAGCGGCCTGCCAACGGTTTGGTTAATTTTGCAATGCTTCGGAGTGTTGAGTTTACCGAACCCCTGGCTTCTGGCCAGGATTTTGCAGAAATGCTCGGTCTCCAAGCCATGCTTGCTGGTGGGGGAAAACCGCTGATGCAGCGTGTTGGAGATTTTCGTATGGGGAAACGTTCTACTAAAGATGGGTTCAATCATGATCTATTTGACTTTGAACCTACCCTTAAGGATTGCACACCCGGTGATATCAGCCTGGTGATGCCTGCTAAATTTCTCCGTTCCATCTGGAAGGCCTTAAAATTGCTCGATACCATTGTTCCAGGGGTCCTGCATCCTAGCACCATCATGTACTACCCGGAAATTAAACTCTACGCCAATAAACCCCAGTTTAAGGACAAACAGTATTTTATGGCCCTGGATGGAGTATACCTTGCCGGAGACGGGGCTGGCACAAGCCGGGGAATTACCGCAGCCTGGGCAAGCGGAATGCGTGTAGCCGACGGAATGCTTAAACAGGAGTTAAGGGTATGAGAATTACCGGCGGACAGCTCTGTGGGAGAAAGGTAGAGGTCCCCGATGGTATCATCCGTCCTGCCATGGACAGGATGCGTGAATCGGTCTTTGCCATCCTGGGGGATTTAACGGGAAAATCCTTTCTAGATATCTTTTCTGGATCTGGCATCATAGCTCTGGAAGCAGCAAGCCGGGGAGCAGATCCGGTAGATGCGGTAGAAATGGACCCCTTAAAACGATCTACCCTTATTAAAAATGTTTCTATCTCTCCTGTACGGATTAATTGCCATTTCATGTCAGCAGAATTATTTGTAAAACGGGCAAAGAACTCCTTTGATTACATTTTCTGTGACCCACCCTTTCCCTATCGTTTTAAGCAGCAGCTTGTCAGCTCCATTGCACGATCAAAACTTATGATTCCAGGGTCCACACTGCTTATTCATCGGCCGAGAGAAGACCAGTTTCCTGAAACCTTGGAACAATTGCAGCTCATCGACCGACGAGAATACGGGAGGTCTATTGTAGATTTTTATCGATTAGAAGCTTAAAATTCTCATATGAGGCTCTTTCAAAACTCAGGGAGTTTTGAAAGAGCAACCTTGAATGTACATGCAGTATTTTTGCTATTCTATATAATATAATTATTTATTTTATATTGCAAAAATACTGCAAGAGGTTTTTGCAAAAGTAACAGACTTTTGCAAAAACCTCATATTTTAGAGTTTTTTTACAAAATATAGTTGCAAACTCTTATATTCTTGATTTATACTATAACCAGGGAAAAATGTTGGATAAGGACACCTTATTTGGTCGTTTTGAAAAACAGGGATTTATAAAAACAACAACACGGCCAGAGCTCGATTCTGTTCAAAAGGTCCAGTTAAACAGAAAGGGAAACGAATTATTCAACAAGGGTGATATCAAAGGAGCAGAACGGATTTTTATAACCACCGGTTATTCTGATGGACTGATCCGGTTGGGCGATTGGTATCTCTCTCAGGGTAAACAGCTTGAAGCCCTTAAAATGTATTGGCTTGCACCGGATAAAAAAAAAGCGGAACCTTTAATTGAAAAAGCAGCCGCTTTGATACAAAAATTATTAGAAGATGAGGAAAAATAGTATGGGTGACGATCAGAATTTTGTAAATCCCGAAATGGAACAGGAAACCCCAGCTAACGAAGGGGATAAAAAAGAAAAGGATGAATTTTCCGAAATTTCTGAACTGTCAAAAAAGGGTTACCAGCTTATCAAGGAGAATAAACTCTCTGAAGCGGTAGCAGCCTTTGACGAAATCCTTGCAAAAGATCCGGATAATAACTATGCCCTCGTTGGGCTGGGTGATACGGCCCGTAAAAGGGGCGCCTTCCGCGAGGCGGTGGAATACTATCGCCGTTGTCTATCCCATCACCCGGGCAATAATTATGCCCTTTTTGGCTTAGCAGATTGTTATAAGGCCCTGAATCAGTACCAGAAGGCTATTGAAATTTGGGAACAGTATCTCCTCCATGATGATAGAAACATTACGGTCCTTACCCGTGTCGCTGATGCGTATCGAAAGGTCCGGGATTTCAGAAAATCCAAAGCGGTGTACCTCAAGGTGCTGGAAATGGAAGAGAACAATCCCTATGCCCTCATTGGCTTAGGCCACCTGCACTATGACTTTAAGGAATACCGGGATGCATTGTACTATTGGGAAAAGATGCTTTCTCTGCATAAGGACAATGTGGATATCCGGGTACTCACATCAATTGGCAATTGTCACCGGAAGCTGAAAACATTTTCTGAAGGAGTCCCCTACTTTGAGCGGGCCCTGAAAATGGACCCCTATAACTTTTATGCCCTCTTTGGGCTCGCTGACTGCTACCGGGGAATGAATCAGCAGCATAAATCTTTAGAATATTGGAACAAAATTCTGGAACAGGATCCGAGAAACAAGGTAATACTTACCAGGGCTGGCGATGCCTACCGAAATATGGGTGAATATGACAAGGCTGCCGAGTATTACCATAGGGCTTTGAATATTGAGTTTGATATGTACGCCGTATTAGGCCTGGCGGTGGTGTCTAAAATGCAAGGGAAGTATGATGATGCGATTGAATCGCTCCGCCGCCTCGTTCAACAGGACCCCAAAAATTACCGTCTCTATATTGAGCTGGCCGATTGCTGGCTAAAGAAGGGAGACAAGGACCGGGCGATTGAAGTATTAGCGGAATTCAATAAAACGGGTCAGCGGAATGCGGCTATTTCTGAATATCTGGAAAAATTGCAGGCATAATGGATAAACAAAGCATCAGTGGATATACCCTGCCTGAACTGACAGAGCTCTTAAAGCCCCTTCCGGCTTTTCGGGCTAAACAGGTATTTAAATGGATTTCCCGGGGAGTCACCACTTTTAATGCCATGACTGACCTCTCTCAGGAATTGCGACAAGATCTGGGAGAACGGTTCCTGGTGCAGGAAACCGCTATTTCAGAAACTGTTACTGATTCCGATGGAACGGTAAAACTGCAGATTTCCCTGCAGGATGGAGCCAAGATAGAAGCGGTCATCTTGGTTGACGGGGAAGGTCGCAAAACCGCCTGTATTTCTACCCAGGTTGGCTGTCCCATGGCCTGTGCCTTTTGTAAGACCGGGAGCCTCGGATTTTTAAGAAATCTTACTTCCGCCGAAATTACCGAGCAGCTGTATCACTGTCGGACCGTGTCAGGTGAAATTGCAAATATTGTGATCATGGGAATGGGTGAACCGCTGCTTAATCTGGATAACTTACGAAGGGCCATGAGCATCTGGTCAGATCCGGCCGGGCTTGGCATGTCCCGCCGCAGGATTACCATTTCTACCAGCGGTATTATTGCTGGAATCCGGGACCTGGCAGATCAGGGGCCAGAGGTTCGTCTCGCGGTATCTTTAACTACCGCTGATCCTGCTTTAAGAGAACTTCTTATGCCCGTTACCAGAGCTAATCCCCTGCCGGAATTAAAGGAAGCGCTGCGGTACTTTCAGTCAAAACAGAATAAACGGATAACACTGGAAGCCGTATTGTTGGGTGGAGTAAACACCAGGAAGGAAGATGCCCTTGCAATTGCAGGCTTTGCAAAGGGACTTGATGTAATCATCAATCTTATTCCATGGAATCCAGTAGCAGGTATGGGGATCATGGGCAAGGATTTTATAGAACCAACAGACAAAGAAATTGACCGGATGGTAAGTTTGCTCGAAGATCGGGGACTTACGGTTACCCGGCGATACCGCAAAGGCCGGGGAGTCTCCGGTGCCTGCGGACAGCTTGGGTCATTAGAAGGTTTTAAGGTAGATTGATAATAGCACCTGGCCTGCCCCGATGAGGGCTCCCAAAATTCCGCCAAACACGTTAATCCATTTAAATTGGTTGGCCATCACATCGAGTACGATCCGTTCCACATCCTCCATATCCAGAGAATCGATCCGATCGGAAACAATGCTTCGAATATTGATAGTTTTTAGAGCATCAGCAATTTTACTGTTAGCCAGATTGATGAGCGTCTGGGCAATACGGGTATCTATCTGGCTTTTTTCCGCCCCATCGAGCACCACCAGATCACCTATACGATTGCTCCCCTGTTTGTTAAAAAAGTTGGCAATCGAAGTCTGTATGGATTCTTCTCTTAAGTTTAACAGCCAGTCAGATAACCGTTGCAGCATAAGCTGCCGCTGAGCTTCCCATTCCATGCCGGTAATGCTCTGAATGAGAGCCCCCGATTCTTTATGGAGTAGCGGTGCTATAAAACCATAGAGCATTCCCGAAAAGCTATACAGGGTTTCCCGTTTTTCCACCAGGTCTGTTATGATATGTTTAACATATTCATTAAGGGCTGTACGGTTTTCAGGTTTGCTTAATAAAGTATCGATTTGAAGGATAAGATCATCAATAATATCACCCATCCGTTCATCGAGGGTCTTATCATACTGGGCCGCTGATATAAAGAAACGCTGAAAGGTATTGAGTTTTTGCAGTGTCTTTTGAAGGAAGATTCTTCCCTGAGTTTCCAGCTGTTTATGAATTTCCGGTTTCCGCAAAAAGGTGATGATCCGATCCTTAAGTTCCTCATAATGGGAATCGAGGAGCGCTGCAAGGCTTTGAGAAGCGGAAGGAAGCACCTGTTCAAGCTTCTGAAGAAGCATTTCCTGTATCAGACTCTTTAGTTCTTCTAATTCCTTACCGCTCAGATCTGAAATTGTGCGGTGCTGAAGCTGTTCAAGAAGTTTATCTAAAATAGACTCTATCGAATTGATAAACCGTGGATTATGGATAATCTGAACTATAAAATGAATGGTCTCCCGGGCAAGAGTAGAATCCTGCTGAAATTCAGTATCCAATAACTGCTGGGTGGCGGTAGCAACTCCCTGTTTTACAGCTTCCACCACATCGTCCTGAGCAAGCCGCCTGCGTATGATTTCTTCGGTCAGTAATTCCTTCTCTACCATCCGGCCTATATTGTCTGCAAGCTTATGCCGTTCCCGGGGAAGTATGCCGGGAGTAAAGGGCACTTGAAATCTACCAATTTTAACAGGATAGAGGGGACGAAAAAGCATCTTTATGGCAATTGCATTTGTTACATATCCGATAATTGCGCCGATAACCGGTGGAGCCAGATAAAATACAAGGCTATTCATCTTTGTCCCTGAAGTAAGGTACGCAATGCAGTTTTTGCCTGCGTTTCGGTTTGAAAAAGCTGCCCTGAGGATGCCCGTATCCAGCCCTTTTCTTCCGCCGCAACGTACAGCCAGATTTCGGTTTTTTCATCTCCAGACATAATCCGCCGCTCTATTACAGGCAGAATAGTGCCCTTACGCAACACACCGAGGGACACACCATCATTGCCCCGACGGTCGAGCAGTTGGGTATAACTATCGGTAATTAGCACATAACCTAACAAGGTTCTGGAAAGGGGAAAGGTTGCCGGTGGAGATAGTTGTTTATCCGGGGGGGATAAAAAACAGGAACTGATCATGAGTGAAAGCAACAGGATGCTGATTGATGCAAATAGACGTTTCATCTATTACCTCTGTAACAACTTGTGTAAATCGGGGATCAGTTTTTTATCCGAATCGGCAAAATCCAGTTTTTCTATTTCTTCCAGGCTGGCCCAACGCCATTGGGTATGTTCAGTTAAGGTAAAGTTCATAGTATCCATATAGACTATATAGGCAAACAGAAACCGTTTTTGTTGATGATGTTCAAACTCGGCATGGGCGATACAGGCGCCTACAGTTACCGGAATCCCAAATTCTTCATAATATTCACGAATGAGGGCTTCTTCATCTGTTTCGCCCGGTTCAACTTTCCCGCCGGGGAATTCCCATCGCTCCCCCATGGATCCCCCGGGGATACGTTTTGCAATAAAAAGCTTGTTATCTTTTATACAGATTCCCGCAACAGATCGGGGCCGGCTATTTGAATCCACAGGGAACCCTTTAAAAGAACAGGACCGTAGGGAATAAAAAATGGGCTCCCGCGGAGACCAGGGCAGCATAACCAACCCATTTTCGATTTGTGGCTAAAAAGGATTCAATTTTTTCAACCTGTTCATCTATCACGGTGGCACGGGTTTTATAAAATTCAAACAGCAGACTGAAACCAGCGGCCAGACCTGTTATTGCGGGCAAAAGATCACCGATTACAGGAATATCACCCCGAATAACAGAAAGTATCTTAAAGAAGCCCACCACCATGGTGAGTACGCCTAATACGAGCCTGAAGGTTTCATCGAGAACATAGGATCGGATGCCATCAAGGATTGATGATTTGGCTTCTGAATCGGTTATCAGTGCATAACCTGCAAGAGCATTACATATAATTGATAAAAAATAAAACTGTATCATGCTTAGTCCTCGTTTCCCGGTTCAGAATTTACAATACAGAATATACTATTTTGGGTCAATGGAGTTTATTGGAACCTATCGTACGGGTATGGTAAACTTTACCATATCATCTTTACATTTAATAAGAACTACCAGTTTCTCCGCCTCAAAGGGGACGGAAAAACGGAATTCTTCTGTTGGTTTAAGGCTGATGGTAAGCTGTTGAACCTGTATGGGATAGTGATCCTTAGGAGATTCTTTCAGATAGGGAGAAAGGGCTACTTCGAGAGGACCCGTATAGGCATCCTTGCTGCGGGCCTGTTTTTGAATAGCCACATAGGTTGCCCCCTGGAAACGAAAGGCTTCCAGAGTAAAAGAATTACCGAGAATATTCTGGTTACTGTCCTTTTGTAAGAGAAACGACATTACCATAGCGGTAGCGCTGAGCATGAGGATTGCAAGGAAAAGAAAAGCCATGGATTTTGTAGCCACCAGGGAACGGAACAAGCCAGGGCGCCGGCCAAATGCGCCTGAATGGAGCATCTGTACCCGTTCAGGTGCTTTTGAAAGTCTCCGTTCCCTGGAATAGTAAAAGGTTACATCCTCATTACCAATTCGCTTTTTTTCGCCTTCCATTAATGGGCACCTCCCAAGGGTTGCAATAAAAGTTCCCCTGACAGCGCTCCCAGTATATCCGCAAGGCAGGTAGGATCCGAGAATCTCCGCTGATTACGCAAACGGTGGCCCGCTTCCACAAGGAGATTGACTGCTAACTCACTGCATGCTATCGGATCTATGGAGCCCCTGTTCCGTTTCATTCTGGCCATGAGGGCGCCCAGTAAACCCGCGAGGACATCTCCGCTGCCGCCCATGGCTAAAATACTTTCCATACCGTCTACCACTGAATGGGCTCCATCGGGAGCAACGATATGGATCACATGTCCCTTAAGGATGATTACGCTCTTTGTCTTTTCAGCGGCGATTTGCAGGAGAGGCACAGGATTTGTCTTTATCATCCTGGGAAGCCCCTTTTCAGCGGACTGGGCTAATTCAGGGTTTTTCTTAATAAGGACTTCAAAAAACCGTTCAAACTCAACAGGATGGGGGGTAAAAACCGTAGGGCCTGGAAAGGTGTATGCCGCAGCAGGCTCTACAGCCCCCGCATCAAACACAAGGCCTATACCATTCTGGACTTGGTCCTGAACAGCTTTGTGCAGGCTATCATCGAGTTCTTGATTCCACAATAACCCGGGCCCCATGATGATTGCATCAGGTTGCGGAGGTTTTCTGAAAGAACGCTGTTCATCAATCCAGGATGTACAGGTAAGCAGCATACCACCGGCCTGTCCCATAAGATGCTCTGCGAGGACTTGCTCTGTTATTATTTGTACAAGCCCCGCCCCACCAGCCTGGGCTCCCCGACCACAGAGGAGGGCTGCTCCGCTTGTCCCCGGGGAACCGGCATAAATATGCACCACCCCACGCTGATGTTTATAAGCATCATGGCTTACGGTAAAGGCCTTCATCATAGCAGGGTTATCCGTAAAGTCTGAAAGACCTATGAGTCTATGATGGCCACATTGCTCAAGCAAAGCCGGTGGAAAGATCCCGGTAACCGGACAGATGAAGCCTGCCTTTGTCCGTGCGGCGGGCTTAAAAAGACAGGCCTTTACCGGTTCTATGGCAAGACAGAGATCAGCCTCTACCACTGGATCATCTAAATCCCATGAATCTGAAAGACCTGAAGGTACATCTATTGAAACAACGCGCTGAGAGTTGTTATGCTTTCTGCTCCGATTAATGACAGCCACGAGCTCCGCCACTGTGTCCTGCACAGCTCCTGAAAGCCCCGTACCAGTGAGGGCATCGATGATAAGGTCGGCATTTTCAAACAGGGACTTCCTTTCTGTTTCCGATATTTCATGCCAGACTATACAGGGGATGCCCAGCTTTTGTAAAAATCGCAGAGCCTGGGTACGGGGCGAAAGTTCTTGAGCATGAACGGATGTGGATATTTCTGGTTTAGAGAGTACCACCCAACATCGGGATGGATTACAAAACCCCTTAAGTATGAGAGTTTTAAGTAATACCATACCATCGGCAGCATTATTACCCGAACCTGCCGCAAGGATGAGCGACGGGGACCCAGACCCAGGGGGAGCTATGTGAGGCCACACATTGATGAGGACTTGGGCGCATTCTCTTCCCGCCGCTTCTACAAGAACAGATGAAGAAAGGTGCCACTCCGCCATTGCGGTCTCATCAATATGACGGGCCTCTGCTCCCTCTGCAAGGATCATTTTCTCACATCTCCAGTTAATTTTTCGGTTCTCCACCAGACAATTTTAGCCTCATAGTCAGTAGCAAGCAGAGCTGAAAGAATACCATCTTCGGAAAGATAGAAGGTATTAAAGGCCAATTCATCGGGATCAACCTTGATAAAGCCCCGTTTCTGATCCTTAGATTCCAGATCAAGCACGAGAAGATGGTAGCCGTTGGTATCCGGGATTGAAAGGAATACCTTGTTTCCCCGGCTTACACCAAGCACAGAATACACCAGTTCCACCTTATCCTTCTGATTTGATTGAATTTGATCAAAGGGTGGGATTTCCACGCTATTCAGGTATGAGCCATCTTCCACATTCATTACCCAGAACATGGAACGATCAAATACAATTCCAGATTTCGTTTTTGTAGACTCGTCAATACTGTCCTTATAATAATCGATTTTAATAATGAGCTGTCTTTTATCTGGAGCAGCACTGATGCTGTCGAGGGATGGGTAGAGTGTTTCTCCCTTTGGTATAGGCAGATCCTCATTTCGGATTAACACTACATAGAGTACCGTACTGTTACTGTCAAACCAGTACACATTCCAGCCCATAGGAAGACGACACACCACTGCCAGCTCATTGTTTATCGATGTAAAAAGATTCGTTATATAGGGAAATGGGGTTCCGCCAATACCTTCCTGCCCCAGATATTCGATAAAGTTGCCGTCGCTGTCAAAATGGAGCACCGTTGAATCAAAGAGAACCCGTTTTTCCGCATCATAGGTCCGCCGATCCGGAGGTAATCGGTCTTCTACATACAGATGTTTTCTGGAATCCACCGCTAAACTGCCATTCTGAATAAGAGGATAGGGAACAGCCCTTCTTGTAACAATTTCTGAGGACCCGCTGCTGATTTTTAAGGTAAATGGAGGAGGATTTGTTTCCTGGTTATAAATCATGGAAAGCAGATCCCCATAGGAAGTAAACTTGGAAACCTTTTGGCCCTTGCTGTCAGAAATATAAAAAATGCCATCCCGCATGGCGATATGGGTCTTAATCATAGCCTGGGACTGATCCAGTGCAAAAAGATCAATCTGATTTTCCAGACGACCAATATCCAGCCTGAAAAGGTTCTGCCGGTCCACCGACTGGATTTCCTTATTGGAACAGGAATTCAGGGATAAAATACCTATGATTGCAAAAATTATAATTCTTATCATGATAAAATCACGATAGACGCCCGCAGGACGCTTGTCAACCGTCGTTTATAGCGGTACATTCAAGATTATGTTGGACAATCTAGTTAAGGCACTCTTCGGCTCTCAGCACGAACGAGATTTAAAGGCACTTTTACCGATTCTGCATGCAGTTAATGAAAAAGAAGCATGGGCGGCTTCCCTTCCGCCGGAAGAATTCCCCAGGATGACAGAACGTTTCCGTGAACGGTATCGCAACGGCGAAAGCCTGGATTCCATGCTGCCTGAGGCTTTTGCCCTGGCCCGCGAAGCAGCACGGCGGAATCTGGGAGAACGGCCCTATGATGTACAGGTGCTCGGTTCCATCGTTCTCCATCAGGGAAAAATCGTAGAAATGAAAACCGGTGAAGGTAAGACTCTGATGAGCGTCGCCGCCACCTACCTTAATGCCATAACCGGCAAGGGTGTTCATGTGGTCACCGTCAACGATTACCTGGCAAGCCGGGATGCTGCATGGATGAGTCCCGTCTTTAACTATCTCGGCATGACCGTAGGTACCATCCTGTCAGATATGGATAATGACCGCCGACGTGAAAATTATGCCTGCGACATTACCTATGGAACCAATAATGAGTTTGGTTTTGATTACCTGCGGGACAATATGCGCTGGGACCTGGAAGGCCGGGTACAGCGGGGGCACCATTTCTGTGTTGTAGATGAAATTGACTCCATTCTTATTGATGAAGCCCGGACTCCCCTTATCATTTCAGGTGCTGCTGAGGATGATACCTATAAGTTTTTTGAGGTTGATAAACTTCTTGACACCCTTGAAGAGGTGAAAAAGAAGGAGGACGGTGAATACCCCGATGAAGCCCAGGGAGAGGAGGTAATCGGGGACTACAAAATAAATGAAAAGAATAAAAATATATCCTTTACCAATGCGGGTATGAATAAAATCGAAAAACTTCTTCAAAAACGGGGTCTTATTAAGGGTTCTCTTTTTGATGAGGAAAATTTCGAATATATCCACTACTTTACCCAGGCATTACGGGCCCACAAGCTCTTTCATATTGATGTGGATTATGTGGTTCAGGATGGTCAGGTCCAGATAGTTGATGAATTTACCGGCCGTATTCTGCATGGCAGACGCTATTCCGATGGACTCCACCAGGCGATTGAAGCCAAAGAACGGATTAAAATTGCTCAACGGAACCGGACCTTAGCAACCATCACCTTTCAAAACTACTTCAGGTTGTATGAAAAAATATCCGGTATGACCGGTACAGCCGACACAGAGGCTGTAGAGTTTAATAAAATATACAACCTCGATGTGGTTGTCATCCCCACTAACCTGCCTGTGGCACGAATCGATGAAGATGATGTGGTCTACCTCAACGAAAAAGAGAAATTCGATGCTCTCTGCGATGAAATTGAAGCGGCCCATAAAAAGGGACAACCCGTACTGGTAGGTACCGTTTCCATTGAAAAATCCGAAAAGGTATCTAACTTACTTACCCGCCGCGGTATCAGACATGAGGTATTAAATGCCAAGAATCATGCCCGTGAAGCGGTTATTATTGCTGAAGCCGGAGCAAAAGGGGCGGTAACCATTGCGACCAACATGGCAGGCCGTGGTACGGATATTAAACTGGGCGGCAATCCTGAACACCGGGCGCGAAAACGGGCTGGTACCAATGCAACGCCAGAACAATATGCAAAAATATATAAAGAAGAATATGAAAAATGGAAAAAGGATTATGAAGAGGTAAAAAGTCTTGGCGGTCTCTATGTAATCGGTACAGAACGGCATGAAAGCCGGCGTATCGATAATCAGCTCCGGGGCCGTTCTGGCCGACAGGGAGACCCAGGTCGTTCAAAATTCTTTATTTCCATGGACGATGATCTCATGCGGCTCTTTGGCGGTTCTAATATTAAAAACTTGATGTCCAAAATAGGTATGGAACCGGGTGAGCCTATCTACCATCCCTGGCTTAATAAGAGTATCGAACGGGCACAAAAAAAGGTAGAAGAGCGGAACTTCGAAATTCGTAAACATCTTCTTGAATATGATGACGTTTTAAATCAGCAGAGAAAATTTATCTATGAACAAAGGGATGCAATTTTAGCGGATAAACATCTGGTTGAACGGGTTCATAATGCAACAAATGACATGGTCCATGATGCTATAGAAGCATATAAATCCGCTTTCCGCCGTGATACGTCCGTGGCTGTAAAGGAGTTGATTAGCTATTTAAAAGAAAAATTTGCCTATCAGCTGCAGCTTGATAGCTCCTCTGAGGCAGCCCAGAAACCTGAGGAGCTCGAAAAACAGATCATTGAAGAGCTGAAACAGGAAATAGAAGAAAAGGAAGCGCTCGTTGGCAGAGAAAATCTGAACACCTTTATCAGGATGCAGTATCTCCAGGCTATAGATCGTAAATGGCTGGATCATCTTGAAAACATGGAAGCCCTCCGTGAAGCAGTATACTTAAGAAGCTATGGCCAAAAGAACCCACTTACTGAGTATAAAATCGAAGGCTTCCAGATTTTTGAAACCATGATCGATGATATCCGCCAGGAAATAGCCAGCCGTGTTCATCTTGTGCGGGTTCAGAGTGCTGATAATAGGGAAGTACGGGCCCGGCCGGTTGCAACGATTCAATCGGCCAGCCATGGCAGCGTTGGATCCTTTGCAGGAGCTGCAGCCCCGGCCAATACAAGCTCAAGCGGCAGTTCAGCTTCTGCAATAGGTACGGCAAGACCTTCGGGTCCCTCCAGCCGTTCAGAACCAGAATCGGTTACGGTGGTTCGATCCTATCCAAAGGTAGGACGAAACGACCCCTGTCCCTGTGGCAGCGGTAAGAAGTATAAGTATTGCCACGGTAAATAAA
>ERZ795047.391-NODE-391-length-55526-cov-571.030016_pt1 | contig 55526 bp, 46 predicted proteins | sample MGYA00375131_ERZ795047 | MGnify/ENA primary metagenome ERZ795047 (study PRJEB30176, sample SAMN05720228) | activated sludge metagenome | isolation source: Anaerobic digester | place: Japan | collected 2015-05-20 ... | reverse complement strand
TTGGATGGCTGATGAAGAAGATAAATTGGATGACGATGAAGATGACGATGAAGACTTTGACTGGGATTTTAAAGAAACTCCAGCTAAGAAAACAAAAACTACCCCTCAGAAAACAGCTTCCAGCAAAACTACTACTAAAAAAGCAACTTTAACTAAATCTTCACCTAAGAAAAAATAATTCCCGTTCACCATATGAAAATAGCTATTATAGGAGGAGGTGGTTGGGGTCTGGCACTTGCTAAACTGCTCTTTGAAAATAATAATGAAATACTTCTCTGGGAATATAATCCTGACTTTCTGGATAAGTTAAAGAAGACACATTCTAATCCTCTACTTTTACCTGATATCATTCTTCCGTCAGAAATCTCTTTTACCGGCGATTTTTTTGATCTTGTCCGCTTCCATCCTGAAATAATAATTCTTGCTATACCAACTCAATATATCAGATCAACTTTGCAATCCATACCTGAAGAAGCACAGAAAGATTTATGGAATCCCGAGCAGCTTTTTGCCATCGTTAATGTTGCCAAAGGCATTGAAGAACATACCCTTTTAACCGTGAGCGAAATTTTGAAACAAATTCTGCCTTCTGAAGTTCATAAGATGATTTGCACTCTTTCGGGTCCCAGTCATGCTGAAGAAGTAGCTCGTCAAGTTCCTACTTCTGTAGTTATTGCTGGTTCGGATGCAGAGCTCCTGCAAAAACTTCAGCTAATTTTTAGTAATAGTTATTTCCGGGTTTATCGTAATTCGGATTTAATTGGAGTGGAAATGGGAGGTGCAGTTAAGAATGTTATCGCTATTGCTGCAGGAATTATTGCTGGACTGGATTATGGGGATAACACTATCGGGGCTTTGTTAACTCGGGGCTTGGTAGAAATTCAAAGATTGGGAGTTGCTTGTGGTGCACGCTCCGAAACTTTTCTTGGTTTATCTGGTCTGGGGGATTTGGTCACGACTGCCACTTCCAAACATAGCCGAAATCGGTATGTAGGCTTTCAGATTGGACAGGGTAGGAAAATGCAAGATGTGGTGCAGAGTATGGCTATGATTGCAGAAGGAGTAGCCACCACTCGTTCTGTTTATAATCTTGCCACGCAGAAAAATGTGGAGATGCCAATCACAGAACAGGTTTATAAAGTTCTCTTTCAAGATAAGGATCCCAGACAAGCTATACTGGAACTTATGACCCGAGACCTGAAAGAAGAGTAAATATTTTACCACAATTTTGCCATCTTTAGAGAAATAATTATTTCCATCGTATAAAAAGAATAGTGTTAAGCGAATCAAAATCTATACCCTATAACATTTCCTTTTATAATCAATTTTTCTATAGAAAACTAAGTTACCTGTCTCTCTCCTGAAATTCTCTTTTCTTTATAAAATTTACCTGTCTTATCCTTCCAGATTTTTATAAATCCATTGATACACCATTTATAAGTGGAACATCTACAGCATAAGAAAGTAACGAGATAAGTATAAAATAAGGAGGGATGAAAATAATTTTATTTCAACTCCTAATTGAAAGCATAAAAAAGATTGACGCTATAGGTTTAATGAAAAAATTGGATAGCTTAGGTAAAAAGATATGAAAAAAGGACTTATCATTGCTATTGATGGACCCGCAGCCTCGGGAAAAAGCACTACAGCTCAGCTTTTGGCGCAAAAATTAGGTTATGTCTATATTGATACGGGAGCTATGTATCGTGCTTGTGCTCTTAAGGCGAAAAAAATGGGTATTGATATCAATGATGAGGAATCTATCCGTGAATTACTGGATGATATTGATATTCGGATAGAAAACCATAATTCTAAGAATAGGATTTTTCTGGATGGGGAAGATGTATCAGAAGATATTAGAGCTGACGACATTTCTGCTCTCGCTTCTGCTATTTCTGCCATTCCAGCGGTGCGTTATAAAATGGTTGAACTTCAGCGCAAAATGGGAGAAAAAGGTGGTGTGATACTTGATGGTAGAGATATTGGTACCTTTGTCTTTCCCACTGCTGAGGTTAAGTTCTTTTTAACTGCCAATCCAGAGGTCAGAGCAAAGAGAAGATGGCTGGAACTTCAGCAAAAAGGTATAAATAAGGATTTTTCTGAGGTTTTAGCTGACCTGGTTAAACGCGATAATAACGATTCTCAACGTGCTCTGGCACCTCTAAAAAAAGCAGATGATGCCATAGAAGTTGATACCAGCAATATGACTATAGAAGAACAAACAGATTGCCTTTATCAGATAATCTGTTCCAGAATGGAGGAAGAATGCAAGTGTTCTTAGCTGAGCATTCTGGTTTCTGTTTTGGCGTTCGTAGAGCCGTGAAAATGGCTCTGGCAGCTCATAACTCTAATGATGATGTCTGCACTTATGGTGAGCTGATTCACAATCCTCAGATTGTGCAAAAACTGGAAGAAGAAGGCATATCTGTCTGTAAAGATATTGAACATATTAAAGGTAAAAAAGTAGTAATCCGTTCACATGGAATTGCCAGAGAGGACCTGGAACTTCTCCAGACAGCAGGCAACAAGATTATTGATGCCACCTGTCCTTATGTGAAAAGAGCTCAGGAACTGGTCTCATCTGTGAAAGATTTGCCTCTATTGATTATGGGAGACCCTGATCATCCGGAGGTTCAAGCTTTACTCTCCTATGGTGGTAAACAGACAAAAATTATCCAGCCCGGAGAAAAACCAGAATTCCAGAACTGGGAAACCCTTTGTATTGTAAGTCAAACCACACAAAAACTTAGTAATCTTCAGGAACTGGTAGCTCAAGTTTTACCTCATACCTTAGAGTTACGAGTGTTTAATACTATTTGCAATGCCACCACTCAGCGGCAAGAAGCTGCTTTGCAACTGGCAAAAAATAGCGATTTGATGATTGTTATAGGTGGAAAGCATAGCGCTAATACCCGAGTTCTGCAAGAGTTATGTCAGCAAGTGACACGCAGTTTCCATATAGAAACAGCAGCAGAATTGACCCCTGAATTATTAAATGATGCTCAGGTCATAGGTTTAGCAGCAGGTGCTTCCACTCCCGAAGAAATTATCGTAGAAGTTTATAATCAGATTTTTAGAATTAAAGGAGAACCTCATTCTGTTCAGCAGATAGAGGAAATCCCGGTGTATAAGGAGGAATCATGTTAGAACATGATCAAAAACAAGACCTAACTGACCAAAAAGATGAAAACTTATTGGTTGGCGAAGGTGAATCGTCGAAAGCTAATGAAGAAATAACGGCACCCGAGGGGGAAATTTCTGCCGCAACCGAACCGGAACCTGAACTGACCATTGAAATGCCGGAATCATTTGAAAGTCCGGCTGATTCCGTGCCTGAAGAAAGCACAGAAGCAAATTTAACCAATGAAGAAGAGGAAAAGAGTAATTTAAAAATAGATTATTCACCTCCTATTCCCGACTTGGAACTCAAACAAGATATTCCTATCACTACAACTACAAGTCCATCAAATGAAGAAACTGACCAGCTCAATCAAGAATTGCTGCAAGGAATTGATGAGACCATACCTCAATTTAAACGCGGGGATATTATTGAAGGTACGGTCGTGGGAATCAATGACCAGGAAGTGGTAGTGGATGTTGGCTTCAAAAATGATGGCTTTATTCCTATTAATGAATTTGAATTTAGTGAAGTTCCTAAAATTGGTTCAAAGATTAAGGTATTAATTGAAGGAGCACCTAACCAGGACAATAGAATTCCGCTCTCCAAGAAAAAAGCTGATTTCTTGATAAATATAGAACAAATAAAGAAAGTTGCTGAAGAGGGGAAAACGGTCAATGGAACGATTAATAGAAGAATAAAAGGCGGAATGATAGTTAATATTATGGGAATTGAAGCCTTTTTACCTGGCTCTCAGATATCCAATAAGTCTGTTCCTATTCTTGACCAATTTATCGGCAAAGAGATGAGTTTTAAGGTGCTTCGTATTGATGAAAATACGCATAATATAATTCTTTCACATAAAGAAGTGCTGGAAGAAGAAGCTAATCAAAGAAGACGCGAACTCCTATCTCAGATTGAAGTAGGAATGGAACTTGATGGTGAAGTTAAAAATATTACTGAGTATGGTGCCTTCATAGATTTAGGCGGTATTGATGGGCTTCTTCATAAATCCGATATGAGCTGGGGAACTCTGAATCATCCCAGTGAAATGCTCAATATTGGTGATAAAGTTAAAGTTAAAGTGATTAAATTTGACCCTGAAAACGAACGGATTTCTCTCGGATTGAAACAATTGGTTCCGCATCCCTGGGAACATGTTGAGATTAAATATCCAGAAGGGAGTAAAGTTTCTGGCAAAGTAGTGAGTGTTCAAAGATTTGGTGCTTTTGTGGAACTGGAACCTGGCGTTGAAGGCTTAGTTCATGTTTCAGAAATGAGCTGGACTAAAAAGATTATGGATGCCAGAAAGGTGTTAAAAGTTGGCGATAATATAGATGCCATAGTTCTGGAAGTGGATAAAGATAATCATCGTATCTCTCTGGGAATGCGACAAATGGAACCCAATCCCTGGCTCTACATAGAAGACCATTATCCTATTGGAAGTGTTATTACTCGCCCTATAAAGAGTCTTACCCCTTTTGGCGCTTTTGTGGAAATTGAAGATGGTATAGATGGTTTGATTCATATTTCCGATATTAGCTGGACAAAAAGGATTTATCATCCCCGGGAAGTATTTCGTAAAGGTCAGGAAGTTGAAGCAGTTGTCCTTTCTATAGATAGAGCTCTACATCGTATTGCTTTGGGTGTAAAACAACTGCATCCCGATCCCTGGGAAAAATTAGCTGAAGCTATTCCAGTTAATACCGAAGTAAAAGGCAAAATTAGCAAACTTATTCCAAAGGGTGTGCTGGTGGATATTAAAGTTGGAGAAGATGAAGTGGAAGGATTTGTCCCACTTTCTCATCTGGCAATACCCAAACTTGAAAATACTGAAGATGCCTTTTATGTGGGAGAGGAATTGCCCCTTAAGGTGATAGAACTGGATATGGAAAATAGACGTTTAGTTCTTTCGGTTAATGCCTTTTTCTTCTCTCGTGACCCCAGATTGCAAGAAGAATATATTGCTCTACACGAACAGTATATGCGAGACCGTATTGCTAAGTTATTGAAGAAAAAAGCAGAGCATAAAACCAGAGAAAGAAAACGCAGTCCCGCTCAGGGTGAAACCACCACTCCAGCAGAAGCAGCAGATTCTGAAAAAGAAGAAACTGAGACTACCTCAGAAAGTCCTGAAACTACAAAAGAATCACCAGAAACAGTAGATTCTGAAAAAGAAAAAACTGTCTCTGCATCGGAAGGTGCTGAAAATACGGAAGAAACAAAACCTTCCTCAGAGGAAGACAATATACCTTCTGCTGAAGAATCAGAAAAAAAGGAAGAAACAGAGATACCAAGCAGCGTTGATACAGAAAAAACAATATCCGAACCAGATCTTAATATGGTTTCAGAATCAAAAGAAGTTCCACCCTTTACTGAGGAAATTGTTTCCATTCCCGAACCTAATCCTGAAGGTATAGATGAAGAAGAATTGACTATCTATGAAGAGGAGATAGAAATTGTTTCTGAAAGCGTTAACTTGGAGGAACAACCAGAACCCGAGACTTCAGAAAATCCAGAGCCTGCTGTTGAAGAAGAAGCTGAAAGTGTTATTACTAAAGAAACTGAAACAGAAGAAAAGAAAGAACAGGATATAGAAACTAAATCTGAATAGGACTGTTTCTTAAACTATGTTCAGAAAGAACTTTAATTAAAGATTAAATTATGCTCATTAAAGACTATGAGAAATAAAATAAATATGGCGGTTCTTAGGGACCGCCATATAGTTTTGTGGCTGGATTTTCTTATTCCGGTTGCTATTCTGGTAATCGGAACTTGGCTAATTCGTAACTACTTTTGGGACCTCAAACTCTCAGGATTGTTTTATTTGGGTAATAATAATTGGTGGGGAATGCATAATGCCTTGTGCACTTTTATGTATCGCTATGGCACGATTCCAGCTCTTGTGCTCTCTATTGCAGCTCTCGGATTCTTTATAGTTATTTTTTTCGCTTATAATTTCTATAAGTGGCGTCGCATCTGCCTCTTTCTGATACTGGTAATGTTGTTAGGACCGGGATTACTCGTAAATGGAGTTTTGAAAGAATATTGGGGTCGTCCCAGACCAAGAAATATAATTCCATTCGGAGGAAAATATGTCTATGAAAAACCTTTAGAAATAGACCTTTCCAGTCCAGGAAGTTCCTTTCCCAGTGGTCATTCTGCTATGGGGTTCTATTTCTTCACTCTATATTTCCTGGTGCGCGGGAAAAGAAAAAAATGGACCGCTCTCGCATTTATTATTGCTCTCCTGTATGGTTTTTTTATGGGTTTTGTACGCATCGCTCAAGGAGGTCATTTCCTCTCAGATATATTATGGTCCGGAGGGATAGTCTACCTTTCTTCCGCTCTCTGTTATTATCTATTAAAGATCAATTCAACCTTAGAGTTAACCTCCTCTCAATAATTCCCCTCATTTTTTATATTAGATTTTTGAGAAATATTGTCTCTAATATTTCTATTATAATCATATTTGTACATCAAGTTTATTATATCTGGATCCTTTGTATAATTAAAAGCATTTTTACCATTATTATCTTTAATATATGGATTAGCTCCTTTATCTAATAGCATTTTTATTCGTTCAAGGGAAACTTCTATTGATTCAGAAAAATTTTGACTCCAGCTTAGTGCACCCATTAATAATGTCATACCACAATACCGGGATTTTTTATTGACATCAGATATAAGATTAAGTAACATTTTATATATTTGATTACTTTGATTAGCTCCAATAACTAGGGCATCAAATATTAAATCTTCGCTGGGATTTTTTGTTAACATATATTCAACTATTTCCTGACAATCATAATTAACGGCAAAGCAAAAAGCATTAAGTGGTGAAGTTCCATAACTTAAACTTGAATTATTTAAATCTGCACCATTTTCTATAAGAAGTTTTACCATATCAATATCTTCTCGTTCTATAGCTATAAATAGAGGATGGTCATATTGGAAAAAGCTGCTATTAAAATCTATATGATTATTTCTTAGAATATGAAATACTTCTTTGATATTGTTATCTTTTACTGTATTGAGTAGTGCTTGTTCTACTGTAAAGTCTATATTACTATTACTTTTTTGGGGAATTGGAACATTAACTTTAGTGTAATTAGGAGTTTGTTGCGGTTTATTTATCAATACTATGCCAAAATAAATGGGTAAAATACTTGTCAATCCTAATAAAATTAGGGTTACAGTAAAAAATATTATAGAAAAAAAATCTTCAAATATAAATGGAAATATTTTTAAAGCAAAAGGTAGGATTATGATACCAAAAAGAACCCCAGCAGTGATTAATAAAAACCTAATGTCTTATTGTTATATTTTGGTTTTGGTGAATTCATTGTACCTCCATTGTTATAGGATATTCGTTTAAACCTTTAAGGTGTATACCTTAAGAACTTCATAGTTTTCAATAAATCTTATAAAGGCATTATCCTCCTATCATATTCTGGTTAAAAAAACACTTAATATTTACTTAATTCAGCATCCCGACCTTATACTTTGAATATATAGCTTTTTATAATGTATTTTAAGTACATACATAAATTCCCAACTTATCTCCTAAACCTTATTTCTCTTGCTTAATGCAATTAAATCTTTAAATTTAATAGGGTTTATACTTTAATTAGGTAAGAGCTCTTTTAATATCCTCAATACTAAATTCGCCACTAATAGACTGAATTTGTATTTTTTCATCCAGGATACCGAAAAAGAACTCATATAAATTATGTGGATTTAATTCAGCATTACTTTTATCTCCCAGGGTATAACTTTTCATTAGTTGTCCCCCCAAACTTGCAGCATTCAATATGAAGTGATTTTCCAATTTCTCCAGATCAACCATATCAGCAGCTAATATCTTACCAGCAACAGAATAACTGTTTATCAAGAGGGCATTCTGATTGTTATCAAGTAAAACTGTCCTTTGGGTATCGTTTTCCATTTCCAGAAGAATTTTGCCGGTATTTTCCCTTTCTGGTTCACCTTTATATAAAGAATTGAGGTCAGCTAAGGTAAGATTGTAAAATTCAGTTCCAGGAATTAATGAAATCGGTTCCACTGAAAAGGCTGAAGGAAACAGTAGATAATTTACCTGTCCTGCAGTTACGACGGGACTGTTAAAGGTACCAACTATACAACCAGTCAGAGTCAGGGTTTTAGTAGCAAAAGCTCCACCAATAACCACACAGTGTTCAAGGAGGATTTCTTCAGCAATAACGCTACCAGCAACAAAGGCATTTTTTAACTTTACCGTTTTACCATTTACATCAGCTCCAAAGTAGATTTTTGCAGCAGGGGCAAGACAGACAATTGCAGAAGCACAACCAACAGCTTTGTCAAATTGAATATTACCTCTGGCATCACTATTAAGATGAAAATCCTGGTGGGTATATACCGCTCCCTTAAATTCTGCGGGACCATTTATTATTTCAAGATTGTTTGCAAATAAAGCCCCTTCAATTATTACATTTCCCTGAACCATTATATTTCTTGCCAGCTCTTTATTGACTTGAGGCAAGATACTTGATTTCACCAGATTATCCTGAAGATTCAGATTATCACTTCCAATAGTTATTTCCTTTAATTCTTTCATTTATAACCTCATTTTTAGTTTATTGTTTGTAGATTGCCCTGGATAAATTTCATCATAAGCTCACGTTGACGAGTATATTCTTCTCCGACTTTATCGGAAAACTCAGAATTAATCATATCCTGATATTCTAATAAGATCCTATCCCGGTCTTCTTGTTTTATATTTGACCAATGCAAGGTAGTATAATATTCAGGTAGTTCTTTTGATATTTCCGATTCAATTGCTTCAGGAATATCATCGCAAACGACTACACCAAATTGATTTTCGGCATTAGGTATTTGAGTTTTTTCAAAAATTAGTAGAGGTAAGTAGATATTTATGACCTGATCAATTTTTCTATCCTCTACAATATCCTTTAAGCTTTCTGACAATTTTTTCTCTTCAATCAAGTACTGTCTTAAAGAGTCAATCAATGCATTTACTTTATTTTTTAAGACAGAAGATATTAAAATTGTCTGTAAATTGGAGATATCACTACTTTCTATAATGGTTGAACTGCCAGCATTAAGAGTATTTTCCATTATTAACTTATCCACCACTTCTTCAGCCAATTTAAAGGATTGGTTATCCAAAGTATGAATTCGCCTTTTCAATTCAGTATCAAGATTCTCAAATATATCTTGATAATGGCTTGATAAGCGATGATAATCTCGTTGCATAATTTCAAGAATATTAGCAGCAGCTTTTTTCTGTTCTATCATTAAAATCATTTTTGAATTTACTTTATTTAGTAAATCAGCTATTTGTTGGCTTATTTCAGAGCTGACCATATTAAAAAAACCATCTGTGACATGCTTAGCTATATCATAGGATACTTCATGTATTGATAAAACTTGAGCACTTTTCATTGATATAACAGCACCGTTAAGAGCATCAACCTGCCTATCGCATTCTACTATACTATAATCAAATGGCTCAGTATCAACATTTACATCTATGTTAATCGGTTCCACATGTTCATAAGTGATAGTTTGAGTTCCTCCATTTTGGCTTGCTGGGTAATCCACGCTAATCCTTTCTCTAATTTTAATACTTGTTCTATATGATCTTGAGTAACTCATATTTCCTTCTCGTTAAGTATCTGCAACTTATTGGCATTACTCAATCTTATAATTTCATTCTGGATTCTTATATCCAAGTTACTTTGTTCACATAAAGATTGCAATTCTTCAAGTATTTTAGTTTTTTCTAAATCAGAGATTTCTTTCCAAATTAAAGTATCAAACATTTTAAGAGATTGTTCTTTGATAATAGGAGTAGAACTGGTAAATTCTCCTTCCATTGGCGGTGTATGAACTGTTTTTATAGAACCAAGTCCTCCCAAACCCTCAACTTCAGAGATAATAACAGGTAAAAACACGAGTTTTTTTGTCGGGATTCTTTCATTGATTAAGCTTGTTTGGAGCTTGGCTTTCAAAATATTTTGTTCTCGTAAATTGTTTTTTATTGAATTGATCAGGTTATAGGTATCAGTTTTAATTTTTGCAGCAGCCATCAATTGCATTACAGGTATTAATTCACTCTGACTGGTCAAAAAGTGCGTTCCATGGGTTCTCAATCGGTTAATGAGATTAGGATATTGCTTGGAGCTTAGTTCACTGGGCATTTTATCCAATTCGTAAACTCTTTGCTGTAAAGATTTATCCAGGGAGGCAAATAGTTTTTTATAGCGCGAGCTAATCATATGATAATCTCTTTCCATTTGCTTTTTTATCCCTTGCAAAGCTAATGCAAGCTGTCTGAGAGTTATCAATTTTGATGTGGCTAAACTATTTAAATGCGCTACTTTTTGACTAATTTGTGACCTGATAAACAAAAAGAATCCCTGATCTACTTTTTCACTTACATACCTTCCTGCTTCCTGCTCTGCAGCTATAACCGCAGCTTCCATAGCAGTAACGGAAACAGAAACTTTATTAACATTATTGGAAACGATTCCTATACTTTCCGCCATAGGTCTCGTATCAACGGTAAAATTGAAATCTGCCATTATTCCTTATCCTCCTGTAGCTTTACTGAAATACCAAGTTCTTCAATTTCATCCATGAAAGATTTTACTTCATCTAAATTCAATCCAGAGCAAAATTCTACAGGAAGATGAGATAAAAATTCTTTCATATCATTAATATCAATATTTAACATATCGCTAAGAGCAATAATGGCAGTCATCGGTTCACTACCTAAATCAGTTATTACTATTGAATAGTGGTGATTAGGGTCTAAATTTAAGTCCTCTTCATTGGATAAACCTAAGTCTTTTTTATCGCTAATTTCAATATCCTCATCACTTTCCATATCCTCTTCGTCATCATCTTCTTCATCTTCATCCTCTTCCTCTTCTTCGTCTTTCTCTTCTTCGTCAAAATTTTCATCATCATCAGTTTCGGTCTGCCTGGTTTCTACTCTCTCTTCTGATTCAGATTCTTTTACCTCTTCTAAAGTATTCGTAATATTGTTATCTTCATCTTTTTCTGGTTCGGACGCATTTTCTATTTGGGTTTCAGTTTGTTCAGTTTCTTCAGAATTAATCACATTATCCAGATTTTTAAGAGCATCATCAGCCATTTTAACCAAATTCATAGTGAAATCTTCAAATGTTTGGGATTCTATGTTTGGTTCAGGAGGGATTTCGGACATAGTGGCAAAATGTGCACCTGCTTTTGCAAGTTTTTTACGTCTTGGGTCAAGATTCTGTAATTCTTCAGTGGCTCTTGCCAGTTTTCGTGCTTCATCATCTCTAAGAGAAGCTTCAAAACATTCTATATAACCAAATTTTTCTGCTTGAGCATCAATATCCTCTTTTAATCTATCCATATAATCCATAAATTCCTCTTGCTGCTGTAAAAACTGATTGCCCTGCATTTCAAAAGATGCCAGCGTTTCGGCAGTATTGGTTTTAGCTTCTACTTTTGTACTGTCCAAAGAACCAGAAGCGCCCATTTGATTTTCAGTTTCCTGTAAAGCCTTCAAAGTATTGAGAGCAGAAGAATATTCAGAGAAAGTTTCGCGCATACGGTTAATCAAATCATTGCTTTCACTTCTGTTTCTGGCATAAAAATCTTCGGTATCTCTGTGCCATTGATTCAGGTAATCCAGCTTCTGATCCTTTATATGGTTGTATATTTTCAGTCTTTCAATCCGAGTTTCTTGCATTAAATTATAAATAACGGGCATCATAATTTCTTCATAAATCTGATGCATCCCAAAAGGATAGGAACTTCTGCTACCATCATCCGCAACCCAGTTATTGGATATAAGATCAAATCGCATTCTTGAGCTGGGATTGAGTCTAAAAGGAGTATAAGATTCACCAATTTCTTGATAATTAAAATTTGCTGCTCTAATTCTTTCAATTTCTTCAGCTTCCAGAATAGGTGAATAATGATTATATGATGACCTTAATGTATTCATAAAAATAGAATTGGAAAAATCCATAATCTTATTTGTGCAATCAACTTTCATTTGCGCAAGAATCTGGGCTGATTCTGCTAATTGCATCATTAAAGACTTAAAGAATTCTACAAATTCACCAGAAGTATCATCCAAACTTTTTTTCATATCATTCAATTGTTCAAAAGTAGCAATATTGGCGTTATGGGACTCAAGATCAAATATCTTAAATATAGGCGCATTACCAGGATTAAAAGTTCCGTGTCTTTTTAAGAAATTATATTCTTTACTGTTTGGTCTAACGATAGGAAGACTAACTGATACTTTATTTACATCTCTAAGGATATAACCCAGATTACGCATATGTCTATCCAATCCACCCATAAAATCATATAGAGGAGCTTCTTGCATTGATATTGAATAATTGGAAGTATCAATAACTTCTACCTCCTGAGATGATTCTACCACTGGAACATTATTAATTAGTTGTTGCAGTTTATTGACCGAGACTTTCAGAGCATCGGGTTGCTTCAATGAAGATAAGGTAAAGGGAATTTCTGGAACGAAGCCAGTATAATCAATAATAAAATTTTTATCTTCAAAAGGAATATGTGAGGCAACTGGCACATAGACCACTCCGAGTTTACTTACTTGATAATCTCTTTTGATATTGGCATATTTATTTTTGAGTTCTTGAATCTGTTGTTTTTTTGTATTTAGGTTATTATTGGCATTGGCTTTATAGCGTTCTAATGTCGGTTTCAAGTTTTTCATTATAATTAAATACATTATCAGACCACCAATAATTGTAATAAATAAGACATACATCCAGGTTGTTTTTTGCTTTATATACTGCTCTTGTCGTGTTATTTCTTGTTCATAATCCTTTTGCATTGTATCCAGTTCATATTGAGCCTTTTTTATGGCATCTTCTAATTCCATCTCCTGGCTGACAATTAGTTCTGCCGCTTGCTTGTAATAATCAAATAACACTTTTGCCTGGTCTTGGTAAATATTGGATGATTCATTAAATACTATTCCACTCATTCTAACCGCCTTTTTAATTTATTAATGTTTTTCTTTGATTTAATAGGATTTCAAGCTTATTAAGGATTGATTGAATCTCTTCATTTTCTTCATTTTTTAATAAAAAATTCTGGTTCTCTTCGGTTTGTAACTTGTGTATCAAACCTAAGATTTGGTTTTCCAATTCATAGGCTTCTGCCTTCTCAACGGGAGTTAAATACCTAAAAGAATCCCGCAATTTACACAATTTTTTCTGAACAGAGTCTTCCTTAGGATTTTTATCCATGTTAGTACACAGCAAATTCAGCTCTTCCCGGATTTTCAGGATTCTTGAGCTTAATGATGATTCATTTTCTTGATGCTGTTTTACGAATAACACCGAATTTTTAATAATTATAATGCTAATTCCCACCAAGAAAAGTAAGATTAAATGAACTAATAATTGAATTTTGAAGGTAAGATGATATAATTGGAATAAATACATAACAAACAGAGCTATTAATGAGTATACAATACAAATAACTCCGAATGGTCCTAAAGCAGGAATTCGCTCCTCAAATTTATCTTTGGTAGTAAACATCACTCTGGAGCCAAAATAATTCAGAGCAAATATGATAGAGATTACTGCCCAGTTTAACCAGGAAATTTTAGTCCGATGCTCTGGAGTAAGGATGAAGTAAAAACCAATAAATATAAGCAACTCACCCACAAAACCCATTATATAAAATAGGGTATTATTATGTGTCTTTTTCATAGTTATCTCAGTTTATAACCGCAAGATGAACAAAATTTGTCTGTTCCGTTCCAGGGAGCACCACATCTACTGCATACCTGATCTGTTGTTTCTGGTTTTAATACCATACCGCAAGCGACACATCTTTTAGCATTTTCTGCATTATCTGCACCACAACGAGGGCAGGCAAGATATGGATCTCCACAATAGGGACAATATTTAGATGTTACTGGGATTTTTCTGGAGCAATTAGAACAAAATACCTCCTTTACTTTTGGTTTAGCACCAGTTTCTGGTTCTGTTCGCTTTTGACTTTCTGCTTTTTCTGCTGCTGTTGGTTCAGGAGTCATTATCATTTGCCCCATTTGACTACCACCACTGAGACCTCCAGTTATTAATACCGCTCCTAATAATCCTACATCACCGCCTTTAGTTAAGGCTTCCTTTGCGACATTAAATGATTGATCCTGCTGCCAGGTATAACCGGCAATGCTTTGAGCACTTTTCTGACTTATCGCCTGGAGTATCTGTTTGCCATCTTCAGTATCCTGTGCAATATCAATGGTAGTGATAAAAAAACCAGTTAATTCCATCCCAAATTGTTCCCAGAATTCTTCCATACTTACTCTAAGGAAATTTGAAATATCATCTAATGCACCACTAATAGTTTGAATCCCTATCTTATTATTCTGTATATAGGAAAGAATCACACTTTTTGTTTTAGCTTCTAAAGCTCCAATAAAATGGTTGGTTAAGTCATTTGCTGTATAACTTTTTAATGTGCCCACAAGCTTTACTAAAAATACTTCAGCATTGTCAACTCTTAAACCATATCTTCCCTCTGCATACAGAGGTACCATCGTATGATAATCTGGATCATTATACCTGAAGGATGAAGTCTTCCAATCAATGGTAAGAGGCATAACTTTGTTGACAAACCATACTTCTGCAAAGAAGGGATTTTTCCCACCAAAAGGTATTCCAAATAAATTTCGCAAAATTGGTAGATTTTCCGTGTTCAGTGTATGTTTTCCAGGTCCAAATTTACCAATTATCTTACCTTTTGAAAACAAGATAGCTTCTTGAGATTCGTTTACAATTAATTGCGTGTAAGTACTTAAATTCTGATGTGGAAATTTCCAAGCATAAATATCATTGGACTCAGGAGTCCAGGAGACCACATCAATAATCGCCATTTAACACCTCCATTAAATTATATTTAGCTCTTTGATTATTGATATAAATTTAATATAGACCTTATAGGATTATTAATAATTATACATAATATCTGTCAAGATTTATTCTCTCTTTATTTTCTATATTTTTTCTTTTTTCTAAAAAAAAGAAGGGTAAAATGGTTAATGATATTCATATCTGAGGCTTTTATAAATATATTTTCTATAGATTACAGAAGATATAAAAATTCTTTAACTTTTTTGAACTTATTCAGGACAATATGGAACTTATTTTTTCAGCTTTCTATCATAGATTTTTATTAGTTCTCATTAATAAGAGATTCCCTATTTATTAATTCTATACTCAATTTAAGGCGTTATTACTATCAGGAATAGGAAATAATATATAAAATCCCCTCTTTTTCTATCAAGAAGAAAGAAATATTAAAATATCAATATGAGATATCCGAATAGCTTAATTTCTAAATCCAATTTCTTTATTTCTCTTATCCAGATTGCTGCCGGATTCCATCCTGGCATAATAATATAAAATATCATAGGTTAACTCTTTTAAGTCTGGATTAGATATTAAGTGATGACAAGCATTAAGGACAACATTTCTTATCTCTCCTCCCGTGAGAGAGAATTCCTGAGCTAAAGAAGTTAAATCAATTTTAAGGGAACCTGGAATTTCATCATTTAGATGTAATTTCCAGAGTTTTAAGCGACAATCATAATCAGGAACAGGGATCTCCAGTTTATAACGGAAACGACGGAATATCGCATAGTCAAGGTTTTCTCTCAAATTGGTAGTTACTATTAAAATTCCGGGGAAAGTTTCCAATTCTTCCAGAAATACACTTTGCAGAGCATTTTCTTCACTATCAACGGTAGTTGTTATATAAGTATTTCGGCAGTGCATCAGACTATCACCTTCGTTGAGTAAAAAAACAGGTGCTATTTTCTCATGTAGCTGGCGCATATTTTTAAACAATTTCCTGGCGGATTTTTCTGTATCACTATAATAATGGCTTCTAACTGCTTCCGTATTAATTTTTAATAGAGGCTTGTTCAGTTCGTTGGCAATAATTCCAGCAATATAAGTTTTTCCCGTACCAGGTTCACCGTACAACAGAATATTACATCCATTTAGAGTTTCTTTTCCATCCGATAAGGATGCAGTAATTAACCCCCAGCTGGCTAAGGTATCTAAATCTGGATTTTTCAACTGATTTATTATGGAAACTACACTTTGAAAACTATCTGCAGGTAAAATGAGTTGATTTAGAGTCTGCTCAGGTGAAATGAGCGAAAAATAGGGTGAAGAACTAATATAAGTCCTGATATCTATATCCTCATAATGGTATTCAAATAACTCTTTTATAGCAGAATTGCTCAGAACAAGTCCGTTTGAGCTAAACAGTCCTGGTTTTTCCAGTAATTCCGCTTGCTGCAGCGGGTTATTATGTAGCATTTTCTCTGTAAAGTGGTTAAATTGCTCTTTATTCTCTGAAAGCAAAGCAGATAATATTCTATAATCAATGATTTTCTCGGATTTGTTATATTTGTATATTAAGAGCAGACACTTTTGCCAGAAAGAATCTAATCCATAGGTATGAACAAAAATCTTATAGGGATTATCCGATTTAAGTTTATGAGAAACCCTCAAAGCTGTAGATAATAATTTATTTATGGTTCTACCATAATACATAGTACATTCACTATCAACCAGATTTAATTCATTATAACTATCAAATAAATGGTTTAGTGCATAACAGACTGTTTCAATAAAGGGTCGCTTTTCATATTCATTGAGAATAATATTTCTGGCTTCTTTGATGGGGGATTTTCCCAGCAGAATATGAAAAATTAGGCTATTTAAACTGTAATGTTTATAAAGTATTAAATTTATATCTTCAGCTGAGCCATATAAGGGATTATTACTAAAACTCAGGATTTCTCTATATATCAGGCTTTGAATGAATTCAATTTGCTCTCTAAAATCCCAATCTTTATCTGGGAAAATTCTGAATATTTCTTCAAAAGAAAAGTCCAGTTGATATTCTTTAGAAATTTTATAGCAAAAGAATGAAATTACTGCTATATCATCACTATTTAGATTAAATGACTTTAATTCTGGATGTTCATATATTATTTGAAACAAGTTATTAAAGACCAGCTGGCTATCAATAGCTGGTTGTTTTTCTTTAATATTCCTTTCTTTTGAGGTTCTTTCTCTCCTATAATCACGAATTTGATAATCCTCCTCTTCCCTTTCTTCTACTTTTTGAAGAGTTGTGTAATAAAGGCTAAGCTGAGTAATTAGATTATTTGTTTTGCCCATTCTTCCTCCCCTTATTTTTTTTCTACCATAACCTATTATAACAAGAAAAAAACGAAATAGCGGAAAAATTTTAACTTTTTTTGGATTTGATGCGCTAACTGCTTATTTATGATTTGATTATGACTCTAACTAAGCTCTCCCTTAGCGGACATAAACCATAATTTATCTATTCCCAATTTATTACTAACTTTAGTCACTTAGTTTTAGGTAAGATGTCTTATAATTATGGTAAAAAATTTCTACTTGACAGATTAAATCCAGATTAGAATTTGACTTTGCATACAGAAATGAATATAAATCATTTCGGTGAAGAGAGTTTATTGTTTAAAAAGATAGCTAAGAGAATTAGCTATTTTTTTTAGCATAATATGTATATAAGGTGAGGAGAAAGATAGAAGATGGTGTATTATCGGTCACAAGTAGAAAATATAGCGAAAAAGCTATGTGCTGAACAGCATCTTGCCCTTTATGATATAGAGGAAAAGATGTCTGCAAAGGGAAGAATTATAACCGTTTACCTGACCAAAATTGGTGGTGTGACCGTGGATGATTGTGCCTACTTCAGTCGTGCTCTAAGTGATGAACTGGATGAATTGGATATCATACCAGAGCGCTATTTCCTGGAAGTGTCCTCACCAGGGTTGGAAAGGGTTCTGAAATTGAAGAGCCACTATGCAAGTGCTATTAATGAAAAAGTGGCTGTACAATGGACAGAAGGCGATGAAAAGCACTCTGCTATGGGAACCTTGATTGAAGTTAATGCAGACACTATCACACTGGATGACCGTGGAAAGATAGTGGAAATAAACTTCAAGGATATTAATCGTGCAAAAACCGTCTTTCTTGATAAAGAAAGGAGTGAAAAGAAAAGATGAGTACAAATATACTGGACGCAGTGGTCAAACTTGCAGCTATCAAGCAGTTAGATAAAGAGACTATCCAGGCAATAATACTGGAATCTATATATAATATATTGAATAAAAAACTGGAACCTGAAAATCAACTGGAACTTATAGTAGATGAAGATACTAATGCCATCAAGGCAAATTTTCTCTGTAAAGTGGTGGAAGTAGAGAAAAATCTGGGTGAAATTTCTCTGGATGAAGCCCGGAAAATTTATGGAAAAGATGTGGAAATAGGACAATATGTGCCCAAAACTATGGCAATGTATGAATTTGAACCCAAGTTGATTAAAACTGCGCAAAAAGCTATTCAGGATAAGATACACCAGCTGGAAGAAGAAAAAGTCCGCAATGATTTTGATAAGCAAAAAAATACCATTGTCAGTGGTAAGATTAAATCTATTGATGATAATGGAAACTATAGAATTGATATTGGTTATTCTGATGCTATCTTGCCCGTAGATGAACAAATAGAAAATGAGTATTACCGCGTGGGTGATAACATAAAAGCCTATGTGGTAAATATACAGGTGCATAAAAATAATAATGCCATCATTCTTTCTCGCACTAATCCTGAATTTGTGAAAAAGCTGTTTGAAACTGAAATACCCGAGATTTATGATGGAACTATCAAAATTTTGAAAATCGTTCGTGAACCTGGTGTTAGAACTAAAGTAGAGATAGAATCAACCGACCCCAAACTTGATCCTGTAGCTGCCTGTATCGGAATCAAAGGAACTCGTATAGATAGTATTCGGAGAGAACTTCACGGTGAACAGATTGATTTGGTGGTTCATGATGAAGACCCCGAAAAAATGATAGTTAGAGCTCTCGGTTTAGAAAATGTTAAAAGGGTTATATTAGAACGCAATAGAGCTGCCAGTGTTATTGTAGATGATGAGGATAAGGTTATGGCTATCGGAAAAGGTGGTAAGAATGTTAAGCTTGCTGCTAAATTGACCGGAATGAAGATTGATATTTACACTATGGATGAATTTGAAGAAAAAATGGCAAAAGAACGCAGGACTATCAGTCACATAACCGAACTGGATGGAGTAACTCCCAAGATAGCGGAAATACTAAGACATGCAGGATATACCTCAGTGCAAGACATCTATGCTGCATCTATTGAAGAGCTCTGTAATCTTGAAGGTGTGGGTGAGAAAACTGCCCAAAGGCTGAAAGAGGCAGCCAAAGATTTCTAATGCCCAATAAACATAGTAAAGCTCAGCATATGCCGCAGAGAACCTGTGCTATTTGCAAGTCCAAAAAAGACCTGGATGAGCTCTATGCCTTCATTATTATGCCTGAGGGAATCATTATAGACCCCAAGAGAAGATTACAACAGCGCAGACATTATATATGTAAGAATATAAATTGTCTTTCCAATTTAGAGGAATGGGAAAAGCGTTATTTTAAAAAACATTATGGAATCAAAAAAGATTGGTCAGAACTGGACCTGCAGAGCAAGAATTCAGTTCAAGGAGTAAACAATGGACAATGAAGAAAAAAAATCTCACATAATTAATTTAATGCAGTTTGCTCGTAAAGCAGGTAAGATGGTTTCTGGCACGGATGCTTGTCTTCGGGATTTACGGAAAAATAATCTTAAACTGATTATTATTGCCGAAGACACATCACCTAAGACAGTTAAAAGGATAACTGATGCAAGGAATGTTCTGGAAAACTTCGTTCCCATTATTCGCTTGGGAACACAAAAAGAACTAAGTATGGCTTTAGGACTACCTGTTTCCGGAATATTCGGAATTAAAGACGGTCAATTTGCCGCCAAATTGTTGGAATACTATTCCAATTAAAATTAGAGGGAAAAAAGTGCAAATAAGAGTACACGAATTAGCTAAGGAACTTAAAATAAGCAATATGGCTTTAAGGAAACACCTTAATGATATGGGGGTTAATGTTAAAAGCCATATGAGCCTTATTGATGAAGAAATAGCCGATAAAATTCGGAAAAAATATTATGAGCAAGTGGACGCTGAAAAAAGAGCTGAAAAAGATAGAAAACGTTTGCAGGAAATGAGACAAGCAGCAAAGGCTAATAAAACTGAAAAAGCACCTCAGGAAAAACCAAGGGAAACTCCAGAGACTAAAGCTACTAAACCCAGCACTAAAGAATATGCTAAAGCAGCGAAAACTCAACCTGCTCTCGAAGAAGAGGTTAAAAAAACTGAAGCTTTTGAATCAGTAGCTCCTCCTGATACAACTGAACCCGCTCCGGTCCCTGAACCTAAACAGGCTGAACCAGTTGAGCCGGCACCTTCAAAGCCAAAACCTGAGGAAATGCTGCCCAAAGGAAAACCACCCACTCGTATTATTGTTCCCCATCAGCAAGCTACACCGGTTATTAGCAAGGGGAAGAAAACTACTCCTAAACCTAAACCAAAACCTGAATCCGTATCAAGAGAGCGAACCACCACTTTTAAAAAATCTCCAAGAGAAGAAAGAAAAAAGGAAGAACCGCGGAAAAAACCTCCGGTTACGACTACTCCTTTACCTATTGAACCAGTTGAAACAGAAAAAGAACCCGAGATTAAAAAGTTTGGTAAAGTTCGGGTTAATCACGAAGAATTAGGTGAAAAAAGTAAACATAAACGAGCTATCGTTAGCTCAGTTAAGAAAAGCAAGCAAAAGGAAGAGTTCCCCATTGATGTTGATGAAGCGGAGATTTCACGCAATATAAAGAAAATACTGCAAAAAACCAGGAAAAAGAAATATCATAAAGAAGCACAAGCAACCAGTGAAAACACAGAAAATAAGGTTATTATCAGGGAATTTACTTCTGTTAGTGAGCTCGCAAAAATTCTTAATGTTCCTCCGGCAGATATAATCTCCAAATTCTTTGCTATGGGTCAGCTGGTCACAATGAACCAGAGATTGGACCGTGATTCACTTGAAATGATTTGTGATGAATTCAATGTGGACTTCCAGTTTGAAGATGAATATGGAGTTGATATTCTGGATAAAGAAAAGGAACTATATGCTGATGCAGAATATGAACCTCGTCCTCCAGTTGTGACCATTATGGGTCATGTAGACCATGGTAAAACTTCTATTCTGGATTATATACGCAATACCAATGTAGTGGCAGGTGAAGCAGGTGGTATCACTCAACATATTGGAGCTTATCAAATTGAGATTAATAAAAATAAAATTACCTTCATTGATACTCCAGGACATGAAGCATTCACGGCAATGCGAGCACGTGGGGCAAATGTAACTGATATAGCTGTCATTGTTGTTGCTGCTAATGAAGGAATGAAACCTCAAACTAAAGAAGCCATTGACCATGCTAAAGCGGCAGGAGTTCCTATCATTGTCGCTATCAATAAAGTAGATTTGCCTGATGCTAATGTGAATAGAGTCATTGCACAGCTTCTGGATTATGGCGTTATGCTGGAACAATATGGTGGAGATGTGCCCTGGTGCACTACTTCCGTTGTAACCGGTGAAGGTATCCTGAATCTCATAGAGTTGATTCTTATAATGGCAGAAATGATGGAACTCAAAGCCAGAAAGAAAGTACCAGGTTCTGGTGTGGTTTTGGAAGCTGAAAAAGACCCACGTATGGGTTCTATCGCTACTATTCTGGTGCAAGAAGGAACAATTAAGAAGGGTGATATTATTGTTTGTGGTCCCACTCATGGAAGAATCCGTAGAATAGAAAATGAGAGAGGACAGGAAATTAAGCAACTTTATCCTTCTGATGTGGGACGCATCTTTGGATTGAATGATGTACCCAAAGCAGGAGACTTGGTTAATCAGGTTGATTCCGAAAAAACTGCTCGTGCTATTAGTACAGAAAGAAATCAAATCCGGTTGGAACGAGAAAAATACCAAAATCAAGCCTCACTACAGAACATCTTTGAACGTATAAGGGATGAACAATTAAAGGAACTAAATCTTATCATTAAAGCAGATACTGACGGTTCCGTGGAGGCACTGGCAGATTCTTTTGCCAAGATTTCTCATCCGCAAGTGATTCTTAATATTATTCATAAAAGTGTCGGTGGCATCAATGAAGCTGATGTAAGTTTAGCTGCTGCTTCTGATGCTGTTATCATCGGTTTTAGAGTTAGAGCCAATCAACAAGCTAAAAAGATGGCAGAAGAAGAAAAAGTTGATATCCGGCTTTATCAGGTGATTTATGATGCTATTGAAGATGTAGAAGCCTCTTTAGAAGGAATGTTACAGCCCGAGTATAAAGAACATATTATTGGAACGGCATCCGTGCGTCAGGTGTTCAAAATTAAAAAAGTTGGCACTGTAGCAGGTTGCCAGATTGAAAGCGGTTATGTCAGGAAAGGTTGTAAGGTTAGAGTCTATCGTAATGATGTGATGATTGCAGAAGATAACCTTGCCACCTTAAAACACTATGCCGAAGATGTGGAAGAAGTTAGAGCTGGCAGTGAATGCGGCATTACCTTAGAGAATTTCTCCGACATCAAAGAAGGCGATATCCTTGAATTTTATGTCCTGGAAGAAAGTGCTAAAAAATAAACTATGAAATCTTATAAAATCCCCCGGCTTCAAGAAGAGTTGCGTAAAATCTTGAATATAACTTTAACCACCAAGATTAACGACCCTTCTTTAGCCTGGGTAACTATTACTGATGTGGTGCTTTCCCGGGATTTAAAGTATGCAAAACTATACTTTTCACATTATAATAACCCCGCTTCCCATGAAAATATCAGGGAGCGTCTAATAAAAACCTCTGGTTATTTCAAAAAACAAATTGCAGGAGCACATATAATGAGAACAATACCCGAACTATCTTTCTATTACGATGACACAGAAGACCGGGCAGCTCGTGTTGAAACCTTACTCGCAAGCCTCAAAGATAAGTATAATGATGAGGAGGACTACGAAAACTTTGACGAAGATTTTGACTGGGATGAGGAATATGAGGACGAAGATGACGACCTCTTTGACCTTGATGAAGACGATGACGATATTTTTGATGACATAATTGATATTGATGAAGATGAAGGGGAAAACAAATAGGTGTAATCTATAGATTAACTTTGATTCACCTTATCTTCTAACTAAATTAGTACCAAATTAGGCTATAGGAGGGTTATTATATCCAATGAAAAACCTTAATAATATTCAAGAACTAAAAGATATCCTTAATAGCTTTCTGAATGCTTCCAAGTCGGTCGCTATTATGACACATACCGAACCAGATGGCGATGGATTCTGTGCAAGTTTGGCTTTACAACGACTATTGAGTTATCAAGGAATTGATAGTGAGATTATCATTGATGCTGATAGTCAACTGGAACGCTTCAAATTCTTAATGGAAGGAGCAAAACTGAGTATATTTGAAAGCGGAAATTACTACGAAACTCTCATAGTTCTGGATTGTAATAGCTACACCCTTTTGGGAAACAGAGATGAATTGCTCAGGACCGCTCGTAAAAGATTAGTGATTGACCATCATATTCCTACTGATAAGGAATTAGACAGCGATTACACTTTTGTGGATATCACCGAAGTTTGTACAGGCTCTATCATTTATAAAATGTTTAAATCTGAAATTAATAATCTGCCTCCTGCGGAACAAAGATTTATAGCTAATAACTTGTATATCACCCTTATAAATGATACCAATAACTTTACTAATTCCAATACGGATGCAAAATCGTTATCTCTTGCAGCTGAATTAGTTGACCTCGGTATAGTCCCTTCCGATTTATATAAAGCTTTTTTCCTTAATAATACCACCAGCCAAATGAAATATCTGGGAGAAGTGCTTTCGGGAATGGAACTCTATAATGAGGGTCAGATTTTATTTTTATATTCTTCACTGGATATGCAAAAGCGCAATCATTTATCTACTAATGCTATTAGTGTGCCTCGTTTTGTCCAGGGCATTAAAGGTGTGGAAGTAATTGCCTTTCTTCGTCAGGATGATAAAGAAGCCTACAATCTCAGTCTCCGTTCAGATACCGTTGATGTTAATGCCATAGCGGTTTCTTATGGGGGTGGTGGTCATAGAAGTGCTTCCGGTGCTATGCTTTATGGGGAACTGGAGGAGCTAAAATCTGACCTGATATCAAAGCTGAAACAGGCTCTAACAGAATTCCCAAATAATGTCTGAAAATCAAGGTTTCCTTCTGATTGATAAAGCTTCCGGCAGTTCTTCTTTTGCCTTAGTGAAACAATTGAGGGCTCTAACCGGAATCTCCAAAATCGGACATACCGGTACTTTAGATCCCTTTGCTTCTGGATTATTAATTTTCGCTCTGGGTTCCTACACACGCCTTTGCCAGTTTCTGGAATCGCAGGACAAAGAATATGAGGCAGTACTTAAGCTGGGAGAACAAACAGAAACCGGTGACCTTGAAGGAAAAGTGATAGCAGTAAGTGAAAATATACCTAACCAATTAGATAAGGAAGCACTTAGAGAACAAATATTACAAATCAAATCTCTTGCCACTCCAGCTTATTCAGCTGTAAAAATTAAAGGAAAACCAGCATATTCCTATGCCCGTAAGGGAATTAAAGTGGAATTGGAAGACCGCCCTGTTCATATCTCCAAATTTGAAGTGACAGATTATTCTCCTCCTTATTTAAGTTTTTGTTGCAAAGTCTCTAAAGGAACCTATATCCGGAGTCTGGGAGAACTTATAGCTCAACTCTTAGAAACAGTAGGACATTGTGTTAACTTGCGAAGAACCGCTATAGGTCATCTTAGTGTAAATCAAGCCTCTAAAATTGAAGATATTACAAAAGAAAATTTCACTTCTCATTTCTTTCCCATAGAAGAGCTGTTTCCAGACTTTGAAAAACTCTACTTACCCGAAAAAGAACTAATTCATCTTAGTAATGGCAATCCCATACCCAATACTGGAAAGGACTATGAGAAAATACTGATATTTGATTCTAAAGGCAGCTTGCAGGGTGTGGCAAAGAGAAAAGATGGTATACTTATACCTTATATAAATCTGAAGAGTTGATATGAAAACTGTTTTAAGTATGGGCAATTTTGATGGTCTGCATATTGGACATAAAAAACTTCTTTCCAGAGTTAGGGAGCTGGCAGAAGAGCGCAATCTTAAATCTGTCGTTATCACTTATGACAATCATCCTGCTCAAACTTTGAATAATAATTCCTGTCCTTATATCCTGCTTCCACCAAAGCAAAAGAGAACTAAAATTTTAGATTTGGGTATAGACGAGGTTCAATTGCTTCATTTTGATGAAAAACTGGCAAAAACTTCAGCAGAAGATTTTTTGCGAGAGTATCTGGTGGCTAAATACAATCCTGCTATCATTGTGCTGGGTTATGACTCTCATTTCGGTTATCAAAGAAGAGGAAATTACCAGTTTCTCCTGGAGCAGAGTAAAAACTATGGATTTGAAGTGGAATATGTAGAGCCCGTCCTATATAATAATCGCATTGTTAGCAGCTCATTAATCAGAGAAATGCTCATATCAGGTAATCTTTTTGTGGCAAATCGTTTACTTGGATATCCTTACACCCTTTATGGAACCGTGGGAAAGGGAAGAGGTATTGGTAAGGAACTGGGATTCCCAACTATAAATCTTCAATTGGAAGACACCTGTCAGCTCGTTCCTTATAATGGAGTTTATTTTAGTATTGCACAAACCGGAGATTTAGTTTTTTATGGATTGACAAATATAGGCATCAGTCCAACTTTGAAACATAAGGATAAAGCTGAGATAGAAACCTATCTGTTAGATATAAAAAGAGATTTTAATGACTATACTTTTGCCGTATCATTGCTACATTATCTACGAGAGGAAAGGATGTTTCCTGATAAAGATGCCCTGATAAGAGCTATTGAAAAAGATGTCGCACTCGCTAAGAAATTGGTGGATAATAAAATAATATGCGATTTCTAATAACTTTTGCTGTCCTCTTATTTGTATCCTTTTCCTTTGCTCTGGACTTTGTCCCAGGTTCTGGTTCTCAAGTGATTCCAGAGGACAGTAAAGAATATAATTTTGCCTATCATCAAGGAACGGATGATTATCACTTTTATGGCTCAGATAAGTGGGCGGTATTTTTTGATTTTGCATCTGTATATCCTGCTGCTGAAATCTCACAATTTCTTGTCTCTAAAGCCTTAATCTACCTTCCTCAAATAGGTGATTCCATTAAGGTGGAGCTTTTTACCAATGGATATAATAGTCCCGGCACACTTTTAACCTGGAATAAGGTGCTGGTCTCTTCCAACTGGTTAGAAATAACTTTCCCTCAAACTGTTCAAGAAAGCTCTTTGTGGATGGTAGCAACATATTCTACCAGTTTTATTGGAACTTTTGTTTCCGCTTCCTATGGTTCTGGAACGCATAGTTATTATTCTAATACCAATGTGCCACAATCTCCTTATTATCAAAGTTTTGCAAATGCAGGATTTAGTGCCGAACTACTGTTCGGACTCACAGGAGAATTTGTGCTGGATTCACAAATAATTGACCTGGAACTAACCTATTTTAACCTGGAAGGAATAGTTGAACCAGGACAAACGGTAGCTCCAACCTTTGCTATCTATAATCATTCCAGTATTCCCATTTCCGATGCGGCTATCCATTTAAATGTTTATTCGCCAGACCCAGACTTTGCCTTCTTTGATGAAATTCCTATAACGGAAACTATTGCTCCTCATTCTCTTTATGAATTTAATGACCAGAATCCAGATTTTCTTGAGCATCAATTCACACTTCCTGAAAGACCTTTACAGTTAAAATTGAGAGCTGCCTTAGTTAGCAGTCATAACGATAATGACCCTCAGGCAAATAATATTAAGTTAATACATCGTTTTAGCTTTGCCGATTCTTATCCTATTTTCCTGATAGAGAATTTCTTACGCTGGCAAAATGCTTCCCAGATATCCTGGTCGCAAGACCAATATAATCTTCCGCAATTTCATATTTTAAACTATTTTCCTATCCTGGGTGATTCTCTTTCCAATCTGGCAGCGCAAAATAGATTTAATTGGTATCATTTCAATTCATTACCTCGTACTGTTATCAATGGAAACCTTAAAATTAATGGTTTCTCCTCTAATTATGGTAATCAGTTTACCCAATTATGCACTCAAGCTCAGAATAGTAAGACTTTCATATCTTCTGCTGATTGTCGCATCATTAGTGAAGAAAATAGTGACCAACTTTCCGCATCTTTAACCCTGAATAATGCACATACTCAACTATATTCTTCTGCGGTGGAGTATGATATCGTCAATCTGTCGCGGCTATTTGTAGGTTTGTTCAAAAAAGAAACTTTCAATAACAGTGAACGCTGGGTGATTGATCGCTGGATAGTGCAAAATCAAGCTTTAAATGGAAGTCTAAATGCAGCTCAAAGTCTCACTTTAGATTTTTCTATTCCTTTAAATAATATTCCTTTAAGTGAATTAGAAGAATCCTACCGTCTTTACTATTGGTTGCAGATGTCAGATACCGGAAAAATTCTCTATTCTTCCTTTGCGGAGTTCAGCAATTTCGTTCCAGTCAACGATATTAACTATAGTATCCCCCGATTAAATATCACTTCCAATCCTTTACGCCGGGGTGAACAGATGAAGATATCTCTCAATAATGGAAAGCAATTAGGACGGGTGCAGGTCTATAATCTGAAAGGTCAAAAGATTAAAGATTTTTACACCACTCAACCTGAAATTGTTTTCACATCTGATGAATTTCCAACCAATGGTATCTATTTTCTCCGATTTCCCGAGCTTCCTGCAGCTAAAGCGGGTAATCCTACCACTCATAAAATTATTATCTTAAAGTGAATAACTATGTTTGAACACATTAATATATCCGACCTGAAAGAACATCTGGGAGAAGAAGTGGTCAGTTTTTATCTGGTGACTTCCAAAGAAATTCGTCAGGGAAAGAATGACCGCTATCTATATCTTCGCTTGCAAGACCATAGTGGAAGTATTAATGCCTATGTCTGGAAAGATTTCCAGAAAGCAGCGGAAGAGTTCTCCGAAGGAGATGTGATAAAAATCAAAGCTATGGTCAATAATTACAAAGACCAGGTGCAGCTGAATGTAAGTCAATTGCGCTATGCAGATAAATCGGAATATAATATTGAACATTTTATTAGTTCCAGCAGTAAACCTCCAGAATTTCTGGCTGAACAGTTCTTCTCTTTCGTTGATAAAGTAGAAAACCTCTGGATTAATAAGCTCCTACACCTGATTTTTGATGACAAACAATTCTTCAATCTCTTTCTTAATGCACCGGCAGCTAAAAGCTGGCATCACAATTATCGCCATGGACTTATAGAACACACCGTCAATGTAGCTACTCTGTGTGATTCCGTTTGCACTCTTTATCCTGTGCATAGAGACCTGATTATCGCTGGTGCCTTGCTTCATGATGTGGGAAAAGTATTTGAATATAGTCCTGCTCCCAATATTGATTTTACCGATTTAGGTAGATTGGTCGGACATCTAAGTCTGGGAGACCAGTTTGTATGTGAAAAAGCTAAGGAAATTATAGGTTTCCCCGAGGAAATTCTCTTGAATCTGCGTCATATGATACTTGCTCATCATGGTGAATACGAAAAAGCTTCTGTTCGTCTACCTCAAACCCTTGAAGCCCTTGTTCTGCACCTTTGCGATAATCTTGATGCTCAAAGTGTCGGAGTGGCACAACTTTTAGCTGCTGCTCCAGATGATGCAGTCTGGACTGAATACGATAAATTAAATAATCGTTATTATCACCTGACTAAAATCTGATTGATGTTCCAGCTCGCTGTTTTGGTTAGTAGTTCACAGGGAAATGCCAGCTTCATCCGAACAGATGAAACTGCCATATTACTGGATGCTGGAACCCCTGCTAAAACTATATTTAACGCTCTACAAGACCTTGGGATTGATAGATATGAAATAAAAGGAGTGATACTGAGCCATGAACACTCCGACCATATCAAAGGAGCTGGTGCAGTCCTCCGTTATCTTAAGGTGCCTCTTTATATAAATGAAGAAACTTATCATCAGTGCCAGTATCGTTTAGGAAATATTCCAGCTGGCATAAATTTCTTCCAGACGGGAATTCCTTTCCGCATTAATGACCTCGTTATCCATCCTTTTTCTTCTTCTCATGACGCTGTAGAAAGTTGCAATTTTACCTTCCATCGTCTACACAATCAGGAACGAAAACTGGGAATAGCAACCGATTTGGGATTTCCTACTACTCTGGTAGTCAATAAATTAAAGGATTGTACTACCATCGTTCTGGAAAGTAATCATGATGAAAAAATGCTGATGGAAGGACCTTATCCCTGGAGCCTAAAACAACGAATTAAAAGCCCGCAAGGACATCTTTCTAATCAGCAAGCGGTGGGTCTATTGAGCCAAATTATGCACTATGGGTTAGAAAACCTTATCCTGGCTCATTTAAGCGAAACAAATAATAATCCTCAACTCGTATGGGAAACTATGAATAACTTTCTACAATCCATACGCAGTAATATTAACCTCCTGATTGCTGAACCTTATAGGCATACTCCACTGATAAATATTTAAGAAGCATAACTTTTATCCCTTAATTCTTTAATATATCCTCAGTAAACACATTAAACTATAATTTAGCCTTTTTCTCTTTGCATAAGTCACAGTGCTTAAATAGTGAATTACTAATGGATAAATAAGTGATAATGTATTATAGTATATGCAGTTATCCATTACAAACCATTTCCTAAAACATTTAAGTGAAGTCATAATCACCTATTTATCTCTCTCTATACTTTAAGAAACTCAGGTTAAAAGGACAGAAAAATTAATAATTATTTGTAGGGTAATGAAATATAGAGTTTTAAATAAGGGTTCTGAATTAAATGAAATAAAGAGCGAAAAGAAGAGGATAATGCAATAGTGCTAACTAACTGTTAATCATATAGATAAATTAAATTTTTGTGTTTTTCGGAAATTTATTCTAAGGATGCAGATAATATATTGAAAAATAATAAGATATAATTCAAAAATAATTCACGATTATTCTTGACAAAAAACCCATATTTTATATTCTGACATATAGATATGAATATTATTTTTCTAAGTATGGAGCACCATCCTCTGGAAAAGAAAGATAAGATTAGTTAATATCCAAGGAGACAATGAATTATGACAGATAATAATTATACCTCTAAAAATATTAAAGTTATGAAGGGGTTGGAAGGTGTTCGTGCTCGTCCTGCTATGTATATAGGCAGCACTGGAATACAGGGTCTGCACCATCTGGTTTATGAAGTAGTGGATAATTCCATAGATGAGGCATTAGCTGGATTCTGTGATTATATAAAAGTTACTATAACCACTGAAGGCGAAGTTGAAGTAGAAGATAATGGTCGTGGTATACCAGTGGAAATGCATCAAGAGATGAAACTTCCCGCTTTACAGGTAGTGATGACGATGCTGCATGCTGGTGGTAAATTTGACCAGGAATCCTATAAAGTTTCTGGTGGACTACATGGTGTAGGCGTTTCCGTGGTAGTTGCTCTTTCGGAATATCTGGAAGTTAAAGTGCATAAAGATGGTAAGATATATTATCAGCGTTATGAAAGAGGGAAAGCGGTTACAGATGTTATAGAAATAGGTGAAACTGACCGCTCCGGCACTATTATAAAATTCAAACCGGATAGCACTATCTTTGAGACCACGGAGTTTAGTTTTGACTATCTAACTGCTCGTCTAAGGGAATTAGCGTTTTTGAATAAAGGAGTGCGCATTATCCTTAGAGATGACAGAACTGGAAGAGAGCACGATTTTAAATATGACGGTGGAATCGTTAGTTTTGTTGAATATCTCAATCAGAATAAAAAACCTCTCAGTCCTAAGCCACTTTATATAGAAGCAAAGCGAGATGACCTTGAATTTGAGCTGGCTCTGCAATACAATGAAGGTTATCAGGAGAATATCTTCAGCTTTGCCAATAATATCAACACCTTAGAGGGAGGCACACATCTCAGTGGCTTCAAAAGTGGTCTTACCAGAGCAGTAAATACCTACATTAAGAATGCTGACCTGCTAAAGAATGAGAAGGTAAGTCCTTCTGGTGATGATATTAGAGAAGGATTAACTGCGGTTATAAGCGTTAAATTAAAGAATCCTCAATTTGAAGGTCAGACCAAGACTAAGTTACAAAATTCGGATTTGGAAGGGATTGTCAACTCTGTGGTATATGAGAAATTATTGACCTATTTTGAAGAACATCCAGCTGAAGCTAAAGCGATTACGATGAAAAGTATTATGGCTGCACGTGCTCGTGAAGCAGCTCGTAAAGCAAGAGAATTGACTCGCAGGAAATCTGTTCTGGAAAGCAGCTCTCTTCCTGGAAAATTAGCAGATTGCACTATCACTGACCCCAGCAAAACGGAATTGTTTTTAGTAGAAGGAGATTCCGCTGGTGGAAGTGCAAAACAGGGAAGAGACCGTTCCTTTCAAGCTATCTTACCACTTTGGGGGAAGATGTTAAACACGGAAAAAGCGAGAGTGGATAAAGTCCTGAATAATGATAAGATACAGCCCATTATTTTAGCTATTGGAGCAGGAGTAGGACAGGATTTTGATGTCAGTAAAATCCGCTACGGAAAGATTATTATTATGGCTGATGCTGATGTTGATGGCGCTCATATCAGTACATTATTACTCACTTTCTTCTATCGTTATATGCGTCCACTGATAGAACATGGTCATGTCTATATAGCTAAACCACCACTATTTATGGTTCGGAAAAATAAACAGGTAAAATATGTTTTTACTGAAGAAGAAAGAGATGAAGCTATCAAGGAATTTGGTGAAAAAGGAGTGTTTGTCCAGCGATATAAAGGGCTGGGAGAAATGAATCCTGAACAATTATGGGAGACCACTTTAAATCCTGAGAATAGACTTTTAGTTGCAGTAAAAATGGATGATGCAATTGAAGCAGATAGAATCTTTACTATTCTGATGGGAGATGAAGTTGAACCACGCCGAGATTTTATACAGACTAATGCCAGATATGTTCAGAATCTGGATATTTAATTGGGAGTTATAGATGGAAGATAAATCAAGAATTATTGAAGTACAAATAGAAGACCAGATGCGCCAAGCTTATCTGGATTATTCAATGAGTGTTATAGTGTCCAGGGCATTACCAGATATTCGGGATGGATTAAAGCCTTCCCAACGACGTATCATATATGCTATGAGTGAATTAAATCTGGTTCCTGGCGGACATTTTCGTAAATGTGCTAAAATAGCAGGTGATACCTCAGGAAACTATCATCCTCACGGTGAACAGGTGGTCTATCCTACTTTAGTGCGTCTTGCTCAACCCTGGAATATGCGATATCCATTGATAGAAGGACAGGGCAATTTCGGTTCTATAGATGGAGACCCACCTGCAGCAATGCGATACACAGAAGCAAGATTGCAAAAAGTTACAATGGAACTATTGGCTGAATTGGATAAAGATACTGTCAATTTCCGTAGTAACTATGATGAAACACGGAAAGAACCAGAGGTATTTCCTGCTCGGATACCTAATCTGCTAATTAATGGCTCTTCAGGTATTGCAGTAGGTATGGCAACTAATATGCCACCACATAACTTAACAGAAATTTGTAATGCCGTGATTGCACTTATTGATAATCCAGATTTAGAGATATGGGAACTGCATAAATATATTAAAGGTCCAGATTTCCCTATGGGAGGATATATCCTTGGCACAAAAGGAATAATGGATTATTTCTTAACTGGTAGAGGGCAATTGCTCTTAAGAGGTGAAGCTGAAATTGAAACTAATAAAAATGAACAGGAACAGATTATTATTCGTTCTATCCCTTACCAGATAACTAAGACTGCCCTTATTGATAAGATTGTAGAACTGGTAAAAGATAAAAGAATTGAAGGAATAAGCGATATTCGTGATGAATCTGGCAGAGATGGAATGCGTTTAGTTATTATGGTTAAGCGCAATGCGGATGCTCAAACCGTCCTTAATCAGTTATACAAATACACTCAATTACAGACCACTTTTGGTGTGATTAATCTCTGCCTGGTTAATGGTGTTCCTCAAGTGGTCAATATGAAGGATATGCTCAATAACTTCATAGAATTTCGTCATGAAGTGATTTTGCGTCGCACCAATTTTGAACTAAGAAATGCGGAAGAAAGATTGCATATCCTGGAAGGTTTAAGAATCGCACTGGACCATCTGGATGAAGTTATTGCCACTATCCGTGCATCACAAACACCACCTGAGGCTAGTGAACAATTACAAGAGAAATTTGGCTTATCTGAAATTCAAGCCAAAGCTATTCTGGATATGAGATTGCAAAGATTAACAGGTCTGGAAAGAGAAAAGATTGAAACTGAATATGAAGAGCTACTGAAAGTAATAGACCATCTGAAAGATTTATTGGAACATAAAGAAAAGAGAATGCAACTCATAAAAGAAGAAACTGCTGAAATAAGAGATAAATATGGAGACCCGCGTCGCACTCAAATTCTGGAAAGCTACAACGGTATCTTAAATCCAGAAGATATGATAGCTGATGAACTGGTGGTCGTAACTATTACTCACGAAGGTTATGTAAAGCGTATGCCCATAGATACATATAGAGTCCAGGGCAGAGGGGGAAGAGGTTTAACCGCTGCTAATCTGAGAGAAGAGGACTTTATTCAGTATATCTTTGTGGCTTCTACCCATTCTTATATCCTGCTCTTCACGGATTTAGGTAAATGTTACTGGCTAAAAGTGTATGAGATTCCTGAAGCTGGAAGAACAGCTCGGGGTAAAGCTATCGTTAATTTGGTTAATCTGCAGGATAAAGAAAAAGTGAAGGCTTTTGTCACTCTCAAGGATTTCAATCCGGAAGAAAATATCGTGATGTGCACCAAGAATGGTATGGTCAAGAAAACTCCCCTGGCAGCTTTCAGTCATCCCCGCAGTTCTGGAATTCTGGCTATAAAATTGTTACCAGGAGATGAATTAATAGATGCCAGAATAACCGAAGGCAATGATGACCTCATTTTAGCCACACATAATGGATATTGCAATCGTTTTAGTGAGAGAGAGATAAGACCTACTGCTCGTTTCACTCAAGGTGTTAGAGGCATAAGATTGCGTGAAGAAGATTATGTTGTTTCTATGGCAGTAATATCTCAGGATTTATTGATGGAAAATGGAAATGCGCTAACTAAGACTATTTTAGCGATTAGTGAAAATGGCTATGGAAAACGCACTCGGATATCTGCCTATTCTATAACAAGAAGAGGAAGCAAAGGGGTTATTACTCTTAAGACAAATGAGAGAAATGGACATCTCGCAGCTCTAATGCTGGTGGACGAAAACGATGATTTGGTAATAATCACCCAGGAAGGAATGATAATCCGTCAGAAAGTGAGTGATATCTCTATCTTTGAAAGAAACACTCAAGGTGTGCATTTGATTAATCTTCGGGAAAATGATAAAGTGGTAGATATCACCATAATTCCTAAGGAACCTGATGAAGAAGAACTGGATAGAGAAGTGGAAAAGGCAAAAAATGCCCCTTCTATGCAAGCATCTAATACAATGGAAGATGTTACGGAAGAACAAGATGAAGAAGAAGAATTCAGAGATGAAGAGCTTCCTGAAGAAGAATGATTTAATATGCCCCCTTCAAAAATGCAAGGGGGCTTCTTATTTTAGGGTAATAAGTTGCTGGTTTATTTTCGTCATCTCTATGCTACTTCTATCTGGATGTGCAGTAAAACCATATGTTCCGGTCCCAGGCGATTTCTATACCCAAGAAGCAGATTGGGCAATTATCAATACCGATAGCCTGAATATTTTTGTCCATCCTCAATCTTATTACGGTGTTGCCCAGAATACTGCCTCCAGCTATTTTACTCTCTATGTGCGAGTGAAAAATAAATCTAAAAAGAATATCTCTTTAAATCGTTCCAGTTTTAGCATTCTGGCAGGAAATCAACAGTTTGATTATATCCCTCTGGAAATCATCTTAGGCAGCTTGCAAAATTATAGTCTGCTGCGTTATTACCAGGACCCTTTTGCTTCACCTATTCCAGCTAATTATGATAAATACTTACAAGATATTCAGCAACAATACCTTGAACTGGTTAATTCCTACTTCAGTTTTGGTGAACTACTTCCCGGTGGGAGTAAGGAAGGTTATCTTTTCTATGATAAAAAGATAGAACAATACAATAGTTTTGAATTAGATGTTTGGGGGACAAAGATAAAATTCGTAAGAAAATAGCAAATAAGTCCTAAAATATATCTTCCACCCGAGCTTACATTATCTTCTAACCAAATAACTAATAAACCGAGGGGTTATTCTCCTGCTTCTTTAATAAATTCGCAAAAAAAATAATAAATTCGTAGCCTGTTTTGGACACATAATGAACTTATCTACTTCATTCATATATAGTTATAACATTTATGCCTCACCCTTATACCCCCCTTATCTATCACTTATCATTTTAGCTAAGAAAGAGCTAAGGAAGAGCTAAGATAGACTTACTAATTACTTATATTTTAGTTAGTTAAACCTAAAGGTAGTAGTATATATACACACTTTGGGTTAAATATAACAAAACTAAATGTTTTAGTTCATTATAATATACCTAAAGTTTTTGGTTATATAAATCAATCATATACTTAAAGTTTTAAGTATATATAATACTTAATATTTTAGTTATATATTATACCTAAAGGTTTAGGTTATATTTAATATCTAAAGTTGTAGTTTATATTTAAGAAAGTTGTAGTTTATATCTAAGTAGTAGTAGATAATAAAGATAATATGCCTAAATTAGTATAACAATTTTAGTTATGATAACATCAAAATACTATAAGATTAGCTGGGGGGTATAAGGGTATAGCATAATTTCTCTAACTACTTATATAATAAGCTAATAACTATATATTATGTCCAAAACAGACTACGAATTTATTATTTTTTTTACGAATTTATTATGGTGGAACGAAAATGGTGGAAGGAGGTCCTCCTCATAAAAGATGGTGGAAGGAGGTCCCCCTCCTTTCAAGCTCCGCAGGAGTTTTCTTTTTTGGAGTCATAAACGTCCTCGTTTATGAAGCTCCGAAGGAGCTTTCTATTAATAATGTATTAAAAAGCTAAGATTTATATTCTTTGTCTGTATAACCACTAAAGAAGAAAAAGCCTTACGGCTTTGTGAGATGAGGACATCTCACACCCCATAGCGAGGTCATAAACGTCCTCTTACACGGGGTCATAAACGTCCTCGTTTATGAAGCTCCGAAGGAGCTTTCTTAATTAAAGGGAAAATTATACTTATTCTTTATATGGTAATGATAAGAGCTTATATGTTTTTATATAAAAGCCTTACGGCTTTGTGAGATGAGGACATCTCACACCCCCTACTAAGCCTTACGGCTTTGTGAGATGAGGACATCTCACCCCCCTACTAAGCCTTACGGCTTGGCGAGACGGGGACGTCTCACCACCATTACTAGACGAGGACGTCTCACCACCATAAACACTCACCACCATTCTCACCATCTCACCACCATCTCCAGAAGCCTTACAGAAATGATTAAATATCTCCCCTCTTTTCCTCTTTCAGGAAGTTAATATTATCTAACTAATGAATAATCTGTTTATTTCTTTGCCAGTAAGTCCTTCAAATGAGCCACATAACTTTCAGCGCCGCCTTCTTTATAGCCAGTGCGTGCTATTTCTTTTCCTTCTGCATTAACTATGACAACAGTGGGATAGCCTTCAATCCCATATTTTTCTTGCAAAGCTTGGTTAGCTTTAACTTGTTCTGGAGGTAGTTCTTTACGCATAGGGAAATCAATCATTAAAAGGATTAGGTTTTCTTTTGCAAAGTTAATAAAGGCATCTTGAGAGAAGACTTCGTCACGCAAACGAAAACACCAGGGACACCAATCTGAACCAGTAAAATTAATGAGCACAGGTTTACCAGATTCTTTAGATAAACGGAGAGCAAGATTATAATCGGTAAGCCAGGTTCCAGGTTCGTATTTGTCCATTGCTGCTTGAGCAGTTTTTAGAGAATCGGGAGCTTCTGCTTTCATTACCTCCTCCTGGTTTAATTGATCGGGATTGTTCTTAGTGCTGCAACTTAAGAAAGAAATAGAGCAGACGGCTATTATAACGGGGATGATAATGTATTTCATAGCTTAACCTCTATCTTATTGATAAAAACACGGCTAACGATTTCTGTTGCTTTTGAGAGCATAGCATAGACTGGGCAATAGTCAAATGATAGATTAACTGCTTGTGCTATTTTATCTTGAGGTAAATTATCACCGCCAAAATGGAAATCTAATCTAATTTGTTTGTAGACAGCTGGATGTTCAGACACGGGGTCCGCTTCAGCTTCAATAGAGAGATTATAATTTTCTATTTTCATTTTTTTCAGAAGATAGACTATTTCCATTCCGGCACAGCCACTAAGAGCGGCAAGAAGCAAGGGTTTGGGACGCGGTCCCAAATCCTTTCCTCCGCCCTGAGCGTCAGTATCCATAATTATTTTATGGCCATTGACATTTGCCTCAAAAGCCATATCTCCCAGCCAATGTGTGGAAGTGCTATGGGTCATTCCATCTCCATTTTAGTATTCTTCAATACTTCTTCATACTTATCAATATAAACTTTTAAAGCACTGAAAATATCTTCCACCTCTTTTTCAGGAAGCATACTCATTATTTTTTTCTGGTGGTCAAGAACAGTCTGACGACTATTTTCGGCTAATTTTTTACCCTTATCAGTTATAATAGCATACCAGCAACGACGGTCCTCATCGGAAGGTTTACGGATAACTAAATTCTTATTTACCAAGTTGTCCATAATCCTGGTTATACGGCTATGTGAGACATTAAGTTCCTTAGCCAGCTCATTCATATTAACCGGTTTTTGCACATTATAAAGATAATTTAGCAGCTGGCACTCCATTTTCCCTGCTTGCAGACAAGCTTTTTGCGCATAATCAATCTCGCTTAAAACGATTTGTAAACGAGTGATTAGATTGTGAAAATCCTCAGGCGTTACTTTCATGGTTGTTCTCCTTATTTTTTATATTGAGTAGCCGGTCAATTTTTTCCCGGTCAAAACCGACTACAACTTTATTATTTATCCAGAGTTGTGGTACTCCAGTGTGTCCAGATTTTCTTTCCATATCTTGCAAAGCTTTACTATTTGAACTAACATCAATATATTTAAACTTAAAACCATTACTGGTAAGATAATCTTTTGTTTTTTTACACCAGGGACAAGTTGGAGTGCCAAAAACAATTATATTATTTTTCATCTTTTATGAACCTCTTAAAGCAATAATAATGCAGTCCAGAAAAAAAGCAAGAAAATTTTCAAGGGCATATACATTTTTGTCAGATAAAGTATAAACTTGAAAACTATGAGTTAGAAGCAAGAAAAAACTTGTCATTTTTTTGATAGAAGAAAATATAGATAAAGAGGTAGAAAAGATGGCAAGTCAATTTTTTTGCACTGATTGTGGATATGAAACAAATAAATGGAGTGGAAAGTGTCCTGCTTGTGGAAGTTGGGGCACAATTATAGAGAGTACGCGCATAACCGGAAAAAATCAATCAGGTAAAATTCCTGATTTACAACAAGCAAAACCGGAATGCATCAAAGATATAAAAACCACAGAGATTTCTCGTTGGAAAACCGGAACAGCAGAATTTGATTTAGTTTTGGGTGGTGGAATAGTTCCTGGAATGGTTGTTTTAATAGGTGGTGAACCTGGAGTAGGGAAATCTACTTTGATGTTACAGCTATCGGAATGGATGGGTAAACAAGGCAAAAAAGTGCTCTATGCCACTGGAGAAGAAAGTGCCGAACAGATACAATTACGCAGTACACGGTTAAATATTTCAAGTGAAAATATCTGGTTACTTTGCACCAATGATGCAGAACATATACTGAATGAAGTAGCAGAAAATCATTCTGAACTTCTTATCATTGATTCCATTCAATCAGTCAGTTTGCCTAATCTGGATTCTCTTCCTGGTACGGTTACTCAACTACGAGAAACCTGCAATCGGATTATAAGATGTGCAAAGACAATGCATCTACCGGTATTTTTAGTAGGGCATGTGACTAAAGAAGGGTTTGTTGCCGGTCCTAAAATTATAGAACATATGGTAGATACAGTTTTATATTTTGAAGGAGAGCTCCAGGGTCAATATAAGATTTTAAGAGCAGTGAAAAATAGGTTTGGACCGACCAATGAGATTGGTATATTTGAGATGAGCAATATAGGACTGGTAGAAGTTCCTGACCCCAATCAGATTTTTCTTTCCGAATCAGGAAAGCATAATGGTACAGCCATAGGCTGCGTTATGGAAGGTTCTCGTTCCTTTATTGTAGAAGTTCAAGCTCTGGCAACTAATTCTAACTATGGGACACCGCAAAGAGTGGTATCTGGATTGGAACAGAAAAAGCTGGCAATATTACTGGCAATTCTGGAGAAGAATTTAGCACTCTATCTTCGTGGCAGTGATGTATTTATCAATCTTGCAGGAGGAATTCGTTCCACCGATCCTGGTTTAGACCTTGCCATTCTGTCTGCCATTATTTCCAGTTTAAAAGATAAGCCAGTGCCCGAAAGGTCTGTTTTTATTGGAGAAGTGGCATTAAATGGTGAAATTAGGCCCGTATCACAAATAGAACCTCGCATTAATGAAGCTCTAAAACTTGGCTATGAAAGAGTTATTATTTCAGGACATTCCAAAGTGCGTCAAAAAGCAAAAGTATTAAAGCTTTTCAATGTGCGAGAGCTATATTCGTTTCTGGACAAAACTTGACATTATAACCGATTATATAAATTTAAACTTATGGAAACTAAATATATATTAATAGCTATAATTACTGCCCTTTGCATTATAGGACTATTTCAGCTGGTTAATGAAGGGGAAGGATATCCGGAATATCATCTAAGCGTCGGCAAAATTGCAGATTTTGAATTAGTAGCTCCATTTGACTTTCAGATTTTAAAGAGTGATGAGCAATTGCAAGAAGAATATGCTCAAGCTCTTAGGAAAGCGGATAAACCCTACACCTTCAGCCCTGATATTGAGTTTGAAGCTTATCGCAATCTTGACCAATTATTTAATTATATCTGGGAAGCAAGAGAAAATCCTAATCCTGAATCGGTGATACTAAAAGCAAGAGAGGAAGGTTTTCAATTAGAAAATATCTATTCTTTGCTACACGCTAATGAAGATATGATTAATTCTTTATATAACAGTGTAAGAAATATCTTAACTGAGCTTTATAAGGTGGGAATTTATCAAGGTATTACTGGAGATAGTGTTCTGGTGGTAACCCCAACTGGTAATAAAAAATTTCCCCGAACCAGATATTTTGAAGTGGAAGAAGCAAAAAGATTAATGAAATCCAGGATGGGTCCAATGGCTCAAAATCTACTACTGGAAAATAATCTTAATAAATTGGTTATGCCTAATCTGGTGGTGGATGCAGTTCAGTATGCTAAACTACAAGAAGAGATAAAAAAACAGATTAATCCCGTAGCAGGTATAGTGCTGCAGAATGAAATAATAATTAGGAAGAATCAACGCATTACGGAAGAAGATATAAACAAAATAAATTCTTTAGTCCGTGAATATAAAGCACGAGGCGAAAGAAGAACCTCCTTAATGAAATGGCTAAGCTTTATGGGATTACTTATATATATCTTAGCCTGTCTCTTCGCATTCAATTTGTATTATTGGCATACTCCCTATAGAGAAACCTACGGCAATAATGGCACCTACATTTTAAATCTGGGATTTGTTCTTTCCGTTTTGATGACAATTATTACCTGTAAGATGCTAAATTTAAATGCAAGTATCATACCTCTGGTAATGTTTAGTGTCACTGTGGCTATTATAATTGGTTTTGATTTTGCCATAATATATTCAATCTTTAGCATCTTAATGATTACTCCCTTTGCAAATTGGGATGCATTTAATCTGGCACTGCTATTAACTTCCATTTTATTGCTTTTATCCTTAATGAGAAATTTCAAGTCCCGTCATGATTTTCTTCGTATTGGAGTGTATTTCTTTTTAATCTTGAATATACTTTCTTATGCTCTGGGAATGGTTTCCTATTCTGGAAATGATCTTGGTGAAAAGTTTCAATCTCTACTGCAGAATACGGGCTATTCATTGATTTCTATCATTATTGCAATTTTAGGAGCGATGGGCTTAGTTCGTTATTTTGAAAGAAAACTTCATCGTGCCACGAAGCAGGTTCTTCTTGAATTGCAGGATTTTAATCACCCTCTTTTAAAAAGGCTCGCCACCAATGCTGCGGGAACTTATCATCATAGCTTGATAGTGGGAAATCTTGCTGAGCAAGCAGCTGCTGCCATAGGAGCTAATCCTCTTTTAGCAAGAGTTGGTAGCTATTATCACGATATTGGTAAATCTGTACATCCAGAATTATTTACAGAAAATAATGAAGATTCTTCTGAGTTCCATGATAAATATACTCCCGAAGAAAGTGCTGATATCATTAGAGACCATGTTAAAGAAGGAGTAGTTTTAGCCCAAAAATATCATCTTCCTCAACCTGTAATTGATATTATTAATCAACATCATGGGACCAGTTATATTCGGTTTTTCTTGGATGCTGCTCAGCGAAAAGGTGAGGTCACAGATTTATCCGCTTTCCGTTATCCTGGACCTTTACCTCAAACCAAAGAAGCAGCTCTGGTAATGCTGGCAGATATAGTGGAATCTACCATAAAATCAAAAAAAGATGTCACTGAAGAAGAGATAGAAAAGATACTTGATGACACTATTCAAAGACTTATCAGAGAAGGACAATTCAACGAAGCTCCGATTACTCTGAAGGACCTGGCTAAGGCAAAAGAAGTTATGCTGCCCATCTTAGCTGGAATCTATAGGAAAAGGATTGAATACCCAGAGGAGGCTTCTCCTTGAACTACATAGACTTTAATTTAGTCAATGATACAGAATATTTAGTGGATGAAAAACTTCTTATATCCTGTGCTGAGAAAGTCTTGGAAGAAGAATTACCTGGAAAGAGAGTAGAATTGAATTTACTTCTATGTGATGATGAGGTTATGCAAAACTATAATAGAACCTTTAGAGGTGATAACTCTGTAACTGATGTGCTATGCTTTAATTATTATGATTCTATTCTGAATACGGAAGATGAAGCTTTTCCCAGCCTTTACTGCGATATTATCATTGACATAAAACAGTTAGAACGGCAAAAGGGAAACAAAAGTATGGAAGATGAACTAATTGAAGTTTTTATTCATGGATTATTACATGCTCTGGGTTATGACCATATTAGATTAGAAGATCGCACGGTGATGGAAGAAAAAGAGAAATATTATATTAATAAGATAGTAGGTGATAAGACAAGTGGATGATGGTTCAGCGTTATTAATAATACTATTGCTATTATTATTATCTGCATTCTTTTCTGGTTCTGAAACCGCTTTCTTTTCCCTACCTCGTCTCTATCTAAAGAAGTTAGAGAAAAGTAAGAGCTCAAGTGCCAAGAGAATTCTTAAATTATTGAGTAAGCCCCGCCAACTTTTAATTACTATTCTCTTAGGCAATACCTTTGTTAATATGGCGATATCCTCATTAGGAGCCTTACTGGCTATTGGGATTGCCCAAAAACATAATTTTAACACTTCAACCGCTTTGACCATACAAGTCATAATCACAACCATAGTGATTGTCATTTTCGGTGAGATTATTCCTAAGCTTACAGCTCTTTCCACTGCGAACAAATTTGCTCAAATAACCAGTTTGCCTCTTCAATTCTTTAGCTATCTTTTTTACGGTCCCGTTTGGTTAATTGATAAATTCAATTTATTGCTTTCCAAGAAAAAAACGGTTGATAGACATATGGCAGAAAAGGTAACTACAGAAGAGATTCATAACCTTATCCAATCTGAAAGTTCTAAACATACCCTGGATGAACATGAAAAGAAGATGCTGGTAGGTTTGTTTCGCTTTAAAGATGCTAAAATATCCGAAATCTATGTTCCACGAGTGAAAGTTAAAGCCATAGAGGAAAATAGCAGTCTGGAAGAATTAAAAGAACTCATTGTAACTACTGGATATTCTCGCATTCCCGTGTACCGAAAGACCATAGATGAAATTGTCGGAATAATATATGTGAAAGACTTGATTCTCTATCCGGAGAAGAAAACTATAAAAGAATTGATGAGACCTGCCTGGTTTGTGACAGAAAATATGAAGGTGCAGACACTGCTTAATCAATTCAAACAAAAGAAAATGCAGATGGCAATAGTGGTGGATGAATATGGAGGAACCTCTGGAATCATATCTCTGGAAGATATACTGGAAGAAATTGTAGGAGAAATACAGGACGAATATGACCAATATGAAATTCCGGAACTAAGTCAAATTGACGAAAACACTTATCGCATGCAAGGAACTGTCAGTATTCGCCTTTTCAATGAAGAACTGGATGCTTCTTTAGACGCAGAAGAGTATGATAATATTGCAGAGTTTTTACTCACCCAATTCAATCATGTTCCTGCACCTGGAGAGACCTTTGTCTGGGAAGATTCTTTGCAGTTCAAGGTGCTGGATAGCAATGATAAAAGCATCAAATTAGTAGAGGTGACCAAACTTTCAAAGGAATCATAAATCAGGAGAGGATAAGTTCTGGATTAATGGATAGTAAAACTATGGGAAAACAAAAATCAAAGCGTAAATCTGAATTAAAATTATGGGCATCAGTCGGATGGTTAGTTATTATCTGGATTGTATCTTCTATTCCTTCGCAAAAATTTCCTACTCAGGAAATCTTTAGCTTTGATAAAGTTGCCCATTTTAGCGAGTATTTGTTGCTTGCTTTATTAGTAAATTCCAGTTTTAGAGAAAGGAAACTGAGAGGAAGAAATATCTGGTGGCTTTACTTAATCCTATTTATTATCGCAGGATTGGATGAATATCATCAGCGTTTTATACCGGGCAGGACTGTCTGTATAGAAGATTATCTTGCTAATGCTTCGGGGTTGGCTGTAGGTTTGATATTTTTCTGGATACTTTATGATAGAAGTAAAGAACCTGTATCTTAGATTAAATGGTCAGCTTATCTTGGAGGACATTGATTTTGTCCTGGAAGATGGTCATAATATGATTATCTTAGGAAGAAGTGGTGCAGGGAAGACTGTATTAATTAAGACTTTAATGGGTTTTTTCCCCCCGGATAAAGGCTCGGTCTTTGTAGATGGGGTGGATGTTTATCAGGATAAAGATTTTCATAATTCCGGGTTGAAGCACAGTTTTGCTATGGTTTTTCAGAATGCAGCATTGCTGGATTCTTTCACCGTATTCCAGAATGTGGCTCTTTCACTCTATGAACGGGGCGAAATGGATTTATCTGAAATAAGAGAAAGGGTTAGGAAAAGCTTAGCATTGGTAGGTTTGGAATCTGCTGAAAATAAATACCCTTCTGAACTTAGTGGAGGTATGCGAAAAAGGGTGGGCATTGCTCGTGCTCTGGCATATGAACCACGATATATCATTTTTGATGAACCTATATCAGGTTTGGACCCTATAACTGCTTCTGAAATCTTATACTATATAACTCAGATAATTGAGCAAGGCGAAGTTACCACTATCACTATAACTCATGATATTAGTAATGTTCATCAGTTAGGAGACCGGGTATTATTTCTGGAACAAGGAAAACAACTTTACTATGGCAATCTGGAAGGTCTGTATGCCAGTCAAGACCCTATCATTCAGAAATTCCTGAACCTTCATAACAATAAGTATAATTTCAATTCATAAAGTGAAGAAGCAATTAGCCCTGTCTTCTCCTGTAACTTTAGCTTTTCTTACGGCTACAGCTTGCACCATCCATATTTTTGAAAGCCTAATTATGCGTCTTTTGCCGCTTCCATTTCTTAGACTCGGATTATCAAATATCATTGTAATGTATTTAATTTTAAAGGGAAAACCTCTTCAAGCGGTATTGGTTAATGTGACAAAATCCCTAGTTGGTGGTGCAGTAACTTTTACTTTAATGACTCCTGCCACACTATTATCTCTGGGTGGTGGTTTATTTGCCATTCTTGCAATGTGGTTGGCTTGTGTTTCCAATCTTGGTTTTACAGAGATAGGTATTAGCATTTGTGGGGCTATTGCACATAACATTATGCAACTTTTCCTGGTGAAAACAATAGTGCTACCAGGAACAAGAGTTTTTGTATTGACACCATTATTGTTATTTTTAGGGTTGTTTACTGGTATAATAACTGCATGGCTTTTGTTGCTTGCCGAAGCCAGATTTAAAATAATTAAGACGGATAGTAATGAATGAAATAAATAAGCAAAAGTGGAACTCGGTGCTCAAAGTTATCGGGATAATCTTCTGTATATGCGTGGGAATATTTTTTGGTATCCTATGGTATTATCAAGATGATTTACCTCCAACCAGCGAGCTAAAAAATTACACTCTTCGCACGGGAAGTGAAGTGTATGATTGTAATGGGAAGATGGTCTATCTTTTTGCCTATGAACGTCGGAAACTGGTATCTTTGAAGGAGTTACCTCAGCATCTGATAGATGCTCTGCTGGTTACTGAAGATAAAAGATTCTATTACCATTTTGGCGTAGACCCTATAAGAATGGTTAAAGCCTTAATCACAGATTTGAAAACAGGAGAATTCTCTCAGGGTGCAAGCACTATCACTCAACAACTTGCCAGAAATATGTTTCTTACACTGGATAAAAAGCTTTCCCGAAAATTACAGGAGATAGTGTTAGCCTTTAAAATTGAATCTACCTTTAGTAAAGATGAAATCCTGGAGATTTATCTCAATAAAATCTTCTGGGGCTCTCAAAATCACGGTATTGAAACAGCCTCACTTTACTATTTCAATAAACATGCACGGGATTTAAGCCTACCAGAGGCAGCTCTTCTGGTAGGAATGATTCAAAGACCTAATTACTATGATCCTTTTAAACATCCTGATAGGGCAAAAGGAAGACGAGACCTGGTGCTGGAAAGGATGTATAAGGCTAAAAAGATTAGTAAAGAAGAATATCTGGAGGCAATTGCTACTCCGCTTAATCCTCAATCAGGAGGAGTTTATGCTCGTTTTGCTTCCGACTATTTTATTGAATATATACGCATCTACTTGGAAAATAAATATGGCACTGACCGTTTATTTGAAGGCGGTTTAAGAATTTATACTACTCTGGATGCAGACCTATCTTCTGCCGCAGATTCTATTCTTAATGCCTATCTTAGAAATGTTGAGAACAGTGGAGGTTTCCGTTATAAATATTCCTCTGTGCCTAAGGATGCTCAGGATATTGATACTAAATATATCCAAGGTGGCTTGGTTCTAATGGAAAATAAAACGGGCTATGTCCGAACTCTGATTGGAGGAAGAAACTTTGAACATAGTAAGTTCAATAGGATGACTCAAGCACGACGGCAACCCGGTTCTTCTATCAAACCTACTTATTATACTCTTGCTATAGAGAGAGGTTACACTCCAGCCACCATTTTAGATGATGCACCAATAACTATCGGAAACTGGAGTCCTTCTAATGCTGATAATAAATATCATGGACCTACCCGAATGCGAGTTGCCTTACAGTGGTCCTATAATGCCTGGGCAGTTAGATGTGCGCAAGACCTTGGATTGAGCACTCTTAACGAAGCCTTTAAACGCTTTGGATTAAATATATACGCACAGGATATGACTGCTTCCTTAGGTGCATATGAAGTTGTACCCATCAATCTTATTTCTGCCTATACTGCCTTTCCCAATGAAGGAATGAGAGTGAAACCCGTCTTTATCACGAAAGTAGAAGATATGAAAGGGAATGTTTTGGAGCGAGGTTCAATCCAAAAATATTCTGTATGTTCTCCCCAAGTTGCCTATTTAATGACCAGTATGCTCCAAACAGTAGCTTCATCTGGAACTGGTGCTGCGTCCCGTAATGGCTATTTCTGGGATAATGCTGGTAAAACAGGGACTACTGATGCCAATAATGATTCCTGGTTTATAGGATTCAATAAGGCTTATACTCTGGGAATCTGGATGGGATTTGATAATAATAAAATAAAAGCAGGTTCTGCACAAGCAGTGAGAATTTGGGGACCCATTATGACTCAAGCTATCAAGAATGATAATAAAGGACGCACTCCCAAACCAAATGACTCAAGATATTCTTTTACCGTTCCCCCCAGAATAGTTCAACTTAATATAAATCCTTACACGGGCTTAGTTGTCAGTAGTGGTGGTATACCTGAGGTCTTTATTGAAGATAATATACCTCCCAGAGATCCGGATTCTTTACGATATGGCAAAACTCCAGGCACCCCTTATTTTAAGGAAGAACTGGAACAGGAATTTTAAGAACTAACAATACCGAGGAAACAATGATTATATTTGATGATAAAAAGCAAAACTTATTCTTTCCACTAACCCTCAACCGTAGTGTGGGGGATTTACGTTGTGGAATCTTAAAACTTAGACAAAGATTGGAAGAACTTTTAGACGCAGAGGATACTACTTTCTGGATAGACCCTGATTTACAAGACCTTTATAAAACCAGACATCCTGATTGGAAAATTAATGAACCTGCTAATCAAAGGACTCTGATGGTAAACTCGCGTTTGAAACCAAGCTCTGAATCTATTAGTGCTATAAAAGACTTAAAACCGAATCAAGGTCTGGTACAAGGAGATGATTTAATTGCATTCTATGCTCCTAAAACCATTTCTGAGCTGCCTACTGCTCTTGAATTAAAAGCTGCAGGAATAGAACTCATCCCTTCTCAATTGACCCTCTATCAAAACCTTAGTGAACTCATTAATGATAATGAAAGATTGATTCGTCTTGATTTTGAACAATTCTTTTATGACCAGGATAATTACTTTGAAACTGAACCAGGAGTAACAGTTCTCAATCCTTATTATATCTGGATAGGAGAAAATGTCTCCTTGAACCCTGGTTGTGTCCTTGATGCTTCAGAAGGTCCCATAATTATAGATGAAGGCACAACTGTCCTTCCCAATGCAGTTATCTGTGGTCCTGCTTATATCGGTAAAAAATCTTTAATCAAAGTGGGAGCAAAGATTTATGAAGGAACATCCATAGGACCTGTCTGTAAAGTTGGAGGTGAGGTTGAAGAAAGCATTATACAGGCTTATTCCAATAAGCAACATGATGGTTTTCTGGGACATAGCTATATAGGTGAATGGGTCAATATCGGTGCTGGTTCATCTAATAGCGATTTAAAAAATACCTATAAAAATGTTAAATTCTATTCCTATGCCTCTGGCGAAAAGATAGATTCTGGCACTATGTTTTTGGGTTCTATGGTGGGAGATTATGTAAAATTGGGTATTAATACAAGTGTTAATACAGGTTGTGTGATAGGTTTTGGGTGCAATCTCTGGAGTTCTGATTTGATAGCAGATTTTATTCCAGATTTTTCCTGGGGAAGGGCTTCTCAACTTACCAAATATCGTTTTGAGGCTTTCTGTGAAACTGCTAAACTAGTAAAAAAACGTCGTGGACTTGACCTGTCTCCAGAGGAGATTGCACTTTTTAAAAAGATATGGGAGTTAAACAATGGTTGAACCATTAGATTTAGATGAAGAAAATAGCCCTGAATATCTGGAAGTAATATTTCGCACCGGACGTCTGGGTTATTATCAAAACTCTTCTCAACTTCCCTTAAAACCTGATGATTTGATTATTGTTGAAGTAGATAGAGGTGAGGACATAGCACAGGTCATTCATCTTAGTGTTAGCGATGAAGAGGTGCTGGCGCAGATTCCTCAAACTCCTAATCCTTTCAAGATAAAACGAATAGCCACAGAGGAAGATATTGAAAAACTGCGTCATCTACCAGATGAAGAAAAAAAAGCTGCTCAAATCTTTGCCGAAATCCTGAAAAGATATTCCTTTGAAATGAAGCTAATTGATACTGTCTATCAATTTGACGGCAATAAAATTACCTTCTTCTTTACCGCTGAAGGAAGAATTGATTTTCGTGTTTTTGTTCGTGAACTTGCTAATGTCTTCAGAACCAGAATAGAACTACATCAGACCACGGGAAGAGATGAAGCTCGCAGAATGGGTGGTTTCGGGATGTGCGGATTATCTTATTGTTGTGGAAATTTCCTGAAGCATTTTAATCAAGTGACGATTAAGATGGCACGAGACCAGAATCTGGCAGGAAATCTCGCAAAAATATCTGGTCCCTGTGGCAGATTGCTCTGTTGTCTCAATTTTGAAGAAGATTTCTATATGGAAGAGGGAAAACTTCTCCCTGTTCCTGGCACCTGTGTGGAATATCAGGGTATCAAAATGTATGTCTTGAAAACTGATCCACTGAAAAAGAATATCCTCCTTTCTGACGATGATGAAAATATTACTGAGCTTGATTTAGAGACTTTCCTAACTCTGAAAATTCTTTCCTCTCCAGACCTGGAATTATGTTAAATAGCATTTATGGCATTATGCCTGAACAGCTAAGTGCCTTTTTGTCCTCTGAATATCCTGCGTATCGTTCGCAGCAGTTGTTAAAATGGATTTATGAAAAAAAGGTATTTGACCCTTCTAAGATGACCGATCTGCCCGCTACTATGCAAAGCTATTTATCACAAGCCTTTGATTTCTCTATGCCACAAATCGTACAAACTCTTAAATCTATGGACGGGAGTCAAAAATTCCGGTTATTATTATCAGATGGAGAGCAGATTGAAATGGTCTTAATGCCAGAAGAGAAAAAACTTACGCTTTGCGTTTCTTCTCAAGTTGGCTGTGCTCGTGATTGTTCTTTCTGTGCTACGGGTAAAATGAAACTACACCGTAATCTGTATCCTCATGAAATTGTGCAACAGTTTCTTCTGGCATCCCGAGAGACCACTGAACGGATTACCAATCTGGTCTTTATGGGTATGGGTGAACCACTGGATAATCTGGAAAATGTTCTCAGTGCCCTGAAACTAATTCAGGATGAACGAGCTCTTGCTTTTAGCCCTCGCAGAACCACTATTTCCACCTGCGGAATCGTCCCTGGAATCTATGCTTTAGCTGATTCTGGTGTGAAAGTGAAACTTGCGGTATCTCTTAATTCTGCTCGTAATTCTATCCGTGATAAACTTATGCCGGTCAATCGTAAATACCCTCTTTCCGTTCTAAAAAAAGCTTTACTCTATTTTCAGAAGAAGAACCCTTTTCGTATTACCCTTGAATATATCCTTATCTCCGGAGTTAATATGGAAGATGAAGATTTGAAAGCCTTGCGTCAGTTTAGCGGAGACCTTTCCTGTAAGATTAATTTCATACCCTTCAATACCTTACCATTTCTCCCTTACCTCTCTCCTGGCGAAGAAGAGCTAAAATCCTTTCTCCTAAAGGCTCGTGGAGCTTTGCCTCAAACTATAACTCTAAGACGAAGCCGTGGGATAGACATTCAGGGTGCTTGTGGACAGTTAGTTGTAGAATCAAATAAAAAATCTTTGAGAGGTGCTGTATGAATGAAATAGAATATATTGCTCGTAAACTTTTTGGAGATAATCCTCCTTGTAAATGTGGTGGAGGACATAATATCTGTCTCGGGTGTAATATCTGTCGTGCAGATCAACCTGACCAACTTTATGACCCCTTAGCTGATATTGCCTCCGTTATTGATGCCACATTACTGAAAGCAGATGCCACGCAGAGTGAAGTTAATGCTCTTTGTGACCTTGCTAATGAATATAAATGTGCTGCAGTATGCGTAAATTCCCACTTCTCTCATCCTCTGCAACTTAGACTTAATGCTTCTGTGAAATCCTGCACCGTTATCAATTTTCCGCTGGGTGCAAGTTATATCTATGCTGTTGCTGCAGAAGCTCTTGCTGTCATTAACACGGGCATTGAAGAACTGGATATGGTGCAAAACCTGAGTGCAGTTAAGAGCGGTCATCCTCTTCATTCCTATCAGTTAATCAAAAATATCGCTGAAATGACTCATTCTAATGATGTCCTGCTTAAAGTTATTCTGGAGACTTGTTATCTTTCTAAGGAAGAGATTATCACCTGTGCTCTTTACGCAAAGAAAGCAGGAGCAGATTTCGTTAAGACTTCCACCGGATTTGGAACAGCAGGAGCAACCGTAGAGAATGTGCGTCTTTTGAGAGAAATAGTTGGTCCTAAGATGGGAGTAAAAGCAGCAGGAGGAATTAGAACCAGAGAACAAGCACTGGCAATGTTGAATGCAGGTGCTAATCGCATCGGTGCAAGCAATGTGAAGGCGTTGCTTTAATTAGATTTACTATGCAGGTCAATCTCGCTGGCTATAATATTGATAGCTCTTTAATTCGTAAACTACAAACTGAGAGTGCAACACCAGAAGTAATCTCTGCTGCTTATGCACGAATCTCGCGTAGTGAAAAATCCATTGCTGAACTTCGGGAACAGGCACTAAAAGAGCTGGAGAAAGCTCGGCGCTCCAATCAAAAAATTATCTTTGAACTTGGTCATTCTTCCGTTGCTGAACATTCTGTGTTTAACTTTGACCTGATTGGCATTTCTCGTCTTGTAACTGAATTAGTGGAAACTATCCGATTTGCTTCCTTTACCGAAAAGTCCCAGCGTTATGTAGCTTTTTCTGACGACTTTGTTATCCCTGAAGAACTGGAAAAACCAACACTGAAACCTCTTCGTGAAGAATATATCCACATTATGCAAGCTCTTTTTAACGAATATAAAGAAAGCCTTAAAGCTATACAGGAATATTATAAAAAGGATCAACCTCAGTTAAAGAAGTCTGAAATTGAAGGCAAAGCTAAAGAAGATGCTCGTTATATCTTACCTCTTGCTACCAAAACTCAATTGGGAATGACTATCAATGCCCGCAGTCTGGAAAATTTATTAAGGAGGTTGATTACTTCTCCTTTAGCGGAAGCTCACGAACTGTATAACCTTCTGTTGAAATCAGTAAAAGAATTATGTCCCTCTCTTATTCGCTATATTGAAAAAGAAGATTTTAAAGGCACTTTTGATGTGGCAAAGATTAAAACTGGTATTACTGAAAATTCATTTGATAAATCCCCAGTTAAAATACTTGAATTTTCTGTAGATGCTGATGATAAAATCTTAGCTGCACTCCTATTTGAGCAATGTTCCAATTCTTTTTCTTCCTGTCTGGAAACTATAACTAAACTGGATGAAACTAAGAAAAAAGAGTTATGGGCAGAGATTTTTGAGCATATCCAGCCTTGGAGCAAAATGCCTCGTGCTTTTGAACTGGTAGATTGTAGCTTTGAACTTGCTATGTCTGAATGTTGTTGGTCTCAATTTAAAAGGCATAGGGTGGCGACTCTTCTTAAACAAAAAGCCTACTCTCTAAATAATTATATCTTCCCTCCGATTATCTATACTCTGAAACGAGAAGATAAATGGTTAAACCTATTGAAAGAAACGAATCTTTTAAAAAAAAAACTGACAGCAGTCTCTCCTGACCTGGTTCCTTATGCTCGTCTGAATGCTGAACAAGTGCGAGTTCTGGTAAAAATGAATCTTCGTGAAATCTATCATTTTATCCGACTTCGTGCTGATATAAATGCTCAATGGGAAATCCGCAATCTTGCTTGTAGTTTTGCAGAATATATTCGTCCTTTAGCTCCTTTTGCCACCTCTTATCTATGCGGGAAAAGTGAACTGGACAGCTTAGTTCAATCCACGGGAAAGGGATTGACAAAACCTGATTAAATTAATCTATGGGTCTACTATCCTGCGTCCCTGTAGCTCAGCTGGATAGAGTGGCACCCTCCGAAGGTGAAGGTCAGGCGTTCGAATCGCCTCAGGGACGCCATATAACCATTTATGCCCTCTGAAGTTATTCTCACCGTAGAAAATCTTTCCCTCCAGCTGGGAAGTAAAGTCATATTTGCTGAACTAAATCTCGGAGTGCATAATGGTGATAAAATTGGGATTGTGGGGATAAATGGTTCCGGAAAATCAACTCTTCTAAGATTACTGGCTGGGAATCTTGAACCTACTACAGGAACGATTGTTAAAAGAAGAGACTTAACTCTCGGATGGCTTCCCCAGAATGAACCTTTTCCTGCGGAAGAGACCATCCTTCAATATGTTTTAAATCAAAATTTATCCAGAACCTCTGTTCCTGAAGAACATCGCTATAAGGCTATGCTTTCCTTACTTAACCTCTCCGATTGGAATAAACCTCTTAGTCTACTTTCCGGTGGAGAAAGAAGAAAAGCAGGTCTGGCTAAAGTTTTAGCTCGTGAACCAGATCTCATCTTACTGGATGAACCAACCAATCATCTTGACCTGGATACGATTGAATGGCTTCAAGATTATCTTACTAAATCCAGAAAGACACTTCTCTTTGTTTCCCATGACCGCTATTTTCTGGATGCTGTCTCCAATCGCATTCTGGAAATAGAACACAGCCATTGCTACATTACCGAAGGGAATTATACAGATTATGTGGAACAAAAACTTATCCGTCTAACCGACCAAAAGAGAAAAGAAATCCGGCGTCAAGCACAGCTAAAGAAAGAACTTGATTGGTTAAAAAGAGGTGCTAAAGCTCGGACTTCAAAACCTAAAGACCATATCAATAGAGTGCAAAAACTCATCTCTCAATCCTATCTCATTTCAAAACCAGAACTCAAAATCTCTTTTCTTATGGAGCGTCAGGGGAAAACTATCCTGGAACTCCACAATATCAGTAAAAGCTTTGAAGGAAAACTATTATTCCAAAACTTGGAGCATATCTTTCAAGCAGGTGAAAAAATCGGTATTATTGGACCCAATGGCTGTGGTAAAACTACTCTGCTAAAGATTATAGCAGGTGAGATAAAGCCCGATACAGGAACAGTCAAAGTAGGAGTTAATACTCGTTTTTCCTTTTTCAGTCAGGAAGAAGAAAACTACAATCCAGATCTTTCCGTCTTTGAATACCTGACTCAATATTCTGAGGTTATTCAGACTCAGTCAGGATTGAAATTGACCGCTAAAGAGATGCTAAAACGCTTTCTCTTTGATGATAAGATGCAACAACAAAAACTTGCTTCTCTTTCTGGAGGAGAACTGCGTCGCCTCTTTCTTCTGAAATCACTTATGTTTGGTGCAAATTTTATTATCCTGGATGAACCTACCAATGACCTGGATATTCAAACCCTGGAAATACTGGAAGATTATCTGGATGATTTTAAGGGATGTCTGCTGGTTGTTTCTCATGACCGTTTCTTTCTTGACCGATGTGTGGAACAACTTTTTGTCTTTGAAAAAGATGGAATAAGGAAGTTCCCTGGTAGTTATTCTGACTACTTATTGGTTCGTAATTATCAAAAGGAAGAAAAAGAAAATAAAAAACCTACTCTTAATATTGCCCCTAAATCTCAGCGTCAATCCAGGGGCAAAAGCTATAAAGAACAGCGAGAATTGGAATTACTTACCCAAGAGATAGAAAACCTGGAGACTCAGATTAAAAATCTGGAAGATTCCCTAAACTCTACTCCTACTCTTACTCATCTTGATTACCTTCGTATAAGTGAAGAACTGGAAAGCTTGAATATGCTCTATCAACAAAAACTCCAGCGCTGGTTTGATTTATCTGAAAAATGAGAAGGGGACGGGATGCGAGTATAGTGGTGAAACGTCCTCGTCTCGTAATGGTGGTGAGACGTCCTCGTCTCGCCAAGCCGTAAGGCTTAGTAGGGGGTGTGAGATGTCCTCATCTCACAAAGCCGTGAGGCTTTTCCTTCTTTAGTTGTTATACAGACAAAGAATATAAATCTTAGCTTTTTAATACATTATTAATAGCAAGCTCCTTCGGAGCTTCATAAACGAGGACGTTTATGACCCCGCTATGGGGTGTGAGACGTCCTCGTCTCATAAAGCCGTGAGGCTTTTCCTTCTTTAGTGGTTATACAGACAAAGAATATAAATCTTAGCTTTTAATATATTATTAATAGCAAGCTCCTGCGGAGCTTCATAAACGAGGACGTTTATGACTCCAAAAAAGAAAGCTCCTTCGGAGCTTGAAACGAGGAGGACCTCGTTCCACCATACTCCTTCTACCATATTCTACCATATATGAGACTTCCTCGTCTCACCAAGCACTTAGTTTTTTATAAAGAAATATCAAATTCTTAGCTCTTAAAAATCAAGTATTTCTTCCATATATTTCAAACCT
>ERZ795047.381-NODE-381-length-56254-cov-17.747024_pt1 | contig 56254 bp, 48 predicted proteins | sample MGYA00375131_ERZ795047 | MGnify/ENA primary metagenome ERZ795047 (study PRJEB30176, sample SAMN05720228) | activated sludge metagenome | isolation source: Anaerobic digester | place: Japan | collected 2015-05-20 ... | reverse complement strand
TTTTTTTTCACGCTGAAAGAATAAGATAAATATGGAGAGCTTGTCGAAAATAAATCCCAAGTGTAATATACCCCCTAATGTAGTTGGGGGAGGTAATTGCATGAAGGGATCAGTGTACCTTGACAAAAGCCAGAAATCTCCGTGTTGGGTTGTGTCATGGCCTATGAATGGAAAACGATACAAAATTCGCCGGTATAACGGCAACATCATGTATCAACTCCATGAGGACAAAAGTCGAGATGTAGGTTTTAAGACGGCAAATAAACTCCTTTCCCTGATCCAGGGTGATTGGGAACGTCATCAGCGAAAAGAAATTGTATTTCGAATCGAGAAATTCACCAAGGAGAGATACACAGATGTAGTTCCTTATCTTGAGGAATGGCTAGAGGACTGCAGGCCGAACCTTACTCCTGGCGGGTATATCAAGTATCGTTCCGATGTCAATAACTACCTGATACCTTTCTTCCGCGATGAATGTCCAATCATGCTCCATGAGATCCAGTATGATACCACGATAAAACTCATGAATTGGGTGCCGGGTTCGGGGAAACAGAAGAAAAATGTCGTCGATACCTTGAAAACATGCATGAGATACGCATTGAAATCAAAACGCATCAATACTGTGCCGCTATTCCCTGAAAAGAAGTTGTATGACATACAGGATAATCCACCAATCTGGCTCCCGAGTGATCGTTTCTGGAAAGTGATAGAGTGCCTTGATCCAGAGCACAGGCCGATCATTATGTGGCTGTATCTTCATTTGAGAAGGCCGGGCGAAGCGTTTGCACTGCTCAAGGAGGATTATGATCCCCAAGAAGATGTATTTACAATTCGCAGGGGGGTCAGCAATGGCTACCTTATTGACCGCACAAAGACCGGTAAAGAGCATAAAATACCATGCGCCACCGCCTTCAAGCCGTATATGAAACAATTGCCGGATATCAGCAAATTCTTCTTCACCTGTTCCGAGAGCAAGTCCGAAGGAAAACGTTATACGGGAAAGCTCTTACGCAAGTACTGGAATGCTGCCTGCGAAAAGGCCGGAGAGGATATATATCTGTATCGTGGAACCAAAACCTCCAGGGCAAGCCAGATGATCAATGAGTTGGGCATGTCCACTCACGATCTACAGATTGCCGGGGATTGGGCATCACACGACTCGGTGAAACATTATGCCAGGGCGAACATTGCCAAAAAGCGCGAACTGATTGATCGACAGGTTATCCCGATCTCGGCACGGGTACCGGGCACCTCCGGGCACTTACCGGGCACATTTTCGAAGAATAAGAAGTAAAGATTTCAGTAAGTTAGTGGTCGGGAAGCGGGGATTTGAACCCCGGACCCCAGCGTCCCGAACGCTGTGCTCTACCAGGCTGAGCCACTTCCCGTTACCGTCGTTCCTCTATAGAGGAGAATCGTCCGTGAAGTCAAGTGCGAACCCTGGATGTCAGGGCAGGCGGTGCTCGTAGGTGATGAAGGGCTCGCGCACCACCCGGTGATCGAGCAGGGCGTTTACGTTGCGCGGATATTCTCCCTTTTCGAACTTGAAGAGGTCTTCTCCCAGGCGCTCCATGGGAAGCGTGAACTGGAGACTGATGAATATCTCGCCCCGGTCCCTGCCCGACTCGATGGCGTCGTTGCGGCCGCCTACGGTCACGGAGAGGGCCTTTACGGGTTTCACCTCAACGGCGAAGCCTAAGCCTTTCAGATCGTCCTCATCCCTGCCGTCGTAGTAGTACAGAGTGGGCCACAGGGTGATGAAGCTCGCGTTGGGGATGGGGATGCCCAGGGCGAGGTCGATGCCGGGCAGTGCCTCTCTCCTGTTGTGCTCGTCCGAGAAGGGGAGATAGGCGTTGATGTGGGCCGAGAACGTGGGATGGAAAAATTCCGCACCCGTGGTCAGGCGCTTGTGATAATTGTCTGTGGTGTAGTCGAAGAATACGTTGTATCCAGCCAGGGCCTGGCCGTCCAGTATCGGGACCCGCGCCCCGGCGCCGAGGCCCAGGCCGATCTCTCCCCCTTTCAGAAAGAGCAGCGGCTCGGAAAAGAGATAGGTGGAGTCCAACTGCCCCAGCGAGAGAAAGGTGTCTGCCATGAAGATCGGGGCCGACTCGTCCGAGAGCCGCCAGCCGCCTCCCACCCAGATGACTTCGGGCGTGGACGCAGCATATACCGACGTGCCGCAGAAACAAAACAATATTACCATGATCAGTTTCTTCATCATTCATTCCCCCTCTTGAAAAACGGTGAAAAATCGAAACCTCATGCCTCGCTCATTCATGCCAGACCGCCCTGAGATCGCTGCAGACCTCCTCGGGCTTGAGCGTGGTCAGGGTTTCGTTGTGGAGCATTTTCATGTAGTTGATCTGACTGGTGCCGAACGGTGGAATGCTCACCCGCGGGCATATCCTTAGGTGCGGGACAAACCGGGAATTGTCAAGGAGAAAGTACAGCGACATGTTCAGAGAATGCATGTGCAGAGAGTCGATGTATCCCAGCACGTGCAGGATTCCCTGCACCAGCTCGTGCAGGAGATCTTCATGCACATCGGCAGGACCATGCGCCCGGTGGAGAACACCCAGAACATCGAACACCCCCATCGGCGCAAAGGCGGCGAGCCAGGTGATGTCGCCCTCTGCCGAGATACAGCGCTCACCGGTCCTGCATTCCTCGTCGCGCAGGTCCGACCAGAAGTCCCTGCCGTGCTCGCGCTCATACCGCTCGAGGGCGGGCACCATGTCGGTGTAGTAGTTGGTCGACGAGCTCGACGCCGTTATCTGCAGGTGCGGATGAATGAGCGACCCGCCCGCAAGGGGCATGTAGTTCCAGTTTACCGACTGGTAGACCATATCGGGCTGGGTCAGGACCACATCTTTGAGATAGTCGAAACAGCACTGAAGGGCGTCTTCCAGGATGCCTGCCGAAAAATCCTTCAAGGCAAGATAGTGCTGTTGGCACATGATGCACACCGCGCCGTTTTCATCATAGGGAAACGCATTGGGCACGCACAGGGCCTCGCCTTTTGCATACCTTTCCTGCCGCAAAAGGTCGGGATGAAACTTGGGCGTCACCTGTTTTACCACCTCGGGGCAGAACGGACAGAAGGCCCGGGAGTCTTCCACCAGCCTGCTCAGGTTCTCCCGGCCCAGCTCCTTGACCGGAAAATCCAGCACCCTGCTCGTATGGCCGGTGAGTGGATCCACCCGCACCTCGGAAAACCGCTTTGTTTCGGCAAAACCCCGGGCTGGATCGAGAAATCTGGATGTTTTTATTATCTTAATAAAATCCATTGACTATATACCTACTATAGGATTCCGGAAGGGTCAAGGGAAGAAAGAGTGCAGTGGGCAGCCTACGAATAAGACCATGAAAGAACATATAGTTGATCAGTGAGAATATGGAAGCCCCTTCCAGGTGTATCACGCGGTTTTCATGTTGTCAGAGGCGGCATAATCCCTTAGAATGATTTTCCAGTTCACTGTATCAGAAAAGCGCGGTGGTAGAAAAAACATGGACCCGGTTCTTGCCCGTCAGCACATGGTGAAGGAGCAGCTCGAGGCTCGGGGCATCTCGGACACACGGATACTCGGCGCCTTTCTGGAGGTCCCGAGGCACAAGTTCGTGGAGGAATACCTCAAGTACCGGGCCTACGACGACTACCCCCTCTCCATCGGGTTCGGACAGACCATCTCCCAGCCCTATATGGTGGCGCTCATGACCCAATCGCTGATGCCCAAATCCCAGGATAAAATCCTAGAGATCGGCACGGGCTCGGGCTACCAGTCGGCCATCCTTTCCCGTCTGTGCTCAATCGTGCACTCCATCGAGCGGATCAGCGCCCTGGCGTCGCGAGCACGCAAGATCCACGACGAGCTGGGATACTACAACATCAACATCCGTATCGGCGACGGCTCTTTAGGGCTCGCCAAAGAGGCGCCCTTCGACGGCATCGTGGTCACCGCAGGCGCACCCCATGTGCCCGAGGCGCTCATCGAACAGCTCGGCGAGGGCGGGAGGCTCATCATCCCCGTAGGAGGCGAGAGACTCCAGGAGCTCAAGCGAATCGTGCGCACGAAAGACGGCATCAAAGAAGAATCACTGGGCGGGTGCAGGTTCGTCAAGCTCATCGGCAGAAACGGCTGGGAGTCCTGAAAGGCCCTGGCCCTGCCGCCTATGCCCTGCCGTCCCACCTGCTGAAGTTTTTGATCAGATCCAGGCCCGGCCGCCCGCTCTTCTCGGGATGGAACTGAACAGCCGCCACATTGTCCCGGGCGATCATTGAGGCAAATCGGATTCCATAGAAGGTGTACGCAACCGCGTCGTCCTCGCGCAGAGGCTTAGGATAGTAGGAATGGACGAAGTAGAACTGTGACCGGGGGTCCAGCCCGGCCAGGAGTGGGTGGTCGATGCGTTTCTCGATGGTGTTCCATCCCATGTGGGGGATTTTCACTCCCATGGTCGCGGGGAACCTCTCCACCATTCCAGGGATAATGCCCAGGCACCGGGCGTCGTCTTCCCGGCTCTGGTCCAGAATGATCTGCGTGCCCAGGCAGATGCCCAAAAAAGGAGTGCCCCTGTCTGCCACCTCGCGGATGACGTCATCCAGCCTTAAGGATATGATGGTCTCCATGGCCTTGCCGGCGGCACCCACCCCGGGAAATATGACCCGCTCGGCATCCCTGATTTCCTGCGGGCTCGAGGTGATCCTGCAGTCGAGGTTCAAATGCCTGCACGCGCGCTCGACCGAGCGCAGATTTCCTGCACGGTAATCAATGATTGCAATCATGATGTTCCTGTGTGCCGGCAGGCCCTACCAAATGAGGCTATACCGCGATCCAGGCGCCGATATAGGCGAGGAGGAGCCCGCAGATCAGGCCGGCCGTGCCCGCCTTGAACCTGGTCTCCCCGTTCGAGAGCAGGGAAAGGAGCTTGAGGCACATGCCCTCGCCGCTCTGGTTCGGGTTGAGCATCTGCAATCCCATGCGCAGGGTGTCCGCCGCCTTTTTGAAGGTCTGCTCCTTGATGATGAGCGCGGCACAGCTCATCAGAATGATCACATAGGCATTGAGAAGCATGAAGGTGCCCAGTATGAAGCCCGACAGGCCCATCCTGGGGTGAAGGTGCTCTGTCGATACCTGCATCTGGATCGGGGCCACGACACCTGATTCTTCGCGATCGTTCCCGCATCCCGCCATACCCAGGAAGAGGACAACGAACATTGCAAGCAGGCAGATTTTCATCTTCTGCACAAGAGGGCCTCCCTGTTCAAATTTGCTCAGATATATACTCGGATTGTACAATTCGTGTCAACAACCTTTAAAGTCGCTCCCCATACCCTGCCGATGAGTTGAAAAGACTATAATCTCGGGGAGGAAACGAACGTGGGTGAATTCGACGAGCTGATTGAAGAGTTCGTTACCGAATCAAGAGAGCACATTGCAGACATCGAAGAAGATCTCATCAAGATCGAAGCCGAGATGGAAAAGGTCGACCCCGAGGTCATCAACCGGGTCTTCCGGGCGGCCCACTCCATAAAGGGCTCGGCCAAGTTTCTCGATCTTGTGAACATCGGTGAGCTCGCCCACAGGCTGGAGGATGTCCTGAATCTCATCCGCTCAGGCAAGATTGTGCCCACCAGCGAAATATCCAATCCGCTTCTCCAGGCTGCCGACATGCTCAAGAGCATGTTTGAAGACGTGATCGCCAGCAACGACATGGATATCTCCGAGCATCTCACCCAGCTTCAGGCCATCATCGACAGCGCAGGAGCCGCTCCAGCGGCCAAAGGGGCGGCACCAGCAGCTTCTTCAGCCCCAACGATTCTCACCCCCTTCGGCATAAACGATGAGACTGTGCTGAAAAAGCTGGAGACCTGCCAGGTCTATGTCCTGAACGTGAAGATGAAGGGAAAGAAGCTCAAAGAGTTTCTCGCCGAGCTTGGGAACCTGGGCGAGATCATGGCATCGCAGGAGACCGGAAAGGGCGAATGCGCAATCCTCTATGCAACCATCATGGAGCCCGACATGATCCCCGTGGCCCTGAAGCTGGACGAGAGCGCCGTCACCCAGATACAGAAGGACATGCTCGGTGCAAAGGAAGCCGCGCCACGGCCGGAAAAGACCGCCGAGGCCGTGTTCAAGCCCAGAAAGACGCCGGCCCCGGAGGTCTCCCGAAAACCGGCGGAGCCCGAGCCCTTCGAGCCGCACGAAGATGCCCTGGAGGAACAGAAGCCGGCAAGGGAAAAGATCGCCTTCAACGCCGAAGCCCGCGAGGATACCAAGGAAGACAACACCTCGTTCATCACCTTCTCTCTGGAGAACGAGACCTATGCCGTGCCTATCCAGGCCATCGAGGAGATCATCGGCTGCCAGGACATCAGCCTGCTGCCCAACGTGCCTCCCTTCATCAAGGGCGTGATCAACCTCAGGGGAGAGCTGGTGCCCGTGCTCGATCTCAGGCTCAAATTCGGCCTTGAGCCCCGCGAATATACCCCGCTCACCGTGTTCCTCATCGTCAGGGTCGATACGCGGGTCATGGGAATGGTGGTGGACAATGTGGCCGATGTGCTGGTGATCGACCCTGCCCGTGTCCAGAAGACGCCGGTCTTCTCCGCGTCCATACCAACCGACTTCATCGAAGGTGTGTACAAGGACCAGCAGGAACAGATGGTCATCCTGGTCAACATCCCCTCGCTCATCAAACCCGAAGAATGGGTGATGTAGTTTCCGGGGACGAGTTCACATTTCTTCCGAGCGGGAATTCACTCCTGATCCCTGGGTGAAGCCAGGACCGAGATGAGGAGCCCGGCCATGCCGATGGAGATGTATGTGTCGGCAAGGTTGAAGGTGGGCCACCGGAACCACCCGATGTAGAAGCTGAGAAAATCCACTACCTCGCCCAGGATAAACCTGTCGGTGATGTTTCCCAGTGCACCTGCAACAACCAGACTTAAGATCGCCTTGAAATACCAGGGCCTATCCCCGGTCTTGTAGAAGATGAAAAAGACCGCAGCCAGGGCCACCACCGTGATTCCCAGAAAGAAGTAGGTGCGCACCGGCTCGGGGATGCCTCTGAGGATGCCGAAGGCGGCCCCGGTGTTTCTCACGTGGATGAGGTCGAAAAAGCCTGGGATCACCACAAAGCCCGTTCCGATCTCCACATTCCGGCACACGAGCCACTTGGTGAGCTGGTCGGCGATGTAGAGGGGAAGCACCAGAAAGGCTCCCCACACCAGAATGGAGCGGAGCCTTCCTCCCCGCCCCTGATCGACGGGCTCACGGGAGATCTCCACGACCTCATCGTCGAATGTCTGATCGTTCCCGTTCTTATTCGCCACAGGCTTACCTGATCAGCCGCATCAGCCCAGCTGGGCCGCGCAGCGGGTGCACAGCTCGGCAAAGGCGGGGTTCTGGCCGATGTCTTCCCGGTAATGCCAGCACCTGGGGCATTTGCCCCCCGGGGCCTTGGAGACCGCGATCTTGAGGTAGTCGAAATTCTCGCTCTCGCCGTAGCGGCCGTCGCCCTGCGCCACCTCCACGCTCGAGCAGATAAAGATGTCGCCGAGCATGGGCTCGATCTTCTTGAGGAAGCTCAGCGTGTTGCCCTCGGAAGAGAGCGTGACCTTCGCATCCAGGGGATGCCCGATCACCTTGTCTCTGCGGGCCTGCTCCATCTCCTTCGACACCTCCTGCCGCAGCAAAAGGATTCGCTCCCACGTGCCGGCAAGGGCCTCGTCAATGAGTGAGGCATCGACCGCAGGCATGGAGGAGAGGTGCACACTTTCTTCTTTACCCCTGAAGGCGGGGATATAGCCCCAGATCTCCTCGGCGGTGAACGCGAGGATCGGGGCGATCAGCCGGGTGAGGTCCATGATGATCCGGAAGATGGCGCTCTGTGCCGACCTGCGCTCGATCGAATCCGGCTTGTAGACATAGAGCCGGTCTTTGAGGATGTCCAGATAGAACGAGCTCATGTCAACCACACAGAAGTTGTGCACCTGCTGGTAGATGACATAGAACTCGTACTCTTCGTACGCCTTCCTGACCCTTTCGATGAGCTTCTGCGTGACATGCAGCGCATAGCGGTCGAGCTCGAGCATGTTTTCATAGGACACCATGTCCTTGTCAGGGTCGAAGTCGTGCAGGTTGCCCAGCATGAACCGCGAGGTGTTGCGGATCCTGCGGTAGGTCTCGACCAGGCGATTGACGATCTCGTCGGAGATCCGGATGTCGTTCTTGTAGTCCTGCGCGCTTGACCAGAGCCTCAGAATCTCGGCGCCGTACTTGGAGATGATCTCCTGGGGCGAGATCGTGTTGCCCAGCGACTTTGACATCTTCCGGCCCTCGCCGTCCACTACAAACCCGTGGGTGAGCACGGACTCATAGGGCGCCCTGCCCCGCGTGCCCACCGAGGCGAGCAGGGTGCTGTGGAACCACCCGCGGTGCTGGTCGGAGCCTTCCAGATACATCTCAACGGGCGAGCCCAGCCTCGGGTCTTTCTCGCATACTGCGGCATAGCTCACCCCGGAGTCGAACCACACGTCGACGATGTCTTCTTCCTTGACGAACTCGCTGCCCTTGCAGGCACTGCACACGGTGCCCGCCGGCAGGAGCTCAGAAGCAGGTCTGATGAACCAGGCGTCGGCGCCCTCCTTCTCAAAGATGTCGGCCACGTGCATGGCAATCTCTTCCGACATGAGGATCTCGCCGCAGCCCTTGCAGACAAACACCGGGATGGGCACACCCCAGGCGCGCTGGCGCGAGATGCACCAGTCGGGCCGGTTTTCCACCATGGAGTAGATCCGGTCCCTCCCCCACGAGGGGATCCACCTGACCCGGTTGATCTCGTCCAGGGCCTTCTTGCGCAGATCGCCGTGCTCCATGGAGATGAACCACTGGCTGGTCGAGCGGAAGATGATGGCGTTCTTGCACCGCCAGCAGTAGGGGTAGGAGTGCGCGTAGGTGTCCACGGCTAAAAGCGCGCCTTCTCGCTTCAGGGCCGCGTTGACGTTGTCGTTGGCGTCGAACACGAACTGGCCTTCAAACTCGGGCCCCACCTCCTTGGTGAACCTGCCCTCGTTGTCCACGGGCGCGTAGACCTCGAGCCCGTAGACCTTGCCTATCTCGTAGTCCTCCTCGCCGTGGCCGGGAGCGATGTGCACCACGCCCGAACCCGCCTCCAGCGTGACAAAGGGGGCGAGGATGAGCAGCGACTCGCGGTCGTAGAGCGGGTGCTTCGCCTTGAGGCGCTCAAGCAGACTGCCACGGAACACGGCCAGGGTGCTGTACTCGCTCACTTTGATCTGGCGCATCACATCGTCCACAAGGTCGGTGGCCAGGATGAGCACGCCATAGTCCTTCGTCTTGACTGCGGAGTACTCCAGGTCGGGGTGCAGGGCGATGGCCAGGTTGGCCGGTATGGTCCACGGCGTGGTGGTCCAGATCACGATATAGGTGTCGTCCTTGTATGGTTTAAGCTCGGGCACCTTCTCGGAGATGTCGGAGATCATCTTGAACCGCACAAAGATGGCAGGGGTGCTCTGATCGTGATACTCCACCTCGGCCTCGGCCAGGGCGGTGCCGCATTTTGCGCACCAGTAGACGGGTTTACGGGCCTTGTAGATAGAGCCGTTACCGATGAACTTACCCAGCTCGCGGACAATGGTGGCCTCGTAGCCGTAGTCCATGGTGACATACGGGTCGTCCCAGACCCCGAGCACGCCCAGGCGCTTGAACTCCTCGCGCTGGATGTCGAGGAACTTCTCTGCGTACTCCCGGCAGTGCTTCCGGATATCGGCCTTGGACATCCCAACGCCCTTCTTGCCGAGCTCGATCTCCACCTGGTGCTCGATGGGCAGGCCGTGGCAGTCCCATCCGGGGCGGTAAAAGGTGTTGTACCCCATCATGAAGAGTGACTTTATGATAATATCTTTCAGGATCTTATTGAGTGCCGTGCCGAGGTGAATGTGTCCGTTGGCGTAGGGTGGGCCGTCGTGAAGAATGAATTTTTTCCAGTCCTTGGACTTCTCGAGTATCTTGCGGTAGAGGTCTTCATCTTCCCAGCGTTTGAGCACTTCAGGCTCTTTTTTCACAAGCGATGCCTTCATGGGAAAATCTGTCTTGGGCAGGCACAACGTATCCTTGTAATCCATTCCTTTCCTTCCTCCTTGTGCGTTCACGAGCAGAGACTCTATCCCATGAAAAGAAGAGTTGTCAATGCCTTGCCCCCTATTCGGAGATGGGTTCACATTACACCCTCCCGGTTTTTACCCGGCTTTCCGGGCTCGGCTTTTCTGCCGAGCGCTGCTTCCATTATCAGTTGTTGCGGCCCCGGATGTGGGACACTGCCGGCCTCTTATCCCAACATGTGTCAAACAGCATCTTTTAATGCAAACCCGTCCACGAATCCGGTCTTGTATGATTATCTTCTCGGTGTTATGAAAGACATACACATACGAACCAGCAGAATCCAGATACGGCAAAACGCACGAGACAACAGTGATTCTGAAAGACTACAACAAGATCGCCCTGATCGATGGTCAATCCACGGTTTCCTACCGCGAGCTCATGGGCCATGTCAGGGAATTCGCATCGGTTCTCTCCATCGAGCATGGAGACCGGGTGGCGCTCTATGCCGAGAACAGGCTCGAGTGGATCTACGCCTGCTACGGCATCTGGAACCACGGCGGGATCGCCGTCCCCCTCGATTTTCTGATGGCGGACGACACCCTTGCCCGTGTCCTGAACGATTGCAAGCCTTCGGTGATTTTTACCTCTGAAAAGGGCGCGCAGAATCTCTCCCGCATTTCCGGGCTGCTCGAACATGACCCGGAAATCATTGTGTTCGAAGAGATGGCTATTTCATCAGGATACCTTCCGGAGCTCCGCCGTGAGCTCGACGAGGAAGACACAGCCCTCATTGTCTATACGTCCGGCACCACCGGAGCGCCCAAGGGGGTCATGCTCTCGTACAGAAACCTCATGGCAACGATCCAGGGCCTCATCGATTTCGATATCATGAGAAAGGAAGACGTGGTGATGGGGCTGCTCCCGTTCCACCATATCTATCCCATGCAGGGCACCATCTTTCTGCCCCTGTATGTCGGGGCCACCGTGGTGTATGTCCACACCCTGAGCGCCCCGGCAATCCTGACGGCCATGAAGGAGCACAAGGTCACCTTTTTCATCGGCGTGCCGAGGATCTATGAGCTCTTCCACAAGGCCATATTCAGCCGGATCAACAAAAACCCGGCGTTGCGGCTGCTCGTGTTTCTCGCCCGCAAAGCGGACTCCGTGAGGTTGAGCAGAAAGCTCTTTGCAAAGATTCATGCGAACTTCGGCGGGCACACGAGGCTGTACGCATCCGGAGGATCCAAGCTCGACAGCGGCCTGGCCAGGGACATGCGCGCACTGGGGTTCGTCCTGGACGAGGGCTACGGTCTGACCGAGACGGCCCCCATCATCGCGTTCAACCCCTTCGACCGGATCAAGCTGGGCGCCGCCGGCCTGCCGCTTCCGGGCACAGAAATAAAGATCGTGGATGACGAGATCGCAACGAAGGGTCCGCATGTGATGAAAGGGTATTACAACAACCCCGAAGAAACGGCCCGAAGGATCGTCGACGGGTGGTTCTACACCGGCGATACAGGCTACATCGACAGTGACGGATATGTGTATGTGACCGGCCGCAAGGACGATATGATCGTGCTGCCGAGCGGCAAGAACATCAACCCCGAAGAGATCGAAAACCACATTCTCTCGCTTTCGCCCCTGGTTGAGGAAGTGGGCGTGCTCCTTCGCGGAGGCAGGCTCACCGCACTCGTTCGCCCCAACTACGAGCTCCTCAGGAAAATGAACATCAGCAACATCATGGAGACCATCAAAGGAAAGGTGATCGGCCTGTATAACAGCTCGGTCCCAGTCTATAAAAAGATCGCCGATGTCTCGGTCGTACGGAGCCCCCTGCCCAAGACCAACCTCGGCAAGCTCCAGCGATTCCTCCTAAACACGGTGAAAATCCATGGAGAAGACAGACCCAGGGAAGTGCCCGATCCCGACTACCCTGAGTATGCGCTCCTTAAAACTCTGCTCGAGGAGATGACCGGCAGACACATCCACCCGGACGACCACCTCGACCTGGACATCGGCCTCGATTCGCTGGGCAAGGTGGAGCTGGCCGTTTCCGTCGAAAACACCTTCGGCCTCGCGCTCTCCGACAACGAGCTGTCCGGCTATACCACGGTGGAAGCCCTTGCCGGCTTCATCCGGGACAGAAAGACCCGCATGGAAAACTCCCCGGCAAGCTGGAAAGAGATCTTAAGCGCGGACATTGATCTGCCCCTGCCAAAGGCCTCTTCCGGCATGCGCCTGCTGAGATCTGTAATCGCTTTCTTTGTCAGGGTGATGTACCGCACCAGGGTGGAGGGTCTGGAGAAGCTCCCCGAACGGCCCTTCATCATGGCGCCCAACCACCAGAGCTATCTCGACGCCCCCCTGATCGTCGCGAAGCTGCCCGAACAGGTCATGGCCAACACCTGCTTCGTGGCGAAAGAAAAGCCCCTGTACCGTTCACGCCTTGGCTCCCGGCTCATCCAGGGTTCGCAGCTCATTGTCGTGGACATCGACCGCAACCTGAAATCCTCACTGCAGAAGATCGCAGCGGTGACCAGGAGCGGGAAGAACATGGTGATCTTCCCCGAGGGCACCAGGACCCGGGACGGGCAGATCGCGTCCTTCAAGAAACTCTTCGCGATCCTGAGCCGGGAACTGGACGTCCCGGTCGTGCCACTGGCCATCCGGGGTTCGTACGAGGCCATGCCCCCGGGCGCCGTTCTTCCCCGGCCGGGGAGCATCGATATAATCGTGTGCGACCCGGTGTATCCTCAAGGCAAGGACTACGATCAGATCTGCTCGGAAGTGCGCTCAGCCATCACCGGCAAAATCTCTCCATCAGACTGAAAACATCCTGCCTTCTTTGGAGAACCCCAGGGGTCACACCCCTTGACCTGAGCCCATGACCAATGGCTCTGATCCATGACTGATTACCGCTGCAGCGTTAAGATCCAGGTTCACCATTGTATCCGCCATCTAAGAGGGGTCTTCACTTGGAACCCCACACATCGAAACAGCTCCTCCTTTATACCCCCCGTTACGAAGGCGCGCCCCTCTTCATGGGGCAAGGAGAAGCCCTGTTCAATTTTTTTCCATCAAATGACGAAAAAAGAATAGTTGGCGTGAGACTGATATCTTGAGGATGGGCATGACGGCATACACCAATCGATTTCGGATCACAGAGCATCTCGGGTTTCTGGGCGTGCTTATCGGGCTCGTCTTCTGGATCGGCGAGGCCCTGATCCGTGTGTACCTCTCCCACAACAAGAGCTTCACCGAGGAAATCCTGTCGAGGGATGTCCATGAAATAGCGGTTCACACCGGCTTTCTGGTCGTGATCGCAGCCTTCGGTTTCCTGGCACAGGCACTTGTGGCGAAAAGGAGGGAGGCAGAGAAGTCCCTCGAAGAGAACGAGCGCAAACACCAGCTCATCTTCGAAACCCTCACGGATGTGATCTTTTCACTCGATGCCCAAGGCAGGATCACCTACTTAAGCCCGCAGTTCGAAAATATCACCGGGTACCGGATCAAAGACATCTACGGCCGCCCCTACATGGATATTATCGATCCTGAATATCATGAACGAGCCATGGAGATGTTCCAGCAGGGACTGTCCGGGAAAGATGTGCCCATGTATCGTATGGATATCGTGGCAGCGGACGGAAGGAGAATCCCTGTCGAAATCAATGCCAAGACCGTGTGGGACAGTGCGGGCAGGCCCATTGGCAGAATCGGCGTAGGCCGGGACCTGACCCAGCGCTTGGAGGTGGAGGCGGCCCTGCGCGAGAGCGAGGAGAAGTTCAGGGTTCTGGCTGATTCCACGCCCACGGCCATCATGCTCTATCAGAATGACAAATGGACCTATGCAAATCAGGCTGCCGAGAAGATCAGCGGATACAGCGCAGAAGAGCTCAGGACCATGAACTTCTGGGACATTGTACATCCCGACTACCGGCAAATGGTCCAGCAACGAGGCCAGAAACGCCAGCAGGGCGAGGACACTATCCGGCGTTACGAGTTCAAGATCATCTCCAAGCAGGGAAAAGAGACATGGGTGGACCTCTCAGGCGCATCCACCATGCTGAACGGAAGCCCGGCAGGGATCATCTCGGTCATGGACATCACCGACCGCAAGATTGCCGAGGAGGCACTGCGTGAGAGCGAGGCCAAATACCGATCCATTCTCGAGAACATCAGAGAGGGCTATTTCGAGCTTGATCTCAGCGGCATCTTCGTTTTTTTCAACGAATCCCTGTGCACGATCTTTGATTACCCGAGAGACAGGCTCCTGGGGACCAATGTCCGCAGCCTTATCCCCCCGAAATCCAGAAGTATGATCGACCGTGTGATGGAGCAGATCAGGCAGACCGGCCTGTCGGAAGAGATCATCGACCTCGACATCAGCAAAGGCAGCGGAGTCAGAGGGACCATTGCCATGACCATGTCTGCTATCCGTGATTCCTCGGGCGATATCACCGGCTTCAGGGGTATTGCCCGGGATGTGACGGAGCACAAGCGGCTTGAGACCCAGCTCCTGCAGGCCCAAAAGATGGAGGCCATCGGGACCCTTGCCGGAGGCCTTGCCCACGACTTCAACAACCTTCTCATGGCCATCCAGGGAAACATATCCCTCTTAAGCCTCAACCCGCAAGCGTCAAGTCTCGACCCCAAGAGGATCGAGAACATCGAGCAGTGCATACGGAGCGGGTCCGAGCTCACCAGGCAGCTCCTCGGTTTCGCACGGGGCGGGAAGTACGAGGTGGCTCCCACCGACCTGAACAAGCTTGTCCTCAAGACATCGGATATGTTCGGCCACGCCAAGAAGGAGATCTCTGTGCATACCGAGCTCCAGGATGATCTCTGGAGTGTGGAAGTGGACAAGGGGCAGATCGAGCAAGTCCTGCTCAATCTGTATGTGAATGCATGGCATGCCATGCCCGGAGGCGGGCAACTCCTGCTGAAGTCCGAGAACCTGCATCTCGATGAGGCCTTTGTCAGGGCCTATGAGGCAGAGCCCGGAAGGTATGTCCGGATTTCGGTCACCGACACCGGAGTGGGGATGGACGAGAAAACCCTCCAGCGGGTGTTCGAGCCTTTCTTCACCACCAGGGACAAGTCGCAGGGCTCAGGTCTCGGACTCACCTCGGCCTACAGTATCGTCCGCAATCACGGAGGCTTCATCAGCGTGTACAGCGAGGTGGGTATAGGGTCCACCTTCAATATCTACCTGCCGGCTTCAGACAAGACCGTTGAGGAATGTGAAGAGACAACCCCCGGCAAGATCGTAACAGGCACCGAATGCGTGCTTCTCATCGACGACGAGGACATGATCCTCGAGGTAGGATGCGAGATCCTTGAGAAGCTCGGCTATTCGGTCCTGAAGGCGGGAAGCGGCAACGAGGCGCTGCAGCTGTTCCACGAGCATAAAAACGACATCGACCTGGTGATCCTTGACATGATCATGCCCGAAATCGGCGGCTCCGAGGTCTTCGACCGGATCAGGGCCGAAGCACCCGGAGTCAAAGTCATCCTCTCCAGCGGCTACAGCATGAACCACGACGCAGATGACATCATGAAACGCGGGTGCAACGGGTTCATCCAGAAACCCTTCGACATCCAGACCCTGTCCGAGAAGATCCGGGCCGTTCTCGATTCATAGAAGCGAAAAGAGCCCTTTCCTCTGGTATTGAATCGCCGGGTCCCCTTCCCATCATGTATTGTATGATCAATCATTTTGGAGGGGGTATGAAAAGAATTCTCTGTCCACTGGTTGCCCTGGGTTTTGTCATGTGCCTGCCTGCCGGCCTGCATGCGACGCTCGTAACATACGCGGTCTCTCCTCTGAACTATGGTATTTCCGATGCATGGCAATACCGCTACGATATTTTCAATGACACGCCCGATACCATCTGCTCCCTGACTCTCTACATCCCCGGCGATTCTCCAGAAGGCTATGCCCGGCAGGGTGACATTCTCTCAGTCAACGGGCTGCCCGACGGGTGGATGCACGAATCCATCGGCAACCTGTGGCACTTCGAGTCGTATGACGACTACATGGGTTTCCATGACACGGCAGATGATATCCAGCCCGGCGGCAGGTGGAGTTTCTCCGTGAGCTTTGTTTCCTTCCTTTCCGGCATGCCCGGCAGCCAGCATTTTGATGTGGTACGTCACTGCCTGTCCATGCCGGATCTCTTCGTAGCAGAGCACGGGACGACCGTGCCTGGGTCGGCCCCGGTGCCCGAGCCGATAACGCTGCTCCTGTTCATCTCGGGATTTCTCGGTATGGCAGGACACAGGCTCGGAAGAAAGTGAACGAGGCGGATGCTGTGACCAGGCAAGAGGTAAAAGAAGATCTTCTGGCAAAGGTGCACTCCATCAGTGACCTCGCTTCTTACCAGGATCATTCCGTGGTGAGCAGGGAGATCATCTCGAAACCCACAGGTACGGTGAGCGTCTTTGCCTTTGATACAGCAGAGGGCTTAAGCGAGCACACCGCTCCATTCGACGCCCTGGTGTATATCCTGGAGGGCCGGGCAGAGGTGTACATCGAGGGATCGCCGCACTTGCTCAAACAAGGCGAGATGATCATCATGCCCGCCCACAAGCCGCATGCGGTGAAGGCGGTTTCCCGCTTCAAGATGCTGCTCGTGCTGATCAAATAGCAGGAGCGCTGCCCGCCTTCCGGCTCACTGATCCTCAGTCTTCTGTTATTCTGGCAAAGGGGTGAAAGGAAAAGATCGATGTTCGTCAAGGCAGAAGAAATCCTGGCCCTGCACATGTCACTGCTGTAGAATCACGCCATGAAGCACGTACTCATCCTCCTGGCAAACGGATTCGAGGTGTATGAGGCGGCCGCGTTCACCGACGTGCTCGGCTGGGCCGACACCTTTGGGACCGAGCACATTCGGGTGATCACCGCAGGCCTCCACCCTGAGCTCACCTGCACCTTCGGCCACCAGACCGTCCCCGCCGCGCTGGTCCACGAGCTGGACCTCGACGGGATCAATGCCCTGGCGATTCCCGGCGGGTTCGGCACGGCGGGCTTTTACGAAGATTCCTTTTCCGAGGAGTTCCTGGAGGTGATCCGTGACTTCGCCCGAAGCGGGAAGCCTGTCGCCGCGGTGTGCGTCGCCTCTCTGTGCCTGGGGATGAGCGGGGTCCTTAAAGGGAGATCAGCAACCACCTACCATCTCGAGGAGCACAAGAAGAAGCAGCTCGCAGCCACAGGGGCCGTGGTGCAGGATAAACGGATCGTCAGGGACGGGAACCTCATCACATCCACCTCGCCGGGCACGGCGATCGACGTGGCCTTCCTGCTGCTCGAGATCCTCACCTCGCGGGAGAATGCTGACCACATCAGGGAGCTGATGGGCTTTGTATGAACCGTGAAACAGGGCGCGGACAGGGCTTTGCACCCTGCCCTGCCCTGTTCAGAACAATTAGGACTCTCGTATAGGCGAGGCTTATACGCCCAGACGCGCCTTGAGCTCATCGAGCTGCTTCTTCATGCGCGCCGGCAGGCGTCTGCCGAACTGGGCGAAGTGCTCCTCCAGACTCGGGATCTCGGCCTTCCAGGCGTCCGAATTCACGGCAAGCAGCTCCTTCATGTTCTCGGCGGGAATGTTCAGGCCCGTGAGGTCGAGCCCTCCGTCCTCGGGCAGGAGGCCGATTGGGGTCTTCCGGGCTCCAACCTTGCCCTCGATGCGCTCGCACATCCATTTGAGCACGCGGCTGTTCTCGCCGAAGCCGGGCCAGAGGAACTTGCCCTGGCCGTTCTTGCGGAACCAGTTCACATAGAAGATCTTAGGCGCCTTCTCGCCCAGCCGGTCGCCCATATCGAGCCAGTGCTGGAAATAGTCGCCCATGTTGTAGCCGCAGAAGGGCTTCATGGCGAAGGGGTCGCGCCTGAGGTTGCCGATGTCGCCGATATTGGCGGCCGTGGTCTCTGACGAGGCGGTTGCGCCGAGGAACACCCCGTGGTCCCAGTTGAAGGCCTCGTTCACCAGGGGCACCACGCCCGCGCGCCTGCCGCCGAAGATGAAGATGTCGATGGGGACACCTTCGGGCTTTTCCCAGTCGCTGCAGATGATCGGGCACTGGCTGGCAGGAGCGGTGAACCGGGCATTGGGGTGAGCGGCCGGATCCGTGTTGCCTGGATTCCAGTCGCGGCCCTTCCAGTCAATGGCGTGGGCTGGCGGCTCTCCGTCCATGCCTTCCCACCAGATGTCGCCGTCGTCGGTGAGCGCGCAGTTGGTGAAGATGATGTTCTCGCGGAGCGTATCCATGGCCATGGGGTTGGAACTGTATGACGTTCCGGGCGCGACGCCGAAGAACCCTGCCTCGGGGTTGATGGCATAGAGCCTGCCGTCAGGGCCGATCTTCATCCAGGCGATGTCATCTCCGATGGTCTCGCACTTCCACCCTTCGATCGTGGGCTGGAGCATGGCCAGGTTGGTCTTGCCGCACGCCGAGGGGAAGGCCGCCGCGATATGGAACTGCCTGCCCTCCGGGTTTGTCAGCCTGAGGATCAGCATGTGCTCGGCCATCCAGCCTTCGCGCCGGGCCATGGCGGAGGCGATCCTTAAGGCCAGACACTTCTTGCCCAGCAGGGCGTTGCCGCCGTAGCCCGATCCATACGACCAGATCAGGTTCTCCTCGGGGAAGTGGCTGATGTATTTCTTTTCCATGGGAGCGCAGGGCCAGGAAACATCCTTCTGCCCGGGCGCGAGCGGGGCCCCCACGGAGTGCAGGCAGGGAATGAACTCGCCGTCTGAGCCCAGGATGTCCAACACCCTTGTTCCGACCCGGGTCATGATGTGCATGTTGCACACCACATAGGGGCTGTCCGTGATCTCGATGCCGATCTTGGCGATGGGCGAACCGATGGGACCCATGGAAAAGGGAATCACATACATGGTGCGGCCCTTCATGCATCCCTGGTACAGGTCCTTCATAACGGCCTTGAGCTCGCCGGGTTCGATCCAGTTGTTGGTAGGACCGGCATCGTCCTGTTCCCTGGTGCTGATATAGGTGCGGTCCTCCACCCGGGCAACGTCGCTCGGATGAGAACGGAACAGGACACTGTTGGGCCGCTTCTTTAACGGAATTGCGCTTCCGTTTGCTATGGTCTGTGCGATCAATCGATCATACTCTTCCTTGGTGCCGTCGCACCAGTATACCCGGTCGGGCTGGCAGAGCTGTTCTATCTCCTGAACCCAACTGCGGAGCCTCTCATGCCTGATCATGACTGAATATTCCCCTTTCGTGGTTTCTCTCTCGCCAGGTTACAAACGCGGGATTATAACGAATGAATAATCAGTTTTCAATAAATTTTATCAACTCTTAGATTATTTTGGCATAGTAAGAATCTGCCGCGTTGTTATTCCCTCAGTTTTTTCACCAGTAGATGGACTTCGTTATACTTTTTGCCTGTTTCAGGATACCTCATACGGAATCACTTTGTTATTTTGCCGTTATTCCGGCTTACGATACAGCACGCCCTCCGGCCCGCGTGCATCGCCCTCGGCAAGCTTGGCAGCCCGGGAAAGCCGCGTGCATCCCTCATGTGCGTCATTCATCGTCATTGGTGGGACCGCCCCCTTGAGCGATCAGGTTCAGGCCCGGCCGGGAGAGAACAATGATGGACCTGCCTTCCAGTCTCAGGAGGCCGTCCTCGCTCATGCGCTTGAGAACCCGCGAGAGCGTCTCGGGCGTGGCGCCTATGATCTTTGCCAGCTCCCTGTGTGAAAAGCGCAGATCGATCCGGTCGTCCCCTCCCTCCTGATCGAGGGAGTTGACCAGGAAGGCGGCAAGCCGCTGGGGAATCTCCTTCAGCGAGAGAGACTCGATCAGGTCGATGGATTCCTTGAGCCTGCGTGAAAGGGCCAGGACCATATTGAACAGCAGCGAGGGCTCCTTTCTGGCCACCGATTCGAGCACCTCGGCGGGAAAGAGCAGGATCCGTGTATCTTCCAGGGCCATGGCCCCTGCAGGGGAAACCTGGTCGGTCAGGGCAGTCAGGCAGAAAGGCTCTCCCGGTCCGAAAACAAAGACCGTCTGCTCCCTGCCTTCGGGCGTGGACTTGAAGATCTTCACCCTCCCCCACACCACGAGGTGGAGTCCCCGCGACTCCTGGGCATCGGCAAAGATCATCTGCCCCGCCCGGATGTTTTTTTCACGGGCGCATTGGGCAAGGGTCTCCATCTGCTCGGCAGGCAGGCCTGCAAACAGCGGGATGTGAAGCAGAACACTCAGCGCATCCATAGGGAACCCCTATTTTGCTTTTTGTTGATGCAGATCAATGTTTTTCTCCCGCGCATGCTCGATAACCGGTTTAGGCAGTACTACCAAAAAGCCATGAACCATGAAAGGAGGAATTTATGATGATCACGCTGACCGAGAATGGAAAAAAGCAGCTCGCCAGATTCACCTCCCGGCATGACAATCCGGTTGTGCGCATCCTTCTGGGTTTCGGTTGAGGAGGCCCGCAGCTGCGGCTGGCTCTGGATGAGCCAAAAGACGGCGATCAGACCTTCCGGGTGGATGGATTCACCTTTGTGGTGGCATCCGATGTCCGGGAATTCGCCGGCGATATCACCATAGACGGATCGTTCCTGGGCTTGCGGGTCATCTCCCGTCTCAATCCGCAGGGTCTTTCGAATTCCTGTTCAGGATGAGGACTTATGTGGTACAATTGTTTTGGGTATTTTTTCCTCTGAGTTGATGCGATTGATCCGGAGGTGATGCAATGGGTGATGGAAAGAAACGCGGCATCACGCGCAGGACCCTGCTCAAGACAACCCTCACCGCCGCCGTGTCAGCCGGTCTGGGGTCATCGGGACACGCACGTACAGACTCAGGCGGCGCTGTGGCAACCCTGATCGATATCAGCAGGTGCGACGGGTGCCCCGGCCGGGAAACCCCAGCCTGCATCCAGGCCTGCAGGGAGAAAAATCTCCAGCGCGTTCCCGAACCTGTAGACCCTCTGCCCAAGGTGTTCCCCCGCGGAAAGACCGAAGACTTCTCTGACAGGAAGCACCTGACCGGCAGGCTCACTCCCTACAACTATCTCTTCATCCACAAGGCAGAGGTTGAGCACAACGGGAAAAGGTGGTCTCTCAACATCCCCAGGCGGTGCATGCACTGCGACAATCCGGCCTGCGCGACCATATGCCCCTTTGCAGCCAACCACAAGCACAAAACCGGGGCGGTGGTGATCGACAGCGAGATCTGCTTCGGCGGGGCCAAGTGCCGCACGGTCTGTCCCTGGAGCATACCGCAGCGCCAGTCCGGGGTCGGCATCTACCTGCAGATCGCACCCACCCTGGCCGGCAACGGAGTCATGTTCAAGTGCGATTTGTGCCACGACAGGCTGCTCGAGGGGAAAAACCCGGTGTGCGTGGATGCATGCCCCACAAAGGCCATGCTCTCAGGCCCCCGGGATGGCATCCACGCCGAGGCCCTGAAACGGGCCGGCCAAATAGGAGGCTACCTCTACGGCAGCGAGGAAAACGGCGGCACCGCCACGCTCTATGTCTCGCCCGTGCCCTTCGAGAAGATCGACGCCGCCATCGAAAAGGGTCCCGGAAGGCCTCATATGGCCCCGGTCGAGCGGCGCATGGCAAAGACCGACAGCCTGGCCAACTCGGTGCTCCTGTCTCCGGCCATCGGCCTGACTGCCGGGGTTCTGGCCGTGGCATTCGCCTTGAAGGGCAGAAAGAACAGCGGTTCTGAAAAGGAGCAGAAGCCATGAGCCCGAAGACCGGAAAAAAACAGGACCTCATCCGCCGGCACGGCCTCGTCGAGGTCGCGGAGCACTGGGCCGTCGCCCTTTCCGGCCTCGCCCTGGTGATCACCGGCATCTTCGAGCTCCCGATTGCAGGACGCTACTACATCACCGACCTGCCCGGCATGAAATGGTCAGGAGACTTTATCGTTTCCCTTCAGATCCATTATGCGGCATCGGTGATCTTCATTGCGGCGTCCCTTTTTCATGTCGTGTACCACGGGCTCCAGGGTCACACGGGCCTGCTTCCGAAAAAGGGCGATCTGAAGGCGTCCGTAAAGGTGCTCAAGAGTTTTCTGGGCCGGGGCGAAGAGCCGCTGTTTCACAAGTACCTGCCCGAACAGAGGCTCGCCTATGCGGGCATGGCCGTCATCATTGCAGGGCTTATCATCTCCGGCCTGATCAAGACCTTTAAAAACGTCTACGCGCCCGATATGTCCTACACCCTGGTGATATGGGCGACCTGGGCCCACAACGTCTTCTTTGTCCTGTTCGTACTCGCCTTCATCGCGCACATGGCCGCCATCGTCATCAAGCCCAATCGTCCCCTGGTGCGCTCCATCTTCACGGGATACATCTCTCTGGACTACGCAAAGGCACGCCATCCCCTGTGGCTGGAAGAGATCATGCCGCGCGCACAGACCGACCCTCTCCAAGGTGAAGGGGAAACCCCCATGCAGGAGGCTCCCGCGGAGGAGGTACCTGTGGAGGAGATGCCCGTTCAGGAAGATTCGGGCACATGCACGGCCTTAAGGGGCGTGCGCGATGCGCGGGAAGTACCGGACGCTGAATGCGAAGCCGAGGGAGACGATCAGGAGGACACCTCCTCTGACCGGAAGGTTTGAAAAACATCCTAAAACCCAGGTCCTTGCCCTGAGAAAAAGCCAGCTCGCACAGTGTGCCTACCCGGCACGCGGCCCGCACTGTAAAGAGTCCCCGCCCGGCACGCAGGCCGGGGGAACAACACCCTATATCCCTTCCCCCAAGACAGCAACCCCTGGTTGAAACCCGGGTCTGAGATGATATAAGATAGGTAACTGCCATGAGAAAGGACGAATATCCCGTTACCCAGGCAGTGCGGTTTCTCAGGGCGAACGGCATCGACTTTGTTCCCCATCTGTATCCCTATGTGGAACATGGGGGCACCAGGCAGGCTGCCCTCACCATGAGCATTCCGGAGCACCGGGTGATCAAGACTCTGCTGATGGACATTGACGAAAAGCAGCCCGTCATCGTGCTCATGCACGGCGACCGCGAGGTCTCCACCAAGGCGCTCGCACGCCTGCTCGGCGTGAAGCGGGCGGGGCCCTGCGACGTGAAGAAGGCGCAGCGGTGCACCGGCTATCAGGTCGGGGGAATCAGCCCCTTCGGAACGCGGGAACGGCTCAGGGTCTTTGTGGAATCGTCGATTCTCGAGCTCGACAGAATCTTTATCAATGGGGGCAAACGGGGGTTCATGGTGGAGATGGATCCCCGGGACCTGGAAAAGGTCCTGAAGCCCGAGCGTGTGTCCGTGGCCACAGTGCCTTGAAAAAACGGCGGGCGGTGCGCCACCGGACCGCTGGCCGGGTTCCGGCTCCGGTGGAGCCTTCAGCAGGAAAGGCGGCTGATGTGTGATGCAAAACGATTCAATCGACAGGGATGATCCCACGGCAGGTTCCAAACCCCTTTCCGGGACAGCCGGCAGGGGACGGGACCACGGACCGTCCCTCTGCGTACACGAGTGGACGGGGCGCGCAAGCCTGCACCTCCTTGAGGTGAACTCGTTTGCCTTCATGGACCGCATGCGGCGGAAATACGGCCCGGACCTGACCCTGGGAACCGTACCGCGCAGCGAGTGGGAAGAGATCGCCTCCCGCGGGTTCTCCCTTGTCTGGCTCATGGGGGTGTGGATGCGGAGCAATGCCTCCCGCAGGTGCGCCCTCACGCACGAAGGGCTGAGGCGTGCATACGGCGAAGCCCTTCCCGGCTGGAGTGAGGCCGACGTGGCAGGCTCTCCGTACGCTGTCGGCTCATATTGCATCGACCCCTATCTGGGCACCGATGAGGATCTGCTCCGGGCAAAGACCGTCATCAATGAGCTGGGCATGGGCCTTATCCTGGACTTTGTGCCCAACCACCTGGCCGTGGATCATCCCTGGACAGAGAGCATGCCGGACTGCTTTGTCCAGGGGAGCAGAGAGGACATGGAGAGCAACCCTGAGCTCTTTTTTCTCACCGAAAGGGGCCATGTCCTGGCCCACGGGCGGGACCCGCATTTTCCGCCGTGGAGCGATACCGCGCAGGTGAATCTTTTCTCGGCCCGGGCGCGGGAGGCGCTCGCCGGAGAGCTACGGCGCATTGCGGAATATGCCGATGGGCTCCGGTGCGATATGGCCATGCTCGCGATCAACGAGGTGTTTGCCGGCACCTGGGGAAAATACGTGCAGAATCAGCCCCCCTTAAAGACAGAGTTCTGGGAAGAGATCATCTCCCCGGTCAGGGCTATGCACCCTGGTTTCGTCTTTATCGCCGAGGCCTACTGGGGGCTCGAGCAGCGGCTCCGGGACCTGGGCTTCGACTATTCTTACGACAAGACGCTCTATGATCTCATACTCCACACCTCTCTTCCGGAGCTGAAACAGTATGTCCGGATCGAAGAGCGTGTACAGCGGCAATGTTTGCGCTTTATCGAGAACCATGACGAGCCGAGGGCCGTCTCCGCCTTCGGGAAAGAACGGTCGCTCGCCGCAGCCGCCATGACAGCCACCCTGCCCGGTCTCCATCTCTTTCACGAAGGCCAGATGGAGGGCTGCGCGGTCCGCACGCCGGTCCAGCTCTCAAGGAGGCTCGAAGAGCCCGGCGATCCGGATATGGTGCGGTTCTACGAGATACTACTGGCCTTCAGCTCGGAAGAACCCCTGGCGACGGGCGCCTTCAGGCCGCTCGATGCCAGGCCGGCATGGGAGGGGAACAGGAGCTCCGAGAGCCTGCTTGCCTGGCTGTGGCACGGCGGGGAAAGACTCAAGCTCGTGTGCGTGAACTATTCGAGCCACACGGCACAGGGCAGGCTCCGGATACCCCCCGAACTCCTCACAGGGCAGCCCCTCGCCTTTCGTGACGCCCTGACCGGAGAAATCTACATCCGCACACTCGAAGAGGTGAACACGGTGGGGCTGTTTGTCGAACTCGGCCCCTGGATGGCGCATCTCCTCGATCTCCTGGCCTGACCCGCCGGGTAGACAATAGGGCCTTAAGCATTACTATAAACTCAAGGCGATTTCGCTTGCGACCCGGAAACGGCCGGGAAAAGAGACCCTTCTCCTTGGCGCATTGCGCCCGGGCCTTGATCACCGGGGACGCAGCCGAACGGAGGTGTGCATATGCCGCAGATGATCGATGAGAAGACCAGACGTGAGCTCCAGTCGATCCTGGCAAGGCTTGAGCAGCCGGTGAAGCTGGTCTTTTTCACCCAGGAAATGGCCTGTGAATCGTGCAGGCAGCAGGATCAGCTTCTCCGTATTGTTGCAGGGCTGTCCGACAAGCTTACCCTTGAGGTCTACGACCTGGTGAAGGATTCGGGCAAGGCCAGGGAGTATGGGATCACCAAGGTGCCGGGCACCGCGGTCATCGGCGAAAAAGACTATGGCATCCGCTTCTACGGCGTCACCGCGGGATATGAATTCAGCTCGCTCGTAGAGGCGATCCTCATGGCATCCCGGGGATCGTCGGGTCTGGGGAAGGAGATCGAGGACATCCTCCTGCTCATCGACGTGCCGGTGCACCTCGAGGTCATGGTCACCCTCACCTGCCCCTACTGCCCCCATATGGTGCACCTCGCCCACCAGATGGCCGTGGCCAACGAGAACATCCGCGCCGACATGGTCGACGCCGCGGAGTTTCCCCAGCTCGTCCAGAGATACTTCGTGCAGGGGGTCCCCCGGACGATCATCAACGAAATACCTTCCTTCGAGGGTGCGCTCCCGGCATTCGATGCCATCATGGAGATCCTGAAACTGGTCAAGCCCCACGTGTACGATCGCATCGACGCCAAGATGCGAGAGGCCAGGGGAGAGCGTTACGCCACAGAGGTCGACCCCGAAAGGGTGTATCAGTCCATCATCGTGGGCGCGGGTCCTGCCGCACTCTCGGCCGCCGTGTATGCCGCACGCAAGAATCTCGACCTCGCGATCATCGGCGAGAGGGTGGGCGGCCAGATCACCAATACCGCGAGCATCGACAACTGGCTGGGGGCCCCGGACATCAACGGTCAGGACCTGGCGCGTCAGTTCAGGGACCATGTGGAGCGCTATCCCATTGCAGAGTTGTTCGACGCGGCGGTGAGCTCCATCACCAAGGACGACGGCGTCTTCCATCTGAAGACCTCGAACGGGACCACCTTCAAGGCGCGCACGGTCATTTACTGTGCCGGCAAGGAATACCGCAGGCTCGGCGTGCCGGGCGAAAACCGGTTCATCGGCAAGGGCATCGCGTTCTGCGCCACATGCGACGCCCCGATCTACCGGGACAAATCCGTTGCCGTGGTCGGCGGGGGCAACTCTGCCTTTTCCTCGGCGCGTGACCTCCTCCCCTTTGCCCGGGAGATTCATATCATAAACATCCTCGACGATTTCCAGGCGGACCCGGTCCTCATCAACGAGGTGAAAAGCAACCGGCATGTGAGGCTTCACCCCGGGATGCATGTGGTGGAGTTCCTCGGCAGGGAAAAGCTCCAGGGGATCCGGGTGGCGTCGGTCGACGGCAGTGCCCGGTTCGATCTGCAGGTTGACGGGGTGTTCCTGGAGATCGGCCTGGAACCGAATTCCAATCCGCTCAAGAACCTCGTGACTCTCAATGAGAACGGCGAGGTCCCGGTGGGGCGCGATCAATCCACCGAAGTGCCGGGGCTCTTTGCAGCGGGCGATGTCACCGACGAACCGGTAAAGCAGATCGTGGTCGCTGCAGGGGCGGGGGCCAAGGCGGCGCTTGCCGCATATGACTATATTCTCAAGAACTCGATCTCGGTTTCCGCCTAGTACTCCAGTGGCGGGGTTTGGCCCAAAGTCGGGATCATCATGGGGGTCAGACCTGACCCCCATGACTGATTACCATTGTAGTACCAGACGGTGTACTCCCTCCCCGGAATCAGGGCAGCGAAGCCCCCTTGCCTGGCCGGAGGCCGTTGATCACCGCCCTGACCTTGTTCCCCCGCCCGAGATATTCCAGGCGGTCGAAGCTGTAGTTGCCGGCAATGGCGATGCCCCTGCCGTGCGAGTCGAACACACGGTCGGGGCGGATCTCCAGGTATGGTTCCCAGTCGAACCCCGGCCCCATGTCCTCGATGGTGAAGACAATCTCGTCTTCAGATTTTTCGTACCGGACGAATACCCTCTTGTCCTGGTTCTCTTCCAGGCGGCTGCGGCGGTTGACCTCTTCACGCCAGATGTTTTTGTGGATGAGCTCCGACTTCTCCTCATAGGTTATCCCCAGGTTGCCGTGCTCAAGGGCATTGATGAGGAGCTCCCAGAGGCCCAGCACCGCCTTGTCGGGTTCGGGGCACAACTTTGAGAGGATCGCGGCCAGGTTGTCCACCTCTCTGAGGCTTTTCAGAGAGAAATCAGCCCGGACCATGAGGGATAACGCATGAGCCGTATTATTCGCCTCTTCTCGGAGTATCTTGTACTGATTGTGGTCATCGATCGCCGCCTTGACCACCGTGAGCAGCCGTTCCTTGCGGTAGGGCTTGGTGAGATAATAGAACGCCCCTGCCTGGATGCCTTTGAGGATCTCGGCCTCTTCGGTCATCGCGGTCTGGATGATGACGGGAATCCCCTTGAGCTCGTCGTGCTTCTTCATCCGCTTGAGCACTTCGAGGCCGTCGATGCCGGGCATCATCCTGTCAAGAAGCACGGCATCGAAGGCATCCGGGGTTTTCTGCAGGAGATCCCATGCCTCTTCGCCGTTTACGGCTACCGAGATCCGATAGTCCTGCTGCTGGAGCATGTGGACGATCATCTTGCTGTTGATGATCTCGTCATCCACCACGAGGACCGACGGCCGCTGATCATTCATCTCACGTACCTTGACATGTATTCTTCCGATCCTTTTCAAGGAGCAGGTCACTCACCCTCGTACATGCTCTCGATCTCACGGGCATATTTGGCGCTGATCACCCTTCTCTTGACCTTCAGCGTGGGTGTGAGCTCGTCGGTCTGCTGGGACCACTCCGTATCGAGCAGCGTGAACTTCCTGATCTGCTCCACGCGGGCAAAGTACTGGGTGTATTCCTTGATCTCACTCTCGAACAGTTTCTTCACTTCGGGATGCTCCAGGAGCTCTTTGCGCGAATTATAGGAGATGCCGTTGTTCTTTGCCCAGCTCTCCAGCTCTTCGAACGCCGGCACGATCAGGGCGGAGAGATACTTGCGGTTGTCCCCGATGACCGCAACCTGCTCGATGAATGGAGAGGTCTTGAGCGAGTTCTCGATGTTCTGCGGCGAAATGTTCTTGCCGCCCGAGGTGACGATGATGTCCTTGATGCGGCCCGTGATCTTCAGATATCCCTCGCTGTCGATCTCGCCGATGTCTCCGGTCCGGAAATAGCCGTCTTCGGTGAAGACCTCTTTGGTGGCCTCTTCGTTCTTGTAGTAGCCCATCATCACCTGAGGCCCCTTGATGAGGACCTCCCCGCCCTCCCCGATCTTGACCAGGGTGTCCTTGAGCGCGGGGCCCACTGTGCCGGGCTTGATGTGATCGGGCTTGTTGCCGTGGGTCACCGGGGAGGTTTCGGTCAGCCCGAATCCCTCGCACACCTTGATGCCCATGCCCAGGAAGAACTCGGCGTCGGAAACCGACAGCGGCCCCCCTCCGGAGAGCGCAAACCTGAGCCGGTCCATCCCCAGTGCGGCCTTGAGCTTGGAGAAGATGATCTTGTCGGCCAGGGCGTACTGTATGGCGAACAGCCCCTTCCTGGGCCTGTCGTTGCAGATGTAGGGAAGGTTCTTCCGGGCTAACGACATGGCCCAGTTGAACAAGGCCTTTTTCACGGGCGGCGCCTGGGACACCTTGGCCAGGATCCCGGCATGGATCTTCTCGTAGAGCCGGGGTACGCTCACGATCAGGGTGGGCCTCACCTCCTGCATATTCTGCAGGATCTTCGAAAAGTCTTCGGCAAAGCAAACCTTTTTCCCCGCGTTGAGCGCAGAGTAATACCCCACGGTGCGCTCGAACGAATGCGACAGCGGCAGGAAGGACAGCAGGGTATGCTCCTCCTTGAAGAGCTCGGGGTCCACCGAGTAGAGCTGATTGACGTTGGAGATGATATTGCTGTGGGAAAGCATGACGCCCTTGGGATCGCCCGTGGTGCCCGAGGTGTAGATGATGGTGGCCAAGTCTGAAGGCTTGATGTCTCGAATCCTCGCATCGAACTCTGCCTTGCCGTCATAACCGCCGCCGGCCTCCATGACCTTCTTGAGATTCAGGACCCCTTCCGCCGGGGATTCCAGGTCGTCGAAGATCACGACCTCTCTGAGATTGGGGATATCGCCTCTCACCTGCAATACCTTCTCGAGGTGCTCCCTCTCCCCGACAAAGCACATGACCGCATCGGAATTGATGATGATGTACCGAGCCTCATGCGCCGAGTTGGTGGCATAGATGGGCACGTTGACCGCGCCTATCGACAGAATGGCCAGGTCCACCACCCACCACTCGTAGCGGTTCGGGGAGAACAGGGCAACCTTATCACCCGGCTTGATCCCCTTGGACAGGAGGTAGTACCCCACCTTCCTGACCATCTCGTTCATCTGCCTCCACGAGATGTCCGTGTACACCCCCTGCGCATTCTTGTAGGCTACGCACGCCTTGTCGCCCAGCTCCTGCACACGGTTCTGAAATATCGCCCCCATTGATGTCTCACGAAAGCTTTCCATCCATGTACCCCCCTTTCACGCGAGCTGATATACTTATTGAAATAAAGATCTTCACTTCTTGTCCCCAAAGACCATATCTGTGATTATCACAAGTGATTACCAGGTTCAATCTAAAGGCAGCAAATCCGTTTTTTTTCTCCAGACAAGGGAGTATATACAGGCGGTTTTTCCATAGTAATATCAATATACTGAAGACTATTACACCAAAAATCTTCGAAGGCAGTGAGATAATACGGTAATACAAATTACATGTGTATTCACCCGCAGGCGGGCGGCAGGGAAGACCCGGCGGGCCTGATAGGCAAGGAGCATGGACGCGGAGTCGCAACCGCTACCGGTCGAGCTCGGTTCGCACCGCAATACCCAGCTTCTCGATGAGATAGGGCTTTTTGATGTACGAGCCTGCACCCAGGATCTGCAGCTCCCGCACCCGCTGGGTCTCAGAGTAGCCGCTTGCGATGATGGCCTTCTGGCCAGGATGATATTGGAGAATCCGCCGGTATGTCTCCAGGCCGTCGATCCCGGGGTCCATGATCATGTCGAGAATCACGAGGTCTGCCGAATGGTCTTTCAGATATTCCACGGCTTCCTCGCCGCTTGCAAACGACTGCACCGAGTAACCGAGCCGCATGAGGATCTGCGTGGCGATATCGCGCTGTACGTCCACGTCGTCCACCACGACCACGTGTTCGCCCCTGCCCAGATAATCCTGGATGTCCTGAGGTTCACGTTCCTGAACCTCAGCCCTGGTGGCGGGAAGATAGAAGGTGAACGTGGTTCCCTCTCCCTCCGAGCTCTCGCTGGCGATATAGCCCTGGTGGTCCTGAACGGTCCCCAGCACCACGGTCATTTCCAGGCCGGTACCGCTTCTGCCCAGAACCTTTCTCGTATAGAACGGTTCGAAGATCCGTTCGAGGTCTTCAGCCGGCATGCCCGGCCCGGTGTCGGCGACACAGACGGACACATACTCTCCTTCGATGACGCTGTCGTAGCCTTTTACCGGTGTATCGAGGTAGGTGTTTCGCGCGGTGACGGTTATGACGCCCCGGCCCTGGATGGACTCCGCCGCGTTGGCGATGAGGTTGGAGATGGTCTTCGAGAGATGGGCCGGAGAGCCCATGACGGGCAGCAGATCGTCATCGAAGCTCACCGATATCTCCACCTGGGGATACCGGCTGCGGAGCTTTTTGATTTCGGGGGATTTCCCGTAGTCGGAAAGGATCGATGCAATGCTCACGGCCTCCCGCGTAGGCACTCCTCTGCGCGCAAGGGTCAGGAGGTCTTGAACGATCGCTGCGGCCTTTTCCCCGGAACGCTGGATGGTGGCGATCGGTTTTCTCAGCGGGTCGTCCTCGGCAAGGTCCAGGAGCATCAGCTCCGGATAGCTCACCAGGCCGCTTAAGATGTTGTTGAGATCGTGTGCGACCCCACCAGCCAGGGTTCCAATGGCCTCCATCTTCCGGGCCTGCTGGAGCTTGGACTCGAGTTTCTTCCTTTCCTCCTCCGCCTGGACCCTCTGGGTGATGTCCCTGCAAATGCCGCGAAAACCCTTCGGTTTGCCTTCAGCGTCCCGGATCAGCGTGATGGATGTCTCCACGTGGACCTTCGACCCGTCCTTCCTGATGAGATCCCACCGGTATCCCTTGTCATGCGTGCCTGTCCTGAACACCCGGTTGAACACCCGGTAGATGTCCTTTCCACACTCCTCATCCGTGAACATCCGGTTGTTCATGCCGATCATCTCTTCGCGGGTGTATCCGATCAGCCGGCACATGGCGTCGTTGAAGAATCTGAAGTTGCCGGCCAGATCAACCTCGTAGTAGCCGTCCTCGATCTCTTCCAGGATCGTGCGGTATTTCTCCTCGCTCTTCTTAAGCCTGGTTTCCGCACGGATGCGCTCGGTGATGTCGCGCGCCGAGCCGCGCACGCCTATGGCCTTTTTGCCCTCCATGACCAGCGAGTTCCGGTACTCAAGCACCCTTGTCCGTTTTCTGTCGTCACGTACGCTGATGTATCCCTCGTCCCAGCCCTTCTCCAGGACCCTGCGGATATAGGCATCGAACTCGTGGCGATATTCGGGCACCATGAGGTCCTTGATATTGATCCTGCCTTTGTCGTCTTTTGCGTATCCCCACCTCATCAACCCGGCCCTGTTGGTCTGATCCAGGTCCAGATAACCTTCAAAGTCATGAAAATAGAGGTAATCCGACACGTTGTCGAACACATCCCGGAACTTCTTCTCACTCTCGATCATGGCCTTCTCGGCAAGGATGCGTTCCGTAACGTTGCGGGCCACACCCAGGGATGCGACCACCTTGCCGTCACGGATAATCGGCGAGGCGCTTATCTCTCCGAATTTCCGCGTGCCGTCCTTGGCGATGAATTCATAGATCGAGCCGTGAGTCGCCTCCCCGGAGAATATCTTCTGTCCGTTATCCATCATCTCCTGCAAATACTCGGGGGCGACGATGTTCAGATCGATGAATGTCTTGCCCACGATCTCATCCGGGGTATACCCCAGCGCGATCTCAACACTGGGAGAAATACTCAAGACCCGGTAATCCGGAGCCATAGTGAAGATCACATCCGAGACCGCGTTGAAATGGAGCCGGTACTTCTCCTCGCTCTCTTCCAGGGCGATCCTGGCCTTCCTGCGGTCGGTGACGTCCCGGGCGATACCCTGGGCCCCGATGGGTCTGCCCGCCTCACTCTTCAAGAGAGAGACCCACACCTCCACAGCGATCTTCTCCCCGTCCTTGCGGATGACTTCCGTCTCAAAGATGAGCGGCAGCTTCCCGGTGGAATACAGGTCCAGAAAGAGCGTCCGCAGCTTCTCCGCAGTCTCCCCGTCCATGAAATCGCGGAAGTTCATGGACCTGACTTCTTCCTCGCGGTAGCCGAGCCCCTTGCAGAGGGCGCCGTTGAAAAAGGTGAACCGGCCGCTTGGATCCAGTTCGAAATATGCGGCCCCGATGGTCTCCAGGAGATTGCTGTATTTCTCATCGTTCTTCTTCAGGGCCTCTTGTGTCCGGACGTGCTCGGTAATGTCGTGGAACACCGCCAGGGTGTACTCATTGCCCTGGTCAGAAAATGTCTGGAAGCTCACCTCGCAGACTATGTTCCTGCCGTCGCGGCACACACAGGCGATCTGCTCCTGAACAGGGCCGGTTCCCCCGCCGGCTTTCTCGGCCAATTGCCTGAACCTGTTTCCGTGATCGTTTCCGGCGGCGATCAGATCCAGCGTTTTCTTGCGCAGATCTCTGGAACCCCAGCCGAAAAGCCTCTTCACGGCGGTATTGGCGAAAATGATCTTTCCATTCTCAAGCACCAGGACCGCGGCGGGGACGCGATGGAGGAAGGTCATGGAGTGATACCCGAACACGTCCTTCATGCGAAGGTGCGCGGGGTAATCTCTGTCCTCCTCAGGCTCTACTCTGCCCACACCACCCAATTTGAGATCTCCCGTCATAAAAAATCCACCTCAAAAAAAATGCTCTCTCTATTCCATTCGGCTCATTCGCCGAAAAGTGAAAACCAATTATCGCGTTATCCCCTAGCATCTCCAGATACGGGAATCAATATTAAAGTGTGAGAAAATTGGAGCGTGGAGGACTTTTTTTGAAGATATTGGACATCCTGATGGCTTCTGCAGGGCTTTTAAGCCCTTGTTCCGCCACCGGAGCAGAGATCGTTAGTTTTTATGGATATGCAAGAAGGGGCATGGCCGGCGGATCGCGCCACGTACCTAAAAAATCTTTCAAAGGAATGCGCCCCGCCCTTCAGAAGGTCTCTGAGGAGCGAACCTGCAAAGGGGGATTCTAGCAGAGCAGCGATCTTCCCAGCTTCTCCCGGGTGATGCGGGCAACATTGGCGGCGATGCGCAGGGACGAGCCGATATCGTAGGCTAGGGCCCTGAATGGCTGTCCGGGATCGATCCCGGAGATTTGCACGATCTCGCTGATGCGCTCCTGGACCGTTCCAGCGGTCTGTCGCATGAACAGAGCCATGGAGGCGAGCCCCGGGTGATCGATGCGGTACTGATCCAGGAGATTCGCAGCCTCATTAGCGAGCACCTCCAGGGAGTCGATGGTCGAGACCGCCTCGCCCAGGAGAGAGGCCGTGTCCCTGTCCAGCTGTTCACCCCCGGCCCCGAGCGCCTTGGCTATCAGAGAGAGCTGTGCCCTGGCCCCGCCTACAAAGGGGGCCATCATCATGACGTCCTCGATCCGGCGGAAGGCGAGCGCCACATCCGGATAGGCGTGCCCCTTGAGGCCCAGGATGTTCTCTTCCACCACCTCGCACCCATCGAGTACGATCCCCCCGTGGGGACATGGCCTGAGAAAGCCCAGGTCCAGAGGCTCTGTTCTCCTGAGCCCCGGGGTGCCGGACGGGACGATGAAGGCGGTGTAGCCCTTTCTGCTGTCGTGCTCTGATGTGATTGCCAGGACTACGTACAGATCTGCGATAGGTCCGTTGGTAAGATAAGCCTTCTCGCCGGTGATGCGATAGACCCTCCCCTCTTTCCGGGCGCTGGTGGTGAGCTTTGCGGGATGCCCACCCACACCGGGCTCTGATATGGCCAGACAAGGCGTGCAGGCGCCCGTTGCAAGGGAAGGCAGGTAGGCGAACTTCTGCTCGTCGGTGCCGAACCCGAAGAACACGAAGCGGGAGAGGAGAACGTGCATGAGCCACGACAGGGCCACACCGAGGTTTAATCCGCTCTCGACCAATGCCTGCCCGGCAACCGCCATGTGGAGCCAGCCCCCTCCCATGCCCCGATATGCCACGGGGATACCGATGCCGTAGAGATTCTCCCGGGCGAATTCGCTGTGCAGATCTTCAGGGAAGCTCGTGCGCTGGTACAGATCGGTGCGCGGGGCCACGTGCTCTCCGGCAAAGCGGGTAACCAGCTCTCTGAGTGAGTTCAATTCATCCGTAAGGATCACTTCCGTCTCCCGGCTGCCATGAGCATGCCGGCACCGCTTCCGCGCATGCCGGATCGTGGGGCAGCTGCTGGATTATAAAATAAGTTCCTCCACGAAATCCACGAGCTGGTTGAGGTTTCTGCACTCCCTGAGCTCATGGCAGTAGGGTTTGTAGGCGAACATCTCGCTGTCGCCGGTGTTCCATGAGCCCTCCGGCTCGGGGTTGAGCCAGATGAGCCTCCGGCACTTCTCGCGCATCTCCTCCAGAATCCGGTCTTCCGGGTGGAAGTAGTTGGACCGGGCATCGCCGATGATGATGAGCGTGGTCTTCTTGTTGAGCACATCCATGTACCTGTCCCGGAACTGCCGGAAGGTCTCGCCATAGTCGGTCTGGGCGAGGTAGTCGATGTCCACCTCTTTGAGGACCTTCTCGATCGCACGGTTGATTTCCTCGTTCTCGAAGATGGCGGTCACCTCGGCCAGGCCCGAAACAAACACGAAGCTGTGGACCTTGGTGAAGCACTCCTGGAGCGAGTAGAGAATGTTGAGCATGAACCGGGCAGCGGACCACACCGATGATGAGATGTCGCACAGGGTTACGACCTTGCCCTTTTTCGGGGGCTTTTTCCTGAACATGATCTCCATGGGCACGCCCAGGTACCGATCGGCCCTGCGCAGGGTCTTTTTCACATCCAGAACACCCCGGCTGCTGGAGGCGTAGCGCCGGGACACGATGTCCTTGAGCTTGCGCACCAGACGGTCGATCACCTCGCGCACCTGCTCGATCTCTCTGGGCGTGAGCGAGGCAAAGGGTCGATCGCCCAGCTGCTGCAGGTATTGCTCGTGCGTGCGCACCTGCTTGATGCTCTCGTTGTGGGGCCTACTCTCTCTCAGCAGCAGCTCGTATGCCCGCTCGAGCTGTGACTCGATGCGTCTGGCGAGACCGCGCCTGGTATCCGCAGCAAAGTGGAAGGGGTTTTCCTCGAGCACGCGCTCCACCCTGCCCTTGACGTCGCTGAGCTGCACCATGACCTGAAGCCTGCTGGCAAGAGGGCCCAGATTGAACTTGCGGCCCTGACTCACATCGACCTCTTCGGTTTGAAGCCTGCGTATGATTTCCAGAAACCCCATGGGGTCTCCCTGGAGAAAATCCAGAATGGCCCGATGTGCGCGGTTGCCGTTGGCCTGCTCCTGGAGCGCCTGGAGAACTTCCTCCATCTGCCCGGTCATGGAGTCGGGATCGTCCAGGTCGATGTCCTGCCTGAGCTCGTGGAAATAGAGGTGATAGAGCCGGTCGAACTGCGCCTGCTCGCGCCTGCTCTTGGCGAAGTTGGCCCGGAGCACGGCCCGGAAACCTTCCTCGTCGAGCAGGTCGATGAGCTGGAGCTGCGAGATGCAGTCAACCACCTCCGAGGTGGAGATGCGGTATCCCGCGGTCCGGCAGCACGCCACGAATCTCAGAACGGCATTGACCATGGAAAAAACCTAGCCCACGATGCCTGCAATGTTCGTCTTGACCGTCTCCGCATCGGCCTTGTACTTGCAGATCATGTTCAGGGTATCCACCAGCACCTCGCTCGTGAGCTCCTCTGCGGAGAGCGCCATGAGGGAGCGCGCCCAGTCGAGAGTCTCGGATATGCAGGGCTTTTTCTTGAGGTCGAGATTCCTGATGGCGCGGATCGCATCAACGAGCCTGCTGGAGAGGCGATCGGAGATGCCGGGGATCTTGAGCCGCACGATCTTGAGCTCGAGGTCCTTCTCGGGGTAATCGATGTAGATGTGGATGCAGCGGCGTTTCAGGGCATCGCTCATATCACGGTAGTTGTTGGAAGTGAGCACCACGAAGGGGATCTCCACGGCCTTTTTCGTTCCGATCTCCGGGATCGAGACCTGGAAGTCGCTGAGCAACTCCAGCAGAAAGGCCTCGAACTCGGGGTCGGACTTGTCGACCTCGTCGATCAGGAGCACGACCGGCTTCTCTGATGTGATGGCCTGGAGCAGGGGCCTGGGTTGGATGAACCGCTCGGAGAAAAAGGCGTCTTCCTGAGAGGCGATCTTCTCAACCGCGTCGGAGAGGGTTTTTGCCCCGGTAATCACATCCTGGATCTTTTCCTTGACCATCTGGGTGTAGAGGAGCTGCTTTGCGTATTCCCACTCGTACAAGGCCTTTGCCTCGTCCAGCCCCTCATAGCACTGCAGCCGGATGAGCTGCAGACCCAGGGACCGGGAAACCGCCTTGGCCAGCTCGGTCTTGCCCACCCCGGCGGGGCCTTCGACCAGAATGGGTTTTTTTGTGGCTGCAGCGAGGAACACCACGGTCGCGATCTCGCGGGAGGTGATGTAATCCGCTTTTTCCAGCTTGTCCTGCACATCTGCTACGCTCGTGAACATCATGACCTGCACCTTTTTTATTTTATAGAGTGATTTCTCAGGGTAGCATATTTTCTACCCCATGGACAGCAATATGCCATGGTATGTGAAAAATAGCGGCCCCGCGGGCGTTTCTCAAGGGTGATTATTTCTACAAATTGCCTCCCCGGATTCCGATACAACTGTATGGCTATGCTTTACCAGTTTTTTCATGAAAGGAGAACCCACCGATGAAAAAGACCGTTCTTTTCCTGTTGACATGCATCACCTTCCCCTTGTTACTGCACGGACAGCAGCTCACCCTGGCTACACTCGACTGGCAGCCATATGTGGGAAGCGACATGATGATCCCCGTTGACCTTTTTCCCTTCAAGGTGTGATCATATCGGCCATGAACGGATTCATCCGCCACGGAATAAAGAGCATCTTAAGACCGAATGCAACTTTTTCAGGAAGAAGCTCGGGCCGGGCCGTGAAGGCGCTGCTCCTGGCTGTCGTGATCGCGGCCGCAGGCGCAACAGCTCTCATGTTGAATCCGGATATGACTGCCGGGCTTCTGAACGGTCTTCCCCTGCACGGGACAACCCCGGACCAGGAAAGCTGGACCCTTGCCTTTTACCTGGCCGGGGACAACTCTCTGGAAAGAGACCAGATCAAAAACTTGAGGGAGATCTGCGCCGGGGCGCCGGCAGTAGCCGGCGCCCCCGTCGTTGCCTTTGTGGACCGCGACGACGATGTCTCACGCGACAGCATCCTGAGCGCCTGGAAAGGGACCAGGCTCTTTCTCGTCACTCAGGAGGATTACCTGAAGGTTATCAAAACACCGGTGTCTGTGGACATCCCCCGGTCTGTGGACGCACAGCGCTTCGAGCGGGCCATACTGGGACGCCTTGAAAATGAGGAGGACCGGGTCTTTCTGTCCGGCTGCTACACCAGGCAAGGCAGCCGTTATGTGCTGAAGGAGCGCGATCCTTTGGCCGGAGAGCGGATCAGATCCCTGCTCGAACATCAGGCGGGATACCTCCTGCCGCTTCGCGGCGGGCACGTCAACCTCGACGCCACCGACGCCGGGACCCTTACGCGCTTCGTGCACTTCGTCAAGGACAACTTCCCCTCTGACCGCGTGCTCCTGTGCATCACCGGCCACGGAAACGGCTGGTTCGCCGGGGAGACTCCCCAGCACCCTGATGATCGTTCAGCGGATTATGCACAGAACTTCGAGATCGCCTCGCTCCGGCAGGCCCTCGCTCAAAACCCCGTGGACGTGCTCGTGCTCGATATGTGCTCCATGGGTGATATCGAGACCGCGTGGGAGCTTCGGGAATGCGCCCGGTATCTCGTGGTCAACCAGACCGCCATCCCCACCATGGGCCTGGATTACGCGATGCTGCTCAAGAGGCTGGGGCAAAGGGCTGAGTGGACGCCCGAAGGCGTTGCCCACGACGTGGTCGAGGCCTACCGCGACACCTATGGCGACTCCAGCCAGTTCGACATCTCGGCCACGGCCCTTGAGCTGGGAGAGGACTTCCATGCCTTCGTGAGGTCGTTCCAGCGGGCCGTGGGAGATCCGGACAGGCTGCCTGTCATCAGGAGAGCGGCCTTGGAGGCCGGTTTTATCCCCGGCAGGCACCAAGGCCGATATCCCATGGCCGACCTGCTTCCGCTCGCCTCGGCCTTGGGGGATCCGGAGCTGGATTCACTCATGTCGAAAAAACGATTCGTGGTGAACCACGCGGCAATCAATTCAAGCCTCTCGGGAATTTCCCTGTACCTGCCCTCTTCCGCCGAAAACCTCCAGCAGCATCAGGAAGGGTATGCACGTACATCCTTTGCACGGGATTTCCCGCACGGGTGGGTCTCGGTGCTGCCCGGGCTGGCCGCGGATCATTGAGGTTCAAGCCAGCTCATCCGGCAAGAGGATCGGGATGAAAACCGGGCCTGACCTCTTTCCATGCGGCACGGCGAACGCCCGGCACCTGTTCCGTCCAGGCATATGCGAACTATTGCCTTAGGATTGGTGAAGGCTCAGAATATCCAGGCGAGCTCGTCCACATCGTTGGGATATGCAGTATCTCCCAGGAACCCGAGGCATTTGTTGCTGTTTTTCGTGATATAGGCCCGCTCTTCCTCACCGTCGGGAGGATTCGCCGCCGCATCGAAGACCCCGGCAGCGGGTTGGACCCCATTGTTCAGCTCTTCAAGGCTGATGACGAGGTAAAACTCGTCCTCTGACTCAGGGTCTTCATGGCTGATGGCGCTGAAGGCCATCATCGAATCGTCTCCGGCCACGCTTCCGCCTCCCATGACCTCCCAGCCGGCATCGGTGCATTCGGTGATCCTGAACCACTTCTGGGCGACATTGCCTTCCCACATGTGCTGCGTCCGCGCGTCCCTTACGCTCGCCTGCCACAGGCCCCGGTGATCGCCGTCCCGCACGGCGTAGAAGACTCCCGCCTCGGTGTCGCCGATCTCGTATTGCTCAACGATCGTCTCTTTCTGACCATCTCTGGCAAAGGCCATCCGGACGGTCAGATCCCCCGATTGGAGGGTGACCATCCTGTCCACCGCCACCGACGACATCCCGCCGAAGATGTATTGGGCGAGATACGGGATGACCACCGATTTAACGCTCGTGTCCACCGTTATGATCACGCCGTCTGCGGTGTGCTCGCCGTCCTGGTCCCAATAGTCGCTGAACCGATTGACCAGCTCAATATGGTCATCCAGGATTACACTATGGGTATAGAGGCACTCGTCACCGCCCATATCCGGATCGAACATCCGGCCGAGCACTCCGCCGGCGTTGTCCGGATCCCAGCCGGCCCACTGGTCCAGGGAGCTGGTCCCGAGGTATGGCGTACATAATTGTACGTCTTCGGTAAAGGTATGGAGGGCTGCGCCGGATGCGGCGGAATCGTCCTCACTCGACGACTCGGCCCCGCACGCGCTCAGGAAAGCTGCCGCAAAAACCGCCAACACCATGCTCCTCAACTGTTTTTTTGTCATAGGCATTCAACTCCTGATCAGCTCATTATCCCTTATCCATGCCCTTCGAAAGGGAACTCTCCCAGGGTTACAAGCACAAACCATGCCTGCTGCCGCAAGCGGTTCATCCCCGGGATCGAGCTTCTCACAAAGCCGAGATAGAGGATGATCACGGAACATACGCCAGACCGGCCAGGAATCTTCACGGATATCTAAGAAACCTCAGCATGGACGAGGATTTCATCACGTTCACCGGCGGCTGTGCAGCCGATCACGATGGAATACACACATTTCTCGGGATAACCATCCCTCCATCATGCTGAGTAACGCCATCAAACCGAAGAGGCGGGCATCAGTCTAGCAGGGGTCGGCTGCAGGGAACATCACTTGAATATGCCCGCTTTGCAGGACCCGCAGGGGGCCGGAGGATCACTGCTTGGGCACGAAGAACTCCATCTGCGGGAAGTCGTTGAGGTCCTTGGAGATGCCCGCCCGCAGGAAGGAATTGACCCAGTTCACGATGTCGTTCTTCTGGATCGAGGCCTGGAGCCTTCTCATCCGGGACCGCCGCTCTTCCTGGCTCATGGTGAAGGCCTGGTAGATGGCGTCGGCAACGCCTTCGAGGTCGTAGGGATTGACGAGCAGGGCATGGGGATAGAACTGGGCCGCGGCACCTGCGAACTCGCTCAGGATCAGGACCCCGTTCCCCTCGATGCTGCTGGCGCAGTATTCCTTGGCCACCAGGTTCATACCGTCCTTGAGCGGGGTGATGAGCGCGATCTCGCAGGTGCGGTAGTAGGCCACCAACTCTTTCCGGGGCAGGGACCGGAAGATGTAGTGCACCGGGGTCCAGCCTACCTCGGTGTATCTGCCGTTGATCTCGCCAACGAGCCGCTCGATCTCGTGCCTGAGCTTTTCGTATTCCTCAACGCCCTGCCTGCTGGGCACCACCACCTGGAGCAGGGTGACCTTTCGCCTCATCTCGGGGTATCGCGCGAGCGCGTTCTCGAATGCCATCAGGCGCTGGGTTATGCCCTTGGTGTAGTCCAGACGGTCGACCCCGAGGATGATCTGCCTCCGGGGAAGGTTGGCATGGATGATCCATGCCTGGTCCGCCACCTCCTGGGTCTTGGCAAAGTCGGCAAATTCCCGGTAGTCGATGCTGATGGGGAACGAGCCTGCAAGGACCTGGCGGTCGTCCACGGTGATGGTATTCACTTGTCCCCTGCCCGAGACCCTGTAGCCCAGAAGCGCGCGCACGCAACCGATGAAGTTTCTGCGGTCACGCGCGGTCTGGAAACCGATGAGGTCGTAATCGAGCAGGGCCTCCAGGATCTGGAACCTCCAGGGGAGCTTCAGGAAGATATCGAGCGGCGGAAAGGGGATGTGCAGAAAGAACCCGATCTGACGGTTGAGACCCAGCCGCCTGAGCTCGCGCGCCACCAGGATGAGCTGGTAGTCGTGCACCCAGAGGTAGTCGCCCTTGTGGGTGTGGCTCTTGACATGCTCGGCAAATTTTCTGTTCACCTGCTGGTAGGTCTCCCAGTAGCACGGATCGAAGTTGCAATGGCTGAAGAGATCGTGGAACAGAGGCCAGAGAATCTCATTGGAAAAGCCGTGATAATACTTTTCGATCTCCTCCCTGCACAGGTGCACGTATCTTAAGGTATACCCCGTCCGGCTCGTTCCCGCGGTGAGGAGGCTATTCAGGCGCCTCTCGCTCGGGCAGTCTTCCCTGGGGATGCCGAGCCAGCCCAGCCACAGTCCTCCCCGGTGCTTCAGGACCGGCCCCATGGCGGTGACGAGCCCCCCTGATCCGGGGCTGATCTGCCACTGGCTCGAGCCTGCCCGTTTGATCACGATGGGCAGGCGATTGGATACGACCACTAACCGTCCCGGATCCATGATATACCCTCTTCAAGGACGGGAAGGGTAAGGTCCGCCCATGTCTCCAGAAATTCCCGGACAGCCGGTATGCCGGGCAGGAGTCCCCGGGCCGCGGTGTGCCGGCCCGCTTCGCCTACCCTGATGCCGTAGCCGCGGGAGCGGAGCCTAAAGAAGACATCCTCATCCGTGTCGTCGTCTCCGATGTAGACGCACGCACTCCCCGGGGGCATCTCCCGGCGGAGCTCTTCCAGGGCGTCTCCCTTGTTCCACCCTGTGGCGCGCACCTCCACCCCGCCGTTGAACCTGCGGATTTCCAGGCCGTGCCGGCTGGAAATATCATGCCAGATACGGACTGTAAGGTCTTCGAGACGTGCAGCCTCTTTCGGACTTATGCCCCGGGTATGCAGGGCCACGCTGGCCGGTTTCAGCTCGATGTGGTGTTGCAGTCCGATTTCCTCTGCAGCGCTCTGGGCGCAAGCCAGCCCCTGTCTCTGTGTCTGATCCACGGTCTTGATCACGATGTCTCCGCTGGAGAGCTGTTTTTCCATCCCGTGGCTGCCGATCAGGATTCCGTTGAACGGACCCGCCAGGATGAGTACCTCGGCCAGGGGGCGTCCGGAGATGATCGCAAGCACGGTGTCCGCGCGCCGGTGAATGCGCTCCAGGGCGCCGGGAATTCCCGGATACGGATATGCCTGCATGCGCTGAACGCAGAAAGGGGCCAGGGTCCCGTCGTAATCCAGGGCCAGGAGCTTGTTTTCGTGACGGGACAGAACATCCCAGAAGTCAGGCAGTCCGATGATCTTTGGCCTCTTCTTTTTCCTCCCGGTTCTCATAACAGCTCGATCCTGTCCTGGGTTTCGTTGGCAACGGCAAAGATCAGGGTGAGGTATTCGCGCAGATGGCGCGTGATGAGAAAGTTCTCCCGTACGAACTCCCGGGCCTTCTGACCCATCTCTTCGAGCTTTTCCCTGCGCTTGAGGAGATAGCGGATACGCAGGGCCGCGCCTTCGGGGGTGTTGACGAGAAACCCGGTGTGATGGTTGACCACCTGGAGCCTGATCCCTCCGGTATCGCCTCCGATCACCGGCTTGCCCTTCCAGAGCGCCTCGGTCACGGTCAGCCCGAACCCTTCGCGGGTGGACTTCTGGAGGATGATATCCGATATCCGCTGCAGGGCATTGATGGTGAGGTTGTCATCGGGGGGCAGGAGCAGGATGTGAACATCCGGGTCGTCGCCCGCGCTGGTTTTGACCTCGTTGAACACCTCTTCGCCCTCGGGGTCGTCCGTGGCCCCTCCCCCTGCGAGAATGAGCTGCACCGGCGTGAACTCCTTGACCAGCCGGTAGGCCCTGATCACCCCCAGCGGGTCCTTGAAACGATCGAAGCGGGATATCTGGGTAATGATCGGCCGCTGAGGATCGAGGTCCCACCTGGCATACGTCTTCCCAAGCTCTTCGGGGCTTAATTCGATATTCTTGTCACTCAAGGGATCGATGCTCGGCGGGATGAGGTACATGGGGTGCGGCAGCCGCTGGGCGAATTCCGAAAGCGACCAGACGCTTGCGTCATAGCCTCTGACAAAATCGCGCAGGTATTTCCACACCGGCCGGTACGGGCTGCTCACATCGATATGGCACCGCCAGATCCATTTTCCCTTCCTCGCCGGCATGCTCTCGATCATGGCGGCCGGCTGTGGATCGTGGATGAACACCACATCGGCCTCTTCGAGCAAACCCCTGAGGCGCTCGGCATTCTCCCGGTTGACCGCTTCATAATGCCTGAGCAGATAGTCCGGGATATCGAACCGGTTTCCCTGCAGGGTGTTGTGCATGAGCTTGGTGCACTGGAAGAAGTCGGCGTCGCCCGTGATGGTTTCCCAGACCGTATCGATGCCTAGCTCCTTTTTCAGGGGGATGATCCGGTGGAGGATCTCGGCGACACCGCCGCCCGCCTTGGTGGAATTGATATGGATAATGCGCTTGCCGCCGAGGAGCTTTGCCAGCTGCCTCAACTGGTCGATGACATCTGTGCCCGTGATTTCTTCATACTGATCAAGAAGGGTGGCCATTATGCGCCTCCTCCCGGTGTGTGCGCCGCAAACACGCGGGTGAGCTCATCCCTGAGCTCCACAAGCGAGGTAAAGTATGGATCGATCTGAGAAATCTGTTCTGCCAGTTCGGCATAGTCATCGCCAAAACCCGATACCCAGTGGGTGAAATCATCCCTGCCCCACGGAGGGCGTCTTCTGGCATCGATGAAATGGTAAAAGACGCTCCCCAGTGACATGTGGGGGATATGCTCACCCAGCAGTTCGGGTGTATCCAGCCGCACCCTGGTATCGAACACCACTGTCTGGGACCTAACGAAGTAGAACCGCTGATTCGCCTTCATCCAGGGAAGCAGCTCGCTCTCATCGATTCTCTCTTCGAGGATATCGATGAGCTCACTCCTGAGGTCTTCCAGATCGTGATATTTCGAGGGGTCGATCAGAGACATCCGCTCTGCGAGAGGTTTGTCGCGAAGACCATGGTAGACCCATATGGCAAAATCGTTCTGATACTCGGGGTTGTCGAACTTGGGCCTGAGGAGCCCGCCCCAGAAATGATAGTATATGCAGCTTAAGGGTATGATCTCGAGCCTGTCCCTCAACTCGGCCAGGGTGTAGGCATACTGGCCCGTGGCTATGGCAATCAATGCGCAGTCCCGCACTGCAAACGGCTCGGCCATGATTCTCTCCTTCTTGCTGTTTTTTAAGAGTGATGCTCCAGGAAATCCGGACCTCGGCTCGCGAGATAACGGAAATGGTGCACAGATAAATTCATCTTACAATTCAATAATATAGTCCTTTGGCCATTTATCAAGTATGGCCGGCCCCTTTGGGCCGGGCCTTGAAAGGGGGAGTGATTCTTGAGATTGCCTGAACCCGAGCTATTTTATTATCAGGAGAGAGTCCTCTTCTGGAACGAAAAGAGGAGGGTGGACCATGAAAAGGTCCCGCCTTTCGGCAACAGGGTTATTGTTTGATCCGTTCACCTCCAAAGTGGCGTCGCAGATGAATCAGGAGGAATAGCGCAGACCCTTGACTACGATCACTGCCGTATCCCAGGCAGAAGGCAATCGGCATCCAAAAAGAAAAGAAGCTGCAAGGCCGTCCGGAGCATGGAGGAATGCGGGAGAGAGACCATACCTCTGAAGAGGTTGTGTGGCTGTCTTGCCGGGGATGCAGGTTCCCATGAAGATAAATCCCCGAAAAAACCAGACCTGTGAAGAGGGAAGCCGTGTGCTTCCATAGTTCCCGGTGTATCAGTCATTCCTTAAAGGTGCGGGATACGCAAACGATCGGAATACCGGAATGCGACAAGGGCTCATGCGAATGGCTGCGATAATGATCTTAGGCAGGAAGGACTGATGCAGCACGGTTTCCGCTGCAGAGCCCGGCGGCCGGGACAAAACGAAAAAAAGAGGAAAAACATCCTGTGATCTTGCGGGATGTCCTTATCAAGAACCTACATAAGGAGGATGAAAGATGAGAAAGTATACCTTTTTAGCGATAGGTGCTCTGTTCATTCTGCTCGCTCTGGGCGGCGTTGCGTATGCGGCAGGCGAGGGAGGAGGAGCAGACCAGGCAAAGGTGGATATCAACACCGCTACCATTGAAGAACTCCAGACTGTCCCCGGGCTTGACCAGGAACTGGCCCAGAACATCATCGATTACCGCGAGGCAAACGGTCCCTTCTCTTCTGTGGATGAACTCATCAGTGTCGAGGGTATCGATAACGAAAAGCTCGATGTCATACGCGAACAGATCATGGTAGGCGAGATGCCCGGTTCCCAGCCCATGGGACCCCCGCAGGAACCCGACGGAATGGGCGACCAGCCCATGGGTGAGCCCATGCCCGGCGAATCACCGCCGGCCGGCTACTGATCATCGGGAGTAGCGATATAAAAGAATATACTACATGAAGGGAATGCCGGCGTTCTAGGTGCCGGCATTCCTTTTTCCGTTACAGAAAATGTCCTGTCACGGATCAGAGGCGTTCCTCTGACATGGTATCGATGATTCCCTTTTCTTGGGAACGACACACAAGGAGGACAGAAGATGAAAACGTACAGTTGGTTGGCAGTGGGTATCATCACGCTCATGCTTGCGATAAGCGGTATTACCTATGCACAGGCTCAAGGGGCGCAACCGATGCAGGAGGGCGCCCAGCAGCAAACGCAGCAGGGGGCCATGGACCTGGTGAATGTGAATACCGCATCCGAGCAGGAACTGCAGCAGGTCCCCGGCATGGATCAGTCTCTGGCGCAGAGCATCGTGCAGTACCGGCAGACAAACGGACCTTTCGATTCGGTGAACGACCTCACCAAGGTGCAGGGGATTGACGACCAGAAACTCCAGGGCATGAGGGGATATCTCACGGCCGAGAAGCTCAACATCAATACGGCGAAGGCAGAAGAGCTTCAGAATATCCCGGGCATGGATCAGACCCTGGCCCAGAGCATCATTAAGTACCGCGAGACAAACGGCCCCTTCGGGTCGGTCGATGAACTGAAACAGGTCCAGGGGATGGACGACCAGAAGCTCCAGTCGATCCAGGACTACATAACGGTGGAGAAGATCAACATCAACACCGCTTCCGTTGAAGAGATGCAGGTCATCCCGGGCATGGATCAGACCCTGGTACAGAGTATCATCCAGTACCGCGAGACAAACGGCCCCTTCGGGTCGGTCGACGAACTCAAACAGGTTGAGGGAATTGACGATAAGAAGCTCCAGTCCATCCAGGAGTATGTAACAGCGGAAAAGATCGATCTCAACACCGCTTCCGTCGAAGAACTGCTGATTATTCCGGGGGTCGATCAATCCCTGGCGCAGAATATCGTGGAGTACCGGCAGGCCAATGGCCCCTTCGGATCTGTTGATGATCTTTCCCAGGTCAGCGGGATCACGGAAGAGAACATGAGCACCATCCGTGACCATGTCACGGTAAAGGAGGAAGGCGGCGGCCTGTTCTAAAAAGATTGCTGGTGGACCTGCCTCCCTTCCAGGGGGCCTCCACCAGCTTTAATGAACCTTGCCCGTGATGAATGCGACGAACCGGGAAATAAACGGGCCTTTCTCTTCAGAAGGCGGGCCCTCGAGCATCCAGGACAGCCATAGGCCATGAGAAAAGACCGGCAAGGACTGTGGGGCGCCCATGATCCTGGAGAGAAAACTATCTGAACATAAGGAGGTAGATGAAGATGAAGAGTATCCATGTCGCAGGAGCGATCCTGATACTGTTGTTCATGCTTGGCAGCATGACCTCGTGTACCGGTACCCAGGAGAAGGAGGTTGGCGGCACATACGGAGAGGAAACAACCCCTGGCGGCGGATATGAGGAACCTACGCCCGGAGTGGTGATCGAACCGGTCAATATCAACACCGCTACGGTTGACGAGCTGATGGCTGTCCCTGGGATGGATCAGACCACTGCACAGAACATCATCCAGTACCGCGAGGTGAACGGACCTTTCGACTCTGTGGACGGGCTCTTGAACGTCAGCGGCATCGACGAGCAGAAGCTTGACTCGCTGCGTGACTGGATCACGGTGGAAGAGCCCGGAGTCATGGAAGAGGAGCCGGGTGTCATCGAAGAAGAACCGGTCCCTCCCGCCCAGGACCGGGGTGGGGTGTTTGAAAACGGAGACAGGGGGATATATCAGTAAAAAACCTTTGCTGGTTTTCCCTGGCGGCTGGAATGGTCGATGTTACTTAAGCATTCGGGTGAAATGAGCGGAACGATGATCGATCCAGCCGTGCTTATCTCCCATGTGCGCAGACAGGAGAATGCCGGTGCGGATAACACCGGCGCTCTCCTGTGTACCGGACTGAAGAGAAGAGAGCGAAATATGGTCTTCTTTTTTCAGTGAACCGTGCCCTCTTTTTTCAGGACAGAAACGCTAAGGAGGAAAGACATGAAGAGACATATCCTTGTCGTAATAGGCATACTGGCCGTCGTACTTGCGCTGGGAGCGGTTTCATGCGACCAGCAGGGTCAGCAGGCGCAGACGGAGCCAGGGATGCAGGAGGGGGATCAGACTGCCCAGGCACCGGGCGAGCAGCCCATGGAAGGGCAGCAGGCCATGCCTTCGGAGCCCATTGATGTCAATACGGCAACAGCTGAAGAACTGGCAATGATTCCCGGACTCGACCAGACACTGGCGCAGAATATCATCGACTATCGAGAGGCCAATGGGCCCTTCTCCTCGGTAGACGATCTCTCGCAGGTAACCGGCATGGACCAGCAGACACTGGATTCCATCAGGGGATGGGTCACTGTCGGTGAGGGTGGAGGTGCTCCAGAGCAGGCCCCCGGCCAGATGCCGGAAGAGTCGCCAGGCCAGATGCCCGATCAGGGCCCGGGAGGCTCACCGGGAGGGGGAGGCATCTAAGGGTTCGCCAGCGCTTCGGCGGCCTGAAGCCGTGAGCCCACAGGCGGCCCCGGCTGAAAAACCGGATGCTTTTTAATTTCCGGATAAGGCCATAACTGCATATGACGCCGGTGTGGAAAAGACACCGGCCTTTTCATTTCTTAAGGGGATATTTTTTCCTTGTCTCGGGGGAGCCTCTCGTTTTATAGAAATAACATTGGAATGATGAATGTTCCCCTTCTAAGGGGTATTAATCCATAAGGAGGTAATAATGCAGGTGAGAACGTGTACCATTTTGACAGGGGCAGTCTTGGCTTTTCTGCTTACCTTTGGCGGCCTTGTGTACGGGGAATCGGTAAAAGGGCAACTCAACATCAATACGGCCACCATCGAAGAATTGCAGCTCCTTCCTGGAATCGGCCAGGCAACCGCACAGAACATCCTGGACTACCGGGAAGCCAACGGACCGTTCACCTCAGTAGAAGACATCATCAAGGTGAAGGGTGTCGGAGACCGCAAGCTTGAGCAGCTGCGCCACTATCTCAAGACCGAGGGGAAATCGGATTTCGAGCCCATGGAAACCCCCTCCCCTGAAGAATCACTGTAATCCCGGCAACGGGCTTTCTCTGGTTCAAGCGAATTTTTTCCTGTTCGATCGCAAAAGGGCCGGTGCCCGCGGCACCGGCCTTTTTCATTCACTATCTGAAAGCCTCACGCACGGCTAGACATTGAAGCTCGACACCTTCTTGAGCTCGGTGAAGAGCCTTTTCTCCTCGCTGGAGAGGTGCTTGGGCATCACGATCTTGATCTGTGCAAAAAAATCCCCTTTGTGGGCCAGCCCCCTGCCCTTGAGCCTGAGCCTCTGCCCCGACGATACCCCGGGTGGGATCTTGATGCTGAAGCTCCCGTCCGGTGTCTCGATGGTCTTGGTTGTCCCCAGGGCCGCGTCCCAAGGGGTGACGGGAAGGTCGGCCACGATATTGCTGCCCTCCAGACGGTACTTCCCATTGGAGGAAATCAGCACCTTAAGGTAGAGGTCTCCCGCTCCACCGGCCCCGGGATTGCCCTGGTTGGCCAAGCGGATCTTCATCCCGTCATGCGCACCGGCGGGAATCTTGACGTTGAGCCTCCTTGTCCCCCCTGCACCCTGAAGCTGAATCTCCCGGGTGGTTCCGCTGTGCGCCTCCTCGATGGAGATACGGACCTCGGTCTCCATATCGCTGCCGCGGGCAAACGGAGACTGCGGTGCTGTCTGGTAGGCCGCTGCACCGAAATCGCCGAAAAGCGACTCGAAGAAATCGGAGAATCCGCCGGCCTTGCCGGTACCGGTTCCGAAATCAAAGGAAAAGGTACGGGTCCTTCCGGATCCGCCCCGGCCGCCGAAGGGGTTCCCGCCGAAGATATGCTCGAACCCCGGAGGCGGTCTGAACGACTGGCCCTCTTGCCAGTGGCTTCCCAGGGCATCGTACCGCCTGCGCTTCTCGGGGTCCTTGAGCACCTCATACGCCTCGTTGATCTCCTTGAAGCGTTTTTCCGCGCCCGGATCGTTCCTGCAGGTGTCCGGATGGCAGTCCCGTGCGAGCTTCCGGTAGCGTTTTTTTATCTCTTCCTGGGTGGCGTTTCTCTCGACCCCCAAGACCTTGTAATAGTCTTTATATTCCAAGAATAGCCCCTCTTCCTTGTGCTTTCATCATTCATTAGATAGGGTTGCATTTCTGGGAAATCAATGGCCTTGCGAACCCGGAGAGCGAAAGGACCGGCAGGGCATCATGTCAGAATCGTCTATCGAGCTGCGCCAGGATGGCGCCGGGTATCTGCAGGAGCTCGGGCATGGTGATCCCTGTCCGTCTGATTGCATCCACGGCATCATCGAGGTGCGCCTGCGCGATGTCTTTGCTTTTCTTCAGAATATCCGGGGTGATGTAGGGGATGAGATATTCCTGCCTTTCTTTTGGCCCCGAGAGCACGGACACGCCGGCGAGCACCCGGGGGTTCTCCCTGAAGACAAGCACCAGGGGCAGGGTGGATTTCCCCTCGAGGATGTCATTGTACGGGTCCTTATTGTCATCCTCGCTCGGGGTGAGATTGATGATGTCGTCCACGATCTGGAAGCCCATGCCCACGGACCTTCCATAGGCCACGAGAGCATCCAGGACATCGCCCGCCAGGCCGGCAAGAAGGCCCGGCGCATAGGCGCAGTATTCGAAAAGGGTCGCCGTCTTGAGATAGATGATATCGAGATACACATCGAGACGGTCGTGGAACGCCTGCGCATACTCGAGCTCCTTGAGCTCGCCCTCGGCCATTTTCTTGATGGTCTGGACCATTCCCTTGATGAGATCGAGACTGCCTATCCCGCACATGGTGTCGATGGCGGAGGCGGATATGAAATCGCCGGCGAGCAGGGCCGGCTTGTCGCCGAACACCTGATTGGCCGTGGGCCGGGCCCGGCGTATTTCCGTCCCGTCCACCACATCGTCATGCAGCAGGCTTGCCGTATGCATGAGCTCCACGGTGTAGGCGACAGGCATGATCTTTTCCTCGGGCAAACCCACCGCCCTGCCGATGAGACCGACTATTCTCGGACGAAGGCGCTTCCCTCCGGAATTGAGAATATACTCCCCGATCTGCGCGGTGTAATGCGTCGAACTCTGAAACAGTTCCTTCAGGTTCTTCTCAAACGATGCATCCATAGCCTGCCTATATCAGAGAGGACTACCGATATCAACGCAAACCTGTTTCCTTTTTCTCCACAGTGCTCCGGAGATTCTGGAGTTTTAACGGCAGGTATGTAATCACTGCATCATGTGGATATGCCTCTTCTGTAATACATTATTGCTGATTGACCGATCTACTCCCTATGACATATAGTTCACTAGGTAAAATTGTACGAAGTAGATGATATTCCTGTTTATTACATAAGGAGCAGACCATGATGAAACAGGCTCTTTTTCTTTTACTGGGCATTCTTCTCTGCCTTGCGGGCTGCGACAGCAACATGCTCGAGGCCATTTCCGACGATTCGAGCAGCAGTGCGGAGCTCACCGAGGCGCGCATGGCACTGGACGACGGCAACTACCAGAAGGTCATCAACATCCTGGAGCCGGGTTACGACGCGTCCAACCCCGATCCGGAGACCGTGAGGCTCCTTGCCTCGGCATATATGGGGCTGGCCGGGGTCGATCTCACCTATGTTCTGGAGAATTCCGAGGAGAGCGAAGACGGCAGTTTCGACGCTATCGCCTCGGCCCTGTCGCTCACCGTCACCGGACAGAACTCTGAGGCCCGGTTCATACCCGCCGGGTCTGCGGATGACATGCTGGCAAACCTCGAACAGGCGCGAGACTACCTGAACGACCTGATGAACTACTACGAAGGCCTGGGGCTCAGCCCGGACCAGGACGACACCGTGCAGGCAGGCATGGTATCGGCCATGCACTTCATCATCCAGATAGGGGCGGCGGCCTCCGATGTAACAGGCCAAGATATTCCCCTCAACAAAGCTGCGTACCGGGAGGTCTTTCCTGATGATCCGGATCTGGATACCCTGCTGGATGCGTTCGCCGATTCACTCGACCCAGAATCAGAATCTCTCCGGGAGGACCTCACGGATGTCTCAGAGGCTGTGGTTACCCTGGTTGAGGTCCAGGGTGCGGACGAGGAGCTCGCCGAGGAGTTCGACGAATTCCTGACAGAGCTCCTGGGCGGCGGAGACATAGACTCGTTTTCCGGCCAGCGCGCAGCCGACTATGTCTACAGCGAGCTGCTCGGCTACAACTGAAGGAGGGGAAGATGAGACGATATTCATTTCTTATCGTGCTGATAGTGCTTTTTGCCGGCGCGGCTTCTGCCGAGGAATACCCCTACATCTACAAGGGCCTGAGGCCAATGGGCATGGGCGGGGCCTTCGTGGCTGTATCCGACGACGCCAACGCCCTGTTCTACAATCCTGCCGGACTTGCAAGAATCGAGAAGATCCGGGCGTCGCTGTTTCCCCTGGAATTGGAGATCGGGGAAAAGGCCTATGACATGTTGAACGATGCGAACGACGTGGATTTCGACAGCGAGGCCGAGACCGCGGCGTATCTGAGAGACAACATCGGTGAGAGGGCACACCTGGGGCTGAACCTCTTTCCCTACTACTCCATGCCGCGCTTCGCCCTCTGCCTCATCGGGACGGCGCGGGCGGATGTGGAGGTGAGGGACAGGCAGTATCCCAAGCTGAGCACCCATGTGATCAACGACTTCGGGGGCGGGGCGGGATACGCGCACCCCTTCCTCGACGACACCGTCTCCGTAGGCGTCAGCCTGAAGTATATCACGAGGAAGAGCCTGACCAAGGAATACACCGTCCTCGACATCACCCAGGACGATCTGGACAAGCGGATAGAAGACGATCTGGTGGACGGAAGCGGCATCCTGGCGGACCTGGGGGTGATGGTCTCCCTGGAGCATTTCGGGCTTGCAAACGCCCGAGTCGGTCTGTGCGCCAACAACCTCATCGGCAGTGACCTGGGCGATGCCCAGGACCTGGATGACCACGTGGACATCGGGTTCGCCGTGGACTACGATATCTGGATCACCAAGGCCACCTTTGCCTTTGACTATGTGGATCTTTTCTCACAGCTGGGGGACGACGACGATCTCGCGAAGAGAATCCGCATGGGGGCGGAGTTTAAGCTGCCCATGTTCCTCTCCGTGCGGGCGGGCCTCTACCAGGGGTACTTTACCTCGGGCGTGAGTCTCGACGCCCGCTTTGTTCAGCTCGATGCCCTCACCTATGCCGAAGAGATCGGGGCATACGCGGGCCAGCGCATCGACAGGAGATACGCCCTGCGGTTCATCATTGGGTTCTAAGACGACCCATCAGACCGGATACGGTTGATGATGCCGGTGGTGGAGTGCCCTTCCCTGAACGCCAGGGAGCGCACTTCACCGCCGTATGATGCCACGATGTCCGCACCTACGATCCTGTCCGTATCCCAGTCGCCCCCCTTGACGAGCACGTCGGGCCTGAGCTCCCTGATGAGCTCGTACGGCGTGTCCTCTTCAAAGACGCACACGTAATCCACGACCTCCAGACCGGAAAGAACAGCCGCACGTGAGGCCTCGCCATTGACGGGACGCTCCGGCCCTTTCAGCCTCCTGACCGAGGTATCGGAGTTGAGCCCCACCACCAGGATGTCGCCCAAGGCCTTCGCCTCTCTCAAGTATGACACATGGCCCTCGTGGAGGATGTCGAAACACCCGTTCGTGAAGACCACCCTCATGCCCCTTGCCCTTGCCGCGGCCAGACGCTTGCGCAGGGTGCGAAGATCCAGGACCTTTTCTCCTGACCCCAGGGCATCGGGCCAGGCTCCGGTGGCGAGCCGGGCCGTGTACCTCCCCAGCGCAAGGTAGGAAGGAAGCAGGTCGGGGTAATTTTCGCGCAGCGAGGATATGTGTGCCTCCACCGTATTCCAGTCACCCCTCTGGATGGGCCCGGTAAGGGCGGCTTCACCACAGGCCTTGAGGTTGTTCACTGTGCTTTGGATGAGGGGGATCAGTTGCTCCATCCCGAGCCCCATTCCCTTCAGCAACTCGGATGCCTGGGAGGCGATGGCTACCAGGTAGTTTGACGCAATGACCGCCGCGGCATGATAGAGGACCTTGTCTTCAGGAGCGATGGTGAGCATGTGCGAACCAAGGGACGCCACCAGGTCTGACGCAGCCTCTCCTGCCCGGGGCGAGCCCTCGAAGGTGAAAAACGCCTCACGGATCGCATTCCCTGTCTGCGAGGCATCGGCGATCGCCTGCAGGGGGTGGAGGCTCCCGGTCTCCCCTCCGTACCAGGCCAGCGGCTCCAGGAGATCTGAGGCGTGCAGGCCGCTGAAGTGGCAGAAGACCAGACCCTCGCACGACTCTTTCCATTTCTCGGCTATCCGGCCTGCGACGTGCGCAATGACACTGTCCGGAACGGCAAGAAGAACCACCTCGGCGCCGCAGGGCTCGGGCGGCACATCGGGATAGACCGTGACATCCCCGCGTTCTCCACCCGACGACACCGCCCACACGGGGCAATGGCCCGCCTGGGCCAGCAGGGCAAGCATGGCGCTTCCGACCTTTCCCAGACCGATCACAGAGAACTTATATCTCATTCATAGCCCCTTGCTCTTTGAGCTTGCGGAACCTCTCCCAGTCTATGGTGAAAGAGAGCCCGTTCATCGTATCTTCAAGAATTTGCCGGTACTCTTTCTGCTCGAAATACCGGTACAGCTTTTTCGAGAGGGGGTACATCTGCTCCGAGGGCTTCCATTTGACCCGCTCGCCGGTCCTGGCATCGAGCAGGCAGTCGAAGGTCACGGCAAACGATGCCTCTGCCAGCGGAACACCCTGAAGATCCCGCATGATGGCCTCAAGAGTTCCCGCATCCATGGGCGAGAAGAACGAGTATTTCCGGGAATAGATCTCCGAGTACATCCTGGAGTAGATCACTGCGGCATGGTAATACTCCGGGATATCGATGATCGCGTCCTTTTCCAGATCCCTGCCGAAGATGTACAGGAGCTCCTGTATGTTCTTGAGGCCCCCGAGCCCTGGGTATTGCTGACCGGGCAGCCTCGGCTTGTCTTCCGTGAAGGATGCCCTGGGGTCCTGCAGGGCGAGCCACTCGATCAGGAGCATGGAGAGGCCCTCTTGAAAATCGAACCCGGGAATAAAGCTCTTCTTCGGCCTGAAGACCCCCTCCCGCACGATCAGCTCCACAAGCCTGGTATCACCGCCGGGAAAATCGGTGGAATCCACATAGAGCCGGGAAGTATAGTTGTCCTGTTTTGCCATACGGATGCGCAAGTTCTTGTATCCTCTCTGGCTGAGGATCTCTATCATTCCGATCTTCTTGAGCTTGCCCATGAGCCGCTTTTCGTCGTACAGGCCGAGAAATCTGTCAGAGGTGAACAGATCCTCCTGCTGCCTGGGCAGCGAGCTGTCCACGGCAAGGGTGATGTCCTCGAGGTAGCGGGGCTCTTTCTTGTGGATATGAGGCCTGTGCTCTGTCACGATACCGTCCTCCCCACGCTTGCGAATACAACACGCTCCGCGCCGGCATGCCGCAATGCCCGCGAGACTTCCCGAGCCGTTCTGCCTGTAGTGATCACGTCGTCGACAACCACAATCGATCTCCCCTTCACTCCCGCCGCCGTGAACACACGATCAAGGTTCCTTTCCCTGTCGGCCTTCGGCAGCCCTACCTGGCTTGGAGTTTTTCTGGTTTTGCGCAGCACATCATATCTCACAACACCTCCAATATATCCAGACAATTCACGGGCGATCAGCATAGACTGGTTGTACCCTCTCTGTATCAGCCGCGACCAGTGCAGGGGAACTGCTGTGACAAGATCGGGGCTTTCGCAATCGGCGGCAAGGCGCTCGGCGATGAGCCCGGCCAGAAACTTGCTGAACACGGTGGCCCTGCGATACTTGAACTGATGGATAATATCCTGGATCAGCCCTTCATACACGCAGGCGCTGACCATCCTGTCGAAAGGAGGCGGATTGTGCAGGCAAGCAAGGCATACCCCCGGGGTCCCGACAGGCCTGCCGCAGACCTCGCACAACGGCGCATCGAGCCGCCTTATCAGAGACCGGCACCGGTTGCAGACGCCCCGGGTCACCTGCTCCCGGTCCGAGCAGACCAGGCATCGCTCCGGCAGAAAGGTGGTCAACAGGGAAGAAGCCATCGGCCGGAGTATACCATATGGGTCTTGCCTCTCCAAGATCACGGAGCCCCCTCCATCAGAAAATCCTGCTGCATCTATAGCCTGAAAAAGACAATCAATAGAGCACCTGCTCCGCAAGCAGCGGAATGCTCAAGGGCCTTGTCTA
>ERZ795047.379-NODE-379-length-56327-cov-9.840347_pt1 | contig 56327 bp, 61 predicted proteins | sample MGYA00375131_ERZ795047 | MGnify/ENA primary metagenome ERZ795047 (study PRJEB30176, sample SAMN05720228) | activated sludge metagenome | isolation source: Anaerobic digester | place: Japan | collected 2015-05-20 ... | reverse complement strand
CTTCTGACTTTAGACACCGACAAAAAGCAGTTTGATTATTACATTCATTCATGGAGTTTTGTCAAAATGGGTTTGATTCAGCCATCATCTGAGTTCCTATTTTTTTCAGTAACATACAGATAGAGTGTTTCAACAGATTCGACATATTTAATGACTTCATCCCTGCTTAATGGAGCCGGACGGGTCTCTCCGGTGGCCCAAAGTTCTACCTGATCAAAGAAATGAGGACTTCGTGGGTCTTCGGACACTCCGGGCGGGAGGAATGCGCGGGAGTTGTTTATATCAGAGAGATCAACCACCTGTGTATATGAATTTCCCAACTGCGACCAGATGGTATTTGCCGATGTTGTAGCGAGATAGGGCATATATCGATTCGCATCGGGATATATCGATGGAAAACCTTCAAGATTAGCCTGATAGATCATAACTTGCGGTCCTTTCTGAGGGGCGTTTTTCCGGATGCTAGCTGCGGCAGTTTCGAGAACCTGGTTGACCCAGATTGTCACCTCTTCTTCGTCTGGCAATGTCCCGGATCTTTCAAACTCGGCAAGGACAGAACGAAGGAGATATATATTTCCAGCGTGGCCTCCACCATATTTCGAAGCAAGAAGAGCGGTCGCTGTATTACTCCTGAGGCTACGATGCATAACCTGGACGAGAGTCTCGGCGAGATCAGAGACCCTGCTGTATTCTACCAGCCGATAATCCCATCCATCGAAGGCGCTTAAAAACCTCGAGGAATTCTGCGAAAGCGAGTTCCTTTCGAGCAAAATTGCTGCGAGAATTAGAAATTCACGGGCTATTGCCGAAACATTGTCCCGGTGAATCTCCGAAAAGCCTGCAAAAGTGAAGCCATCTTGATTATCAAGCAACTCGTAAAGCCTCATGCTTCTTGGGTTATGGCCTGTTCCACCGGTGCCAATCGTTAAGGAATGCGGATACCAGTCTCCAACGGGCAGATGATTTGCACTGGCAACGAACCCTGAAGAAGGATTTAGAACATGCGGTAACTCTTCAAATGGCACGTAACCATTCCATTCCTCGTCACCCGTCCAGCCGATCTGGGGAAGTCCAGGCCTTCCAGAACGGATCGGAATTGCAGCGGCCGTATAGTATCCGATATTACCAGATACATCGGCGTACACAATATGGATACCAGGGAACATGTAATCACTCAATCCACAGGTGAACTCTTTCCAGTTCCTCGATCGCATCATTGATAACATTCCCGTTATAGGCGTATTCATCTCTTCAGCGGCGACATATTTCAATGAAAAGTGTTCTGTGGGTCTTGCTCCTTCGAGAAACGCATCCACAATGGGTCCGTGAATTGTTCTGTTAATAGTAATTTCAACAGGCTCTTCATCCCGAATATCGATCACTTCGGTATAAGACTGAACTGGATACCAGTTCTCTTTGAAGAGGAATCTGGATTCATCATCACTGAGTTTCTCTTGAAAAAGATCGCTGTTATCCGAACCAAGAGCAGTTGCGCCCCACGCTAGATGTTCGTTCCAGCCTATAAGAAATCCCGGTGAGCCTGCGACACAAATCCCTCTTACATTGTAGTTGCCGCCGCTAAGGTGTATTTCATACCAGAGAGAAGGAAGTGTGACCGCAATTTGTGGATCGCTCTCTAAAAGAGGACCACCTGTAATAGTCTTGCCTCCTGAGATCGTCCAGGCGTGACTGGCCTTCAATGAATCCCACTCAGGCCAGGCGCTTAGCTCGTTCAGATTTTCGTTTTCCATGATACGACGGTATATATCGGGATCGGTACTAATAAAATCGGCTTCAGTTACTATTGCAGCGGAATTATCTATAATAACGTTATCTTGAGTCGCTCCACTCCTCAACAGTTGCTCATAGCTGCGGAGGGCTGTTACTTCGTTTTGCCACGATCTGTCAAATCTCTCTGAGATGCGCATCCACACAGCGATGCTATCGGCAACCGTCCATGGATCCGGAACGATTCCGGCTTCATGGAAAGCAGGATTCAGATCGTCGAGATGAGTCTGCAGATAGTAGTTCACTCCCCCGGCGTAAGCTTCGAGTATATTCTTTGTCTCACACTGAAGTTGATCGGCAATTTCCTGCGCGTGTTTGTAAAGTCCAAGTGTACGCATGAGTTTGTCCGATTCCAGCCAGTCCTTTCCGTAGATTTCTGCCAGTCTTCCCTCAACTTTTCGTCGGGAAAGCTCCATTTGAAACATACGGTCTTGGGCAGTGGCATAACCCGCCCCAAAAAAGAGTTCCAAATCTGTTTCTGCGTATATATGGGCGACTCCCCAATAATCACGGACAATCTCGATCTGATCGCCAAACAACCTGGTTGGAGAAGAGATGAAAGATACCAACATAAAGATCGCCAGTAACCAGAATATTGTTTGTTTTGCCATGTTCACTCCTTGAACTAATCATCTAGATTTACCTTACAATTATAAAGTGCTTTGCTCTGAACCAGATGTTCTTCAGGGAGACAGTTCTTTTTTTAGTCGAAGTTCATAATTTGAGAATCTCACACCAACGACGGTTCGATTAAGTGAAATTACCCGTGAATCTTTTTCAGATGTGTTTGCCCGGGCTCTGATAGAATAATGTTGTGGTCACTCTTTTTCTCATAGAGAGATTGGAGGGTTACGGATGAGTCAGCTGGTAGTCACGGGGAACACAAAACTGATCGGGGAGATCAGAGCAAGTGGTTCCAAGAATTCGGTTCTTCCAATACTTGCCGCAACGGTGATGATTGAAGAACCCGTTGTGATAAAAAACGTCCCCGAGCTCAAAGACGTGGAGACCATGATCTCCATACTTCAGCAGATAGGAAAGGTCGTTACTTTCAAGGACGAAACGGTTACGGTAAAACCGGGCGAGGTACTCATAGGGTCGGTGCCGTACGAGCTGGTCAGGAAGATGAGAGCTTCTTTCAATGTTATAGGCCCGTTGGCCATGATCTGCGGCTGGGCGAGAGTGGGTAAGCCTGGAGGTTGCAACATAGGACAAAGGCCGGTTGATTTTCACCTCAAAGGGCTTGAGGCTTTCGGTTTCAAGATCTCGGAAGAACACGGCGATGTTCTGGCTATGACACCTTCGGAGTTCAAGAAAGAGATAATCTATACGCTTCCCTTCCCGAGTGTCGGAGCCACCGAGCAATTGATGACAACGGCCTCCCTGATGAGCGGGACACAAGTAATAATCGAAAATGCCGCCCGTGAACCAGAGATAACCGATCTCCAGGGTTTTTTAAACTCCTGTGGTGCAAGAGTCAGCGGAGCTTCAACCCCAACAATAGAGGTGTACGGAGTTTCCAATCTTCACGGGTGCGATTATAGCGTGATTCCAGATAGGATCGAAGCAGGGACCTATCTCCTTGGCGCGTTGACTACAAAGGGAGACATCACCATAAAAGGTGCCAGGTACGATCACATAATCTCCCTGATAAGCGTTCTGGAAGAGATGGGAGCAGGGGTGGAGAAGGGAAACGACTTTGTAAGAGGATTCTGGAAGGGTCCACTAAAACCGGTAACCGTTTCTTCAGAACCTTACCCCGGTTTCCCGACGGATCTGCAGCCGCTCCTCACGAGCGTTCTAGCTACCGTAGAAGGAACCTCTATTCTAGAAGAGAACGTATTTGAAAACCGGTTCGGCTACGTTGACGAACTCAACAGAATGGGAGCGAAGATAAAAGTATCCAGCAGGCAGGCCTTCATAGTTGGTGTACACAGGCTAAGCGGTGCAGAGGTTGTTGCTCCGGACATAAGGGCCGGTGCGGCTCTGGTCATGGCAGGTCTGGCAGCCGACGGCGAGACTATTATAAACAACGTGACTCACATATTCAGGGGTTACGAACGTTTTCAGGAAAAGTTGAGCAGACTCGGAGCAAAGATCGCTTATTACGACGACCGGTGATTGATGAGGTGGTCCTTACGCATTTTCGGAAACGAACCTGATAAATCTCGAGGGCGTTTGCTAAAAATTTGTGGGAGTGCAGCAGTTTTGTATATCAGGAAGGTGTTCGATTGAACGGACAACGAATAGAGAAAGTCAGGGAAGCGATTTCAATATTGGGGGAGCGTATTCTTTCGTGCGATCTCTGCCCGAAGAACTGTAGGGTCAACAGGTTCATGACGGCCGGCTTTTGCAGGCAGTTTTCAGATCCCAGGGTTTCGGCGATAGTTTTACACTTCGGCGAGGAGCCTCCTCTGGTAAAGAAGGGAGGGGCAGGAGCCGTTTTCTTCAGCGGGTGTACCATGAGCTGTATATACTGTCAGAACTTCGCCTTCAGCCAGAAAAACAATGGCAGAGAGATTTCCGTTGAACGGCTCGGAGAAGCCTTCTTGAGCGTAGAAAGAGAAGGCGCCGTCTGTCTGGATTTGGTCACTCCGACGCCGAACCTGTACGGATTTCTCAGGGCTTATGAATATGCTCTCGTAAAAGGCTTTTCGCTTCCGATTGTCTTCAACACCAGCGGTTACGAAAGACCCGATACCTTGAAACTTCTGGAAGGCATTGTCGACGTTTATCTTGCCGATATAAGATACACAGACGACAAAATAGGAAAGAAATACTCCGGCGTTGCCGACTACTGGTCGGTCACCAGGAAAGCGATCAGAGAGATGTTTTACCAGGTCGGCTCTTTCAAAGATGAGGAAATGAGAGGTGTGATAATAAGGCATCTCGTTCTTCCTGAAAATTTAGCGGGGACCCGGGAGATGGCAGAATACGTGGCCTTCGAACTTTCGGCCTCCGTTCCCATATCGCTAATGTCCCAGTACAGACCAGTTTACAGGGCTAGTGAATACCCCGAAATATCCAGAAGGATTACGCAGGAAGAATACAACGATGCACTCGAAATAATAGATAATTACGGTTTGACAGGCTGGATGCAGCACTTCGATCTTGAAGAACCGTTCCGGGCCCGGCCAGTCGGGTGGGATCAATGATATTCACGATTTCCCTGTTTCTCTGGATAACATTTTTTGGAAAGATCACACCGATGGCTCTAATTTCCGGCGTAATCGTTTCGGGTTTTGTCCAATACATTGCATCGAAACTTATCCCGAAGGGTCCATCTGTAAGAATGGCTTTCAAGATCTTACTGTCGCTACCCCCAGCCATTTTCCGGTCTTTCAGGCTGCTTTTCTCCAGGCCAGTATTCACGGTCAGGTCTGAAGGAATACCGGAAAATCGGATCGAGGAGTTCGGCAAGATCCTTTCGGTGACCATGACTCCTGAGGAGATAGTCATTTCCAAGGATAGAGAAGGTTTTCTGATCCACGAGGTGAAACATTGATTTTTTACATAACGATGTTCTCCCTTATGGCTTCAATAGCCATGCTGGTTTGGTTTTCAGCCGGACAGAATCCTTGGAGATTACTCATTGGATATTCGTCAATTTCCACCAGACTTCTCGTGGGGATAGTCTTTATAGAACTGGTGACGCGGGTCGATTTCATATCCGAGGTTGCCTTGCTCTTTCTCATATTAAACACCAGCGGCACTATAATTGCGGCATATTATCTGGGGGTGCGCAGATAATGGAAATCGTAGGTCACTTTTTTCTCTTAGCTGGACTGGTTTTCGTAGTTATAGGAACCCTGCGTTCGATAATAGCACACACAGTAATCGCCACTTTGCACTTTTTGACTATTGCCGACACCGTCGGCCTGATTTTTATAGTCGTCTCGGCCTTTTTTTTCGGCTGTCTCTCTATAATCGAGACGATAGCTTTCGTGGCTGCCCTAATGGTAACCGGCCCGCTGGTCACCCATGTAATCGCCCGTGCTTATATCAACTCGGAGGGAGAGGGATGAATACAGTAGCGATCATGATAGGTGCCCTCTACCTGATCAGCGCAGTAATAGTCGTAGCATCCAAAAACAGTTTCCAGGCCGTTATCTGGTTCGGAATAATGGGTTCGCTTTCGGCTATCGTCATGCTCTTGGCAGGTGCTCCCGACGTAGCGATGACGCAGTTCACCGTTGGCGTCGCTCTAGTTCTGATAGTTTACATTATGGCTTTGAAGCGCCAGAGGAGAGTTCGGCTGGGTTTTGTGAATGTCCCCTCGATGATCGAGGCCGGTTCGGGCGGTTTGAAGGGACTGGAATGGGAGATCATGAAGAGAATAGACGAAAAGGAAGGTTACCATATAGAGGCGATGGCCTTTGAGAGCAGAGAGGCGGCTATCAAAGCGGTAGAAGCGCATGAGATAGATATCCTGTGCGGTGCCTTCACTCAGGAAGAACTTTCTGGAGATATCCGGGGTATCGCTTATCTTGAAACTTCGATCTTCGATTTTGAAGGGGTCGAAGTTGATTTCGTGAAGCTGAAGCAATTGAGCAGAATGTCGGTTTCACCCCGTCCCATCTTTTTGAAGAAGAGCAATTACGTTTTTATCGTCTCCAGGAGTTCCGAAGATCTTGCCAGAATTCTTTCGAACGATATAGAGAATATGGTTAAGGATGGAAGGATGGAGAAGATAGTGGGGAGATATCTGTGAAGGTCGTGAAGATTCTGGGTGTTATCGCCGCGTCGATGATTTTCCTGGTTGTGGTTCTTCAGGCGAAAATCGACCTCGTCTTTCCAGAAGGGTTGGAAGTGATAATCGGACGTACAAACATTCCAAATGCCGTTACAGCTGTTTATCTGGAGACTCGACTTTACGATACTATTTTCGAGGTCATAGTCTTCAGTATTACGGCACTTGGAGTGACGACGCTCTTCAGCTCGCTTTCAAGGAGTGATGAAGGGAGCCAACAGGTCTTCGGTTCAGTGACAGTTTATAGCGGAGGACTGGCTGCGCTTTCAATAACGCTCTTTCTTTATTTGGTGCTGGAAGGACATATCAGTCCTGGTGGAGGCTTCGTGGGAGGAGTCGTTCTCGCCACCGGGATAGTTACCTATGGATTGACATCGAACTTCGCAAAAGCCAACTCTCACTACGATAGGTTCAAAATCAAGATGCTGGAAAACGCAAGCTTGATAATAATCTTCTCTTTGGTCTCTTTCATCATTCTCTTTCCGGAAATGCACGCAAGATTGCTCGCAGGAGGCAAGTTCGGAGAGGTGCTTAGCGGTGGGTTGATTCCGGTTCTGAATATTCTTATCGGCATAAAAGTCTATGCCGGAGCATGGAAGATGTCGAGCGAATTTATAAACAGACGGGGTACACTATGACTGGAAACGTTATCTTTTATATGTCTGTGGCCGGCATGCTCGTGGGAACGATAGGCATGCTCCTTTCCAGAAACATCATAAAGAAGATCCTCTCTCTGGGAATCGTGGAAACATCTATAAATACACTCTACACCGGTATCAGTTCAAGAAGGAGTATAATACCGCCGATCGTAAATGGCGATTTCTCTATCGCTTACGCCGATCCGGTCCCGCAAGCTGTCATAATAACCGGCATTGTAATATCCTTCGCCCTTCTCTGTCTATCGCTGGTCTTCGCGATAATTATCTACAACAAATATCACACTATGGATATCGGGACTATCGAATCGAACTTCGAGAGGGAAAAAGAATGATTTTCATGATCTTTCTGCCAGTTTTGGGTGGAATAATCTGTCTTATACTCAAGGAGAGGCGGCAACTCTGTGCCGGTTTGGCGTTACTTGCGACGATAATCAATGGAAGTTTCTTGCCCTTCTATCTCTTCGGAAAGTTCGATGTGAGCTTGGGAAACTGGGGAGAACTTGGCATAAGGCTGGCTATGGATGACCTCGCCATACCATTCATTCTTTCAACCTTCCTTGTAATGCTGGCGATAACTCTTAACTCTTTGAGGAAGAACTATGATGGCTTCTTCTACAGCCTGATCCTCATCATGTACGGCACATTGAATTCGATCTTTCTTTCTAGAGATCTTTTCAACGTCTTCGTTACCGTAGAGCTGGTATCGATCATCTCCTTCATACTGATCTCCTACGAAAAGAAGGGCCGCCAGGCCTGGGCCAGTCTAAAGTACCTTCTACTCTCATCGCTCGGGTTGAATTTCTTTCTGTTGGGGATAGGACTGGTGTACATGGAGACCGGCTCTTTCGCCATGGAAGGATTGAATAGTGTTTCAAGTATAGCCTCGGTTTTGATATTCGGAGGACTTGCTGTGAAGTCCGGCCTCTTCCTCTTTTCCATGTGGCTTCCCGACGCCCACTCCAACGCGCCGGTAGAGGTTTCGCCTATTCTCTCGGGTCTGGTCGTGAAGATCGATGTCTATCTCTCTATAAGGTTCGTCCAGTATGAGTCCTTCGGCTGGTTGAAAGACGAGTTCGTGTATATAGGTATATTCAGCGCAATTGCCGGCATTATCTTCGCCGTGAACTCCAAAGACGCCAAGCGTCTCTTGGCTTACTCCACTATTTCGCAAGTTGGGTTCATGATGGTTACATGCGACAAGGTCTCTTCATGGCACGGTTTCAGTCATGCTGTTTTCAAGACGCTCCTCTTTCTAGTTGCCGGAAATATATCCACGAGGCTCGGAACTAAAAAGTACAAAGACTGGTCGGGTAGAATAACCCGTATAGAGTACCTTTTCCTTCTGGTTGGTTCGCTGGCAATTTCCGGATTTCCGCTGACGTCTGGTTGCGTTACCAAAGAAGTGATTATACACGGCGCTTGCTGTCCCTGGTTGAAGGTTCTAATGATGCTTTCGTCCATTGGTACGGCCATGGTTTTTTCTAAATTCATTTTTTTGAAGCCCTCTAAAGAGATGGGGAAACTGCCCATTGGTACGCTCTTGGCCTATTCGATTCTCTCGATAACCATAATGATTCACGGAATCGTAGGCTTCAAGATCTACATGTCCGAGTCGTTTCTTATGATCATGGTCGGTATTGGCTTGTATTTCCTTTACAGGAAGTTCATGAGACCTCTGCCTGTCTTTTTTGAAAGGATCGACAACTCCCTGGCGGTTTATCTTATCATGTTCCTTTTTTCGATTGGATTTGTAATTCTTTCCACTTGAAAAGGGCAGTAGATTCGTCTATAATCGTTCTTGTAGGCGAGTAGCTCAATTGGCAGAGCGACGGTCTCCAAAATCGTAGGTCGGGGGTTCGAGGCCCTCCTCGCCTGCCAGAAAAGAGAGGATTTTTCCTCTCTTTTTCATTTTTGTCGAATTTCACTTCATACCTCCCCATTTACACGGAAAGGGAGCGCCTATATTAGAAAAAATAAGTTATTACTCTTTAATCGACCAACAGTATCCAGAATTTCGCCAGATTGGTTCTTAAGAGGTTGAGTGATTTATAGAAATCGTGGTACACTTTGCATGATGTATAATGCATCATCGTAATGATATTGCAATTATCAATTCTTTCCGTGAAAATAGGGGTACAAACTTACCCCAAATATGGAGGTATTTGAATGAAACTAAACAAAGTACTTGTACTGGCAATTGTCTTGCTTCTGGGAGTCGCAGCTTTGGGGGCAACGATCAAAATTGCTCTTGTAGCTCCTTTCACAGGGTTGGGTTCGATTCTGGGCGACTACATCAAAATGGGTGCGCAGCTTGCTCTCGAAGAAATTAACGCCGCCGGCGGCATCAACGGCAATATGCTCGAGATGCTTGTATATGACGATGCGGCCAATCCCAGCACCGCCGCAAACGTTGTTAGAAGAGCGCTCTTCCAGGATAATGTTGTTGCGGTATTTGGACCAAACATGAGCAGTGCGGTTATTGGAGTTCACCCGCTGGCCCAACAGGCGAAAATCCCCATGCTTGTCGGAGCCACTTCACCCTCATTCAGGTACACCAAGATTCCCAACGATTTCCTTTTCCGCTTGAGAGCGGACGACGAAGTGAAGGTCGTTCAGCTTGTCAAATACGCCGTTGAGGTTCTAGGTATCAAAAAGCCCGGTGTAATTTATGGCTCGACGGATTACTGTCTCGCGGCTCTGGAAGTGGCGAAGGCGGAGTTCCCCAAGTATGGAGTGGAAATTGTTGCGATGGAACAGATAAAAGAGGGCGACAAAGACGCCACAGGCCAGCTTCTTAAACTTAAGAACGCCGGCTTCGACGGTCTTATAGGTCTTACCCACGAATCGGAGGCCGCCGTAACGGTCAATCAATTGAGACAACTTCAGATCGATGTGCCTATCATAGGTTTCTCGGCATGGGGAGTTCCAGCCTTCACAGACCTCGCTCCAGAAGCTGCTATAGGTGTTTATTCTGTCCAGGGTTTCAATCCCGTCGATCCAGATCCGGCAGTTGTCGCTTTTGTTGAGGCTTACAAGGCGAGATGGGATGGTAAGGAACCGAGCGATCCCGCACAGGCTTATTACGATGGGATGTATCTCCTAGCCGAAGCGATCAAGAATGTTGGAACAGATGGCACAAAGATAGCTCAGTACCTGGCGACAAAAGCGAATATATTCGGTGTCCAGGGTGAATTGAAGTGTGATGAGCACCACAACTTCACCAACGTTTGTTTGATCTCCCAGTTCGACGGAAAAGACTGGAGGATAATCAACAAGATGTTCTAGACCTCTTGGTGAGAGGAAGGCAAAGGGTCTTCCTCTCACTTTTATTTATCCAGACAAGGAGTGTGAATGATGCTTCAAGACATTCTCCAGAATATTGTTTCAGGGGCTTCAATAGGTGCCACATACGGTCTTGTCGGACTGGGCGTCGTTTTCCTCTGGTTGACAATCTCCAGGATCAACTTCGCCAATATCTCATCGGCCATGCTGGGAGCCTATCTTTTCTACACATTCTACACGATGGTCAAGCTGGGGTTCTTTCTATCTTTCGTTCTGTCTGTAAGTGTTATAGCGCTTTACGGGCTCGGTCTCCGTATTTTCATATATGAACCTATAAGGAAGAGAGGCGGAGGAAGACTGGAATTTGTGGTTGCAACGCTAATGCTTTGCACTTTCTGGCTCAATTTGATAATTGTGACCTACGGGGCCCTCCCGAAACCCTTCCCCCCAGTATTTGGTGGTAGTAAAGACTTCATCACGATCGGTAGCATCAGGATCCCGACACTTTATCTGAATATTTATCTGGTGATCGCTGCACTGATGGTTCTGATATACTTCATTCTTAACAAAACTCTTATAGGAAAATCATTCCGCGCGGCGGCTCAAAACAGAGAGGCCGCGGCTCTTATGGGAATAGATGTAAAAGTGACCACTTCGCTTTCATTCGTCATGGCGACATGTGTTGTGGGAATCGCAGGTATTCTTCTCGCCCCCATCTACTTCGTATCTCTCGAACTGGGTGGAGGCTCGATCGGGGTAAAGGGCTTCGCTTCGGCCGTTCTCGGCGGACTGACCAACCCTTACGGAACGATACTCGGGGGAATCAGCCTGGGGCTTCTCGAGAACTTCTCGACCCTCTATATATCTTCGACCTACAGAGATATAATATCCTTCTCTGTTCTCGTTGCAGTGCTCATATTGAAGCCTTCCGGGATCTTCAACTGGAAGGGCAAGAAGATATAGGAGGCGTGAGATGAAGAAGTTGCTTTTTATCGCGGGAGCAATCCTTGCAATAATACTCTTTCCGATCCTCAACAAGAATATGTATCACCTTTATCTGATGAACAGGGCTTTGATTCATGCCATCCTCGCGACAGGTCTCGTCTTTCTCACCGGATTTGCGGGTCAGATCTCTCTCGGACAGGCCGGATTCTACGCGATCGGCGCATACAGTTCGGCATACTTCACGGTAAAACTGGGCATGCCCATACCCGTCGGGATTATCATAGGGATCGCCATAAGCGTTCTGGCCGGTTTTTTGTTGAGCATTCCTTCGTTCAAGTTGAAGGCCTTTTTTCTTTCGCTTGTCACGATCGCCTTCGGGCAGATTGTGTGGATGCTGGTGATAAACCTCACGCCGATCACGGGAGGTCCTTACGGTTTCTTTGGAATTCCCTTCTATTCGTTGGGAAACAAGATGCTCTCCTTCGGCCAGGTCTTCTGGATTTTCGGAGCTCTACTCGTCCTCTGTGTTTATATAATGTTCAGAATAAAGCATTCTCACTTCGGTAGGGCGATGCTCGCAATGAACGACGATGACGTGGCCACAGAGAGCTGCGGCATTTCGACGAAGAGACTGAAAATCGCCGCCTTCGGTTTCGCTGCAGGTCTTGCCGGTCTTGCAGGGGCTCTTTACGCCCATCTGGCCGGATTTCTCTCTCCGGAGCCGTTCACGTTTTTCGAATCTTCCAACTTTGTGGCTATGGCCGTTGTCGGAGGCCTGAGACACATGAGCGGCGGGGTCGTCGGCGGTATAGGTTTAACACTTCTCCCGGAGTTCCTGAGATTCGGTGGCTGGGAAAACTATTATCTAATGGTCACATCACTGATTGTCATAGTGATAATCATCTTCATGCCGATGGGACTGGGACCGATACTTGAAAACCTTTTCAGGAAGATCTTCAGGCTGAAGAGAAGCAACACAAAGACGTTGTAAGGTGGGTTGAACATGGACATACTTAGAACAGAAAACATGACCAAGAGCTTCGGAGGGGTGGTCGCGAACAATAACCTTTCTATCGGAATTCCCGAAGGTAAAATAACGGCCCTGATCGGTCCGAACGGTTCCGGCAAGACGACATTTATAAATGTCGTCACGGGGGTACATCCCATAACCAGCGGAAAGGTCTATTTCAAGGATCGGGATATCTCCGGCCTGGATGTCAATGTGATAAGCAGAATGGGTATCGCGAGAACTTTCCAGAAGATTCGTCTGTTTGAGAATCTGTCGGTTATCGAAAATGTTCTCGTTGCGAGGAAGCCTTTCTATAAATCAGGTCCTATCAGCGTGGTTCTCAATACCCCGAAATTCAAGAGAGAGGAAAGGGATAATAGAGAGAAGGCTCTGGAACTTTTGAAACTCGTGGGACTGGAAGACAAAGCATACGATTCTCCAACGGGTATGGCGTACGGATTGAGACGATGTCTCGAGATAGCAAGAGCCCTGGCACTGGAACCGCAGCTTCTCTTCCTCGACGAACCGGCCGCTGGAATGACCAGGGATGAGTTCAAAGTGATAATGGATCTGATTATAATACTCAAAGAACGCGGAATTACAACTCTACTGGTGGAACATACCATGGACTTCATAAAGGCCGTGGCCGACTGGGTGTATGTGTTGAATTTCGGTCAGGTAATTGCACAGGGAAAGTTCGAAGAGATCGAAAGGGATCCGCTGGTCCTGAAAGCCTATCTGGGGGAGGAATAAGCATGTTTTTACTTGAAACCAGAGACCTATCTGTCTCTTACAACGAAGTTCCCGCTCTCAGAAAAGTTTCCATAAAGGCCGCAAAGGGCGAGGTCATCTCTGTGCTGGGTCCAAATGGAGCGGGAAAGACTACACTGCTGAAAAGCATCTCTGGACTGGTGCCTTCTGAGCCAGGAAGCAAGGTCTTCCTCAACGGAGAAGAGATCCAGAATCTCGCCCCGCACAAAATTACGCGGTTGGGTGTCATTCATGTTCCCGAGGGGAGGCAGGTTTTCGCCGAGCTGACGGTTCAGGAGAACCTCGAAGTTGCCGCGACGAGGATAGGCCTGGCAAAGGCCAGACCAAACATCGAAAGGGTCTATGAACTCTTCTCCGAACTGAAGCCTAGAAAGGGACAGATGGCAGGAACTCTTTCCGGCGGGGAGCAACAGATGCTCGCCATAGGGAGAGCTATCGTTTCCGAGCCGTTGATAATGATGATCGACGAACCATCGATGGGTCTGGCTCCGGTCATTGTGAAGAGGATATTCGAAACCTTGAAGAAATTCGTAAAGGATGCCGGCCTTACTATGCTCATAGTGGAGCAGAACGCAAAACTATCCCTTCCGATGAGTGATAGGGTCTATATAGTCTCTCAGGGTCAGATAAAGCTTGAAGGGAGCGTCGAAGAAGTAAAAAGCGACGAGAGAATAAGAGAAATGTACTTCGGTGGCAAGTGAAATGTTTGTGGAACTGGATTATACGACAGGAAAGAAACTCGGTCTGGAGATTACGGCCGGCAGTCTTCTCACACCGTTGAAAATCACGACGGAGAATGTTGCTCATAGGGATCTCGAAAGCTCTCTTTCGATGGTTGATGACGTAGATTTGTACACTCTGGCTCGCGAAGCCGGTAGGATAGTCTTCATAGTGGAGGATCATACGAGACACTCACCGGTTCTCGAGACGCTCGAATATCTAAAATTCGAGTTTGGAAGACGGGCAATTTCGTGGGATAAGGTGAAGCTTCTAGTCGCCACCGGTACTCACAGGAAGATGACTGAAATTGAACTGATCGAGAAGTTCGCCAGCTTCCTGGCCAGTACGGAGATAATACAGCACGACGCTGCTGACGGTAGCGAAATGAAGGACTTTGGAAACTACATGAATGTCCCGTTGAGGATCAACAGAAATGTGGAGAGCGATCTGCTGGTCGCAATAGGTTCGATAGTACCCCACCGCTTTTCAGGATGGTCGGGCGGCGCAAAAATGGTAGTGCCGGGGGTCGCTTCATACGAGACAGTCTTCCAGTCTCACAGAATGGCCATTCTAAACAGCTCTGCCGACGTCGGCGTCGTCGAAAACGAGTTTCGAGATCTCATAGACGAGACAGGCTCCAGAGTCGGTCTGGACTTCATTATCAATTATTACTACGGTAAAGACGGAACCGTAAAAGGGTGTGTTTCGGGTGACCATATAACCGCGCACAGAAGGGGTGTTGAGCTGGCCAAAGGCGAATTGCTCAGGGTCTTCGATCATAGATCAGACATCACGGTGATATCATCCTATCCGTCAACCACGGATTTCTGGCAGGGCGGAAAGGCTCTCTACACGGCTGATCTTATAACCAAGGACGGCGGCGATATCATAATGGTATCACCCTTAAATGAAGGATTTGGCGATCATCCGGCATTCGCCAAATTGCTCAGGCTCAAAAGTGCAGAGATTCTCGAGGAGCTGGACAGACTGACCGCCCAGGATCCGCTGGCCTACGTAGCCGCCTATGCCGTGAAGAATATAATGGAGAGAAAGCGTGTCCACATCGTGAGTGATACTGCGTACCGGTCAATGTTCGATGAAATAGGTCTATCGGTCCACGATGACCTTCAAAAGACCATAGATAGTATAAAAGCTAAGGATCGAGAAATAGTCGTGCTAGAAAACTCATACATTCTACCGCAAGTAGAAACGACAATGGAGGTAAAGTTATGAAACCTAATGATCTCGATTACATGCCGCTGAACGGCACGGAATATTTCGACGGCTCAAAATGGGTATGCCCCATGAACTTCGAGAAGGCAATCAAAGGTGAAAATGCCAGAGATAGTGTATATATACACGATGTCACGCTAAGAGACGGAGAACAAACCTGTGGATTGACCTGGAACGAAGACCAGAGAGTACGAATAGGTGTAGCTCTCAACGAACTCGGAGTTAAATCTATCGAAGTAGGCATGCCGGTGGTCTCCGACGAAAATAAAAGGGCGATCAGAAGGCTCGTGGATATGAACCTCACCTCGGAGATAGTGCCCTTTGCAAGGGCTATGAAAAAGGATATCGACGCTTCTTTGGAGTGCGGAGCAAAGAGAGTGGTGGTAGAACACGCCATAAATCCTTACGACAACGAATACGTGTACGGAGTATCGACCGAAAAGGTTATAGATAGAGTCGTCACGGTTATCGGGTATGCGAAAGAACAGGGGATGGTACCTACATTCATGGGCTGGGACACGACCCGTTCGACTTTCGACTACGTATTTAAGGTTTTTACAGAAGTGGCAAGGCAGGCCAAACCGGAGAGCATAGTCTTCGTCGATAGTTTCGGCGTGGCCTCACCGTTCACAATAGAGTTCGTCTTTACCGAACTCAGAAAGGCGATACCGGATATTCCTCTGGAATTCCACGTTCACAACGAATTCGGACTGGCCATGGGCTCGGTTTTGGCCGCCGTAAGGGCCGGAGCTGCGGGTATCCACAGTTCGATCAACGGTTTGGGCGAGAGAACGGGAAATGTCGCAACGGAGGAAGTGGCTGCCGGTCTGAAATTGCTCATGGGTATCGATACCGGGGTTAACCTTGAAAAGATCGCCTATACTTCGAGACTGGTGGAAGATATCTCGAAAATACCCGTCGCCAACAACAAACCTGTAGTCGGCAAGAGGCTCTTCTGGGTCGAGTCCGGCATAGTCGTTGACGCCATAGACAAGTTGAACGAGGCCGGAATCGAACCGGCCATGACCCCTTATTTGCCATCTCTTGTCGGTATGGGCGAGATTCAGGTGAAGCTCGGAGCCTTCAGTGGTCAGGCGAGTATCAAGTACTGGTTGAAGAGACTTGGAATAACCTGTAGTGACGATCAGCTCGAAGAACTTACGGAGATAGTCAGGAAAGAAGGGAGAATTAGAAACGCCGTTCTGGAGATCGAAGAATTCAAGAAGATTGTGAGTGATTACCTAGGATGAGTTGCTATATACTCGTTATCAATCCGGGCTCGACATCGACGAAGATAGCCGTCTTCGACGGTGAGAGGGAGGTTTTCAGAAAGACGTTGACACTCCAAGAGAATCAACTCGATCTCCCTCTCTTCCCCGAGCAGTATCTCATAAGGAAAGGGCAGATACTCCGCGCGCTGGTCGATTCAGGGATAGAATCAAAACAGTTGTGCGCCATTGCGGCCAGAGGTGGAAGACTAAAACCGTTGAGTTCGGGAGTTTACAGAATAAACGATCAGATGTTGAAAGACGCGAGGGCTGGTCTTCAGGGCGTCCATCCGGCTAACACCGCAGTTGTAATCGCCTCGGAAATAGCTTTCGAGAACAGTATAGAGGCTTTCACTGTCGATCCAATAAGCGTCGATGAAATGGCCGACTGGGCAAAGATCACGGGTATCAGGGATATAACGCGCAACTCGCTATCGCACGCTTTGAACATGAAGGCGATAGCCAGGAGAGCCGCTTCTCAACTTGGAAAAAGTTACGAAGAGGCGAAAATAATAGTGGCCCATCTCGGAGGGGGTTCCTCCGTGAGCGCCCACCTTCAGGGAAAAATGGTAGATCTATACAACAGCGACAAAGAGGGACCTTTCGCTGTGGAAAGGGCCGGCGCGCTTCCCACGCACGAATTAGCCGATTTCGCCCGCTCTCACGACGATTATCTTCATCACCTGGCGCATGCCGGTGGGCTCTATTCACATTTTCAGACCAGAGATGTGGGAAAAATCGTGGAGATGGCTCGCACAGGTGATAATCGTGCGGTTGTCGTTCTTCAGGCTTATATCTATAATATTGCGAAGTATATTTTCAGTTTACTGGCAGTGTTTGGCGGGTATCCCGATGCTCTGGCTATCACCGGTGGTGTCGTGAAATCTGAATTCGTAAGGACGGCCCTGCTCGAAAAGCTCGGAAAGGGTTTCAGAGTATTTTTCTTTCCAGGTGAATTCGAAATGGAGAGTCTCGCGTCGGGGGTTTACAGGGTGATAACCGGTAGGGAAAAGGCATTAGAATATTGAGGTGGTACAGTGCAAATTATCTCGCTTTCACAGATAGTATCAAGGGCCAGGCAGAGCAGCGGAAAGGTCGAAGTGCTGTGTGTCCAGCCATACGACGATTCGACCCTTAAGGCACTCGGTAGTTTGAGATCCTGGAGAGAGGGGATAAAACTCACTCTGTTTGGAAAGAGAGAAAAGATAGAATCCAGCGAGTATTACAGGAGTCTAGAAGATGTCGAAATAATTGAGGGTGATACCGAGGAGATCAACACCGCCAGAGCGATAGAAACGATAAGGGCGGACAAGCCGTCCGTTCTCATGAAGGGATTGATGAATACCGCCGTCTTTTTGAGAGTTCTTTTCAGAAGCGAAAGCGTGAAGGCGTCGGGTCGTCTCATAAGCCACGTTTCCTGTCTCGAGGTGCCTGGTTTTGAAAGACTTCTCTTCATAACCGACGGCACGGTGAATGTGAATCCAGATCTGAAAACGAAGATAGGCATAGTGGAAAACGTTTGTGAGTTCGTCAGATCTCTTGGTTTTGAAAAGCCAAAGATAGCGGTTATAGGAATAAATGAGAGGATCACCCATTCCAATCAGGATCTGATAGACGGAGCCGTGATCGCCAAAATGTCTGAAAGAGGTCACTTTGGCAACTGCTACATAGATGGTCCCATGCCTTTAGATACCGCGTTGAGCAAAGAGGCGGCTATCAAGAAGATGATTCTCTCGCCCGTCGGGGGAGAGGCAGATGTTTTGGTCTGCTCAAACCTCGAGTCGGCTGCGAACCTCATAAAGGGACTGGTTCATCTGGCTCATAGCAAGACAGCCGGTTTACTTCTCGGTGCCGGATTCCCCGTGGTGCTGACCTCCAGAAGCGATTCAAGCGATTCGAAGGAGATATCACTGGCGATGGCCATCCTGAACGCAACAGGGGGAGTGTGAGGTTTTATGAGACTGGCCTTCATGATCGCAAACGAAGATATTCCATCAGGAGCCAGAGTTACTGGCCTCACCGGCTCGTTAGAAGAGAACCTAAGTCAACTCAAGAAAGCGGGCTTCGACTTTTTCGAGCTGATGATATCCGATCCGGCACGTGTAGATGTTGAAAAGATCCACTTTCTGGAGAGAAAAACGGAAACTGCTATCTCCTTTCTTTGTACCGGCGAGATGGCAGGAACGATGGGTATGGCCCTTAACAACCCTGAGAGTTCGCAAAGAGAGCGGGCTCTATCCGGATTGATAGATGCGGCTAAGAAGGCGAAGGCACTGGGAGTCAACCTGAATATCGGTAGATTGAGGGGCACTGTGTGGGAAGATGGACCGGAAAAGTCTCTGGAGCGATTAAAAGGAGCCTTAAGGGTTGTCGATGAATATGTGTCAAATAATCTGCCGGGAATATCTATTCTCATGGAGCCTTTGAAAAGAGAAATCTGTCCTCTGCTAAACAGTTGCCACGAAACATACGAGTTTATCTCTTCGATTGGATTAAAAAATTTCTCAATACTTCTAGACTCGGATCACTTCGATTACCGATCCGACCCGGGATTTATCGGAGAACACATTGAAACCATAAAACACGTTCATATCGCAGATACCATGCACGAACCGCCCGGGCATGGAAAGATAGATTTCGAGAAGTTCCTGGGTTTGCTTTTCGAGGCCGGTTACACGGGAGATATCAGCGTGGAAGTTTTTTGCGGCGCAGAACAGTATGAAACTTTGAGAGATAGCTACAGGTTTCTGTGCAAGCATTCCCGGTTCTGGGAGGGATTACGATGACTGGATCCGATGGCAGCCGTTTCCATGGAATTCAACAACAGGTTTATAGATCTATCTTGAGAAGTATAGTCGAACTTGAGATACCGCCTGGTAAAAAATTGACCATCGGCCGTCTCAAAACCATTTACGGTGTCTCGTCAACACCTGTTCGGGGCGCTCTCTACAAGCTGAAGGAGGATGGTTTGCTAATACTTGGGCCGTCGAAGAGCTTCTATGTCAAGGAAATAAGCGAAGAAGAAGTAAGGAAGCTTTTCTACGTAAGAATCGAACTCGAAAAGCTGGCGCTAAGAGAATCCATAGACTCGGTGGATATGTCAGTCATTTCAAATCTGATAATTAGAATGCGGAAACACCTTTCCAACCGAGAAGAGACCATGGAAAATGTTCCTTATGACATCGACTATAAACTCCACAGGCTAATACTGGAAAATTGTGGCAACAGCTATCTCATAGACATAATGCAGAAAATATCGATACTCATAACCAGAATGAGAAACGTTATCAAGTACTATCTGCCTCAGCAACAGAAGGACTGGATCATATGCGAGATGGAGGAACACCTGGAAATAGCTGAGGGAATTCTGGAGAGAAACTTAAGTAGAGCAGAAATGGCTCTAGACAGGCATTTGAAACACTCAATGGATATTATCTGCTCGATCCTCGGGTCATCGAAAGTTGATTACAAGACGGCAACCAGCTTTTTAGAATTGGAGGCAAAAGTATGAAGCAAGCGATTTTGCTTTCTCAAAACGACAACGTGGCAACTCTGCTGGAGAGAGTGGAGCCGGGTGAAACGATTGAGATAAAAGGCACCGGTCAAGCAGAAAAAATCGTTTCCAGAGACTCTATACCTTCCGGTCACAAAGTGGCCGTGAAAGACATGATACCCGGGGATGCGGTGATAAAGTACAACAATAGGATTGGAATTGCAACCATCGAAATATTTGCAGGACAGCACGTTCACGTCCACAATGTAAAAAGTGCCAGAACGGAGTCCGGTAAAGGAGGTGAACAGGCTTAAGCCGTTATTATATGTACAAAACTATAAAGGGTTACATAAGAAAGGATGGAAATGTGGGTTTCCGAAATTACGTGTTGGTACTTCCTAGCGTTATCTGTTCTTCGAAGGTCGCCGAAAGGATAGCCTCGTCGGTGCCGGGTTGTGCGGTTGCCAGACACAACCAGGGCTGTGCGCAACTGGGAGAGGACTTTCACCAAACCCGAAGGACGTTAATAAATACCGCCCTCAACCCGAACGTGGCGGCAGTGATAGTTATAGGCCTGGGTTGTGAAAGGGTTTCACCCCACGAGCTCAGAGATCTGATCGCCCAGGCTGGCAAACCGGTCGAGCTCATAATGGTACAGGAGGTTGGTAATGGTGAAGCCATAAGATTGGGGAGGGAAAAGGCCAGGGAGTTTGTGATCGAGGCTTCGAAGATAGAGCGACAGAGCGTTCCGCTTTCAGCGCTCACGATCGGTGTAGAATGCGGTGGTTCGGATTTTTCGTCGGGACTATCCGCAAATCCCGTTGTTGGACATGTGGCCGATCTGGTCTGGGGAAACGGCGGTCGGGTGATTCTCTCGGAAACCACCGAGCTAGTGGGGGCCGAGCATCTCCTTTTCGAGCGTATGAGTGACGATTCTCAGAAGGAAAGATTCACCCGCATGCTCGAGAGGATGATCAACGAGAGCAGAAATAACAGCCGCGACATGGTCGATAGAGAGAATATTCCAAATAACATATCTCCGGGAAATGTGAGGGGAGGGCTTACCACTCTCGAAGAAAAATCTCTTGGAGCAATGATAAAAGGCGGCAAAGTACCTATCGTGGGAGTCAAAGAGTACGGAGAGTGTATAGAAAGGGCTCCCGGTCTTTATCTAATGGACTCTCCCGGATACGATGTTGAGTCCGTAACGGGTATGGTCGCCGGTGGCGCCAGCATCATACTTTTCACTACTGGTCAGGGAACGCCTACGGGAAATCCAATCGCTCCGGTGATAAAAATTACCGGTAATCGCGACACGGCAGTAAAAATGAGGGACAGCATCGACTTCGATTGCAGCGCTGTAATTTCCGGAGGAGAGACTCTTGAAAAGAGCGGTGAAAGGCTTTTCGATTTGTTAATCGACGTTTCCAACGGAGCGGAAACCAAGTCAGAACTCCTCGGACAGGACGATTATTCTATATGGAACGTTGGTATAAAGCTATGATTCCGGGTAAAGACGAGCTGGAAAGAATCTTCCTTGAAATGTGCAAATACGATACGACCAACCCTCCAGGCAACGAAGAGTCTCTGGCTCTATATATAAAAGAAACGCTTGAGAGTTACGGTATAGGCTCCACGATTCAGAGAGTTGATGTCGGACGGGTAAATCTTCTCGCTAAAATCGACAGGAACGGTAGGCTGCCTTTCTTGCTTTTTACCGGACATATGGACGTGGTGCCGGCTGCCTCGGGTTGGACGAGCGAGCCCTTCAAACCCGTTGTTGAAAACGGAAGGGTGTATGCCCGTGGATCGGCAGATATGAAGGCCGGGCTCGCCTCCATGTTGGCGGCTTTCATCGATCTTTCCAGTGATGAACGATTCGGGGGAAATCTTGCCTTTCTGGCAACGTGTGACGAAGAGGTTGGCTGTAGCGGGGTGAAAAGATTCCTCGAAGAAAATATGCTTGAAATAGCCGGTGCGTTGATCGGTGAGCCCACGTCGATGAGACTTGCGAGCGGAGAAAAAGGGGCCGTCTGGAGCGAACTGAGCTTCAAGGGGAAATCGGCCCACGGCTCACAGCCTGAAGAGGGAATCAACGCGGTCCTCCTTCTTATAGATGCATATCGAAAGATCGCCGATGAACTAGGGAGTATTGAGGGCCTGACGGTGAGTCTGAACAAAATATCGGGAGGTTCCAAAGAGAACACCGTTCCCGATTCCGCCAGTTGCGTTCTAGATATCCGTTTTATGAGCAACATCTCGCTTTCGGAGGTCACCGGAATCATAGACAAAATCCTCTCGCGATTCGAAGGCGCCGATCAGAAGGTTCTACTCGCCCGCAACCCTTTCAGCTCTTCAGGAAGATTGGTCGATTATACCCGTTCCACTCTCGAAGGGATGGGAATAAAATCGGAACCGTTGACAATGACATATTTCACCGATGGAGCCTTTATAGCCCCTGCCGGCATCGATACCGTGATACTCGGACCGGGGGCGGCCATTATGGCCCACAAGGCCAACGAGTACGTCGAATTAGAAGAGATCCATATCGCCAGGGAACTCTACGGGAAGATCGCCAGAAATTTTTTTCAAGGATGTGTCTGAAATGGATATGACAGTAATAGACAGTGGGTCGTTGAGAGATCTATGTGTGGATATTCTGATTGCTGAAGGGTTCGGACAGGATGTTTCGACCGATATCGTCGATGTATTGCTGGAAGCAGACCTAAGGGGAATACCCTCTCATGGAGTCGCGAGACTCAAGCGATACATAGACGAACGAAACGCCGGCCATATAAAACTGAATAAAACGCCTTCGATAGAGTACGAAACTCCCCTCTCGGCCGTTGTAGATGGCCGGGGAGGGCCCGGGCAGAGCGTTTCAAAATGGGCTATGAATCTGGCCATAGAGAAGGCTAGAAATAACCTTGTGGGGTTCGTTTCCGTACGAAACTCGAACCATTACGGAATTACGGCCTACTATTCCGAGATGGCACTCGAAAAAGATATGATAGGAATTGCCATGACCAACAGCTACCCTCTCGTCGTACCGACGTTTGGAAGAGAGGCCGTTCTAGGAACTAATCCCTTTTCCGTTGCCATTCCCGGTTCTAGGCATCCCTTCATACTGGATATGGCAACGAGCGTAGTGACCAGGGGAAAACTCGAAGTGTACGATAGACTGGCAAAAGTAATTCCCGAAGGATGGGCCGTCGATAGCCTTGGTGTTGATACAAATTCCCCCGGAGAGGTTCTTGCCAATTTCAACAACAGGAGACCGGGTGGAATTCTCCCGCTAGGCGGTTCTGGTGAGGAGTTTGGCGGTCATAAGGGGTATGGACTCTCTCTGCTTGTTGATCTGATATCGGCCGGTCTCTCTTTTGGTTCGTGGAGCGCCCTGACTTATAGGGAAGGAGTCGCCGGCGTCTGCCATTTCTTCGGTGCAATGGATTTGAAGCTCTTTGGAGAACCGGAAAGTCTGAAACAACAAATTCAATCGATAATTGACGGCGTCGTGTCAAGCGAGAAGGCTCGCGGAAGTGAGAAAATCTACTACCACGGAGAGAAGGAAGAGCTTTCGAGGATGTATTCTCTTTCTAAGGGAGTTACTCTTGATCCGAAGACTGTCAGAAACCTGGTCGCGCTGGCGGAAAGGAACAACCTCCAGATCCCTGACCAATTGCTGCAATAAGACTAAAATACTACCTGAAATATAAAAAACGGCCTGAAGTCTAGACTTCGGATGTGATGGTATGCCGCTATCATTCCGGCGAAATCTGCGATCAGATCCTCGAACTCGGCTGTACCTCTACGTGAAGTGAAATCCCAGATCTCCTTGCCTATTCCAAGAGCCGATGTGAAAAGAAAACCGCCCACGTTACCGAGCAGAAAGCTCGAAAAACCGTAGGCGGTATAACTTACAGAATAATGAAGAAATTTGTCGTAACCCGTAACCGCTAAACTCACACATAGAAAAGAAAGGAACAGAAAAAAACAAAACCTCTTAATCAAAAAGCTCTTTAGCTCCTGACTAGAATGAATAAAGAACGCCGAGACCTACAGAGAAGAACTCCGGAAGAGGCCAGTAGTCTCCACCGGGGAAGTTTCCTTCCTGGCGGGTTGCGTATTTGTAAACCCTGTAGCCCCTTGCGTAACCGTTGAGCGTTACCTTTTCAGTAATTGGTGCCATGACCTGGAAACCGCCCCCTATAGCAAGATGCGGGGCGCCTAGATCCAGCGGTCCGATCATCCAGCCCGGTTCGCCGAAATTCGAATCCATTACCGAAGCTACACTCACGAGAAGTCTTAACTTCAAATTGAAAACCTCGAAAATCTGGAAGTAAATGTCTGCATTCAAGAGACCTATCTTGTTAGTTGGATACCTTATAGCAGCCTGAGCACTCAGCGTTGTACCTATCTTTTCAGTGAAAGGAAGCTGAAGAGATAGATCCAGCGCACCGGCACCCCATCTTTCAGGTTGATAAATTGGATTGGTGGCGTTGATACCGAAGGCTCCACCGATAAGCGCTTTAGGTGCAGAGAAACCCATAATAACCGCAGAAAGGAGCAGAGCTACCAAAGCGACTTTCTTCATAAATACACCTCCCCTAAATTATTGCAAAGCTCTTGGCATTATTGGCAGTATAAATCAGATTGATTATACCACAACAACATGGACGTTCAAAGCCGTTGATGCAGCCTGGTCGCGTACTGAAAAATCTTTCTCTCTCTCGATATTCAAATATCGACCCGCTGTCTCAATTTCCTCTCGACATCTCTACGCGCTATATCTTCACGCTTATCGAAAAGCCTTTTTCCTCTGGCCAGAGATATTTCGACCTTAGCCCTGCCGCTGTCGTTGAAATAGATCTTTGTGGGAATTATCGTGAGTCCTTTTTCTTTAGTTTTCTGATCCAGTTTCAGTATCTCCTTTCTATGCATCAACAATCTTCTCTTCCTTCTGGGGTCGTGGTTCCAGAAATTTCCGTGAGAATACTGACTGATGTTACAGTCTATGAGAAACAACTCTCCGTTCTCTATTTTACAGTAGGCGTCTACAAGCGAAGCCCCTCCAAGCCTCAGGGACTTCACCTCCGTTCCCATCAACTCCATGCCCGCTTCATAGCTGTCCAGTAAATGATACTGGAACCTCGCCTTTTTGTTGGTCACTACGATCTTCACGCTAATACCTCCACTCGACTTTGCGAAATAGATTGTATCACATCTGCCCGCATCGGCGAAAAGGGATCTCTCAGAGATCCCTTTCTATATTAGTTCAAATTAGGAAACCATGCCAGCGCTATTGTAACGTAGTCGGCGTACTAATGGTATTCAATAAAATCGCGAGTAGTTTGTAAATGTTTATGAATCGGAGCTATTTCAAAAGCACTATATCCGGTCTCCTGACTGTATGGCCCTCGATTTCGAAAATTAAGGCCGGCCATCTGCTCGATTGAGGATATGAAACGATTCGATTTTGCCCGGTAAGCAACACGACTGTGTCTTCCGACTTGGTACCCCTGATTGTTGGGTTCCAGGCGAGGGAGTTTCCGCTTTTAAGCACTACGGAAGTGTACGGGTCGGCCACCACTTCTCTGGGAGAGTAGCCGGCAAGACCTCCCTGGTGATGGAACCTCCACTCTCCTGGAGCTTCCTGCGAGGCGTAGGCATCCTTTATATTTTCGAACACATCGGAAAGTTTTTTTCCGGGCCTTGAAGAGGCGATCGCCACCGAATCTACATAGCAGTTGCGCCTGTGTTGCTCTCTGATTCCTTTGACTTCTTCGAACATGAAAGAGCGAGAAGAGGAGACGATCAGGCCGCGTCTCCTGGCACAAATGCTTACGAAGCCTCTTCTTCCGAGCCTCGTGTTTCTCGATAAGTTGTGTCTGTAAGTTAGAGTACTCTCCTCGGAAAAGGCCAGAGTTAGTACCGGCTCTATATCTCTCTTCGCCATTTCCCGGTACATGATTCCCTGAACTTCGAGCTCGGTCATCTCCGGTGTGAACAAGGAAACCACATCCGAGAAGATTTTGTCGCATTCACTTCCAAGGTCCGAATAAGATTCCACTTCGTAATCGCTCAAGACGCTCCTGAGAGATACCAGATCTACGGTGCCGGTCTCGTATCTTCCGGTATCGGAGATGACTTTGCCTTTCACTATCGAGTCGATCGCTCTCTTTTCGGCGGAGATACGTTCGAACCAGTCGTATTCGACAATTTCAAGCTCCCCCTGTATTTCTCTAGGCAACTCCAGATCTTTGAGTCTTTGAAGTTCAATGTTGTTTATGAGCAGATAGACTCCGTTACGCGTCACCAGAATGGAAGCCTCTCCTTCGGTCGCGTTGAGTGTTATGTGGCTGCGCGCGCCGAATGTGAACCAGGAGAAGTTGTTGCACTTACTTATCAAAAGAGCATCTGCTCCATTATCTTCAAATAAAGACCGTACGCTTTCTACCCTTTCTTTAAAAAGCTCTAAAAGCATTTCCACACCTCACCCGGTCTCTGTTCCGATATATTATCATCTCTTCCACGAAGCGATATCTGACGGTTCTATGACATTCGTCTGGGTTCCAATGCGCGGTCTCTCCATCCAGCCCTCTACGGTGCTTTTCCACTTCAAATAATGATCGGTCTTCTTGTGAGCCGCAGCCGCATCTTCCGATTCATAGGCTTCGTAAAGAAGAAAGTGATTCGGTTTTGATCTATCCTGCAGGAAGTCGAATCTGAGATTCCCTTCTTCCATAACGGAGCTTTTATGGTTGAGCGTAGTAGCTTCAATGAATTCATCTATCTTTTCGCTCTTGACATAAATATCCACTACTGTTACTATCATCGTCAACACCCCCGAAAATTGTGAGATTCCAGTGAAACAACAGATCTGTCTGCGACGGAAAAGATCTCTAATAAAATCCGGCGTCCTTCGATAGAACATTATGTGTCGTTTGCCATTTAAAACGTCTAAAATTCAAAGCCTTCTTCGAAGCACTTTAAACAGGCTCTTACCACATCGCTGTCGTAAAAGTGATCGGCTTCTTTTTCAATTTCATTCAAAGCTACTTCTACTCCATAATCGTCCCTGTAGATTCTGTAGAAACTCATGGCCGATACGATCTCGGCCACGGCTAAAATTTTACCTCCAATGCTGATTTCATCGCCCTTTAATCCCAACGGATATCCCGAGCCGTCCAGCCTTTCATGGTGCTCCAGTATGGCTTTTGCAATAGGGCGAGGGAAGGGTACTTTCTTCACGAGTTCGTATCCCACGAGAGGATGTTCATGTAAAAGCTGTGATTCAAACCAGGCAAGCTTTCCTGGTTTGCCGATCGTGTCTGAAAATATAGTCATCATACCGATATCGTGTATCATTCCAGCAGTTTCCAGTTCTCCGGCCAGTCTAATTTCGTTCATCTTTCTGGCTATTGCACAGGCAAGTCTAGATACGTTCTTGCAATGATCTTCGGTATAGAAACCCCTGATTCTAAACATCTCCGAAGCCATAGTCGCCGTTCCCATGTATAATTGCCTACATTCGTCACTCTCACAAACATGTCCGTAAGTGTCTTTGAAATAATCATAGTTTGGTGTAAAACTATCGGTATCGAAAATGAACGGGTGAAGACCGGAAATTTGTAGAAGCATCCTTTTGTTTATGACTGATGTATCGTATATGCAGCAGGCGTCGAGAGGATTTTCGCCGATAAACTCGTCCATCTTCGATTCGTACTCGAGCATCTTGGCCGCATTAAAGTTCTCATCGAATATCCATGAACCTTCTCCGACCACGCATAGTCCGTCGAATCCGCTATCAAGCGCTTCTCGCGTTTTTTCTTCGAGCTTTTTCGCCATCCTTTCCAAATCTAGAACGCCATCTCTCAAGTAGGTATCTCTCGCGCTGGCAACTTCAATCCTGCCGGAATCACGTAACTCCTCGAGATCCATTCCATAAGGTTCTATGGCTCTCAGAAGGTCAGCCAGAGTAAGCCTGTCATAGATGAAAAGTAGTTTCTTCTCCCGTCTATATCCGCTGAAAAAAAAACTGCCAAGAGCCCTTTCAATCTCAGATAGATCGTTGTACAAAATAACGCTGTGTGAGCCCACCTCGGTTGAATTAGATTGTCCTTGTTTCATATTAGAAAATCAACCCCTTGAAAGAATGAGAATACTTTTAAGTGAATTCTATCATGGCGATTGTTGAATAATGCAATATTGCGTTTTAGATGACATAATTACCAAATAATAATTATAGTTGACATACAATTCATCAATATGTTCCCAATAACTCAACTTATCATTTTTTTTAGGTGAGGGAAGGATTCAAACTCTGTATCCGGAGCATTTATGGGTGGTACGTAATTATTGATGAGTTATAAGTTGAGCGTTGAACGTAATTTCAGTTTTTCTGTCTTTCAAACGTGCTATCATTCTGAAAAAGGGTGTGCAGAAAGGGGTGTTTCAATTGATAACGGTCATTCTTGCCGCCGGGCAGGGAAAACGTCTGAGATCCTCAGTGCCAAAACCACTAGTGAAGATCAAGGGTAAGACTATGATCGAACACGTAATTGAAAAGGCCTTCTATGCTACGGAAAGCCGCAAAGCCATATTAGTAATTAACCCCGATTTCGAGGGAGATTTCCTTTACCAACTGAAAGTTCCCGTTACTTTCGCTTATCAGAGTGTTCCGAAGGGAACGGCCGATGCGCTTGCCCAGGCTTTGAATTTGATTGAAAACGGTGAGGATATACTGGTTATGTATGCCGATTTGGTACTTATCTCGAGAGATTCTTTGAAATCTCTGGTCTCGCTGCACATAGAGAGAAACTGCGATATCACTTTCCTTTCGGGAACTACGGAAAGGAGATACCCCTACGCCCTGGTCGAAAGGGATGAGAGAGGAAAAGTTATAGCTTTCAAGGAGAAGAAAGTTCCCGATTTCGACCCTCCGTGGGAGTTCTACATTGGTCCGATAATTCTGAAGAAATCCGTGGTAGAGGCGTATATAGAAAAGTTATCTCCTAACGAAAGTACAGGAGAAATTTACATAGCCGACATAGTGTCCATGGCAATCGCTGACAACAAGAATATATGCGGCTTTGTGACAAACAACGAGAGAGAATTTCTCGGAGTGAACACCCCCGAAGACTTAAAAGCAGCCGAAGAAATCATTGAACAGTGAACCTTTTTTTGAAGGGGCAAGTCTCAACATCAGAGACCAGAGAAACCACAGGCACAACCCCTTTGAAATGCAAAGCGATTGTCAGCAGCACGATTACCCCTGAGTTACGAAGACCGGGAGAAGCTCCCGGTCTTATCTTTTTATTCGATTTTGTCAGACTGTCCGAGATCAAAGACCGAACCTTATCTCGTTCCAGAGATCATTGTACAGTCTCAAATCTCTTCCGAGATCCTTGATCAACTCGGTGTTTTCCATTTCCTGGGCCGTGTAAACCGGTTCCTCTTCCATCAGTTCTCTTGCCGGTACGTTTGGAGAGGGAAGAAGCAAGTAATCTGAGATCTTAGCCGACACTTCCGGCCTGAGTATGTAGTTTATGAAGAGATGAGCGTTATCTATGTTCCTTGCCCCTTTGAGGATTACAAAGCTGTCTATCCACATGGTGCTACCCTCTCGAGGGATAAAAAAATCGATATTTTCGAGTTCTTCTTCGGTAGCCTCGTAGAATATGTTTTCGCCGTATCCGTGAACCACCCAGAATTCTCCGGAAATCACACCTTTAGCGAAGAGTTCGTTGTCGAACTTGGCTATATTCTTCTTCCATTCCAAAATGAGATTCTTCGCTTCTTTTAACTGGGCCTCGTCGGTCGTGTTAACGGAATACCCAAGGTATTTCAAAGCGGCTCCGAAGACCTCTCTCATATCGTCCAGAAGAGTCATCTTGCCTCTCAATTCAGGCATCTGGAAGATCTCCCAGGATTTCGGGTAGTCCTGAAGATAGAGGGTGTTCACGGCTATTCCGGTCGTGCCGACCATGTAAGGTATGCTGTATTCGTTGTTCGGATCGTAGTACATCTGTTCGATTATGTCGGGATCGATGTTGATCAGGTTGTCGATTTTCGATCTATCGATCTTCAACAGCATATTCTCTTTGATCATGATACTTGTATAGTCGGCAGAAGGCATGGCCAGGTCGTAACCCCTCGCCCCGGCTTTGAGTTTGGCGAACATTGTTTCGTTGGAATCGTAAGTGTCGTATGTCACTTTTACATCGTATTCCTTGGAGAAATTCTCTATTACCTCTTCAGGAATGTAATCAGACCAGCCGTAAAGGATGAGATTCCCCTTACCTAGAGAAAGTACGGCCAATAAAACCAGAAAAAGAAAGATCGTAGCTCTTTTCATCTACGTTCCACCTCCTAAAAGATTAATTTTCTGAACTTGCTCCCGAAAAAGGAAACGAAAAGTGTTCCTATAAGGAGCAGTGTTGAAAGAGCGTTTATCACAGGAGAGACTCCGAACTTTATCATCGAGAATATCTTCAACGGCAGTGTGGTCGAACCGGGGCCAGCCACGAAAAAGGTTATGACGAAATCGTCTATGGAGAGCGTCAGCGATAGAAGGAAACCTGCCATGATTCCAGGCATAATTATCGGCGCAACCACCTTTGTAAATACCTGGCGGCTGCGAGCTCCCAGATCCCTCGCGGCCTCGACCACCGAGTAGTCGAAGTCTTCGAGCCTCGTCATGACTGTCACGGTGACATAGGATACACAGAATGTTACGTGGGCTAGAAATATTGTGAATAGACCTAAAGGTAACCCTACGGCCACAAAGAACACCAGCATCGATACACCCATCAGGATATCGGGAATTATTAGGGGTGTATAGACGAGAATTCCGAGATAGCTCTTGAGGCGCGACTGATACCAGTACAGGGCCAGAGCGGCGAAGGTACCGATCGCCGTGGCCACGACCGAGGAAGTGACGGCAATTATAATCGTGTTTAAGAAGGCCGCCCAAATATCCGATTGCCTGAAGAGTTCCGCATACCATTTCAAGGTGAAGCCCGTCCAGGCAACACCCTGTCTCGCACTGTTGAAAGAAAGAACGACCAGGGCGAAAATCGGAAGATAGAGGAAAACGAAAACTATCGTTGTAATCGTCATAGAAAATCTTCGCTTGCCTATGACTTTTTTGGTTTCCATCAGCCTTCCTCCTCTTTCATATAGATTTCGCTCACCTGTACCCTTCTCTTGTTCTGCACTTTGTTGATCCTTAGGTACACCAGAAGTCCGAGTGTCGAGATAAGAAGAAAGATCATCGATATCGCCGATGACGACGGCCAGTTACGCGCGACCGTCAACTGTCTGGCGATGAGGTTTCCAAGCATCGCCCCATCGGCGCCTCCAACCAGGTCGGGGATGGCATACGAACCGAGAGCCGGTATGAAGACCAGTATGACTCCTGCGCCAATTCCGCCCCTTATCGAAGGTATGAGTACTTTCCAAATTGCCTGGGCTCTTTTGGCTCCAAGATCCATAGCCGCTTCTATGAGTCTAAAATCAAATTTCTCTATCGCGCTGTAAAGGGGGAGTATCATGTACGGAAGGTACATGTACACGATCACCAGTATCACAGCCCCGGGTGTATACATAAAGCTCAAGGGCTCTTTCAAACCCAGTAGTTGCAGGAAGGAGTTGATCAAGCCGTTTCGCCCCAGTATGACCATCCAACCAAAGATTCTGACCAGAAAATTCGTCCAGAAGGGTATGATGACCAGAGTGAGAAAAATGTTCCTGTGTTTTGACGTGGCTATGAAGTAAGCTGCCGGAAGTCCAAGCCCAACACAGATCGACGTAGCAATAATGGATATCCAGACAGTTCTCCAGAGTATCTGCCAGTAACCAGCGTTGACCAGCATCTTCGAGTAAGCCTCGAGAGTGAATGGCAGCTCCACACCACCGTAAATTCCCGATGTCAGAAAACTGTAGATGATGATTATAATGTACGGGATCAGAAAAAAGACCGTCAGCCATAGTACACCGGGCATAGAGACCATAAAACCCGTGAAATCTCTCTTACTCTTCAATTAAGACACCACCAGGTTCGCGCAGGACGTAACTGTCGTCAGCGAACCACCAGACGTACACACGGTCCTTCCAGGTAATTATCACCTCGTCCAACAGGTATCTCACGTGTTGTTTAAAGGCCTGGAGATAATGATTGCCAACCGCTATGGTGTACTTGGTCTGACTTCCGAGATATATAGTCTCGTCCACCGTTCCTTCGAGTATATTTATCTTGATCCCTTGCGGGGTGATTGGCTTTTCTTTAGTCACTTTTACTTTTTCCGGTCGGAGCGAAACCTGGATAACCTGACCGATCTTGACTTCCATATCTTTATAGAACCAGATCTTGCCGAACCTGCCGGTGTCGAGCATAAAGTATTCCTCTTCAACCTTTTCTACGGTTCCGGTGAAGAAATTGGTTTCTCCGATAAAATTGGCAACGAAAGCATTGACAGGACTTTCATAGACTTCGAAAGGCGTTCCATACTGAATGATTTCGCCTTCGTTCATCACCGCCACATGGTCGGATATCGACATGGCCTCGCTTTGATCGTGAGTTACATAGATGAAGGTTATTCCCACTTCGTCGTGGATCGTATCTAGCTCGACAAGCATATGTTGTCTCAGCTTGGCATCCAACGCCGCCAATGGTTCATCGAGAAGAAGCACGGTGGGTTTCCCCACAAGGGCTCTGGCGATAGCCACCCTCTGCTTCTGACCTCCAGAAAGCTGTGAGGGCATCTTCTCGACGTGACCGTTCAGCCTCGTCAAGTCGATCATGTTCATGACTTTCTGCCTGATCTCTTCCTCTTTCTCCTTTCTCAATCTGAGGCTGAAAGCTATATTTTCGAAGACATTCAGGTGTGGAAAGAGAGCGTAGTTTTGAAAAACCGTGTTCACTTCCCTTTCGTTTGGAGGTGTACCGATGATATTTTTACCGTTCAGCATTATGGTACCGGAAGTTGGATCTTCGAAGCCTGCTATCATCCTTAGAATAGTAGTCTTGCCACAACCAGAGGGTCCCAGAAGAGAAAAAAACTCGCCCTGTTCTATTTTCAAAGAAACGTTGTCCACAGCGGTGAATTCGTTGTCGAATATCTTTGTGACATTGGTAAGGACAACGGAGTAATCTTTCAATTCCTTCTCACCTCCAATCGAAATCAGTAAGTAGAAGTATACCCCTTGTAGATCTTCTCCTGTGTTAATATCAAGTTAACTTGGACAGCAGGAAAACCACCACGCTTGCCGCGATTGAGAGAAGTGTGACCATGGATATCCTCTTCATGACTCTAGTATATTCGGTTTTGAAATACTCCACAGTGAGCACTGTGCAAAGATGTATGGGGGAGACCAAAACACCCACGACCGCGAATGTATAGGCCAGCATGACAGTCGAGAGTGTACCATAACCGCTGCCCATACTGAGTATGAGAGGGAGACTCAGACCGACGCCAGCTTGGGTGACACCGGTCATGAAGCCCATGAGAAAAGGCAACAGAATCACCAGAGTGATGGGGGGTATCGACCAAGCTATCAGTTCACTGCCCATCGCCTGTGGTATCCCGGCGATATCGACCAGGTTCTTGTAAAAAAAGACCGTTAAAAGAAGTATGAAGGTCTTGTATTTGAGCGCGGCGACTATAACCTTTTTCTTGTTCCTGTTCAGCAACAGATATATCAAGGCCGTTCCCATAACCGCCAGCCAGCCAGGCTGATTCAGTATTACCAGAACGATGACCGCGATGATAGGCCAGGCACTTATAAGGAGCTCTTTGATAGCGTAGTTACTGTACCTGATTCTTATGGGTCTTCTTATCATCAAAAGATAACCGCTCACGAGTGCGACGAGTCCTATCGGAAAAAGCCAGAGAACCAGTTTGTTTATACTGATTGCCGATATGCCAGCCGCTATGACCAGAGCAGGATAGAGCGGCCAGAAGAATTCCATGGCATGCCTGAACCAGTAATTGAAAACCATCGCATCTTCGTCGGTGATAGAGGGATCGCTCCTGGCGAGATCCCTTACCATGGGTGCCGAAAACATCGCACCTCCGGGCATGGGCAGTAAACCGATGATTGCGGGCATCAACGATATCGAAACTCTGGGTTCGGGGAAAAGTTTTTCTACGGCTCTCACGAACCTGGTCGAATTTCCGCTCTTGTCCATGGTCTCACCCAACAGGTAAATAGAAAATACGGTTATTATTACCTTCCAGAAGTTCCAGTCCAATATCTCTGTGGTGAAAGCTTTGAGATAATCTCCCGGGTGGATTAGAAGTATCAACCCTATGGCAAGAACCGAAAAGAGCAGCGACAGAGAAATGTCTTTGAAAAGCCTAAGCGATACAATAAGAACGACGATGGCGATTACAACCGCGAGAGTGTTCATATCAGCCTCCTAATAAAGCACGGTTAGCTTATCGCACTATTATATAATTAATTGGGGTGATATAGAATCAAAAAGGAGATTTTCGCCAAACGTTATTCCAGAGAGACTTCGGTTATCGAGAAAGAGCGTTCGGGAAGGAATGAACGTGTCGTTCTTAGGTCGAACTTCCCGTGCAGCTTTCTCGAGAACGATCAAATCCCCCTTTATATATACAGGGAAGGCGAGAAAGGAACCGTCCTTTTCCTTCACGGCAGAGGAGAGAGAAACCTTGAGTACCTGCGCTGGTTTCCCGAGAATTTCGGCAAATACGGCCTTTCGGGCGCGATGATGATCTTGCCTTACCATTTCGAGAGAACACCGGACGGATACAGGTCGGGCCAATTGTTTCTCGATCCCCGCACCGACGTACTGCGTAATAGATTCGAGAACGCCGTGGTGGATGCCCTGACCAGTCTGGAGTATCTAAGAGCGACCTGTTCTCCCCCCTATTACCTTATGGGTTACAGCTTCGGAGGTTTCATCGCAGTTATTACGGCCGCCATCGACGGAGGTATCTCCGGGCTTTCACTGACGGTTACCGGAGGAAATTTCTATCACATAACATGGAAGAGCTTCGTTACGGGGGTTATGAGAGTTAAATACGAAGAGGACGGTTCCTGCAACAGAGATAAGTGCCTTGAGATGCACGGGAAAATCTTTCACGACTACACCGCTTCTCTCGAAGGTCCCGAAGTGGAACTGGGGAGCGCCCCTATATCCTGCCTTGAATACGATCCTCTTACTTATGCCAGGTTCGTGAGATGCCCCACGTTGCTCACAGGTGCACTTTTCGACATCTTCATTCCCAAGAAATCGACCCTTGAACTATCGCAGGCGATACCGGATTGTAAAGTGAAGTGGCTGCCCACCGGACACCTGTCTTCAATACTTTTCAAAAGATGGGTACTGCGGGAGGCAGCCACTTTTTTCGTTAATTTCGGCCGATCATAACTGCTTTAATTACCCTGTCCTTTTCCTTTTCGGCCCTCTTCATCATTATCTCTATATCTTCGAGTGTGAAAGTGTCGGTTATCAGGGGCTTCACGTTCACCGTGCCGCTCTTGATCATGTCGATACAGATTGGGAAGTAAAGGGCAGGCACGGCATGAGAGGCTCTGAGCTGGAGTTTGTTGAAATGGAAGGTATTGGCGTCGAAAGTTATGAATCGGCCTTCGCCATAATCAATACCGATGAACCCTACGACACCTCCATAGTTCATGACTCTCAGCACCTCGGGTATGACATAAGGAGGAGCTGTCACAAGTGCTTTGTCCACTCCGCCACGGGGGAATCGGTATGAACTTATGGGCGTCTTATCCACCTCTATCACTTCGTCCACACCCAGTTGTTTGGCCGCATCGATCCTGATTTTGGAACGGGAGTGGTTGGCTGCGAAGACGCGTCTGGCACCCATGACCTTCGCTATCTGAATAGCCATAAGTCCGATCGGTCCCAGACCGACGACCAGCACATCGTCGTTCAATTCAGGCTTAACCGTATAGCTCAAATCCAGAGCGACTCCCATCGGTTCTACGAGAGAGGCCTCCAGGAAGGAGACTCCCTCGAAAGGGACAGCGTTCTGACTGTCAACGATTATCTTCTCGGCGAAACCCATGGTGAAACCGTCACTCTCGACCCGACTGAAAACGTTCGGTGTTCTGTCGTGGCATAGATCAACGCGACCATTTCTGCAGTTGGCGCATTTACCGCAAAAAGAACCGCTCTCAATAACTACTTTTTGATTGTGTGTTGAGGGCGTCTCGATGAATCTCAAATGGATCTTGGATACCATCGAAGAGTCGATACCGATAGGCAAGATTCGTGTCATAGGCGGTGGTGCCAGAAGCGAGAGCTGGAAAAGGATACTCTCTAACATTCTTGGGAAAGTCCTGGTAGTTCCACGAAACGTTGAAGAAGCGACATCGATGGGTGCCGCGATAATTGCCGGAGTAGGTTCCGGCCTTTTCGATTTCTCAGCCGCTAGAGATTTCGTAGTAGATGTTGAACAAATCGAGCCGTTAGGAAACGAGCACGAGCAATATCTGAGACTTTATGATCTCTTCAAAGAAACCTATTTTTCGCTCAGGGAGACCTTTGAGAAGCTTGCAGGAATCAAAAGGGGCTAGCGCTCACTTAACGGGAGTTGTACCACACCAGAGGCCGGCTCTATGGATCATCGAGGTGATCCATCGATCCGTAGCCGCCGGATCATTCTTCATTTCATGGTTTTACCAGATTTTTTTGATAATCCCTTCTGGTTGTACATTTCGAATTCGGCTTCTTCGATTAAATTGGCGATATTCTGATCTTTGGAGGTCTTCGTGGAAACACCGAAAGAAACGCTCACGGTTACAGGAAAGTCTCTTATGGCGACCAGGTTGCTCTCGATGCGGAAGATGATTTCCCTGGCCTGTTGCTCCGAAGTTCTGAAAAGTAAAACTACGAACTCGTCGCCACCCCAGCGAACAACGAGATCTTCCTGTCTGCATGAGCTTTTTATAGTTCCAGCAACAGTTTTAAGATATTCGTCTCCGTAGAAGTGGCCGTAACTGTCGTTTATGATCTTCAGACCATTCACATCGCCGAATATCAGAGATATTGGCAGGTTTCTGGAAGTGTCCATCCGCAATATCTCTTCATCGAAAAAGGTGCGGTTGTAAAGTCCCGTCAGCGAATCGTGGAAGGCCAGGAAACTTATCTCTTTCGTTTTGCGTATGATGTCGATCGCACCGACCGCGTGATAGATGAGTAGCTCGGCCAGTTCCACATCTTCCCTGCTGAAGGCAGCCAACTTTAAAGAAACCGTCTGAAAGACACCGAAAGAACCCATGGGAATGCTTAGCAGCGACCTGATCTTACTGCTTGATGGGAGCGCGTAATCGACCGAGGTGATATCGTCGACTACTATCGTCTCTCCCGTTTTCAATGTTCTACCGGCGATTCCCTCGTATTTTGGCACATTCGAGTTGATCTCTATGGTGTCGGAGTACCTTTTGGCCACTAGAAAATCACCTTCTACGATGTCGAGACTGTAATAATCGTATTTGAGAATCTCTCTTGCGGCCTTCACAACCAGATCGTAAACTTCTTCTTCATCGCTGCATTTTTCCATCTGAAGTGTAACTTCATGCAAGGCGCGAATTTTATTCTGGAGGCTGTCGTACTCGGAGATTCTACTGGTCAGTTCCTCGGTTCTCTTTTCAACAAGCTTTTTTAGAGTCGAATTCCATATAGAAAGCACGAAAACCACTATCAGGAACAGCAATATAACGATCGTACCCCAGAACACGATATTCTGAACGTTGCCTTCAAACCAATCGAGCGTGCCGAACCATTTTTTATAGATTTCTCTGTATTCGCCACTGTCCCTTATAAAGAGAAGGCCTTTGTTGAGTAGGCCGAGAAGATCCTGGTTTTCTTTTGAAACGGCGAAACAGTAATCTCTCTCGAAGACAGCATTTTCAAAAACAGCCAGATTTTTCAGGTTGTTCTGTTTGGCCAGGTACAGCCCCTGATACTTGCCGAAAAGACCGAAATCGCCCTTGCCCGATGAAAGCATTTTCAATCCGTCGAGTGGCACCTCGACTGTGATTATTTTGTCGGTGATTGAGTTTTCCAGAAGATAGTCGTGCATAACACCGTTCTTTTGAACGATTATCTCTTTGTCGCGCAGCTCTTCGACCGAGCTTATCGAGGTGTTTTTCCTGTAAAAGATACTCATGTAAAGATAATTGTGTGGGATCGAAAAGGAGTACAATTTTTCGCGTTCAGCCGTTACCGCCATGCCCAACAGACCGTCGAGTTGACCGGATTTCATCTTTTCGACTATGTAGTTCCATTCACCGAGCTCTATTTCTAAATCCATTCCCAGAACTCTGGCTACCGCTCTCATAATGTCAACGTTGAAACCCGTATAGTCGCCATTTTCATCTATATACTCGTAGGGAGGGTAATCCCTGTCACCTCCGAAGACGAGTACGTTGGCTTTTAATGAGATACAGGCAAAGATAAATACTATCATTATAATGATTGAAAGATTTGATTTCATCATTTACCCCCGGTAGAATTATCTTAGCATATCCTGTGTACCTTGACAAAAAACTGGCTTCAGTATGACAAAGAAAGACCAAATCACCGACAGCCAGTTCAAGCTATCTTAATATGAAGATTTTGTGTGGAGCGATAAAAAAGAGTCCCCGTAGGGACTCTCCGTCTATTCAGTGGCGGGATTACTTTCTACCGAACGCTTTGCCTCTACCCATACCATTTCTGGTACCAAGAAGATCGCATATCCCGTCGCCGTTCTCATCAACGAAATTCTCTTGGCCAGCCAATCCGGTTCCTCTGTTTGCAACTCTGTTACCTTTGAAACCTCCATTAATTCTTCCGGCAGCCCATCTCTTACCTGTTCCATCCTGCGGTTGGGGTCTCAGTGCGTATGAGTCGCAAATTCCGTCGCCGTTTTCGTCAACGAATGCTTCGCATCGACCTGAGCCGACCTGAGCCTGCTTGACGCCCTGAGCTCTAAATCCCAGTCCTGCTGCCGTTGCGATCGCTCCCACCATAAGTATGGCTATAGTGATAATCAGTATCTTTTTCATCTTTCACACCTCCCCGTGAATTTTTCTCACATTCCAAGTCTATGACCCTATCCTTAGAGTTTTCTTAGAGTTAGAGGAAATAATCGCGTTTTTTCGAAATCTCCCACCCAAGACTGCCCGTTCCGGCTGTATTGTACGTTAACGGTTATTTGGATTTTTCGAGTTGAGTCTATAATATATTAAGTATAGGAATGAAAGGGGGTAACGGCCTTGAAGATAATAGTGTTTGGTGGAACTGGCAGAGTTGGGAGAGTGGTCCTGGACAGGGCTCTCAGCGATAATCACATTGTGACGATATTTGTTGGAAATATCTCCAAGCTCACCGTGAGGAGAGAAAATCTGAGAATACATGCGGGAGACGTTTTTAACAGCCAGGCCGTGAGGGATGCAATAAGGGGTCAGGATGCCATAATAAGCGCACTCGGTCCCGATAACTCCGGAAGCGTGAACGATACACTGGCGGTGGCGATGAAGAACATAATCAACGGCGCCAGAGAATCGGGAGTTACCAAGTTAGTCGCTATAGCCAACGCTGGCATTCTTCAACTATCACCGCGAGAACTCAGACTTGACTCGCCTAACTATCCTCAGTATCTGAAAAAGACATCGCGGGAGTACTTAGATGCTTTCGAAATACTAAAGACTTCCGAACTGGAGTGGACTGTTGTGTGTCCTCCCTTTATGTCATTTGCCGAGGGTAACCAGAGTTACCGGGTCGCGGCTGACTTTCTTCCGGAAAACGGTGAACGTATCTCGGTTCAGGACGTGGCCGAATTTGCCTATAATCTGTTGTTCACTTCGGAGTACTCACAGAAGAGAGTTGGCATAGCTTATTAGGAGAGGGATTTGAGATTTTCCTCTTCAGACCGGCAGATCAATGTCAACAGGCTGGAGGCGTTGACAGATGGAGTCTTTTCGATAGCCATAACTCTTCTTGTGCTCACAATAAGGATTCCAGAACCGGGAGAGATAGTTTCTCAAAGTGAACTAATCAAATATATCCTCAGCCTCGACTTTGAGCTGTTCAGTTATTGTATCTCCTTTTTCGTGGTTGGATCGCTCTGGATTTCTGGAAACAAACGAATGAAGTTTTTGAGGAAGACAGATGATCTTCACCTGTGGCTGAGCCTTTTGAATCTTCTTTTTATTACTCTCATTCCGTTGACCACGTCTCTGTTGAGTGATTACGGAGATTTCGAATTTGTAGAGCTTCTCTTCCACGGGAATATTTTGATGCTGGAAATAATAGCTTTAATTGAGTGGGAGTACCTGATAAGAAATACCGATCTCGTTCAAGAGGAGGTTCTAAGCAAGTTGGACATCAGAAACATTAGAAAGAAGAACTTCTTCTCCGTCTTCGTTCCTATACTTGGAATGGTGATAAGTATCTTTACTTCCGCATGGAGCAATCTGGTTTATCTGCTGCTTTTTTTCAGATCTCTTATAATCCGCTATTGATTTGCTATCGAAACATTGTGCTGCTAGAATAATATAGAATTCTTGGGAGGCGTAAATATAGTGCTCACTATCGTCAAGTTTATTATCTCTACTCTCACTGCAATAACGGGTCTGTACATTATTATAAGGCCCCAATCTTACGCCAGGTTGGCCGGGTTTTCTGCCGCCGGAGAGAGAGGAAGGGTAGAGATCAGAGCCATCATGGGTGGAGTTTTCCTGGGTCTAGGTCTGGCTCCTGTTATTCTTTTTAATCACCCGATAGCCTTAACGTTCGTTGGAGTGGTCTATATATTCGTTGCCCTGACACGTCTGATATCGCTTTTTCTGGATAGATCCTTTGAATCTTTCGGCATCGTGTTTCTACTGGTGGAAGCAGGCTTTGGATTGATAATGGTGATTCTATCCTAGAAACATCTCGGTCGTGATAAAAACATTACATGGTTTTTTTCACCCAGTAAGAATGGAGGTACCAAGCTTGAAAGAGGAAGAAATGAAGCTCAGAATACTCGAAGAATGGACTGGGTACATGGGTATCGATTCGACTGCCCTGGAAAGAGAATCGGTTTTGTTAATTCCAGGAAAGAAGAGTGAGAGCGGTCGGGTTAGTGTTTTCTATTTTGAAAACAAAATAGTCCTGATTTTCGATCCCGCACTCGAAAGTATCGTGAGAAACTTCGAAAAGCTATCCGAATTCAGTGTTGAAAAGATCCCCGCTCTATCCGGAGGATCGCTGAGGAGGGGGCGGAAAACTTCGATAAAATATTTAAATCCCTCCAACTTTGTACCTTACGACCCGCCCGATGAATTCATTGTTCGCAGGTTAAATCTGGGCGACAGGACGGCGTTTTATAATTTCAGAAGTCATTGCACGCGCGAGGATCTGGCGGAAGGATATGTAGAGCTCAATCATGTCGCGGTTTTCGGAGCGTTTTACGAAAGAGAAATAGTCGCCGTTTCCAGCATCATCAAATGGGGGAAGATCGCCGATATTGGTATAATAACCATTCCCGACTTTAGGGAACTCGGACTTGGCAAGGCTCTGGGTTCTAAATCTAGCGAATGGGGAATTTTAAGCAAAAACCTGGTTCAATACAGACACGACGTACTGAATTACGGCTCACTTAAGGTTTCTCGTGCCCTCGGATTCAAGGAGTATATGGTTCAACAGGATTTTTATCTGGTGCGTTGAACCCGAGGGAATGTATCACTTTCTCACGATTGAATAGACTACCGAATCGATAATTTCCTCTCTGAAAACGGACAATCCGGCATTTTTGAGCCACTGATCGTACCAGCTTTTTAGCGGTCTGAAAATGTACTCACCATCTTCCAGGTTTTCTCCAATCACCACGGGAAAACCGTCGCCTTTGAGGTCCGAGAAAACCGAACGGGCCGATTCCTCTTCGCTCAACTCGGTAATTATTAGGCCCATGCCATCGGTTTTAATGGAACGAGAGATCTTCAACAGAATTTTCGACCAGAGCTCGGGCGGAATACGTTGCAGAAGATCTACCGCCACAAAACCTTCAAATATGCCAAGAAAGTTGAAATCGGCCATCTCTATGTTCATTATCCGGATTCCCTTCTGTTGCTGCTCCTTTCTGTTGCAGGAGACTCCCACTATTCGCATGCCCATGTCCCGCAAAAGCGGCCAAAGACTGCAGATACCACACCCAAAATCCGCAACGATTGAGGATTCCTCAATAAATCCCACCATTCGAAGCAGATAGTCCTTGAGTTTCTCGGAACTTGCCGCACTTCGTGTGGGTCGACCTAATATATCTTTTTTATATTTTTCGAGCCATTCCCGTCTCTTCAATTGTCTCACCTTCCATGGAAATTTTATCGGAGACGCACCTATAAACAAACAAAAAGAACGACTCTGGTTTTTGTAATCGAAAGTGATCAAAAGAGTCGTTCTTTTTTTATCTATCTGTACGGGAAACATTCTCAATCTTCAGTTCCCTTCGAATTGTCGTCCGCAACGGAATAATAACATGAAAATATTTATGCAACCACGATAGATGTCGCCGGAACAAATATATAATTGATGGGGAGGTTGTGATGATGATCGTAGATAACGTAAAAAGATTGAAGGCGGAAATACCCGATTATGTTACACTTGTCGCCGCAACCAAGACCAGGAGTGTTCAAGAGATTCTGGAACTAATCGATAGCGGTGTCATAGACCTTGGAGAGAACTACGTACAGGAGGCCCAGGAAAAATTCGGTTCGATAGGCATGAAAGCCCGCTGGCACTGTATAGGTCATCTGCAGACCAATAAAGTTAAAAAGGCTGTCGAAATATTCGATATGATTCAGACCGTCGATTCCGTGAAACTGGCCACCGAGATCGATAAGAGAGCGGGAACGATCGGAAAGAAGATGCCCCTGTTGATAGAAATAAACAGTGCCAGAGAGGAGAACAAGAGTGGTGTGTATCCCGAAAAAGCCATGGAACTGATAGAGGGGATCTCTCATTTCGAAAACATCATCGTTGTCGGTCTTATGACAATGGGACCGGTAACGGATGATGTCGAAGAAATGAGACCGTATCTGAGACTCACCAGAAGGTTGTTCGAGGAGATAGGTGCCTTGGAAATTAAAAATGTGGAGATGAAATATCTTTCGATGGGAATGTCCGATTCGTACAGGGTTGCGATAGAGGAAGGCTCGAACATGGTTAGGCTGGGAACGATCATATTCGGAGAGCGAAAACAATGAACTTTGTCCCAATTCTCCGCTCTGTGTCTGTTGTGCTAGAATCTCTTCCGAGGTGAATATGTTGTTCAAATTGAAAGCTCTAACCGGGATGAGAAGAAATGTGGCGCTTCTCCTTCTCGATTTTCTTCTCATATACCTCGCATATGTTATGGGAATGTACTTCAGGTACGGTATATTCAACCTGTACGAGCCGGAATTCTTCGTGAACGGCATTTTTTTCAGTCTTTTCATAGTCATATCACTGGCCCTGAACGGTACCTACAAAATAGCCTGGAGTTACAGCTATTTCAGGGATTACTGGATCGTCATACGGGGAATCGCGATTGGTTTCGTAGCTGGATTTGGGATCGGAAGGTTGCTTATACTCTTCAACATAAAGCTTTTGACGGTCCCTTTCACTGTTTCAAGCATGGCCGCTATCGGTTCGGCCTTTCTTATAATCTGGTCGAGAATAATGTGGTTGAGCTTTATCAACAGGAGGCATCACGCGCTTGCAGCATCGGAAAGAGTGCTGATAGTGGGTGCCGGAGACGCCGGAACATCTCTCGCCGAAGAACTGGCCCACCATCCCGAAAACGGTGTAGTGGTAGGTTTTGTTGACGACTCCCCCAGAAAGCTCCATCGCAGAATTAGGGGAATTCAAGTTCTCGGAGATTCGACGCAGATAATGGAACTGGTCGAAGGATTCAAGATCGATAAGGTGATAGTTGCAATACCCTCGGCCGACTCGCAGACTTTGAGGAAGATCTTCTCACACATCGATACCAAGAAAATAAAAGTACAGACTCTTCCCAGCATGACCGAAATAATAGACGGTAAGGCCAAACTGGGCTATCTTCGGGAGATAGATATAGAAGACCTACTCGGTAGGGAGTCCGTAAAGGTCGATCTGGCTTCACTAAAAAACTACATAGTCGGAAGAGTTGTTCTTGTGACCGGTGCTGGAGGTAGCATAGGCAGCGAGCTTTGCAAGCAGATAGCTCCATTAGGTCCAGGCAAACTGCTTCTTCTGGGCAAAGGTGAGAACAGTATATATGAAATAAAGCAGGAGATTTCAAAACAATATCCGGATATCCCTCTGAAACAGCTAATAGGAGATGTCCAGGACAAAGACCGGATGGAGTATATCTTTAAAACCCATAGACCGTCGTTGATATTCCACGCGGCCGCTCACAAACACGTCCCGCTGATGGAAGAAAACCCCACTGAGGCCTTCCGGGTGAATTCTCTTGGCTCATTAAATATTGCCTTGATGGCTCACAGATACTCGGCCGAGGCCATGGTTATGATTTCGACTGACAAAGCGATCAACCCTTCTTCTATCATGGGCGTTTCGAAAAGGCTGGCCGAGGAGTTCGTCAGGTCGATCGCCGAAAACAGCGCCACACGCTTTGGGATAGTGAGGTTCGGTAACGTACTCGGTAGCCGCGGCAGTGTCATACCCCTCTTCAAAAAGCAGATACAATCTGGTGGTCCGGTAACAGTTACCGATCCGAGAATGACCAGATACTTCATGACCATACCCGAAGCCGTTTCTCTAGTTCTTCAGGCCGGTGCATACGCCACAGGAGGCGATATTTTCGTTCTGGATATGGGCGAGCCGGTCAAGATATCGACTCTGGCGAGAGAGATGATCACACTCGCCGGTTATGTGCCAGAACAGGAGATAATGATAGAGTACACCGGAGCCAGGCCGGGGGAGAAGCTTTTCGAGGAGCTCGTCATGACCGATGAGGCCTTATCGAAAACGAAACATCCTAAGATCTTCAAATTGAACGGGCATAGCGTTCTCGGTGAAAAAGAGATGGAAGAGTTGGTTTCGAAACTCGAGCTGGCAATACGTAACAGCGACTATGCAGTTCTGAACGGGATAATAGAACAATTTTTGCCCGATGCGACGGCCAGGATCAAAACAGGGAGAGATTTTTCATGAACTGGTATTTGAACTTCGTGAGAGGTTATCCCTTCGTATCGGCCATGATTCAATTCGCCGTTCTCGGTACCCTGGGCGATCTTGTCAGCAGGAGACTTTCGGGATCAAAGGAAAGCGCTTCTGTATCGCTCATTCTCACGAAGATGCTGGTATGGGCCGTTCTCTCGATCTTCATAAAGGTGGCTTTCATAGGTTTCGAAGGGTTCGTAAACACTCTCGTTCTCTACAGGGTTTTGCCGGTAGTCTTCTTCGAAAACGGTTTTCTCAACGCTCTGGCGCGATCGTTGGCCATGAACCTTCAATTCGGGGTCTTCCTCGTTCTCTTGCATAGACTACTAGACAACGTGGTTGAACGAAAGAGAAACTGGAAGAAGCTCGATTCTGCCTTTCTTTCTCTTCTATGGTTCTGGATACCGGCCCACACGGTCACTTTCATGCTTCCAAAAGATTATCAGATAGGGCTTGCAGCCCTATGGTCATTCATGTTAGGTCTTCTTCTATCAACTTTTACGCGTTCCAACAGGGAGGTGAAGTAGTTGTTAGTTCCCCTTGCAAGGCCCGATATTACGAAGCACGAAATCGAGGCCGTCATCGGCCTTATGGATTCGGGAATCCTGTCTATTGGTCCGAAGGTCGTGGAGTTTGAGAGGATCATCGCTGATTATGTTGGATTGAAATATGCAATCGCTGTGAACAGTGGTACGAGCGCTCTCCATCTTATAGTAAGATCCGTTGGCCTAGGTAGAGGGAAAGTGATGTTGACCAGCCCCTTCACGTTCGTCTCTTCTGCAAATGTCGCGATATATGAAGGAGCCATACCGGTCTTCGCCGACATAGACGAAAAAACCTACAATATCTCTCCCGAAACTCTGGATGAAGCACTCGAGGAATATTCCAGAAAGGGGCTCGAAACTGAAAAATTGTCTCTAAAAAACTTCTTGCCCGATCTTTTCATGGGCGTAGATATCTTCGGCCATCCGATGGATTGGGAAGGGATCGAAGCAGTCTGTCAAAAGTACGCGATCCCGATAGTCGAAGATTCCTGCGAGGCTCTGGGCAGTAGCTATCTCGGTAAGAAAGCCGGATCCTTCGGCCTAGCCGGTGCCTTCGCTTTCTATCCCAACAAACAAATAACGACCGGCGAAGGCGGCATAATTGTAACGAACGATCCATCAATAAACGAACTTTCCAGGAGCATGAGAAACCAGGGGCGCGGTGTTGCCGAGAATTGGCTGGAGCACGTTAGGCTTGGCTACAACTACCGTATGGATGAACTTTCTGCAGCCCTGGGCATCGAGCAGATGAAAAGGATCGACGAGATACTCGGAAAGCGCAAAGTCGTGGCCGATCGTTACTCCGCTTTACTCTCGAAGATCGGAGGGATTACCGTCCCCTACCTCGAAGATTACGTGACTTCCATGGGGTGGTTCGTGTACGTGATAAGGCTCGATGAAAGGATCGATAGAGATCGATTTATGGATCGGCTGAAAGAAAACGGTGTGCAATGTCGCGAGTATTTCAGACCGGTTCATCTTCAGCCCTTTTATGTAGAGGAGTTCGGTTATCGCGAGGGGAGCTTTCCGGTGACGGAGAGGATTTCAGCGCAAACTGTAGCCATTCCCTTTTTCAGTAACCTCTCTCCCGATGAACAAGAGTACGTCGCACAGGTTGTAGCTAAGGCCGTCGAAAGGTGTGGATGATGGAAATAATAATGGCCTTCGGTCTGTCTCTGGTTTTCAACTATGTACTCAAAGTTCTCGGAATGAAACTCGGTTTCGTCGATAAGCCCGCCGGAACGCTAAAACCTCACGAAAAGCCGATACCTTATCTCGGCGGCACGGCGATACTTCTGTCGATCTCACCATGGTTCCTTAACTATCCGGAGTACTTCTTTCCTTTTATCGTTATGTGGATTGTGGGTTTTATAGATGACAAAAGGGGACTCTCGCCTAAAGTAAGGCTTTTCATAGAGCTGGCCAGCGGTTTTTCGATATCCTACATAATCTTCGGCTATTCCTTCTTCGATTCGGCAATACTCGCCTTCGTATTTACCATGGCGGTAAACGCTTACAACATGGTTGACGGTCTGGACGGTATATGTGCGGGAAATACAATAATTTTTTCAGTTTTCGCCTTCATGGCGGGTTTTTCCCCCGACATATCGCTGGCCGTAGCCGGCGCCTTTGCCGGTTATCTATTGTATAACTTCCCTCCCGCGAAGGTTTTCATGGGAGATCAGGGGTCGTATCTGGCCGGAACTTTTGTGGGATTGCTTCTGCTAGAGAGCTGGGAAAGCCAGAATTTCGTCAGAATCGCCGCCTTCTGCTGGCCGGTCTTACTGGATCTCTTCGTAGGTTTCGCCAGACGTTCCCTGGCAGGGAAATCACCCCTGAAAGGAGACAGAGACCATTATTACGACAAGATCTTCGCGATCACCGGCAAAAAAAAGAGAGCTACGTTTTTTATAACCTCTTCGATAGCCCTCTTTTATGCTTTGGTAGGCCTTCTGCTACCGGTTACCGCGATTCCCTTCGTTCTCATTATTTCATCGGTAGTGCAGGTCTTTCTTCTCAAATCGCTACGCCTTACTTGAACCACCTTATCTTGAAAAGGATGAATCCGACGATAACGGCTGCCAGACCGGAAAGTCCCATCGACCAGTAGAAGATACTCGGACTGTCCATGAAGGGGAGAGCTACGTTCATTCCATAGATCGAAGCGACAAGTGTAGGAATCTGCAGCGCGAGAGTCACGATGGTGAGTATCTTCATAACGACGTTCAGGTTGTTCGATATTACCGAAGCGAAAGCGTCCATCATGCCGGTCAGTATATCGCTGTAGATGTTAGCCATTTCTATGGCCTGTCTGTTCTCGATAGATATGTCCTCGAAGAGTTCCTCGTCTTCTTCGTATAGAGTCAATATGTGGGCTCTTTTCAGCTTCTCGTACATCAGTTCGTTCGATCTCAGAGATGTTGTGAAGAAGACCAGAGATTTTTCGAGGTTCAGCATGGCCACCAGCTCCTTGTTTCTTGTAGAGCGGTGTAGCTCCGACTCTATCTCGTTTGAAAGCCGTCGGATCTCTTTGAGATACCTCAGGTAATAAACCGTTCCCCTGTCGAAGATTCTCAGCAGGAGTCTGTTGCGTTTTTTTGTGGAAACGTCCCTGACACGCCCTTCGATGAGATCTTCGAGGATAGCGCTTTTAAAACCGCTGATGGTGACGAAATAACCCGACTTCATGGCTATGCCAAGAGTCATGGTCTTGTATGGAACGGCCTTGTCTTCACCGTCGAAATAAGGGAGTTTGGTGATGATATATACGAGGTCCTCATCCTGCTCGAACCTGGCTCTCTCTTCCTGGTCGAGCGAGTCGTACACAAAATCTTCTTCCACACCCATTTCCTTGAGGAAGGATATATCTTCACTGTCCGGAGAAGTGATATTTATCCAGCAGCCCTCCACGGGTGTATCGATAGACTTCAACTTACCGTATTCAGATAACAGCATCTCTCGCACATCGATTACCTCCTTCTTGTTATTAAGTCATTAAGTCAAGGATTGGTTTCCCCGCCCCGAGAAGGAGGTCTCAATGGACGAGAAAGATCAAGGTGGCGGTTCACTCTCACTACTGTATAATTCCATGTATCTCACCTCCAGCTTCAGAATTATAGCATGTAGAATAACAGGCAGACCTTGAGGGTTTGAAAAACACGTCTGAAGTGTTACGCGCTTAGAACTTTACTTCTACCGTCCAGATGTTTTGCTACTTCCGACCGGACAGGTTACAATTGATTATGAAGGAGTTGATGAAATTGATGAAAGCGAGGAGATTCCTGGTTACGTTGATTTCAATGATCGCCGGTCTTTCTTTTGGCGTTTATCTCAGCGATGCCACCGGCGAGCAGATCACCATTACATGGTTCACCGAAGAGCCTTCTGATTCCTATCTGATCGTCTATGACGGATCTAACGAGTGGATACATTCCGAGACTGAAGTGACACTTCACAGGTTCCGAGTTTCCGGCCTGAGACCGGGCACGAGTTATGCCTACAGTGTGAAGAGTATGCGGGGAGACAAACTCGTGTACAGAGGCGGTGGGGTGTTGACGACTTCGCCTCAGAGGAACTCTCCTTTTAGATTCGCAGCCTATGGTGATAGCAGAAGCGATCCCGAAGTTCATAAGGCTGTAACGGCAGCCATAGCCGCAGAGAACGCTTCACTGGTTATAAATACCGGGGATCTCGTTTCCAGCGATGATGATATGGAAGGCTGGAAGGACTTCATGAAGGCTGTGGAAAGCCTCTCCAACAGTGTATATTACAGCACCATAGGAAATCACGAAAGCGATGCGGTCAATTACCTGAGGTTCTTCGCATATCCTGGAAATGAGCGTTACTATAGCTTCTGGTACGGTGATATCTTCTTCGTCTGTTTGAACACGAATGAATCCTTCGACAAGTATTCACAGCAATACATCTGGTTTCTCACAGAGCTCGAAAAAGCAGCCGTTCTAAATCCTGCCTTCACAATCGTCTTTTTCCACCACCCTCCTTACAGCTTTGGGCCGCACGGCGATCACTTTTATGTGAAAGAGTACCTGGTTTCCGTCTTCGAAAGCTACGGAGTCGATATAGTTCTAAACGGTCACGATCATGGCTATCAGAGAATGGAGAAAAACGGAGTGAACTACATAATAACGGCCGGCGGTGGTGCACCTCTCTATGAGATCCTTCCCGAGCCGGGATTGAAGGCTTACGGCCAATCTCACCATTACGTTCTCTTCGAATACACCCTCGACGGTATCTCCATCCAGGCCAAATCACCTCAGGGAGAGATCATCGACAGCATCTTTATCAGGAAACATTAACCGGGTGTTTTGACAGTTCAATTCGGTCAACATTTTTAACACCGGCATAATTCAGACCGTTTTGATCGACGAACCCTGCCATCGGTGTGGGCGACGCAGGTAATACTTAGACAAACTTGGCGCGACAACATAGAGCGATTGGCGACATTTTTTTCTGATCGTTTCTGAAACTGGCTTTTCGAGTGATCCGGTCGTTAATACTCGACTAAAACTCAAATAATGCTCCCGGAGTATAAACGTATTGTCGAAAAACTTCGGGAGGTGCAAGAGATGAAAAAGACAATTGCAACGATTGTTCTGACGACTCTTTCGGTTGTGCTGGTATTGGGTTCAACACTAGTTATAAAAGGTTCCAACACAGTCTATCCAGTCGCCCAGCTCTGGGCAGAAGGTTTCAAGGCTCTCAATCCAGACGTTGAAATCTCTATCGAAGGAGCCGGTTCATCCACAGGAATTAAGGCTCTTTTCAACGGCCAGACAGATATCGCCAACTCCAGCAGGTGGATCAAACCTTCGGAAATCGAACAGATGAAAAGAGACGGGAAGTACTTCGTTCCCTATATCGTTGCCTACGACGGTATAGCCATAATCGTTAACAGATCCCTTGCAATTGAAAACATAACGCTTCAGCAGCTCTACGATATCTACTCTGGTAAGGTGACTACCTGGAACCAGATAGATTCGTCACTTCCAAAGGCAAGAATCGTTCCGTTCTCAAGGGATAACGCTTCCGGAACTTTCGAATACTTCGTGGAGCATGTCATGAAAGGAGACAAACTTGCGCCGCAGGTTCAACAGCTCGCTTCCACCAGGGCCGAGGTTGAACAAATAGTTGAGAACATTTACGCGATCGGCTACATCGGCATGGGTTATATTACTGGAGAAGTCAAGGCGCTCACCGTCGAAGGAATCGAACCGACTGTTGCAAATGTCAACGCCGGTATATACCCGATATCAAGACCCCTATTCATGTTCGTGGACGCCACTAACGGACTCCCCACGGGAACTGTGGCCGATTTTCTGAGATACGCTCTCTCGCCGGAGGGTCAGGCAGCCGTTCTCACGGTTGGTTACGTAAACGCATATGGCACGAAATAAGATTGGATGAGACCGGTTGAGAAGAAAGAAAGTTGAACTATCGGCGAAGGTTTTAGTGACCTTCGCCGCTTTGCTGACATCTATTATAGTCTTTGGGATCTTTTACTTCCTTGTATCCGATGGGGTGCGCATATTTGGAAAAATATCACTAAAAGACTTCTTTCTCAGCACCCGCTGGTACCCAACTTACGAAGATGCCGAGTTTGGAATTCTCGCCTTGCTCGCCGGTACTCTGAGCGTTACGGGATTAACCCTGGCTATGGCGATTCCCATGGGTTTTATCTGTGCGATCTTTCTGGCCGAGTTCAGCGGCAAGAAAAGCCACGATGCTATCAAATATATCTTCGAACTCATGGCTGGTATCCCGTCGGTTGTACTGGGGAGTTTCGGTCTCAAGTACGTTTCCAGATGGTTGATGGAGCACTTCCCACTCCAAATATGGACCGGGCTGAACGTCATGAACGCCTCATTAATGCTTTCTGTCCTCGCGATGCCGTATTTTGTTACTCTCATGGAAGATGCCCTGAGAGCCGTTCCGATTGATCAGAAAGAGGCTTCGCTCGCTCTGGGTGCGAACATGACTGGCACAATTTTCAGGATACTCTTGCCTCAGGCAAGGAGCGGCATACTGAATGCGATCATACTTGGAACCAACAGAGTGATCGGTGAGACCATGGTAGTTCTCATGATTGCAGGAGGAGCTACTATGATTCCCAGTTCGATCTTTGACCCGGTAAGGCCACTAACCTCGGCAATTGCCGGGGAAATGGGAGAAGTCGAGTTGGGAAGCACACATTATTTTGCCCTTTTCATGATCGGCGTAGTACTTATGGTGATTTCGACCGCTTTCACTCTGATAGCCATGAAGTTAAAAAGGAGTAAAGAAAAATGAATGTAGACGCGATTGTGAAGATAATCTTCGCCATCGTTTCATACGCTTTGATCGGCCTTATACTTGCTTTGATAGGCTTTCTAATTATCAACGGGCTGGATGATATAAGCTGGGAGTTTTTAACGACATTTCCAAGCAACTCGATGACTGAAGGCGGAGTATGGCCTGCAATAGTTGGAACGGTTTACTTCGTGACGGTAGCTTTGTTGTTCTCGATACCCGTTGGAATACTGGCAGCCATTTATCTGAGCGAATACAGCAAAGACACAGCCTTCAGAAGGCTCATTCTCGCCGCTAACAACATTCTTTCCGGGATCCCCTCAGTTGTCTTCGGCCTGTTTGGCCTATCACTCTTCTCGATCACTTTCGGGTTCGGAACGTCTGTTCTGGCCGGAGGATTGACACTGGGTATAATGTCTCTTCCATACATAATATCCAACACACACGAGAGCCTTATTGCCGTTCCAGAGTCATATAGAGAAGCGTCTCTCGCGTTGGGCGCCAATAAGGCCGAGACGACTTTCAGAATAGTTTTGCCGGCTTCTTTCTCTCGAATTTTGACAGGGGTTATCATAGCGACTGGAAGAATAATAGGAGAGACGGCACCTATACTCTTCACCGGTGCGGCCTTCTATATAACCAGGAACCCCGCTGGTCCATTCGAACCGGCGATGGCCTTACCGACGCATATATTCGTTCTTTCGGCCGTGTATCCCGATAATGTTACTCCCAAACTCGAAGGCAGCATATCTCTCCTCTTGATCATAGTGGTGGTTCTCTTCTTACTCGTCGCCATCAGACGGAAAAAAGAAATGAAGAAACTGGAGGTGTGAGTGTGGAAGATACGATCTTCGCAATAGATAAATTGAACGTCTTTTACGGTGAAAAGCATGCGTTGAAAGACGTGACATGCAAAATATCCCGAAGGAAGGTGACGGCTGTCGTTGGTCCTTCCGGTTGCGGTAAATCGACCTTTCTCAGAACACTGAACAGGATGAATGATTTGATCGCTTCTTACAGGCATACCGGCTCCATAAAACTTCTGGGCAAAGAAACGCTAACATTGGACCCGGTCACTTTGAGAAAACAGGTGGGCATGGTCTTTCAAAAGCCCAATCCCTTTCCCAAAAGCATACAGGATAATGTAACGTATGGGCCAAGAGTACACGGCGTGAAGAACCGTCAGAGATTGAAAGAGATAACCGAGCGTTCCCTCAAACAGGCGGCGCTCTGGGATGAAGTGAAGGACGAGTTGAAAAAGAACGCGCTGAACCTCTCCGGTGGACAGCAACAAAGACTCTGCATTGCAAGGGCGCTATCGGTAGAACCGGAAGTCCTGCTGCTTGATGAGCCTACCAGCGCTCTGGATCCCATCGCAACGCAGAAGATAGAAAAACTTATCGAAGAACTCTCTGAAAGGTATACTATAATAATAGTTACCCACAATTTGCAGCAGGCTCTGAGGATTTCTGATTACTTGATGTTCTTCTATGTTGGTGAACTGGTCGAGTTCGATGCGACCGAGAAGATAACTACTAACCCGTCAGATCCGAGAACCAGCGACTATTTGAGGGGTATTTTCAGCTAACGGGGAGTGGTAAGCATGACTCAGGAAAGGCAGCATCACCTTGAAGCGGGTTTCAACAGGTTGAAATCGATGCTCTCTGATATGATAGAGAACGTCAGATCCAGCCTTGTAAAGGCGATAGACGCTTTAGACAGACTCGACGGAGACTCTGCCAAGGCGGTTATAGATGGTGATCAGGTCATAGATGATCTGCAACGCAAAATGGACCTGGAGATATGTAACTATATAGGAAGATTCCAGCCTCTGGCCGAAGATCTGAGGTATGTCCTAACTATGATGAAGCTCGCTACCGATCTAGAGAGAATAGGAGACCTGGCCGTAAATATCGCCGAAGTTGCCGTGAGGTACGAAAACCAGACGCTGGTGAAGCCTTTGATCCATATCAAGAAGATGACCGCCGTAGTAGAGAATATGCTCGATGAGATTATCAGGGCTTATTACAACAGAGATATCGAAGTTACCAGAAAAGTCTGGAGCGATGACGCCAAGGTCGATGAATACTATGTTTACATAAAACGCGAAGTTCGCGATAAACTGGTAAATATGACCGATCCAAAAGCCATAGCCCAATTGCTGGATCTTTTGCTCGTTGCCAGGTTTCTCGAAAGGGCTGGCGATCATGCTACCAATATCGCCGAGGAGATCTACTATATCGCGAAAGGCGCCAATCTCAAGGAGGAAATGCGACGTTGAGAGTCTTAATAGTGGATGACGATCCCGATATTTTGAACATTGTCAGGACAGCCTGCGAAAGTGAGACTATGGAAGTTGATACCGCGACCAGCGCCGAAGATCTCTGGCGTGTTCTACAGTCAGGCAGACCGGACGTGATCCTTTTGGATATCATGCTCCCGGATGCAAGCGGACTGGATTTGGTCAAGAAAATACGCTTGACAAACCCGAATATCCCCATAATCTTCCTGACGGCCCGCAAATCCGATCTGGACATGATACTGGGACTGGAGCTCGGAGCCGACGATTATGTTACCAAACCCTTCAACCCTCGAGCACTCGTAGCCAGGATCAAGGCCGTCCTCAGGAGGTCCGAAGTATCCGGAAAACTAGAAGAGCAGCTTTTAATCGGTGAGGTTCTGGTGAATTTGAAATCTTACACGGTCACTCGGAATGGAGTCTCGGAAGAATTAACCAGAAGAGAATTTGAATTGTTGAAAATACTGGCCGAGAACCCCGGAAGGGTCTTCACCCGCGAAGAACTGCTCGATAAAGTCTGGGGGATCGATTTTTATGGCGATTTCAGAACCGTCGATGTTCATATAAGCAAGCTAAGAGAGAAGATCGGCGAGAAGTTCATCAGGACAGTCAGAGGCGTGGGATATAAATTCGTTCTCGGTGACACGAAATGAACGAGTCGCTCCTGAATGAGTTCAGCGAAGGTGTTCTCAAGATAGACGAGGGACTGGATATTGTCGAGGCCAACTCTTCGGCCAGAAAACTGCTCGGAGAGGTCGAAGGCAGAGCCCTTCCAGATGGTTTACATGTTCAGGGAATATCGAAGATCGTGGATAGTTTTATATCGGATTTGAAATTCGAAACCGACACGATCTACGTCAAGGACGATATGACCCTTTACCTGCATGTGAAGGTGGTTCCACCATACATATTATTGAAAAACATAACTAACGAAAAACTATTCGAAAACGCCAAGATGGATTTCGTGAACTCCATAGTCCATGAATTTTCTACTCCCTTGGCGGTAATCAACGGCTACGTTCAACTGCTCATTGAAAAACGTGAAAAGCTTCCGTCAGATGTGATCGAAACAATCGAAAGAATATCGAGATCGACCAACAGGCTTGCACGCCTAGTGGAAGAGCTGGGTTTACTCTCGAATCTCGAATTGCAAAACTACAGGGTAAAGGTAGAAACGGTAAATCTGAGAGAACTGGTCGACGAGGCCATTTGCGATCTCGAAAGCAAATGGAAGCGGAAGAGATTACAGATCGAGGTATCTGTCTCTTCCGATATCTATGCCGCGGCCGACTCGATGCTTCTCTTCAGAATAATTTCCAACCTTCTTTCTAATGCCGTAAAATACTCGAGCATCGGGGAAAAGATCGAAATCACGTCTTACGAAACTGACCGAAAAATCTTCCTCTCCGTCAAAGACAACGGAATCGGAATTAAAAGCGATGAACTTCCCAGAATCTTCGAGAGGTTCTACCGTGCCAGCAACGCCAAAACTTCTGGCTCTTCGGGGCTGGGACTCGGATTGTCTCTCGTGAAGCACGCTTTGAACCTGATCGGCGGTACGATAGATATCAGGTCTCGCTATATGCTTGGAACCACGGTTACTATTAGCATTCCGAAGAAGATTTGACGCCAGAACCCGTCCTTCAGAAGAGCGTTAAGAGCCGTTATCCATCATTTGTCCGCCGTTTGAGACAGCTGTTTTCTCCTGGATGATTATCTCATAATTACCCGTGGAGATGATGGAGAAATAGAAGGTTCCACTCCTGTGAAGGTAAATCTCTCTCGCACCGGGCGATGTCGCCGTGAGCAACGTTTCTTCGATGCTTCCATCGTAAGCGTTGTAAAGTGTAAGCGAGAAGAAACTTCCCTCGTGGATCAGCTTTGCTCTCCATTCACTTCCCGGTATAGTAAAAGGCTCGGTAAAATTGGTAGATGAACCCGAAAAGCTTACGATCGTCTCCCACTGTTCGTTTGTGGCAGTTGGTGACTCTTCTACGACTCGACCTTTCTCAGAGGTGATAACTTCGTCACCGTATCCAATAAACAAATCAGCAACAATTGAGGTAATCCAGAATAGGATCG
>ERZ795047.377-NODE-377-length-56478-cov-11.349007_pt1 | contig 56478 bp, 35 predicted proteins | sample MGYA00375131_ERZ795047 | MGnify/ENA primary metagenome ERZ795047 (study PRJEB30176, sample SAMN05720228) | activated sludge metagenome | isolation source: Anaerobic digester | place: Japan | collected 2015-05-20 ... | reverse complement strand
TTATGGTCATCGATGAAAATTCCTTCCCTAATAACTCCTCTGTGATCTTTTTCATCTTCCTGGTCGATACTCCATTAACGTATGCTTCAGCTAACGCTATCACCAACGCCTTCTCACTCCGCTGATAACGTTCTAATATGCTCGGATAAAACTCCCCGTCTCGAGTCTGTGGTATCTGTAATGTTATACAGCCAACCCGCGTATTTAATTTCCGGGGTTTATATCCATTCCGGTAAGTCTTACGACTCCCAGTACGCTCGTAACTCTCCGCTCCTATATGTGCGTCCCGCTCTAGCTCCATTATCTTCTGTAATCCTATCTCTATTATCTTGCCCAATAATCCAGAATTTTTTGTTCCTCCTATTAAATCTTGTATTTCTTCTGAAAAATCTTTTGTAATTTTATTCACTTTTCTTGCCATGGCTGATTGTTTTAAAGTTTATCACTATTATAATTATTTTTTTCAGCCGTGGCTTTTTTAATTTTACAGAAACAATGTTACATAATCCAGGCTCATGTCTTGGTTTGGCCTCAACCCCTCGATAATCCTCTGTGTTAACCTCACCCCCTTAATCCCCCTCTCCAGCTTGGGAGAGGGAAAGTTGTTGATATACAATATATTAATATCTTATCCTTAATGAGAAGAGTGTCTCGTCCTAAAAAAAGTTGACAGTTTTTAATTTAATCCTGATATAAGTTTACAAATTTCATAATTTTTGTCAACCTATTTCAGGACAAGACAGAGTCTATTCCGAAAACTCGGAAAGCCAGGTGAGGGGGTAAAAACGCAGAAGGTGGCCGGTGAGTTGAGGTGAAACCTCTGTTTGTGAAACAAGACTTTAACAAATTTGTAAGATAAAACTTAATAAAGTTTAAAATATTCATAAAAAATATTAATTTTGCAAGAAATTTTTTTAAATAAGTTCAATTTTGTAAACAGGTAATATTAAAAATGAATGTTGAACTGAAAAACAGAAAGGAAAATTTTGGGCGTATCACCGTAAAGGTTGGAAGCAACGTGTTGACCAATGACGATGGTTCACTCAACACATGGAGAATTTCCAGAATTGTTGAAGATTTAGCTATCCTTTACAGGAATGGGATAGAGGTTATTCTTGTAACATCAGGTGCTGTTGCTGCTGGAAGGTCAGAAATAACCCCATCGAGGAAGACCAGTGTAGTGGAGTCGAGGCAAATACTTGCTGCAGTGGGACAGGTAAAACTGATGTCGCATTACCAGTATTTATTCGGAAAATATGGAATTCCTGCAGGACAGGTTCTCGCCACAAGGGAAAGCTTTATGGACAGGCGGCACTATCTGAACATGAGAAACTGCATCATGGCAATGCTCGATAACAAAATAATCCCCATTGTTAATGAAAATGATACTATCTCAGTAAACGAGCTGATGTTTACAGATAACGACGAACTTTCCTGCCTTATCACTTCAATGATGGATTGCAGCTCACTTATAATCCTCACCAATGTCGATGGCATCTATACAGGTATCCCTGGTGATGATGGGACGGAGCTTATAAGGGAGGTGCGTCCTGATGCAGAAGGAATTGAACAATACATCTTTTCATTCCGCTCCGAATTCGGACGTGGCGGTATGCTTACAAAATACTCAAATGCCCGCAGACTTGCCTCCGAGGGTGTCAGAGTTTTTATTGCAAACGGTTTGCGCGATTCCATTATAACTGATATCGTGCGCGGGAAAGATGTACCATATACTCACTTTTTGCCTGCTGGCAAACGCAGGAACAGTGTGAAGAAATGGATAGCCCATTCCGCTACCTTCGCCCGTGGTGTGGTGGTTGTCAACCGGGGAGCAAAGGAGGCCCTCATGGGCCCTAAAGCTTCAAGTCTTCTGCTTGTAGGGGTAACCCGCATCGAAGGATCTTTCAAAAAAGGAGATATTGTCAGAATAATTGACGAAGAAGGGAACTCTATAGGCCTGGGCAAATCGGAATACGATTCCGATAAAGCAATTCAGAATATAGGTCAGAAATGCAGCAAACCACTGGTACATTACCATTATCTGGTTTTAAATGAGAATGCAGGTGTTGAACCTGTGGTTTTTTAATTATACAATCCCTGAGTACTTATGAACTGCATCCCTCTTTTAAAAAGGGCCGCAGAAGCCGGCCGTAAAATGACTGTTATTGACAACAGCAGGATAAATGAGGTACTTCTGAAACTGGCTGATGCCGTTGAGGAAAATATCCCTTTCATCATTTCCGAGAATGAGAAAGACCTCAGGAAAATGGACCAGAATGACCCCAGATACGACAGGCTACTTCTGACAAAAGAAAGGATAGAAGGTATAGCATCCGATATTAGAAATGTTGCATCACTGCCATCACCGGTCGGACGCATACTCGACCAGCGGGTGCGCCCAAACGGACTTAAAATCTCAAAAGTGAGCGTGCCGTTCGGCGTGGTGGCAGTTATTTATGAGGCAAGGCCAAACGTTACGCTCGATGTCTTTTCACTCTGCTTCAAATCAGGCAATGCATGTGTTCTTAAAGGGGGAAGCGATGCAATAAATTCAAATAAGGCTCTGGTAAGCATCATTGCCGGAATACTGGAAAAAGAAGGAATTGACAAAAATGTTGTAACCCTTCTCCCGGCAGGACGCAGTGAAACCATGCAACTACTGAAAGCACGCGATTATATAGATCTTATCATCCCACGCGGAGGAAAATCACTCATCGATTTCGTAAGGGAAAACGCGCTTGTTCCTGTGATAGAAACAGGAGCCGGCATCTGCCATACATATTTTGACGAGTATGGCGACCGGGAAAAGGGAAGATTAATAATCAATAATGCAAAGACCCGCAGGGTGAGCGTCTGCAATGCACTCGACTGCCTTATAGTCCATGAAAAACGACTCTCTGACCTGCCTTATCTGGTAAGTCTTTGCGTCGAAAAGAATGTAATAATCTATGCCGACAGAAAAGCATTTTCAGCCCTGAAAGGAAAATACCCTGCACACCTGCTTCAGCATGCTACAAAAGAATCGTGGGGAACAGAATTCCTTTCTTATAAGATGGCGATTAAAACCACTGCTTCATTTGATGAGGCAATTAGCCATATATCGAGGTATAGCTCAAAGCACAGCGAAGCTATTATTTCGGAAGATCCAGACAGAATAAAGATGTTTTTCAATCTTGTCGATGCAGCTGCTGTATATTCCAATACGTCAACAGCTTTCACCGACGGGGCACAGTTCGGCCTTGGAGCTGAAATAGGTATTTCAACACAAAAGCTTCATGCAAGAGGCCCTATGGCACTCGAAGAGCTTACAACCTATAAATGGATTATTGAAGGAAACGGTCAGATAAGAAGCTGAAAAATTTAATAACTGGCATGTACGATCTTGAAATTATAAAATCCTTTTATGAGGTTTTGCCTGAGAGAATGAAAAAAATCAGGAAAAGAGCAGGCCGGCCGCTTACTCTTACTGAGAAAATTCTGTTTAATCATTTGTATGACGATGGGACAGCCGGTGATTTAAATAGAAGCGGACAGTATGCTGATTTCAGACCCGATCGCCTTGCAATGCAGGATGCCACTGCCCAGATGGCACTGCTTCAGTTTATTCTTGCAGGAAGCAAAAGGTCTGCCATTCCGGCTTCAGTTCACTGCGACCACCTGATTGTGGCTGAAAAGGGAGGGGAAGAGGATCTTAAAAAAGCTGTTGAAACTGGCAAAGAAGTTTATGAATTCCTCGAATCAGTCTGCAGAAAGTACGGAATAAGCTTCTGGAAGCCCGGCTCAGGAATAATTCACCAGATAGTTCTTGAAAACTATGCCTTCCCGGGAGGTATGATTACAGGTACAGATTCGCATACTCCAAATGCTGGAGGCCTTGGTATGATAGGTGTGGGAGTAGGAGGAGCCGACGCAGTGGATGCCATGACAGGCATGCCATGGGAATTGAAGATGCCAGAAATAATCGGCGTGAGACTCACAGGAAGGCTCTCAGGATGGTGCTCACCAAAAGACGTTATTCTGAAGCTGGCCGGTATACTTACGGTAAAAGGTGCTACAGGTTCGGTTATCGAATATTTCGGCGATGGAACTTCAACAATCTCCTGCACCGGAAAAGCCACAATTTGCAACATGGGAGCAGAGACTGGTGCAACATCATCTGTTTTTCCTTTCGATGCATCAATGATTTATTACCTGAACTCCACCGGAAGAAATCAGATTGCAGAACTCGCATCGAATAACAGGATGCATCTGCAGGCTGACCCTGAAGTCTATGCTGCTCCTGAAAAATATTACGACAGAGTGATTGAGATCAATCTCTCGGAACTCGAACCTCATCTCAATGGCCCTTTTACACCCGACCTTGCCACTACTGTGCAGGAGATGAAGAAAAAAGCAGAGAAGCATAATTGGCCACTGGATGTTGAGGCAGTACTGATTGGTTCATGCACCAACTCTTCTTTCGAAGACCTGTCTAAAGCTGCCTCAGTGGTAAAAAATGCTCTTGAAAAGAAACTGAAACCAGTAGCAAAGATTTATGTATCACCGGGTTCAGAATTTGTCCGCACTCTTGCAGCAAGGGAGGGTATCCTTGATCTGTTCCGCAGGGCAGGAGCAGAAATATTTGCAAATGCCTGCGGACCATGCATCGGGCAATGGAAAAGGCAAACAGATGATAATGAAAGAGTCAATACAATAGTGCATACCTTCAATCGTAATTTTTCAAAGCGTACTGACGGTAACCCTAATACCCACGTATTTGTTGCTTCGCCGGAAATTGCCGCTGCTATTGCATTTTCAGGAAAACTTTCATTCGACCCTTCGAGAGATAAAATCGTGAATGAAGAAGGTAAATTAGTAATGCTTGACGAGCCCCTGGCTAAAGAACTTCCGGAAAATGCTGCAGGTTTAATGTCTGAAACAAGTTCAGTAAACAATATTCAGGTTGAAGATACAGAAATAATTATACCGCCTAACTCTGAACGGCTGCAATTACTGAAGCCTTTCGAACCGTGGAACGGAAAGGATTTTCTGGGCTTATATCTTCTTATTAAAGTAAAAGGTAAATGTACAACCGATCATATTTCCATGGCAGGACCATGGCTTAAATACCGTGGACATCTGGAAAATATCTCTGAGAATTACATGATCGGTGCCGTAAACGCATTCAATGGTTTAACAAACAGTGTTTTAAACCAGTTGACCGGAGAATACTCACCGGTTCCTGTTGCAGCAAAGGCTTACAGAGATACCGGCACCGGTTCTGTAGTTATAGCAGAAGAGAATTTCGGAGAGGGTTCATCGCGTGAGCATGCCGCTATGGAGGCAAGATTTCTTGGTGTAAAGGCAATTATTGCGAAGTCGTTTGCCCGCATTCATGAGACTAATCTTAAGAAACAGGGGGTTCTTGCTCTGACTTTTATGAATCCAGAAGACTACGACCGGGTGAGAGAGGATGACCGTGTTGATATAACCGGAATAACGAAGATGGCACCCGGAACCACTCTGAAGCTTATACTAAGGCATTCAGATGGAACAAAAGAGGAGATAACTCTTTTGCACTCATATAGCGAAAAACAGATTGAATGGTTCAGGGAAGGAAGTGCATTGAATGTGATAAGGAAACTGAATACTTAAATAAGTGGATAATTCAGAAATACAAAGGAAATTAGTGAAGAAACTTAATAAAGTACTTCAAATTGCGAGTAAAAAAACAGAATGATCAATTATGAATCCGGGAAAAATAACATTTGAAAATGGGCAGCTCCTTGTGCCCGATAATCCTGTAATTCCATTTATTGAGGGTGACGGGACGGGACCGGATATCTGGCGTGCGGCAGTGCGTGTAATTGACGCTGCAGTGTGTAAATCTTACAGGGGAAAAAGGAAGATTGAATGGATGGAGGTGCTGGCAGGCGAGAAGGCATTTAACCTTACTGGAAAATGGCTGCCTGAAGAGACAGTGACAGCATTCAGGGAATACTTTGTTGGTATCAAGGGTCCCCTCACCACCCCGGTGGGCGAGGGAATACGCTCGTTGAATGTGGCATTGAGGCAGGAACTCGACCTTTATGTATGTTACCGCCCTGTAAGATATTACAGAGGAGTCCCAGGCCCGGTAAAACACCCCGAGCTTGTCGATATGCATATTTTCAGGGAAAATACTGAAGATATTTATGCTGGCATCGAGTTTATGGTAGGTGAGCCAGCCACTGAAAAATTCAGGGATTTTCTCATTTCAGAAATGGGAGTAAAAAAAATAAGATTTCCCCGGACATCATCTTTTGCCGTTAAACCCGTATCAATTGAAGGAACCGAACGGCTTGTCCGCCAGGCAATAAGGTTTGCTATTGAGAGAAAGCTTCCTTCAGTCACGCTTGTTCACAAAGGGAATATTATGAAGTTTACTGAAGGGGCTTTCATGAAGTGGGGATATGCACTTGCCGAAAGGGAGTTCGGAGAGTTCGTTTTTACATGGGAACAGTACCGTGCAATTGAAAAAGCAGGTGGTACAGCAAAAGCTGATGAAGAACTTAAAAAAGCCGAAGAGGAAGGGAAGGTGATAATAAAGGATGTCATCACCGATGCATTTCTTCAGCAGATACTTACGCGCCCTGCTGAATATTCTGTTATAGCCACCCTGAATCTAAACGGCGATTATATCTCCGATGCCCTTGCTGCAATCGTGGGAGGAATAGGCATAGCGCCGGGGGCAAACATAAACTTCGACACCGGTCACGCTGTGTTTGAAGCTACTCATGGCACTGCACCTAAATATGCCGGACAGGATAAAGTAAATCCCGGTTCGGTAATCCTTTCAGGTGCATTAATGCTTGAATATATAGGATGGAATGAAGCTGCACGAAAGATTCACGACGGCCTTGAGGCCGCAATCTCAGCAGGTAAAGTAACATACGATTTCCATCGTCTTATGGAAAATGCCGTGTTGCTCAAGACATCTGAGTTTGCTGATGAAATAATAAAAGCTATGTAAAATTTTAAGAAGATGAATGGGAATGATTTTTTCAGAATGTTTGAGAAGTCTGTGCGGGAATCATGTCAGATCGATAACGAACTTTTCGAGAAGTACGATGTTAAGAGGGGATTGAGAAACAGTGACCGTACAGGTGTTCTTGTGGGACTTACTAACATAGGCGACGTTGTCGGCTATGAAAAGAAGGACGGTAAGGTTATCCCTGTCCCGGGCAGGTTGCTTTACAGGGGTATCGACATTGATGAGATAACCCATGGTTTTCAGAAAGAAAACAGGCACGGTTTTGATGAAACCGTTTTTCTGCTGCTGGCAGGAAGGCTTCCGACAAAAAGCGAACTGGAGCAATTCTCTTCATATCTGGCTTCACTCAGGCCTCTGCCCGACCATTTCATAAATAACATGATTCTCTCCCTTAAGGGTAAAGATGTGCTCAACATACTTGCAAGATCTGTGCTCGGACTCTACACTCTTGATGACGACCCGGATAATATTTCACTTGATAACATGATAAAGCAATCACTCAATCTGATTGCCAAATTTCCGTGTATAATTGCCTATTCATACCAGGCACTCAGGCACGCATATTATGGAAAGACCCTGTCGATTCGCCATCCTCTGATGCACCTGACTACAGCAGAAAATTTCCTGCATCTCATCAAGGGTGATAAAGCTTACACAAAGCTTCAGGCCGATATGGTCGACCTTGCACTGGTATTGCATGCCGAACATGGGGGCGGTAATAACTCCACATTTACGATGAGGGTAACAAGTTCAACCGAAACTGACATTTATTCAGCAGTTACGGCAGCCATAGGCTCCCTGAAGGGCCCGCTTCACGGCGGAGCAAACCTGAAAGTGCTGCACATGATGGAAAATATCAAGGAAAACGTAAAAGACTGGAAAGACAAAGAAGAAGTTGAAAATTACCTGATGAAAATATTAAGGAAAGAGGCAAATGACTTTTCAGGTAAGATCTACGGTGTGGGACATGCAGTGTATACAATTTCCGACCCGCGGGCTGTACTTTTAAAAGAAAAGGCACGCGAACTGGCTGCAGAGGCTGGACGACTCGATGAATTTGATCTTTACTGCCTTGTAGAGGAACTGACACCTGATGTCTTCAGAAAATTTAAAGGCGACCAGAACGATAAAACCGTATGTGTGAATGTCGACTTCTACTCGGGTTTTGTATATTCCTGCATAGGGATTCCGAAAGACCTCTATACACCGCTCTTTGCTATGGCAAGAATTGCAGGGTGGTGCGCTCACCGTATTGAAGAACTTACCTTCTCTGCAAAAAGAATCATCAGGCCTGCATTTAAAAATGTTTACGGAATCAGACCTTATGTGCCATTAAATGAAAGAATATAAAAAATATTTTAAAAAATTTTCATTTTTTCTTTGTATGTATTTAAAAAAATATATTTTTGTAACGGAATAACAGACAATGATAAACGTTTTATATACAGGCACAGGTACCACCACCACAACAGGAACACTGTTGTACCGGGGATGCCTTGCTCTGTAATAAGGATTGTTAAATAATGTAATTGCAGCCATCCCCGGAAAAACCGGGGATGGCTTTTTTTATATCTCCTACTGCTTCTCCCGGCATTGCAACTGGGAGAGGCCTGAGTGAAGAAAAAAGGCATAAAGTCCCAGTCAGGGGAAATGCAGGTGGCGGCAGAGGATGCCCCTCCAGCACCCTAACGTGGGATGGTGAATGGGTAAAAGAATAAAGGAGATCGAATAATGTTGTTGTTCAGATATTTATAAAAATCATTTCAATGAAAATCCTGAAATTCGGAGGCACTTCTGTTGCCGATGCTGACAAGATTAGAAAAGTTGTTGAAATCATCCGGCTTAATATCTCGGAAGGAGATGAAATTGCTGTTGTGGTATCGGCAATGGGCGGTATAACCGACCGCCTTGTTGAGTTGTGCAGGGCAGTTACTGAAAATTCCAGCAGCTGTGATGAGATCATCAGGGAGATAGAAGAGAGGCACCTTGAAACTGCCCGTTTACTGCTGCCGGTAGAAAACCATCCGCGGGTGATGGCTGAGATAATGTCGCTCTGCAACGAATTGTCCGATATAGTCAAAGGCGCCGTTCTGCTTGCCGAAGTAACACCCCGCACAAAAGACCTTGTGCTCAGCTTCGGCGAACGCCTTTCAGCATACCTGCTCTCTGAAGTACTTCGTCCTTATATCCCTGACACTCTTTATACCGATGCACGGGAAATTATCAGAACCGATTCGGACTTCGGAAAAGCAAAGGTTGACTTCAAAATAACAGAAAATCTTGTAAGAAAGTATTTTTCTGAACATAAAGGACTTAAAGTAATAACCGGTTTTATCGGCTCCGACCCGAACGGACAAACCACCACCCTTGGCAGGAGTGGCTCAGATTACACTGCCACCATAGTGGCATATTCAGTTGATGCTGAATCGGTTGAGATATGGTCCGATGCCGACGGTGTAATGACAGCCGATCCTCACTTTGTTCCTGAGGCGAGAAGTATTGAAAAACTTTCCTATTCTGAAGCGATGGAATTGTCACACTTCGGAGCAAGAATCCTGTTTCCGCTATCGCTTCACCCTGCCATGCTTAAACAGATACCTGTGAGGGTTAAAAATACTTTCAACCCCGGGCATCCCGGAACACTTATCAGCAGGGAGACCTGCAAAGACAACGGTATTGTAAAGGGAATAACATCCCTCAGAAACATAAGCATAGTTAATGTTGAAGGAAGCGGGATGGTTGGAGTTGCCGGAATATCTGCAAGGTTATTCACCGCATTGTCGCAGAACAGGATAAGCGTTATCCTTATCAGTCAGGCATCCTCGGAACATTCGATATGTATAGCCGTTAAACAGGAGGATGCCGCCGGTGCCTGTACAATACTTCGGGAGGCCTTTGCAGCTGAACTTGCTTCAGGACTGATATCCTCTGTGAACAATGAAGATGGACTTGCAATTGTTGCGGTGGTGGGTGAAAACATGCGGCATGTTCCGGGTGTGGCGGCAAAGGTGTTCAATCCCCTCGGGCGTAATGGCATAAATGTCAAAGCCATCTCACAGGGGAGCTCAGAGTTGAATATATCATTTGTCATCAGTGAAAGTGACCTCCGTAAAGGCCTCCGTATTCTGCATCAGGCACTCTTCAGCCGTGAAGTGCGCCGCCTTCATATATATATGGCCGGAACCGGCGCAATCGGAAGTCGCCTTATGGAGATGATACATAACCAGCAGGAGAGCCTCCTTTCACAAAAGATTGAACTGAAGATATGTGGACTTATAAATACAAGGAAGATGCTCCTAAGCGAAGATGGAATAGACCCCGGAATGTGGAAAACCTATTTTAATAACGCCGGCGTCAGGGCAAAATTAAGTGAGTTTGTCGGGGGATTACTGTCGCATAATTTTGAGAACAGTATATTTATTGATGCTACGGCAAGTGATGAGCCAGTGGTTTATTATGAAAAATTGCTTTCATCGAACGTTTCGATTGTTGCAGCAAATAAACGCGCCAATACCGGAAGGCAGAGCGAATATAACAGTTTAAAAATAAATGCCCGGAAACGTAATGTCTCGTTCAACTATGAAACCAATGTAGGCGCCGGGCTGCCGGTTATTAATGTCATCCGTAACCTGCAAGCAGGCGGTGATGAAATAATTAAAATCGAAGCAGTGCTATCCGGCACTGTCAACTGGCTTCTTTCGGAATATGACGGAAAGATAACCTTCAGCGAACTTGTGCGCCTGGCAAGAGAAAAGGGTATCACTGAACCTTATCCGGGCGATGACCTTCTGGGACTTGACGTGGCAAGGAAATGCCTTATTCTTGCCAGGGAATGTGGGCTTCAGCTTGAGCCTGAAGAGGTAGATGTAGAACCCGTTCTTCCGGCTCCTATACCTTCAAAAGGAACTGTGGAAGAGCTACTCAGAGAGATTGAAAAACAGGAACATCTGATATTCAGTCGCTATATTCGCACCACTGAAGAAGGAAAGAAATTGCGGTATGTTGCTTTGATTGAAAACGGTGAAGCAAAAGTCAGAATAACCAGAACAGGAGAAGATCATCCCTTCTTTTCACTCAGGGGGAGTGAGAACTGCCTGATTTTTACAACAAAATATTACAGCCAGTATCCGCTTGTGGTGAAAGGACCGGGTGCAGGTGTTGACGTTACTTCAGCAGGTCTGCTGGCAGATATAGTTAGAATAGCAGAAACAGTAAGATTACAGGGTAATTAAACAGGGTAATTAAAAAAGTTTAATGAAATGATAGTACATAAATCTGTTACAGCCTTTGCACCTGCCACCGTGGCAAACATCTCGTGCGGGTTTGATATTATGGGTTTTGCTCTTGAAGGCGAAGGCGACAAGGTTACGGTTGAAGTTGATGATTCACCAGGAAGAGAGGTAATTTCCATTACTGGAAAATATGCTGGACTTGTGCCTCAGGAACCAGGTAAGAACACTGCCGGGGTGGCAATAAATGCATTGCTTAAGGCTGCCGGAAAAGAGAATATAAGTGTTAAAATTACACTTGAAAAGAACCTTCCTCCTGGAAGCGGGATGGGAAGCAGTGCTTCGAGTGCTGCAGCAGCAGTGTATGCTCTCAACAGGCTCTTCGGGAATCCCTTCAGGACAATAGACCTGATTCCTTTTGCCATGGAAGGAGAGAGGGCCGCCTGCGGAACAGCCCATGCCGATAATGTAGCCCCCTCACTTCTGGGAGGCTTCGTTCTCATCCGCAGCTATGAACCTCTCGATATCATTCAACTTAAAACACCCTCAGACCTGTATTGTGTTGTAATTTATCCGCATATAGAAGTGAAAACTTCTGATGCCCGGCGCGTACTGCGACGCGACTTCCCTTTAAATGTTGTAACCCGTCAGAGCGCCAACACAGCTGCGCTTACGGCCGGCTTGCTCACAGGTGATTACAGCCTTGTAGGCCGCTCAATGAATGACCTCCTTGCAGAACCGAGAAGAACCATGCTGATACCTGGTTTTGCAATTGCTAAAAAATCGGCACTCGAAGCTGGTGCCATAGGCTGCGGTATCTCAGGCTCTGGACCTTCAGTATTCGCTTTCTCATCCGACAAAAACCGGGCAGATAAAATTGCTGATGCAATGCAAAAAGCATTCCGTGAAGCCGGACTGAACTCTGACAGAATAATTTCTTCACTAAATGCACCGGGTGCAAAGGTTATTAATGAAGTAGATTTTTAATATGCAGATAAACAATGCTTTACTATAACATAGATAAACCTTCCCGGAAAGTTTCACTCGTTGAAGCTGTAATGAGAAGTGCCTCGGAAGAAAGAGCCCTCTATATGCCGGAGAAGATACCTTCACTGGACAGTTCATTTTTTGAACATTTCAGTGAAATGACTCTTCAAGAAACCGCATACAGGGTGACTGAACCGGTGTTTGGCGAAGATATACCGGCTGAAGAGCTTAGAAATATCATTGAAAGGGCCTTGAATTTTGACATACCGCTTGTAAAACTCTTTCCGGATATTTATGTGCTGGAACTGTTTCATGGTCCAACCTTTGCATTCAAGGATGTGGGAGCAAGGTTTCTTGCAGGAATGCTTGACTATTTTGCAGGAAGCATAAACAATGAAATAAAAGTTCTGGTAGCCACTTCGGGCGATACGGGTGGGGCGGTTGCTAATGCTTTCGCAGGAAAAAAGAACATCAAGGTGGTAATACTATATCCTTCAGGCAGAGTTAGTTTTATTCAGGAACAGCAACTGACAAAAGCCGGAGAGAATATTCTTGCCCTCGAAATTAAAGGTGATTTCGACGATTGCCAGAAGCTTGTAAAACAGGCCTTTGCCGACAGTAAACTGAATGAGGAAATTGTATTGACTTCGGCAAATTCGATAAATTTTGCCAGACTCTTCCCACAGTCGGTATATTATTTTTACTCTTTCGCACAGTTAAAGAAGAATGACTATCCTGTTGTATTCAGCGTTCCGAGCGGTAACTTCGGAAACCTTACGGCAGGGCTTATTGCAAAGCGCATGGGTCTGCCGGCCGTAAAGTTCATCGCGTCAACAAATATTAACAGGTCAGTTCCGCTATATCTTGAATCGGGAAAATTTGTACCGCATCATTCCTTCCCTACAATATCAAACGCGATGGATGTTGGGAATCCGAGTAACTTCAGACGCATCCTCGATCTGTATAGCAACGATATTGAGAAGATTAGAGCTGACATATCCGGTTTCTGGTTTACCGATGAGAAGACACGTCAGGCGATGAAGGAACTTTATACCAGATATTCATATATTGCTGATCCGCATACGGCAGTGGCATATCTCGGACTGAAAGAATACATGAAAAACAATTCCTGCACCGGCATTTTCCTTGCTACTGCTCATCCGGGTAAGTTTCCTGAAGAAGTTGAAAAGACTTTAGATAAACAGGTCACTTTGCCTGTAAGTCATAAAACAACCTCATACTCTCATCACAGGAAGATGGCCGCGGATTACAGATTGCTTAGAGAAATACTTAAATCATCATTCTGATACCGGTTGGTGCATCATTCTGTCTTCAATGAATCTGGTTATTTCAGGTACGGGCATCTTCATTACAACATACATGTGCTTTCCTTCCTGGTTGTCTTCCCATGAGTTGGAGCCGTCGCTATTGATGATAATATTACCCCGTTTTGTGTCGAAAAAACCATCGGTTCCGTAAACAGCAATCAGAACAGCTGTCTGGTCCCAGCTCATCCTGCCATTTTTGTCTTCTTCCGAAAGTGGGATGCTGATTCTGTATACATCTTTAACCGGACTGTTCTTAATATCTGAATTAATCAGGCGCACTCCGGTGAATATTTTTGAACCAATTTCAAAACCTGAAAAGATTATTTCACCGGGCCATTCGTTGAAGACATACTCAGAGGATGTTGAGTCCATGTGTATATTAAATTCTTTTCCTTCAGGGAAGCGGCCGGCCATTGATACGAGCCGTTTTACTTTTTTAGCTACTAGTTCCCGTCCGTCGAGGGGAGAGAGGCTGTCGGGCTGAGATTTCAGCAGGTTCGCAATGTTTGTAAGAAATCCCACGGTTACTATTGTAACTGATGAATCGGGTTCTGAGGAGAGTATTTTTCTGTAAACATATACCGCATCGGGTGCGTCGTTGGTTGATTTAACGGTATGGGGATATCTGGCAACAAGTGAGTCGGGCCAGTGCTGCCAGGCCGAAAGGCTTACTCCATCAGTTTTTGGTGCACCTACAGGCAGTTCCGGGCGCCCGAAATATGTGTTGATGATGTTGATACAGGGGGCTACAAGCGGGTGTTTGTTTGATGTCACCGTGGCAAGTATTTCAGCCCTTCCGCTGTCGGCCATTGCGTGAAGGAAGGCAAGTGCTCCCACATCGTCGTAATCGGGACCGAGGTCGGTATCGAAGATTATTTTTATGTGATGATTGCCGTCCTTCAGTCGGCTACACATACAGGCTAAAAGTATAATGATTATAAGTAAAACTGGTATCCTGGTTTTCATGTCAGAGCTTTTAATAGGTTGTTAACGGTATTTTATGATACTAAGATAAGCATGATTGGAGTTTTTGAAAAAAATCAAGCAAATGAACTTTTATTCTAGGTTTCGAAAATAATAATTTACACCATTGAGGGAAACCTTTGAAGAGTAGCTCTTTTTTATTATTTTGGCCGTAAACTGGTGAGAAAAAATGATAAGAACAGTTATATTGTTTTTTGTTTTTGCATTAGCGGTAAATTCACAGGCACAGATAGCAGCAGATTCCGAAGCCGGTTATAACCGGAATAAACCGGAGCGGGAGGAATGGCTGCGGGACCTCGGTTTTGGAATGTTTATCCACTGGAGCATAGACAGTCAGCTCGGAATAGTAATCAGCCACTCGCTGGTTGGTGCTTCTGATGATTACACCAAACGTTTTATAAATGACTTGCCAAAAACATTTGACCCTAAAGAGTTCGACGCTTATAAAATCGCAATACAAGCCGGACTCGCCGGAATGAAATATATAGTTTTCACCACCAAACATCATTCTGGATTTTGCATGTGGGATACCAAAACCACTGATTTTAAAATTACTAATACACCCTATAAGAAGGATTTATTAAAAGAATATGTTGAGGGAGTGCGTAAAGCAGGATTGGCAGTTGGTTTTTACTACTCTCCCGAAGATTTCAAATTTTTGTATGATAACAATATTACGGTCAGAAGGATGGGATTGGATTTAAATGACAGAATAAAGGCTGAATATAATGAGCTGATTCGCAGGCAAACCAACGAATTATTCAGCAGGTACGGAAAGATAGATGTGCTTTTTATCGATGGCAGTCCTGCAGAACCCTGTAAAGATGAGGCATGGAGATTGCAACCCGATCTTGTTATTACAAGAGGGGCTGTAGAAACGCCTGAACAAAAAATCAGGGGAGACATAAAGGATGTACTGTGGGAGTCCTGTATTACTATAGGAACACAGTGGCAGTATAAACCAACCAACGACGATTTAAAATCAGGAACAGAACTAATTGAAATGTTAATTGAAACACGGGCCAAAGGAGGAAATCTGTTGCTCAATATCGGTCTCGATCCTTATGGAAAGGTTCCTGATCCGGAATCAAGGAACCTTACAGAATTGGCTGCCTGGAATTTTATTAACCGGGAAGCTGTTCAGTCAGTGCGTCCCTGGGTAGTCTCCCATGAAGGTAACATATGGTTTACAGCATCAAAAGATCGTAAAACAGTTTATGCCATCATTACAGGAATTTACGACTGGACCCGGGGAGAAAGGAAAGAGTTCCTTTTAAAATCTGTTAAAGCAACTGAAAACACCAAAATAAGTGTTTTGGGACAAAACAGTTTGGTGGTTGAATACAATCCGGAAATTAATCCGGAATGCCGTTTCAAGCAAACCGAAAAAGGACTGGAAATTTCTGTGGTAAGGGCACAGCGCATTTATAACAACTCCAGATGGCCTAACCCGATTACTGTTAAAATTGAGAATGTGGTACCAAACCCTGATTAATATCCTTTCATACCGGCGCCTGTAATTGTGATTGCTCCCCGGGTATAAACAGGCTGCTAATGCGGAGCTAAAATTAGCCCCGGTTCTTTTAGCAAGCAGGGAAAATAACATAAATTAAATATATTTGAAATATCTTTTCAGCAGCCTGTTTAAAGAAGATTTCGTAACCACTTAAACTATGCATAACCGTACATATCTCAGCCTATTCATTTTCTCAGCAATTCTTATAATAATATCTGTTTCACTGATTCTTTCCAATCACATTCAGCCTGCGGGAATATTCCTTGTTTCAGCATTCATAGTACTTTCTTTTGCCATAAGAGGTTATTCGACATTAAGGGGATTTTCTTACACCCTGTGGATATTTGCCGCTGTAACTGCTTCAATGTTTTACCCTAAGTACTTTATCTCAATAGGCAATTTCCAGCTTAAAACCCTTATCGTACCCCTTCTGCAGTTAATAATGTTCGGTATGGGTTCGCAGATGAGTGCAAAGGATTTCGCAGGAATAATTAAAATGCCGAAAGGAGTTATAATTGGTATTTTCCTCCAGTTTACAATAATGCCGCTGGTAGGACTCACAATTGCAAATATCTTTAACTTTCCTGCCGAAATTGCTGCCGGTATAATACTCATAGGCTGTGTTCCCAGCGGCCTTGCTTCTAACGTTATGTCATTTCTTGCACGTGCCAACCTTGCCCTTGCGGTTACACTCAGTTCAGTTACCACGGTTCTCTCTCCGCTGGTAACTCCCTTCCTGATGAAAACACTTGCAGGTCAGTTTATTGAAGTCAATTTCTGGAGCATGATGCTCGACATCCTCAATATGATTATCCTTCCGGTTGTGGCCGGCTTTACATTTAACCTCGTGGCAAAAAGAAGTGAATCGCATAAATCGGCTGTAATTCAGATAATTATATTTATTTCTGTGATACTGGTAACAACTCTTGTTTATACAAAATCGACAAATACTGGTTTCTCAGGATTTGTCGTCAGATTTCTGAAGTCATTAGGCTGGTTCATGCTTCTGCCAGCCGCAGGGGCTTTAATACTTTCAAAATACCTTAAAGGCGACAGCAGGATAATGGAACAGGTACTCTCATTCTTCTCCATGGCAGGAATAGCGATGATAATAACAATTATTACCGCATCAGGAAGGGAGAGCCTGCTGCATGTCGGGCTGCTTCTGCTGTTAACCAGCCTCTTACATAATCTCACCGGTTACACACTGGGATACTTTTTTGCATGGCTGACAGGCATGCCCGAAAGAGACCGCCGCACTATCGCCTTCGAAGTCGGTATGCAGAACGGTGGGCTGGCATCGGGGCTGGCACTTCAGATGGGGAAACTTGCAACGGTAGGACTTGCCCCGGCTATTTTCGGGCCGCTGATGAATATTACAGGATCAATACTTGCAAACTGGTGGAGAGGAAAACCGGTTAAGGATGAAGATGAGGTAAATGTAGAACCGACAAAAGAAAAATAAAAAGAACCTGCTCCTGTTTTACTTTTTAATTCTTCCCATTACCTCAAGGCACATTCTTCCATTGTGATAGGGACATATCCAGTGTCCTGCCTTATCACCTCTTCCTGTCCCTTCAGGTGTGACATTGCTGAACCAGCCTCCGTTTGTTCTGTCAATAAAATATCTGTTGATGTAATTCCATGCATTGATGGCAGTGTTGAGATACTTTTCATTCCCGGTGAGTTCGTAGGCATTTAAATAGCCCACAACTGCCTCTGCCTGTTCCCACCAGCTTCTTGTAGTTCTAACTTCACCTGTTTCGTTGTTTTTTTCAGTAAGCATTGCCCCTTCAGGCGTAATCCCTTCCATGGCTGCATCAGCAATTCTGATGCTCGTTGCCCTGACCTTTTCGAGAAGTTTCCTGTCGTTGAGAAGTTGTGCGGTCTCATATAGCAGCCATGACGACTCTATGTCATGTCCGTATGAATCAATCTTCGAGGTGGCGTTCCAGCTTCTGTCGAAGAAACATATGAGATGGCCGGTTTTTTTGTCTATAATTTTTTCAAGGAAGATTTCAACCATGCTTCTTACTTTTTCCTTCAGGCGTTTCACAGGATGTATCCTGTAAAGATTTGCATACGCTTCCATTATGTGAAGTGACGTGTTCATTGTTTTTTCGTCAGCTGGCGTTCTTTCACCGGTCATTCTGTCGCGCAAGCGTGACCAGTCGCGGCTGAAGGCTTCAAAATAACCGCCTGCCATAGTATCGAAGGCATGTTTTTCAAGGAGATTGAAAATTTCCAAAGCAACTGTCAAAGCCACTTTATCACCGGTTGCACGAGCATATTCTGAAAGTCCGTATATAAAAAATGCCTGTGTATAAGTATGTTTTCGTGTGTCGAGAGGCTCACCTTCGGCATTGAGGCTGTAATATGCACCGCCGTATTCCCTGTCGATAAAGTGCTCCAGAATGTAATCTTTTGCACGGGTTGCCAGCTGTAGGTACTCGGGGTTTCTGGTCATTCTGTAAGCTGAGGAATATGTCCAGAGTATACGGGCATTCAGAATACCTCCTTTTGGTGCACCGTAAATTATTGTGTTGTTGCCGTCTACCCGTCCGTAGAAACCACCGTTAACTTCATCGGGCATCACCTTCGACCACCACGATAGGATGTTGTTGATAAGTTCTTCTTCGCATGCTTTCTTGAGCAATAAAAGTTTTTGCTCCGGAGGAAGTAAAGAGTTAATCTGGGAAAAGCCTGAAACAGACTCAATAAATACCAGTGCTATTATAACTAAACATTTAGTTTTCATTTTTATTCTGTTTAATCACGAAAGGCAATACGAAGTAGCATATAGTTTTAGCTCCAGAGTCGGTCGTGTGAACGCTTCTGGTCCCATTCCGGGGTGGGGTTAAACCATCCGTGTTCTTTGCCGAGGCGCTTTTTGCATTCCTCTTCGTTCAGTTCAATCCCGAGCCCTGGTGCATCGAGCGGGACATTGGCAAAGCCTTTTTCAATCATAGGTTTTGAGCCGGTCATTCTGACGAGATTCTCCCACCACGGTGTGTCTATACTATGGTGTTCAAGAGCCAGAAAGTTCTGTGTTGCAGCAGCACAATGGACATTTGCCATAAAACATACTGGCGACCCTGCCATATGGAGTGCCATGGCAATATTATTCTCTTCGGCATAATCTCCAATCTTCTTGGTTTCGAGTATTCCTCCTGCTGTTGCCAGATCGGGATGGATTATATCAACGGCACGGGCATCAATAAGAGGTTTGAAACCGCCATTGAGCATATAGATGTCTTCGCCTGTTAGTATAGGGGTTTCGAGGGCTTGCGACAGCACCTTGTTGTTCTCGATATCGAACCATGGCACCATATCCTCGAGCCATGCCAGACGGAATTTCTCCATTGCCCTTCCAAACCGTATGGCATTGTTTACGTCGAAGTGGCCGAAATGATCGGCACATAGTGGTATCTCATAGCCAACTGCATCTCTCACCATTGCTACATAGTTTTGCAGATCTGCAAGCCCCTGGTCGGTTATCTGAACCTGTGTGAAGGAATGCAGTGTATTGCCATAGCCCATATAATCGCGAAGGTCGTACTGTGCCATAGGTGCCCAGTATTTGCTGTTGATAATGTTTCCCTCCTTCTTTGCCACAAGATGTATCCCGAGGTCCATTTTTAGCCATGTGAAGCCCTGCACTTCCATTCTCAGCCTTACTTTTTCAGCAAACTCTTTCGGATCCTGAACGCCTGGGGTATCTGCATAAAGGCGTATTTTATCCCGGTACCTGCCTCCAAGCAATTGCCATACCGGAACATTATATGCTTTACCTGTAAGATCCCATAAAGCCATTTCAACTGCACTTAAGCCGCCACCCTGTCGCCCGTGGTAGCCGAACTGGCGTATTATTTTGAAAATCATTTCGACATTACATGGATTAAGCCCCAGGATACGGCTCTTCAGAAAGAGTGCATAACGGGCATCGGCTCCATCGCGTACCTCACCAAGACCATAGATGTCCTGATTGGTGTATATCTTTATGATATGATGGTTGGCGACAGTTGCAACCCTCATGTCAGTTATTTTCAGATCCGAAGGATAAGAAGCCCTGTTGACCTTTGATGTTGCCTGTGCTATGGTATCTTCAAGCGGTAAAGTCATAAACCCGCCAAGGGCAATTCCCCCAAGAGCTGTCTTTCTGAGGAAATCACGCCTGTTGGTTGATGGAGAACCTGTTTGAAGATGCGATTGTTTATCACCAGCTTGTGTATACCCTGAAAGCTGATCTTCTCTTCTGATTTTTTCGATAATAGATTTCATATAATAGAACTTTATGCTTTTAATAGCGTTTTTGACCGCGAAAATGACGAAAGTCTTCGTTAAGAGACTATGGCATCTGAATTTGCAGTATCATTCATTTAACTGATTACCAGATCTCTATCTCCAGCTGTGATGACTCTACCAGTTTCTTTCCTTAAAATAATTATCGAGTTCCTGTTTCGACATAGGCAATTTTCCCGGGTATTTGCTAAGCCACTCCATAAAATCCTTTTTTATCTCATCGCTCCAGGCGCTGTCAATCTGCCCGGGTTTATATTTTCCTTCGCGCAGACGCTGGTGTCCGAATTCGTCTCTGAGGGCAGTAACTTCAGCATTAATTATCAGGTCGGCAACAAGGTGCGCCGGTATAAAAATGACTCCGTATTTTTTTGCCAGTACTACATCACCTGGTAAAACCGTGGCTCTTCCAATGCGTATTGGAGTGTTAATTGTAACAAGAGACATCTGCTGGATGAATGACGGGTGGGAGCCTTTGATCCAGCCATTGAACCCTTCGATTTCCTCTAACCCTTCCTGGTCTCTTACGGAACCGTAAAATATGACTCCTCTTTTTGATTTTGCATAAATGGAATTACCAAGATTGTCACCTATCAGTGTGCCATCGACAATTTTACCGTAACTGTCGGCAACGTATACGTCTCCTTCAACGAGCACATCAATAGGCCATGAGTTTGTTCCACCCTGCTGGGTTCGTCCTTCAACCTTGCCTCGTTCACGTATTACTTTGTCGAGGTCGGGACGCAAAGGCATATACTGGGCTGTAACAACCCGCCCTGTCATAGGCTGGTCGGGATGCAGCACAATCCAGTCTCCCTCATACTGGTTCATATATCCCCTGTTGCGCAGGTAACCCCAGGCTTCTTCTATCGATACGTTTTTAAGACGCTCAAGAAGAGCATCTGGCACTCTGGGTCTGCCATCAGGAAAACGTTCTCCCTTCCATTCGGGTGTGATTGCTTTTATATACTCAGGAGGAGCGCCAACAAACTGGGCAGTAATGGTACTGATTGTAAATAGAATTAATGCCGGAAAAAAGAGAAGCTTTTTCATGCTGTATGGTTTTATAATTCTGTGTTAAGTTAAAGATAAAAAAACGATTAAATGAAGTTAATTTCTTCATTCAGTCGAGTTCGTGTCTGAAAGGAGCTGATGCCTGTGCTCCAAGACGGGTTACAGAAATTGAAGCAGCTTTATTGGCGAACTTAACGGCTTCGGGAAGTTCTTTACCCTCTGCAAGAGCTACTGCAAGAGCACCATTGAAAACATCACCGGCTGCGGTTGTGTCTACAGCATCAACCTTAATGCCTGGTATAGGACCTGAATATAAATCAGATGACACAAAAGCACCTCCCTCACCCAGGGTAACAATCACATTTCTAACTCCTTTATTCCTTAAAACTGCAGCAGCTCTGGAACATGTTTTTGTGTCGGAAATCGAAACACCCGTGAGTGCCTCAGCCTCAACTTCATTAGGAGTCAGAGCCCATACATTTTTCAGAATTTCATCTGAAAGTGGCTGTGCAGGAGCAGGGTTAAGTATAGCTTTGATTCCTTTTTCCTTTGCTTTTTTGATGGCATACTCCACAGTAGTTATGGGTATTTCAAGCTGTATCAAAAGTATAGCGTATCTGCTGCTGTCGAAGATTTCTTCAGGAAGGTCTTCAGGCTGCAGATTGGCATTTGCTCCAGGAGCAACAACTATCATGTTTTCTCCATTCGAATCAACGGTAATCAGAGCAACACCCGAAGGTAATTCAGGATCTTTTATAAAGAACTCGGTATCAATGCCTTCCCTCATCAGCAACCCAACAGTCTGGTTTCCAAAAAGGTCATTTCCCCGTTTACCGACAAAAGTCACTTTTCCACCCAGCCTTGTGGCTGCAACTGCCTGATTGGCACCCTTGCCTCCGGGATTGAGAAGAAACGTCCCTCCGAGAATCGTTTCCCCGGGCGATGGAAGCTTCTCCGTCTTGATAACCATATCAGTATTGGAACTGCCGATTACGAGGATTTCTTTCATAGAATAATTTTTAATAAAGAAGTTAATAAAAGCGTCCCTTTTACAAAATTAAAATTTCCTTCCGATACAGATAACCTTCATCATTTTGACTGGCGGTATTCTTTTATTTTCTGCATCAATATTTCAGGCTCGTCGGATGTGATATAATCAAAACATTTTGAGATGAAAAAATCCATATCGTCTTCATTGTTAACTGTCCAGACGTTAAGAAGAATACCTTCTTTCTTTGCCTCTTCAATCCATTCGGGTCTTTTCCTGAAAACGCTGTAATTATACCCTGCACCTTTTATTGATGCCTTTTTTAATTCAATTGGTGCAATGTCGCCATTAAGATAAAAAACTTCCGCCCCCGGCAGAAGTTCCGAAATCCTTTTTACAATGTCATAATCAAAACTTATCCAAGTAATATAATTAAGAGCATTCAGCTCCTTTGCAAGCATGATGCTCTTTTCTGCCATGTAAATATTTCTTTCCCTGCCTGCTTCCGCCGATTTAAGCTCGCATATAAGTTTTGTTGTGCTGTTGTTTTTTAAACCTTCGGCTATATATTCACGCAGAGTGGGCAATTTTTCTCCATTAGAAAGCCTGTATTTAACAAGAGTAGTATAAGGTGTTTTCTCAATTACCATCTTGTTATATTCTCTGTCGTGATTTATCACGAGAGAGTCGTCAGAAGTAATTCTGACATCAAATTCAGAACCATCAACTTTAAGTTCAATAGCATTACGAAGTGAAGCTATGGAGTTCTGAGGATGTCCGTTTTTCTTCCAGGCCCCACGATGTGCAATTACTTTTAATCCGCACTTATTAATTGAATCAGATTTATTATTCATATTTCCAACAGGAATTTCTGATGATAGAAAAATAAGCAATATTGTCGTAAAAAACAGATATGCGACATGAAAGTATTTATATTTCATAATTTTATAAATTTTCATTGTCTTAATTTCAGTCAAAATCTGAAAATTCGATAAACAAAAATAACATAATGCCCATTAAATTTGATTGTAGTGTAGTTTTAAATGATAATTTTTATATTTACGAATTAAAAATTAATTAAAATTTCAGTTATGATAATTAACGATATCATTAAAGTTATTGTTTTATTTTCAGTTATTGCCGTTGCCTGCAACAGGCCTGCACCGATGGAAAAAGTTATTGAAAAGTCACTGGCTGTGGCTGAGAAGCAATATATTCAGATGGCAGAAGTGATGAAACAAAAGCCTGATCTTCTTCCGCGTACTCTTGATACTGCCGGTAATCTGGTTACAGCAAAATCGAACTGGTGGACAGCAGGTTTTTTCCCTGGAACACTGTGGTATCTGTATGAATATACACGTGATGAGAAATTCAGGGATTATGCAAGGGAGATGACAGCCAGAGTAGAAAAGGAAAAATTCAACAGGGGAACGCACGATCTGGGATTCATGCTCTATTGCAGCTTTGGTAACGGATTCAGGTTAACAGGTGATGAAAGTTACAAAGATGTTATGCTTACCGGGGCACAATCGCTGATTACAAGATTCAGGCCTAAGGTGGGATGTATACAGTCGTGGAACAGTCGGCGTGGCTGGCAGTGCCCTGTTATAATCGACAACATGATGAACCTTGAGTTTCTGATGTGGGCATTCAAAACAACTGGCGATTCGGTATATTATAAGATATGTGTCAGTCACTCAGATACTACCATTAAAAATCATTTTCGCCCCGATTACAGCACCTGGCATGTGGTCTCATATGATACCATAACTGGTAAAGTGGAAGCAAAACAGACTGCACAGGGCTATTCCGATGAGTCGGCATGGGCACGCGGACAATCATGGGGTCTTTACGGCTATACCGTTATGTACCGTGAAACGGGACTCGAAAGATATCTTGAACAGGCAAAACATATTGCAGATTTTCTGATTAATCATCCTAACCTGCCTGAAGACAAGATCCCTTACTGGGATTATAATGCACCGAACATACCGAACGAATTACGTGATGCTTCAGCTGGAGCTATTATGGCATCGGCACTGATTGAGTTAAGCGGGTATGTTGATAAGGAGACAGGGAAAAAATATCTGGATGTTGCTGAAAAACAGCTCAGAACACTGGCTTCGCCCGAATATCTGGCTAAACCGGGTGAGAATGGCAATTTTATCCTTAAACATAGTGTGGGTTCACTCCCTGGAAAAAGCGAAGTGGACGTACCACTTACTTATGCAGATTATTATTTTGTAGAAGCTCTGCTCAGATATAAAAATCTGCTGAAAAATCAACAAATTTGAATAAATTCATAATTAGCTGAAAGATAACCATTTAACTAAACTGACATGAAACAGGGAAAAAAACTTTCAAGACGTGAATTTCTGGGAGCATCAGCTCTCGGTATGGCAGGCATAATGATACTGCCTGCTGCAAGCTGCGGACGGTCCAAAACGGAAAAGGCCCCGTCCGATCTGGTAAGACTGGGCTTTATTGGTCTGGGCCGTCAGGCAATGTTCCTTCTGAATGGCTTCCTGCAGGTACCTGGTGTTGAGGTTCTTGCAGGCTGCGACGTTTATGGTGTGAAACGCACCAGGTTTGAAAGGAGAGTTAATGAATTCTACTCCAAAGCAGGCAAGAAGGTTGAAGTGAAGACGTATGAAAAATTCCAGGATCTTCTTGCCCGCAAGGACATTGATGCTGTGGTGATTGCAACACCTGACCATTATCATGCACTAATTGCAATTGCTGCATGCAAGGCCGGCAAGGATGTCTACCTCGAGAAACCTCTGACCTTTACGATTTATGAAGGACAGCAGCTTGTCAAGGCTGTTCGTGAGAACAACAGAATACTCCAGGTAGGCAGCCAGCAGCGCTCTGACGATACTTTCAGACATGCTGTAAATCTTGTTCAGTCTGGAGCTATAGGCAAGATAACACTTGTCAATGCTTACGTTGGTGCGCCACCAACACCCTACAATCTGCCACCCGAACCTGTCCCAGCCGACCTTAACTGGGATCTCTGGCTTGGTCCATTGCCAGCAAATATTCATTATAACAGCCAGCTCAACCCGCCCATATCACTCGATCCGCCAAAAGACGAAGAGATATGGGGTGCCTGGAGATGGTACAAAGAAACAGGAGGCGGCTTTACAACTGACTGGGGTGCCCATATGTTCGACATAGCACAGTGGGGCCTTGGAATGGATAACAGCGGACCGGTTGAAGCTTCACCGATTGGAGATGGCACCGAGTTTATGTCGTTCAAATATGCAAACGGAGTGGTGCTTACTTCCGAAACATGGGACGAGAAGAAGACAAAAGGTGTCAAATTTCATGGTGAGAATGGTTGGATAGAGGTAGCCCGCGGGTATTTCAACGCATCCGACCCGAAACTCTTCCCCGAAAAGAAGGAAGAACAGACAAACATGCCATACGAAACCAGAATACCCCACCAGGTGAACTTTATCGAGTCGGTACGCACCAGAAAAGATCCCGTTGCAACAGTGGAAATAGGCCACCGCACATGCACAGTATGCAATATCGGTAATATCGCATGCGACCTTAAACGTACTGTAAAGTGGAATCCTGAAACCGAAACCTTCGTCGACGACGAAGAGGCAACAAAGAGGATGCATTATACCTACAGGGAACCCTGGAAACTGGTTTAATGCAACCCTTCCCATACCAATAAAAAACCCCTTCCGGAGAAACCGTGAAGGGGTTTTTATTATCTCGATAATTAAATGTGTCTGGAACGGTTGAAAAATTATAAAAGTATTTCTTAAAAATTTATTACCTCGTAATATGCTTTCTTCCTTTGCAAATTCTGGTCAAACAGAAGAGGATAGTTTTTCCTGTTTCGTACCGGGAAATTGTCGAGCCATGAGTGTTTGTCCGAAACATTCCAGAAAGTTACACCTGTAATTATGCCTTTATAATCCCTGAAAACCCTGAAAAGCATTTTGTACTGTTCAATTTGTCTCTGTTCCCTTTCAGCAGTGAAAGCATCATCCCCGGGTTTACGTTTGCTGAAATCTTCGTTCCAGCCATATACTGATACGTCGAGCTCAGTAATCTGAACCTGAAGCCCCAGTGATGAGTATTTTTCAATGGCATCGCGAAGTTCCTTTTCGGAAGGGCTTGAAACCGACCAGTGTCCCTGCAGTCCGATACCGTGAACAGGGATCCCCTTATCGAGTAATCCTTTCAGCATGTTGTAAATTTTGTCTCGTTTTGCAGGGTTTTCTGTGTTATAGTCGTTATAAAAGAGAAGAGCCTGAGGGTCGGCTTCATGTGCCCAGATAAAGGCCTTTTCGATATACTCTTCACCGCATATTCTGTACCAGGGGGATTCCCTGTACATCTTCCCCTCGCTGTCATCTATTGCTTCGTTAACTACATCCCATGCATAGACTTTGCCTTTGTATCTGGTAACTACCTGTGTAATATGTTCTTTAAGCCTTGAAAGGAGTAACTCTTTTGAAACTTCCGTGCCGTCGGAATTTCTGAACATCCAGGGAGCAGTCTGCTGATGCCAAACAAGAGTATGACCTCTAACCTTCATGCCATGTTCGCCAGCAAAATTTATTATAATGTCGGCGTTGTCCCAGAAATAACGGTTCTCTTCCGGATGTATCAATCCGGGTTTCATTACATTTTCCGCAGTCAAGCTATTGAACTCTCTGATTATCAGATTTCTTTCAGGTGCTGAAGGATTCAGGTGCGAGGGAGCAACTGCTACACCTACAGGGAAGTAATTCTGGTAATAGTCTTTTAATCCTTTACTTTCGTTATTAAGTTCATTGATGCCCTGGCCACAGCTTGCAGCCTGTAGCATAGCAGTCAGGCAAAATAATGCCACTTTAAGATGAGTAGCTCTGTGTCTTTTTGAGTCTCGCATGGTTTAAGTAATTACCGTTTTATATTTTTCAGATTTTTAAAAATATTTTCTTTTTATAAAGGAAATAAAGAAACACCCATCCAACTGCAGTTATACCTATACCGTTTATAAGTGGAGTCCATGTCTCAGGTAGTATTTCAGTAAATCCGCCAAAGAAAAATTTTGCAGCATTTCTGAAATTTATTATGCGGTTAGCAAGGTATATTGTTATTGGGTTCATACCTATCACAACGAAGAAGAATGACCATTTTCTGAAATTCCAGACGTCAATTATCAGGTAAAACAGTGCAAACAGCAGCAGGCTCAGTCCGCCCACATAGCATACGAAGGAGCTTGTCCACAAATTCTTGTTAATTGGGAAAGCAAGATCCCATACTTTGCCAGCAATAACGAATACTATTCCTGCACCGGCAATATAAATTGCCTTTTTGAGCAGGTTATTGCTCAGATAGTTCGACAGCAGAAATTCTCCGGTAAACATACCGAGCAGAGCTGTTGATATTGCCGGGACGGTACTGAGGATTCCTTCAGGGTCGTGATTACCGCGGTAGAGTTTTCCGGGCATCAGTATTCTGTCGACATAACTTGCGAAGTTGCCTTCCTGTGAGAATACATGAGCTCCTCCTCCGTCGGGTGCCGGCACCAGGGCAAGTAGCAGCCAGTAGCCGATAAGAAGTGCCCAGAACCAAACTATACGCCATGTAAGTTTTGTGTTCATAAAGATTAGAGCCGCGAACATCCATGCAAGTCCGATGCGTCCAAGAACGCTTCCATAGCGGAGCTCATCAAATTTGAACCTTACTCCGTTATTGTAAAGGATGCCCAGCAGTACGAGTATGAGACCGCGGTAGATAACGTGCCTGAAAATTCTGGCTTTATCTTCTCCAGAGGCCATTCTTTTTGAGAGTGAGAAAGGGAATGAGATTCCTGCGATGAACAGAAAAAGCGGGAATATCATGTCGTAAAAGTGAAAACCATGCCACTGGACATGTTCAAGTTGTTCGGCAAACCATTTAAAGACCGGCCAGCCGGTTAAAGTGGCAAGTCCTGCAAAAATAGCTTCACCGCCCATTATCCAGAACATGTCGAATCCCCGTAAAGCATCGAGCGACTGAAGACGTTTGGGCACAGTTGTTAAGTCTTTTTCCATGTTTATTATAATTTGAAATGTTATGCAAAAATATTATAACCTCGAAAGATAATCTGAAAATTTAAATCTTTGGCTTTCTATTCATGATATTCTTAATCCTGTGTTTTGCTGCAACCAATGAATTATTTATTTTTATAATTGCAAAATATATTGTTCCCGATTGATTCTTTAAAATAAATCTTTCAGCCATGAAAAAACTTATAATCGTTTTAACAACAGCAATGTTATTAACAACCTTATCAGCACCGGCCCAGAATCCTGAAGGACCCGGGATGATTCTGAAAGAAAACTGGGCAATAAAGTCATCAGCAGAGGTAAAGGCAGGAGGCAGGGAGATATCCACTGCCGGGTTTTCAACACAGGGATGGTACAGGACCACAATGCCTTCAACCATTCTTGCAGCTCTGGTAGCAAATAATGTGTTCCCCGATCCTTATTACGGGACTAACATCAACAAGCTGCCCGGTCAGATAACAAACCGTAACCGGGGCATTCCGCCCGACAGCCCTTTCAGCGTTGCATGGTGGTATCGCACGGAATTCCAGCTGCCAGCCAGTTACAAAGGCAAACATATCTGGATTAATTTCCATAGTATTAATTATAAGGCCAATATCTGGCTCAACGGGAAACTTGTAGCAGATACAACAACCGTTGAGGGTGCCTACAGGCTTTTTACCCTCGATATTACGAAAGAAGCAGTGGCGGGTGGAAATAACTGCCTTGCACTCGAAATCTTTCCGCCCAAAAGCACAGATCTTTCTATTACATGGGTAGACTGGAACCCGACGCCACCCGATAACGGTACGGGAATATGGTATGATGTCAGTGTCCATGCTACCGGAGACGTATCAATCGAGGAACCTTTTGTAAAGACTAAGCTAAATATTCCGTCGAATGATGAAGCAAGGCTGACGGTATCAGTTTTGCTCAGGAACTCTTCCGACAAGCCGGTAAGCGGAAATCTTACAGGAAAAATCGAAAAGATAACATTCTCAAAAAAAGTAAGCCTGAATGCAGGGGAGGCCAAAAAGGTTGTTATTGAACCTTCCGAATTCCGGCAGCTGATTATCAGGAATCCCCGTTTATGGTGGCCTCATAATGTGGGACCACAGAACCTTTACGACCTCAATCTTGGTTTTGAAGTATCGGGCAGATTATCGGATGTAAGGAAGGTAAGATTCGGGATACGCGAAATCACATCGTGGATGAATGAATTTGACTCGCTTAAGACGAGAGTCTTTCAGATAAATGGAAAGAACATAGTTATAAGGGGCGGAGGATATGTTCAGGACCTCTTTCTCAGGCCTTCCAATGAAAGGATTGATGCTGACATTGCTTATGCCAAACATATGAATCTGAATGCTCTGAGAATGGAAGCACCGAGGGGTTCGGATTACATGTTCGACCGGTGCGATGAGGAAGGCATTCTGTTGATGGTCGGATGGTGCTGCTGCAGTATGTGGGAGAGATGGAAAACCTGGACACCTCATACGGCCGATATTGCCGAACTGAGCTGGAGAGACCAGATAGTGCATCTGAGAAACCATCCTTCGGTGTTTGTCTGGCTATATGGCAGCGACAATTATCCGCCTGAAGATGTTGAAAGAAGATACATAAAAGTACTGGATGAGTACGACGGGACAAGACCGTATTTATCCTCAGCCACGCAGGCTGCAAGCAAAATTGCAGGTCCGACAGGTGTCTGGATGGGTCCCTATCCAAGGGTTTATGCATACTTCCCACCTTCCTACTGGTACAGCAAGCTTGAATTCAACACCGAAGCAGGGCCGTCAGGTGAACAGATACCCCCTCTGGAGACTATGAGGATGATGATGCCTGAAGAAGACCTCTGGCCGCCAAGTGAGTCGTGGGAGCTGAGGCTGCACAAAAATTTCTACCCAATAGCCAGAGCTGCATTTGAATCAAGGTATGGAAAGCCCTCATCAGTTGAGGAATACAGCCTTAAGGCACAGATATTTCAGAATGAAGCTGTTAAGGCAATGTTCGAAGCATATGCGGCAAACAAATATAAATCGAGTGGCATTATTTACTGGATGTACAATGGTGCCTGGCCAAAGATGTACTGGCAGCTTTACGATTATTTCTATATGCCAAACGGGGCCTTTTATGCAGCCCGGAGTGCCTGCGAACCTCTGCATGTGCTATACTCATACAAAGAACATACAGTAAAAATTGTCAATTCACTGTACAGAGAATTTAAGGGGCTGAAGGTGTCAGCGAGAATTTTTGATTTCAACTCCAGGGAGGTATGGTCAAAAACTGCACAGGCTGATGTTGAACCTGATGAAAGCAAAAATGTCTTTGCAGTTGAGGTGCCGGCAAATATAACGAAGATTTACTTCCTCAGGCTGGAGATGAAAGATGCCGAAGGGAAGCCTGTCTCATCGAATTTTTACTGGCTCCATGCTGATGGTGATGAGAAGGCAGATTTCAAAGACTTAATGAATCTTCCGAAGACGAATCTTAAAGTTGATGCAACTCCTTTACAGCAAAAAGGTAACAGGGCACGTATTACAGTAACGCTGGAAAACACAGGTAAGAATCTTGCCTTTGGAGTTAATCCGAAAATTTTGAGGAGTTCCTCAAAAGGCCCGGTTTTACCGGTTTTCTGGGATGACAATTACTTTTCGCTGCTTCCGGGGGAAAAGAGGGTGGTGAATGTTGAATTTGATGTTAAGGAGTTGAAAGGGGAGAAGCCTTTACTTGTTATTGAAAGCTGGAATACGAATTTGTTGAGGCTGAATTTATAAGCCAGACGCTACAATTTATTCCGGGATATATCTTATTATAGAGGTTACATCCCGGATTTTTATTTTTTCTGTTTATTTTTTGAAGGTTAAGTATATAAGGTAGGTATATTGTGAGGTTTAAAATTTTGTTTGGGGAAAATTATCAAATAATAAATTTTTTTAAATAGTAAAATTTACTAAAAAATAAAAATTTTTAAATAGTAATTTTTATCAAATAGTAAAAAATTTTAAAAAGTAAAATGTTTGAAACAATAAAAAATATCAGATAATAAAAATTATCAAATAGTAAGATTTCTAAAATAATAATTCAACACTCTGAAAACTGGTTCCTGAATACTTAATTTTTATCTGATTACAGCTTTTTGTATTATAAAAGAATTTCCTCTATCTCCTTCCATGTCGAAACCCTACGATGCCTCGTTTCCAGCAACATATTGTGAGGCTGGGTAAAAATTATAGTCCCTCCCTGAAAAACATCCAGATTCTTCGGATGATCATCTATTATAATGTCCGCTTTAATCAAACTTTTATCTCCACAAAAAACTATCTGCCTCCAGCTTATAAAAGGAAAATGCTCATGCAACCACATCTGCTTGTCAGTGAGACTACTGGGAAATTCAGTCGCCAGTGAAATGACAATAACATGGTATTTTTCATTCAGCTTTCGCAAACCTTCAACACTACCACCCATCACAGGTACACTCCTGAAAAAGCCAGGCGTTGTAACCCATTTTATCTGATGCGGAAATGCTTCAGCCTCAAGCTTGCCTGCCACCTCTTCAACGGTCAGACGAACACCAGTCTCCTTCTCATGAAGCTCAAAAAAACGGCTGTACACATCAGCCAGAACACCGTCCATGTCGACTAGAATACGTTTCATTTTTAAAATATATATTTGTGTATATGATTACGATATATCTGCCAATCTTAAAAACGATGCCAAGTTATTTCATTTTGATAAATAATTATAAAATAAAATCATGAAAACATCAGCCTTTATATCAGTTGTAATTTTTACTGCAGCGCTCTTTTCTTTGAGGCTCTCAGCACAGAATGACAGGGTGAAAATTGCCAGGCTCTCGGAGTTTTTAATGCAATCTTCATTCGTCGTACCTGAAACGGGCGAGCAACTCTCCGACCCCGGCTTCCGCCCAGGTATATGGTGGATGCCAGTAAAAGTACCAACAACAGTACTCTCAGCCCTTGTGGCAAACAAAATCTATCCCGATCCCTACCTTGGGCTTAACAATATGCTCATACCGGATGCTTCAGATGAATTCAATAAACAATACAACCTTGAACAGTATAGCCATCTGCCCGGTCTGCCCAACCCATGGAGCAAACCTTACTGGTTCCGTACAGAGTTCATGGTTCCTGCTGAAGATAAAGGCCGCCACTTCGAACTTATATTCAAGGGAATAAACTACAGGGCTGGTGTGTGGCTCAACGGCAAACAGATAGCCGACTCTACTCAAATGGCAGGTATGTTTGCCGAATACAGGCTTGACGTTAGCGATTGTATTATCCCCGGCTCGAAAAACGCCCTCGCCGTGAAAATCTACCCTCTCGATTACCCGGGCTTGCCCGATACTGAACAGCTGAAAGCGCTGGGCGACTTTTACCTCAACGGTGGAAAAACTGGTGACATAGGCAAAAACGTAACAATGCTGTGCTCGGTAGGATGGGACTGGATACCACCAGTACGCGACCGTAACATCGGCATCTGGCAACCTGTCTATCTCAGAACATCGGGACACGTTACAATAGAACAACCAAAGCTCGTTACTCTTCTACCCAACCTGCCCGATACAACACTTGCAAAAATTTCCCTTTCATTTAAACTTAAAAATTCCGGTAAGTCTACCGAAAAAGGAAAGATAACAGTGATAATTACACCAGAAACCTTTCAGGGTAAGCCTGTACAGTTTACAAAAGATGTCTCTTTGAATGGAAACTCCTCTTTAGTTGTTGCTTATGACGCAGATAACACCAGAGAGCTTCTCTTCAGCAAACCGGCGTTATGGTGGACTAACGGTTACGGTCGCCCCGACCTTTATAGAATAAGGATTCAGTACTCGAACCAGTCGGGTCTGAGTGATGAGATTTCCTTTTTGTTTGGCATCAGGACAGTTGGTTCAAAAGCTGTGCAGGTAGGCAAGATGTGGCGGCGCGATTTCTATGTTAATGGCCGGCGTATCCATATAACAGGCGGTGCCTGGGTCCCCGATATGATGCTCAACCGTGATTCGATGCGGTACGATTATGAGTTCCGGCTATGCCGCAATGCAAATATTAACCTGGTAAGAATATGGGGTGGGGGAGTGACACCGTCGGACTGGTTTTTTGATGCTGCCGACCGTTACGGCTTGCTCGTATGGTCAGATTTCTGGATAACAGGTGATACTCAGGGTGAATTCAAGGGGTCACCCGACTGGCCACTCGACGGGGAGATATTCAAAAAGAATGTGACAAGCACTATTTACAGGATAAGAAATCATCCGAGCCTGCTGGTGTGGACCGGAGGCAACGAAGGGCATGCACGAAGGGAACTCTATTATGCCATGCGCGACAGTGTAATAAAACTTGATGGAACCCGCCCGTTTATTCCATGCTCATCAGGCTTTGCGCGTCTGCCGGAAGGATGGGATGCCTCCTGGCCTGATGGCCTGCCTGGCGGTGTCTATAGCGGCGGACCATATACCTGGCAGGACCCGCGCGATTACTACCGCCGCGTGGATGCTGCCGCCGACTGGGTTTTTAAGGACGAAACAGGCATACCTTCCCAGCCACCTTACAGCACATTGCCCAAAATAATCACCAACCTTGTATGGGATAAATCACTTCCCTTCCCCCTGAACCATTCATGGGGCTATCACGATGCCGCAACCGGCAACGGACGATACGATCGGTATTATAATGAAATGATAAAACGTTACGGCACAACATCAACAATGAAGGAATTCTCCGACAAGATGCAGCTTATGAATGCTTCAGGATACCAGGCAATATTCGAAGCTCCTGCCCATAAACTGAATGATGTTGGAGGAGTAATGCTCTGGAAACTAAACGCTGCCTTCCCGAGTGTGGTATGGCAGGTATATGACTGGTACCTTATGCCCAACGCAGGATACTATTTCATGCAGAATGCCTGCGAACCTGTACACGTTCAGTTTAACCCGAAAGATCTGAAGGTCGAGTACGTCAATAGAACGTATAAGTCATTTTCAAATCTGAAGTCGGAAATAAAAATATTTGATTTGAAATCGAAACTGATTTACAGTCAGAATGAAACAGTAAGTCTTGAAGGTCCTTCATCAGCCGGAAGCCTCTCTCTTTCAGATGCACTTTCAAAAAACACAGGAGTTTCATTCATAATTCTTAACCTTTACGACAATTCGGGCAAGAGGCTCTCTCACAACGCTTACTGGTATTCCTCATCGAATGATTTTACCTCCCTCAACTCTATGCCACGGACAAAAGTTAATGTTAAGCTTGCCGGTGTACTGAAAGGGTCAAATGAACTGAAATGGAGCTTTACGCTGACAAATTCATCGGATAAAATTGCCTTTTTTATCAACCCGAGGCTTATGGCAGATAATGAGGAAATAACACCTTCATTCTGGTCGGCAAACTACTTTACACTGGCACCTGGTGAATCAATATCTGTTACAGTTGGGTGCCCACCTGAGAAGATATCAGGCAAAAAAGCTGTTCTCAAGGTTGAGGGATGGAATATCGAAGAAATAGAACTAAAACTTTAGAATTAAATCTGGATAATGACAATAAAACATTAGTGAAGCAGGTACCAAAAAACTTAATCAGCGTTTCTACCTTATTCTGAAAGAGTGTATCGTCGAGATAAGTTTTCCTGATTGTGTCACCCCGGTGGCAACTATTGAATATTCTCCTGCCTGATCGTGTGTCCAGAATTCTGCTGTCACAACACCCTGTTCACCGGGTATGGCAGAAGGGTTCCAGTAGAGGGTGTTTCTAAGGTCGGGTATGCGACTTTCTTTCTTTTCTTCTGTAGAATAATCCGGGGGTGAAAACGAAGCAGGATTTTCCGTTACCCTGTACCTGATATTCACTGCATAATCAGGAAGTACAATGTTGCTCAGGTCACCTTTGCGCGTAATAACATTAACAATTCCACTGAAATAAAGGTCGCCAATCATATATCTTGAACGTACAAGTTCAATCTTTTCAACAATTTCAGGGTCGAGATTGGCAATGAGAGATAAGTTTTGAATTATCACACCGTCTATCATTGCAAGTGGAGGCTCATTATAGAATATGTTCGAAAGCGGTTCCAGCACTCTCATTTCTGCACCTGATTTTCTTTCCCTGAATCGCACACCTGGCACCAGCTCGAAAAATACCTCATACATAACAGGAAGTTTTATGTAATCATCAAGTCGTATTACCAACTCCGGTACGCCGTAAAATCTTCTTACTCTTGTAGTTAAACCTCTCTCTTCCCGGGCATCTTTCCTGTATTTTGTGACATAAATTCTAGAAGTCTGATAATTGAAGCTCAACATCGAAGCCAGTTTCATCCTTGTTTCTGACAATGTATCGGTAAAGCATACTGCATCCGGGACTTTCCATGGAAACGGTGATTCAATTTCCAGAACTGAATTTTTAGTTGTATCGGCAGGCTGAATCACCATTTTTGTCACCCTGTTATCGATAGGCAGGTAAAAATTAAACCTGCCATCCCTGCCGGTTACTGCATACCTGAAGAATGCTGTTTTACCGGGAACCGAGAGGTAAAGTATAGCTGATGTGTCAGGCTGCCCAGTATCCCTGTTTCTGAGTAATCCGTAGATGTAATGTCCTTCATTTTCAAACCGGTATTGCCTTGCTGGCAGTTTCTCAGAGGTAATTTCCTCCCACCTTATCCACCGGCTAAAGGTGGAAACAAGAAAATTATCAAGAATTTCATTGCTGATTGTACTTATAGTTGCATCGTTTTCAAACCATGGTACAATTCCGAATTCAGAGCCAAAAACCATAAAATCCTCGAATTTCTTGACTTGTGCCGCCTGCCACGAAGGTATAACCGAAAGACTTATTTCAGCAAGCTTATCCTCTTTACCCTGGCATTTCAATCCGATGGCAACCTTTTCCCTTCGGCCATACTCGTTCCCTGTTTCAATTTCACAGGTGCTCTCAAAATTAAAAGGATTATAAACCAGCCTTTCTGCCAGAGGCATTCTATCTTTACCAAAGAGAGTTATATGGTTAATCCCTGGGGCAAGTCTGATTCGCGGAATAACTATTTTTGCAACTGATTCATTTGCCGGAATTTCCATTTTGAAAGAAACTTTTCCCCGCGAGTGAACCAGAATGAGGTAATGTTCTGAAGAAGAAACCAGCCTCTCTGATGCATTTACTGATAGTTCAATGTCTGTTTCCGTCTGTTTTTCAGCAATCAAAGTTATCCCTTCGTCGGCTGCTGGCGGGATATTGAATTTTTGATTCCCTGTAAGTGCATAGTACGATTTTCCTTTAACAGGTGTGAATACAAATGAGCCATATCCATAATCGCCTGTATTAAATTCTGCCATTTCATTTCCTTCATTATCTGTCACAATAACCATGGTCTGGATGCCCTGCCCATAATGCCCGGTCAGACGAACCACAACATGGTTAGGGACATTGTTTACGAAATTTCCTCCCTCAGAGAAGAAATCCATGCGCAACGGCTCATTTGTATTATTAGTGGTAAAGATTTTTTTTCTGAAACCTGTGTTTTTGAAAGGATTGTAGATATTAATTTGCTGCATAAAGCAGTTTTCGGGCAGGAAGTTTTTCATCCAGCTGGTATAAGCTCTCAGGGTGTAGTTGCCCGGACTGAGAGTATCAGGGAGAAAGATGTTTCCTTCTCCCGTACCATGATTGAGCCCGAAACGCAATTGTATCACGGGACGGTTCCAGGGGTTAAGTAGTTCAACATAAGCTATCTTGCTTCTATCCAGAACCAGACCGGTACCCCTGTCGATGGTAAATATTTTTAACCATATATCCTCACCGGCTATATAATCATGCCGGTCGGTAACTATATATAGTTCCTCCCACGGTGAAGTTTTACAGAATTCCCCCAGGAGAACTTCCGGGCTGGCTGGCTGTAATGATTGACCATGTAGAAGAGTGGAGGGTATCAGAGTGATTGCAGCTAAGAATGACAGATTATATTTTAAAGTCCCTTTCATTTCTTCATTCAGCTTTATGGCCAGAAAGATGGTTTAATGTTCGTTCCACGCGTAGTGCAGTCGGCACATTCCCTGTGTATGGTTGTAACCCAGTATGGTGGCCTGTAAGAGCTGCCATCTTCAATAACCCACCATGTGACATTCCTTCCTTCTTCAGGCAGCCTGCCGAAAATGGTATCAGTTGGACAGTACCAGTAAAAGTTAGGGATCCCTTTAAACCAGTCTTTGATAAAAATCCTTTTTTCAGTGACTGCTGAAACGCTGAAATATCCAAGAACAGTTTCAGAGGGTTTGTTGGTGCACCTTATATTACCTTTTATTGCCATTGGAATAACATCGTACAGGCTTCCTACGTTTTCCGATACATTCTGAATTTTCTCCCAGAATTTGTATTCATCAGCATTTAGCGAGTACTGCTTGACAAGGATACTGTATCTTACTTTTAACCTGTCGGTTTCGTTTGTTATGAAAGTCACTGGAAATTTTGTAACCTTCGGCTGGTTGTATATAGACGCGTTTTTTATCATTATCCTGTCCGATTTCTCAGTTACCCAGCATCGGTTATTTGGAACCTGGTAAGGTAACCAGAATTCCCATGTTTCTTCATATTCCCATCTGAAATAGAAACACTTCCTGTTGGGATCGTGTGTATCGAGATATATTTTGCATCCTTCCTCAATTTCAGCAGGATTATCTGATTGTGTTATTAATATTTTTTCCCAGTAAAGGGAATCAATAGGGGGGACAGGCTTCATCTCAATATAATCTGTTTCGTAGATAAATCCTGAAGATTCAATCCGGAGAGCATACTTCCTTCCTACGACACCCCGAAAACTGGTACTGTCGGTAGAATAAATGCCCGGGTCTGTCTCTTTTAGTGTAGTCACAAAACCCAGGTCATCTATTATAGTAACTTTTGCTGCTCTGACAGGTTTTCTCGCAAGAGCCCTTCCTATTGGAAGTGATTTTGATATTTTAACCTTGTTCGTCCGGTTCTGGTCAGTTACCAGTCCTTCCACAACAATCATCTCTTTTGTCTCTTCAACATCAGGAATAAATTCTTCTATACATCCCGAAGCCGGAACAAGCAAGAAGAGAAAAATCAATATAAATTTCACCCAGTTGTTCATGGTACCTAAAAATCAAAGTTAAAGGAGACGGTTGGTATAGGTCTCCCGAATACTGACAACTTGTAGCCTTTCACCATATTTTTGTCATTCCTGAAGAAGACTGAGTAAACATTCTGTCTTCCAAGAACATTGTACACCGAAAAGATCCAGTGTGGATTGGCTATTTTTTTTGCCTTCAGGTTGCCGCTCACTTTAAGCGAAATATCAAGTCTCGAATAATCTGGCAACCGGTACTTGTTTCTGTCGGAATACTGCATAATTACTATATCACCTATCGTATATGTTGCTACAGGATAGGTTACGGGTCTTCCTGTGCTGTAGTTATATGTTGCTGAGAAGCTGTATCTTCTTGAAAAAAGATAATTAAAAGTAAGTATCAGGTCGTGCGGCCTGTCGAAATTTGCCGGGAACCATTTTCCGTCGTTTATGATTTCCTCATTTATTGAGCTTGTGCTTCGTACCAGTACTCTTGAATATGTATATCCAATATTATAACGTACTCTGCCTTCGGTCTTTTTAAGCATCAGTTCTATTCCATAAGCCTTACCTTCAACATTTATCAGATCCCATTCTATGAATTCATTCATAATGATTTCGGTACCTCCTTTGAAATCCGCCATGTCTCTGATTTTCTTGTAATATATTTCTGCAGAAGCTTCGATTCTGTTTTTATGCAGTAATCTGTAATATCCAGCTGCAACCTGGTCTGCTGTCTGTGGTCTGAGATGATAATCACTAAGCTTCCATATATCAGTTGGAGAAATGGATGTTGTGTTCGACAGCATATGAAGGTATTGTTTTGTGTGATTGTAGTTCAGTTTTACAGAGCTCTTAGTATCGGTTTTTATGTTTACTGACAGTCTGATCTCGGGCCCTCCGTATACTTTATATATACTGTTTTTGCCATAAAAAAGTGTGTCTTTAACTGATGATGGTCCTTTTTCATATCCCTTATTGTAAAGGTATATTGTCTGGGGACCTGCAGCCAGAAATGATGTAAGTCTTATGCCCGCATTTACCGAAAGGTAGTCAGTTAAAGTATATTTATCTTCAAACCACAGGGATGGTTCGAGAGCTCTCTGCCTCTGTATGGTGTTTGGTATTACTAGTGAAGAATCACCAACGGGCATATAATCTCCAGGGCGTACATTGTATTCTGTCATTTCTGCCCCAAAATTGAATTCGTTTCTTCCAGTATACCAGTTAAAGTCAGCCTTAAGACCTGTGCTGTTAATTTTGTGCGATAGTTTAAACGCTTCCTGTGAAACACGAGTGCTTGAAACATTATACCCGTAAAAGCTGTTATTAAGTGTAAGTGATGTAAATAACCTGCTGGTGAAAAAATGCCTCCAGCGGAGAGCAATGATATTATTCTGATACTGGTATGTTGTATCGCCGTTGAACTGGAAAGAATCGTAACTGTAATACGATGAGAGGTCGATCTTGTTGTTACGGTTTATATCATAAGCAAGTCTGACATTGATATCGTGAAACGATGCTTTGCTGTTTCGCAGTGCGCGGTTCTGGAGCATCCCGAGGAGCCAGTTTGAATATGTTGTTCGTCCGGCAATGATGTAAAAGATAGTGTCTTTTTTTATTGGTCCTTCAAGCACAAAATGCGTTGTTACGGGACTGATACCTGCGTTTCCGGCAAATTCTATCCTGTTGCCATCCCGGGAAGTGATGTCAAGAACGGATGCAAGTCTTCCACCGTAGCGCGCAGGGATACCGCCTTTGAAGAGGGCTACATCTCTTATTATATCGGGATTAACAGCCGAGAAAAAACCGAAGAAATGTGATGAATTGTAAACCGGGGCACCGTAGAGCAATATAAGATTTTGATCGGCAGAGCCACCGCGTACGTTAAATCCAGCCGAACCTTCACCCACTGAGTGCACTCCCGGCAGGAGAAGAACACTCTTCATGATGTCCGATTCGCCCATGGCTGTCGGGAGAAGCCTGAAGATATTTACGTCAATCTTTTCAAGACCAACCTCAAAACGCTGCAAGGTCACATTTCTTTCGGCAGTTATCAAAGCTTCTTTCAGAGGAATGAGTACACTTCTCATTTCAATGTTAAGCTCACCTGAACCATATACGTTGACATCCACAGTCTTTTCTTTCATTCCTATGAATGAGAACTTCATAGAATAGCTGCCCCGGGGCACACTGAGCGAGTAGAAACCATAAGAATTTGAAATGTCGCCGGCAGATAGTTTAGGAATCTGTACAGTGGCACCGGCAACGGGTTCCCTTGTATGCTGGTCAGTAATATACCCCGAAATTGTTACAATGCCGGGTTTGTCTCTGTCGGCAGGATTACCTAAGTCAATTACTATGTTTCCTCCAGCACCTTTAGTCTCATCCTCTTCTTCATATTCCAATCCTGGTATATATGACTCACCTGCAGCTTTCTCTTCTATCAGAGGTTTTATCGCAAAATATTTCGTCAGGATAATATTGCCCGATTCGTCGGAATAGTGAAATAATCCCTGACCGTTGAGAAGTGTATCAAGGATTTCGTTAAGGTATCTTTTGTTCTCGTACCGGCTCAGCGTTATACCTTTGAGCCATTCCTCCCTGAAAAAGAACTTAACCGGGAATTTTGATTCAGCCTTAAGGATGAAATCGTAAAATGATTGCCCCTCATAATTCCAATCCACAAAATAATTCTGCTGTGCAGATGCGTTGTAAAAAATCAGAAAGAAGGCAATCAATATTAAGTTTCTGAATCTCATCCCTGTAATGTTCTCATTTTCTTTTGACTGAATCGTAAAATTCGAGAACGGGAATAAAAGTATAAGGATCAATTCTCCCGACCTGATAATTGTTTTTTCTTATAAATTCTCTGATTTCACGTTTTTTATCCTGAAGCTGTTTCATAAGATCTGCTCTCCCCGAAATACGAACTATCGCAGTATCCTTCTTAATAAAAATTTTGTGTTTCTCAATGATTCTGTCATATTTACCGTCTACTGCAAGTGGCTGGATTTCCTTCATATACTTAACATAAAGAGCTGTTGGTCCGTTATATAGTACGTTGACATATCCTCTTATTGCACTGCCTGAATCGGCATCCATGTTTACAATTCTGTAGATTCTGTTATTATAATTGAGGCTAAAGCTATCGACCATTTCCCTGTTCATTATTAAAACAGGTTTGTAAGGGACAGACAGCAGAAGTTCATCGTTTAATATGTCGTATTTCAGGTTGAGATCTTTGTATTGTTTTCCTTCAAGGGTAACGTCCCCTGTGAGGAATTCGGTTGTTGCGATAAATTGATGGCCGAATGCCCTGCTATAAAGATTATACCATATCCGGCCGTTGAGCAGCAGCTGGGAATCGGCATTTGAAGGTGTAATATTGTTAAATATTAAAGCTTCCTGCCCGCAAACAGGCAGAAAGCTGATGAAAGTAAACAGTAATGAAAGTATTGTAATATGGCTTGCAACAGAATATTTCACGTCCTATTTTATTATAGGAGTGAGTACAATGTTCCGGTACATTACTTTCCCGTGGTCGCCCTGCAGGTATATCGGTCCGGGTGAGAACACATCCGATTTTATTGCCCCGCCTGTGGGTCCGTAAACAGGCTGATTATCAATAATTTTTACTCCGTTTAGAATTACTGTTAAATGTCTGTCGCACAGAGTTATGTCGAGTGTCTGCCATTCGCCGGCCGGTTTCTCTGCGCTCACGGTGGGTGTTATCCTGCTGTAAAGGGCTCCCATGTTATGAGAATCGAGAGGCCTTTTGTATGAATCCATGACCTGGACTTCATACATTCCACGCAGGTATATACCGCTATTGCTTCCCTGAGGTATATTGACTTCCAGTTTCAGGTTGAAATCTTCGAATTCCTGTTCGGTCCGTATGTTTCCGTATCTGATTCTTGGCTGGCCTTCTGGCTGAACAGGGTCATTAACCAGTACACCATCGACCACCTTAAAACCATTGGTAGTATTTTCCTCGATAAGCCGCCAGCCGGTCAGATCTTTGCCATTGAACAGGACGATGGGCTCTCCGTATTTTACTTTTGAAAGGTCGGGTGCAGGAGGCATAGGAGGAAGTTTTTTACCGGTAAAGGATGTCGAATCAACGCCCAGACCATTGCGGCGGGGGGTGAGAAGATAACCGGTTATTTTTTCTGCCCCGTCTTTCCGTACTTCAAGCCAGTTGGTTATGACGTGTGTTCTCAGTGGCTGACCTGCATCATCACGCTTGCGTATCAGGTTGTTTGTGCGTGTTACCACAAGGTATTGGTCGGCGGCAAGAAAGACATTCGCAACCGGTGTCACACTGCCGGCTATCCAGAGGAGGTCGGCATCAAGGTAACCTTCTTCCTGTCTAACTTCAAGCCAGCCCACAGTGCCACCTTCAATGTCGAGTGTCCACTGCCCGAGAAATTCAGAAACATCAACTCTGGCAGAAGTACCAGCCTTTTTATCTGAAGTATTGCAGGAAATAACCGATAGCATTAATGCCAGCGAAACAAAAAATACAGATGTTTTCATTTCAAATGAATTTTTTCAGGTTAGATTCAGAACTTTAAAAATAAGAAATTGAAATCAAACGAAATATTCTTTTTGTCAATAATATCATAATAATTTGACCAGATTAAGGTTTTTTAACAGTGTATTGTCGAGGCCGGCAGGGTGAACTTATGTATGTAAAGTCCCTTTTCAAAGGGGACAGCAAATAATTTGAATTAAAAGGGTATTCTATTAAAAATTACCCTGAAAAAAATCCTGTCCCGACATTAGAAACAATGGGGACAGGATGATACTAAACACGTATTTTTTCTATCAGCTTCTCTCAGGATAATAAATCACGTTTAAAAGGTAAAAGCTGATATTTTGCCTATGCTAAAATGACGCAGGATTTACTTCGTATCCTGTTCAGGAGCTGAAAGACGCACGTTTATAGTAAGTTTTTTATCAGTAACTATATATGCTGGTATTCTTATCTCAATTCTTTTAATTCCTTCAATCCTCTTATCAAATACTAATGGAGGAGGATCCAGCATTATAGTTGACACCCTGACACCTGCTGGAGAATTAATTTTAAGATTCAGGTATTTATTGTCTTTCATAAGGTTGGCGCCATCACTTGTTGGTATTACCTCAGCAGTGGTCATCAATGCCCATGTAATGGAAGTTGTTGAATCATTAAGAACAACTTTATCTTCAATCGTTATTGAATGGTCTGAATCTTTTATGAATTTTCTAATTGCGCTGTTTACTTTTCCATTATATAATGGAGTAAGATCAATTAAAGCCTCAGGTTTTTCTCCATCTTTAAAATCAATAATTCTGGCTGAGGCATCTACCTTGAATCTTGAATTATTAACAGTAAGATTGCTATGGCCATGATTTCCTTTGGTTAACAGAGTCCATCTTGGGGAGTTCTGAGTCTGGTTCCAGAGGTCAAAGCCGGCCTGTTCAAGGGTATTATAATCCTGATTTCCCGGGTCAATGACCCATCTCACGTCATTCAGTTCAAATATAAAGGTGCCTGCATCCATATTGCCGTGGCTCAGGTTTGCCCGTCCGCCTTTTCCTCCGAAATAGTATTTGTATTTATCATCTTTACCACCTCTGAAAACTACAACCGGATTTGTTCCATCTCCCATCCAGTTAATTGGCAGTGGGGTATACGTTTTTTCCTCGAACTGTGAAAGCCATATAAGTCCTATGCCTGCCAGTCTTGAGAGACCGCCATAGTTTTCAACAGGGAGAAGGAATTTATCTTTTTCAAGGAAGATCGAATTACCGGTTTTCTGCGCAAACCAGGCAAGCACTATGTCGCCATGGCGGCTGGTTCTGTCGCCACAATCTGCAAAGTTGAAATAGTATCCCGATGGTGCAACCATAAGCATTTTAAATATGGCACTTTGCAGGAAGCCTGGATAATCTGAGAGTCCAAAATCTGTTCCAAAGGCGCTTGTAAGAATTGAAGAAGTAACACATGAAAAACTGGTACCATAATCCCAGTAAGTGGCACCTTCTGGATATACCCCATCGGGGATATATTGCTTCAGAGCGTTTGGCATACCGTCAAGTGACTTTTTGATTGTCTTTGCAGCTAGCTCAGGATCTTTTTCTGCAATTGCAATTGATGCCGCAATCATTCCCCCATTGCACACCTGGTTCCAGTTATTGGTTGAGTTAAAATTCATTTTTGTTTCGCTTGGTATCAGTCCTTTTTCTATCAGTGCATTTTTAGCCATTTCAACTGTCTTAGCCGGAAGGGCATGACCGGTCCAGTCAATGGCAATTGCCACTGCAAGAGACATCTCTGCAACATCAAGGAAATGTGAAGGATTCCAGTCCTGAAACCCGCAAACTGCCTTTAATTCACGGTCAATTTTGTTTAATGCTTCCCTGTCGCCGTCAATTCTGTAAATCATGCCAAGGATAGTCATTCTGCGAAGCATCTCTCTTGATGTACTGAGAAGGCGACGTCCAACAACAACTCTTTCCAGTTCGGGTCGTTTGATTATCTCACTTGCTTCTATCTTCATCGCCCTGTAATAATTCTGAACTACGGGATCGGTTTTCAATCTGTTTCTGAGATTCTTTTCAATGGCAGGAGTAAGAACTAACCTTGGAGTTGATTTTTTTAGATTCTTCTTAATATAATCAACAGTTATTGGATTCTGCAGTTTGGGTGGCTCCTGTACACTTTCAGACTGCGTACTTTTAAAGGCCGGTAAAAAAAGAAAAAATAGTACCAGAGATAATGATAAAAATGTGATTCTTGTGATTGTTATAGTTTTCATAGTTAATAGTTTAAACATCAAAACAAAATAGAAAACAGTTTTTTATATGAATATTATTATCCAAGAAATATTAACTATTTACCCCATAACTGAACAGCAGATGGGGTAAACAGGTGGGTTTATTTTTTAAATTTTTTATCTATAAAAACCACATTACTTTAATTCATGGCAGATTACTAATAAACTCGGGGTTCATATACTTCCATAACCACTCCTCTGTCTCTAATAACCAATACATCATTAGAATTGTAAGTGTTTACACCATCTGTTACTGTAAGATTTAGAACAATTCCATCCCGTTTTTTATTCCCCCATTCATAAGCTTGAGAACGGAATTCACCTGTACCTGAAATGGTTAATGTTGAACCCGGTGCTCCGGTAATTGTACAGTTGTTCCCATTGAATGTCAGGAGCATGGTAATATTATCGGTCATTATGGATGAACGGAGATAAGTTGTAAGTGAGACCTGATATCTGCCGGTTGTAACTAATTTCACCGTTGGATTCTGTTCAATATAATTTGCACTATAGGTTGTTGTTTCCAGTACATTATTTGAAGCATCTTTTACCGTGCTTGATCCGTAAAAGAAGTATGTTCCATGATATTCATTTATATATTTTATTGCAAACATTGTAAAGTTTTTGGGGACCACATCCCACTGAGAGGCAATTCTGGGATCAGCGTTGGGTAAAGATGTTCGTCCGACAAGTATTGTGTCAACATCATTGGATGAAACAAGACGCAATGGTACAACATATTTGTTCCTGATTGTTGAGGGGTCGTTGAAAAAGGCGTCTGTTAGCTGTACTGTAACTCCTCCATTGAATTTACCTTTGGGAACAATTATTTTATCAGGCGAACTTAAAGTATAATAATTTGAGGGCAAAGCCTTTATAGTATCCCCTGTTGATGCAAACAAAACATTATTGCATAAGCTTTCATCAACCTGAAAGGTAAATACACGGTCCTTAGTGTTATTATACAGGCCACCTATTGCAACGGAAATAACAAACCGGTGAGCATTATCATTTGAGTTGTCATAAATGTAATCGCCTAAAACCAGGGTTCGCACCGGATACTGGTAGGGGAAATATCCTGAAACATAATCGAAATCAGGATGATTTATCTCGAAGTTTTCACATGAAACTAAACCTACCAGAATTAAAAGTAACAAAATCAGTTTTTTCATAATACTAGTCTTAATAATGTTATTTCCAACCGTTATTTTGAATAAGATTGTATTTAATAACCTCGGAATAGGGTACAGGCCCATAGTGCATGTAGCTGTTATCATAAGCGCGTTCTTCAACTGTAAAGTAATTAAAGTTTGTACCGTCGATACGAACGCCCCTTACCGGGACTGTCAAGTCTTCTTTCCATCTTCTCAGATCCCAGAAGCGGAAACTTTCGAAACAGAGTTCTAGTCTTCTCTCGTTACGGATAAGTTTTCGCATATCTTCCTTAGTGGTTATTGAAGCAAGATAATCATCGGGCATAGGTATTCCTGCGCGGTTTCTGATAGCTCTAATTACCTGTCGTGAGGAGTATGTTGCCACAGGTCCTGTGCCATCAGGTCCCCATGCCTCATTGGCTGCTTCGGCAAATATGAGGAAAATTTCAGTATACCTGACATGTGTAATATAATGTTGCTGGTTAGAGATGCTGGCCGGGTTAGCATTTACTTCTTCCCTCAGTAGTTTTTTCAAATAATATCCTGTTCTGGTTGAGGTGGGTATAGCATCTACGGCATTATCACCACCGCCGACGCCTGTATTGATGATCTGACCTTTGTAGGTACTGCCACTGGTAATAATATAGAGTGACAGGCGCGGGTCTCTTCCGGAATAAGGGCTTGCCGGGTTAAATCCTGAGGATGGGTGGTCGATCGGATATCCGTTGGCCATAGGGAAGGCATCAACAAGGTTCTGACTCGGATTTATTCTTCCGTTTCCGTAAAGGGAAGGCGGGAAATTAGCCTGTTCCCGAGCAGCATCGGAATAAATAGGCCTTCGCCAAATATTTTCTTTTAAGTCTTTATAATCACCGCTTGAAAGATTTGCGTCATTAACCTGTGCAGCAAGATAAAATTTATGACCATTGGGATCAAGTCCTGAAATTCCTCCGATATTATTAATAAGTTCAGCTGCATAATTGGCCGCATTTTCCCATAAGGAGAGATCGTTAGACGGGTTGAACGCAGGGCTTGCTGCAAGAAGAGCAAGGCGTGCCCGTAAAGCTCTTGCAACACGTCCGCTGATCCTCTGCCTTGAGAAATCACCCATAACAGCATTGTAATTATTAACATCTGTTACTTCCGGAAAACCTGCAGGTACCGATGCCAGATTAGGCACATTGCCATAATCCATGGGTAGCAGATTAATTGCCTGATCAAAATCAGCATAAGCGCTGTTAACACAATCATTAAACTGTGCTCTGGGGGTACTGAAATCCTGTTGTGTCTCCGGAAATTTCTCAATTAAAGGTGTCCCGAGAAGCTGTCCGTTGGTTCCAAAACCTCCGTGGTTGCGCAGGAGGTAATATTTGAACATGCCTCTCAATGCATATGATTCCCCTTTAAGCCTTCTTATAAAAAGATTATGTTGCTCAGGGATACTTGGTTTCCATGGTATCTCTTCAACAACATCAAGAAACTGATTAATATATATTATAGCTCTGTAGCAATTATCCCATAGGTTTTGTGGATTATATGATGCTGACCATTCGCCTGTAGCCATCCTTCTGAAGGTATTCAACTTATCGTTTGTAACAGCATCATCTGTTGCTACTTCATCCCAGCGGTAATCATTGGTGGGTATGTAAGTATATGCCCTTATCAAAAGCCCTTCAGCAAATGAAGGTTCTCTGTAAACTCTGTCAATGGTGCTGTGATTATCATTATTTGGTTCCAGAAGCTCTTCACAGGCTGAAACCACAAACATTGCCAGAAGAAGCAGAAAGATTGATTTATATATTTTCATAGTCTAATAATTTAAATTTGATTAAAAAACAGCCTTTAAACCTGCAGAAAAGGTCCGGTAATAAGGCTCAGCTCCTACACTGAGATCTCTGATTTTCCGGTTCTTCGCAAACTGGTAAATGTCTGAGGCATTTACAAACAGATCCAGTTTTTTCATAAAAAGGAATTTTGCTACAGATTCAGGCGCCGACCATGTCAATTGCACTTTACTGATCTGGAAATAATCGTTATTGTATAACCAGTATGTTGAACGACGGTGGTTATTATTGTTTGTTACTGAACTCAGACGAGGATAGGTTGCCGTTGCAGCATTTGAAGGGGTCCAGGCTCCTAAAACCACTTCGGAATATTTTTTATTTCCATCAACCCAGTAGTAATTACCTTCCTTGAATGCTTCAGCACCACTGCGTCCTTCGCCAAGAACAAAAAGTGTAAGGCTTTTGTATGAAATAATTAAATCCACACCCCCTGACAGAGGAGCCTGCCAGCGCCGGATATAAACCTCATCATTTGCATCTACAACACCATCTCCGTTCTGATCCTTATACTTAATATCACCGGGTTTAACTGTTCCGAATGTCTGGAAAGGACTGTTATCAATTTCTTCCTGGCTCTGGAAGAGTCCCAGAGCTTCCAGCCCAAATGTCGCATCAACGGGTTTCCCCTTACGATACTGATAGTCGTTGGCATAGATTTCATCAACTTTTGTTCTCTCCGATGTTACATATAGCGTTCTTGTTCCGATAGAGAAATTCCAATCGCCGAAAGATTTATTAAAGTTCAATTCTGCCTCAACTCCTTTATACATATCGGCATTAAAGTTCCTGTATGGTATAAAATCTGTATAATAACTCGGGAAAATGCTTGATGGTTTAGTAACCTGATCGGTATAGTTTTCGTAGAACACATTAACCTCAAAGCCCAGCATTTTTTTGAAAAACATACCTTCAAGCCCTGCATTCAGAGATTTGCGTTTTGAATATCCAAGTTCAGGATTGTCGGCCCAGCTTGACATGACTCCGCTTCGGCTTCTTTGTCCTTCATTCCATGAGTAACTGCCAGAAGTGGTATATCTGTTATCATAATAGAAAAAGCCTCCAATCGGGAGATCCGAGTTAAGTATACCCGCTGAGAATCTAAGTTTGAGAAAATCTATATTGCTGACTGATGATAGAAAATTCTCCTTGCTCAGCATCCAGGCAATGCCTATTGTGGGAGAGAAACCGATCCTGTTTCCTTTTGCCAGCTTCACTGAATTCACAAGTGCACCACTGAAATCCACCATATATTTTTTGTTGAAAATGTAGCCTAATTGCATACCCAGATGGGCCTGTTTAACAGGCTGGAAATCACCCTGCTGTTTCAGTGTGCTTCCGTAACCGAGCAGAGAACCTGTAATGTGATGGACATCCCCGAAAGTTCTGTCATAACTAAATAATCCGTAGAAACCAAACCTTCTGTAAAAGGTAATATTTGCTACTTGCTGAGTGCCTGGCCTTGCATCTACCCCATACTGTTTTAGGTTTATTATTGAATCGTTAACAGCATCCCAGATTGGTTCGTAAACAGAATACTGGTTAACTATTGCCTGATCGTAGGAAGTAAAGAAGTCAAAACTGAAATTGGTATGAAATGAAAGACCCTGAGTAATTTTCCCGAGGTCAAAATCGATTCTATTGTTAAAAGCCAGACGCCTCTGAATATTTTCATTAACTCCGCCGGAATAACAATCGGCTATTGCATTTGACTGATAGGTAACATTTCCTCCCAGGAGATATTTCCCATCAATATCATTCTTTCTTGCTTTAAGAAGTGGGTTATTCGGATCTATGAGATCGATGGGTATAAGCGGAGTGAATTCATACGGCCTGTTATTTGCAGCAGCCGACCAGAAATCACCCATCTGGCTTTTATTGTTTCCAAAAACAGCTGATCCATCTATAGCTGTTTTAATCCAGTTGTTTATTTTCAGGTCAACATTACCACGTACACTGAAAATGTTGTTTCTTGCGTTTTTTGCTTCACCAAAATTAATAATGCTTCCGGCAGAATACCACGCAAAATTAGAATAGTACTTCGCAATATCATTACCTCCTGAAAATTCGCCAGTCAGATCGTAATAGCCTTTAAAACCTTTAAGATATTCACTTGAATAATAATCAACATCAGGATAGCGATATTTATTTCCTGTTGCGTATTTTTCAATGACATCAGGTGTGAACTGGGGACTCTGGTCGTCATTTATCCTTGCCTGGTTGAAGTAGGTCATATAATCTGCTGAGTTAAGATATTTCGGCAGAGCTCTAGGGAACGAGATTCCCTGGTTAAATGTTATATCAGCTTTATCTTTAAAAGCCTCACCACGTTTGGTTTTAATCATTATAACTCCATTAACAGCGGCACTGCCATACAAAACAGCTGAATTAACATCTTTAAGAACTGTTATACTTTCGATCTCAGATAGCCTCAATCCTTCGAGTCTGCGAGGAAGTCCGTCAACGACAAACAAGGCATTACCGGTTGCCAGTCCCGAACCTGTCAAACTAGCAGCATTGATCCCAATACCCACACCTCTTATGTTATTACTTCCAAGCATGCCAAGGGTTCTTCCGCTGAGTACTTCGTCAGCATAAATCATATGATCATAAGATATGACTTCATCGGTTTTAATAGTGCTCGCAGCCCCTATTAAATCACCATGATATGTTTCCCGGAATGCAAGATTTATCTTGGCATCTTTTTCATACAGGAAACTGATTCTTTTCAGGGCTATTGTTTTCATCCCCCTGACTTCATCTACTGTAAAGCTGATATTTTCGAATCCCTTTGCCTCCAAAATAATCTTTGAATCGGGATCAGCTGAAATAACAAACTTTCCTTGGGGGTCGGTTCTGGCATAGTACTTCCCACTAAAAATTTCAACATCTTTAATCGGATTACCTTCCTGGTCGGTAACAACTGCTTCAATAGTAAGCATTTTGCTCTGTTGTCCGTAGGAATTAACGGGAAAACATATAAATATTATGCTCAGAAAGGTTATGAAAATTATTATTCTTTTTTCCATGTTCCAGTGATTTTTAATATTTTATCAGTTTTACCATCCCGGGTTCTGGGGAAAACCTTCATACATTTTTGTGAACTTAGTCTGTATAGGCAGCCAATTATGTTTTTTTGTAGCAACTCTTTTTACAACCAATCTTTCTTTGATATTTATTGGTTTTCCGCCGGGTCCTCTGTCAAAATCTATTGCGGTTTTATCAAGGTATCTTGGGTCGTAGTTTCTGTTCCAGCGCCTGAGGTCACAGAACCGCTGTCCCTCAAACATAAATTCAACAGCTCTTTCACGGACAATTTCTTCAAAGAAAACATCCCTGTTTGCTGTATATTTCGGGTCAAGATTTGGGAGTTGTGCCCTGTTCCTTACAGCGTTTACTGCCTCTACGGCGGTCATTGAGAAATTACTCGATGTGCTTTGTGGTGTGCCTCCGGGGCTGAACAAAACGGCTTCAGCATACATCAGGTATATATCTGCCATTCTCAGATAAGGGACATATGCCATTAACTGGTTTGCTATTGAAGTTGAAAAAGTCGGACTTAAGCCATTAAATTTCTTCTGATAATAGCCGGTTACGCTTGGTGGATTTATTCCTGAACGGTGGCGTCCTCCGTTATAGAGCTGGGCATACATGTCAGGACCGGAAGCCGACCACCATTTCTCTCCATCGATGGCAATAAATTTGTAGAACCGTGGCTCCCTGTTTGTCCATGGATCTAGTTCATTATAACCTGAAGCCGGGTCAGTAATAGGCAAACCATTGGCCATTGCAAAATTCTTGGTAATGTTATGTGTGGGAACATCTGCATTGCTTCCGCTGTTCAATCCAAACGACGAAGGAACTGTTGCTCCGATGGTTGACCATCTGACTCTCGTTCTGTCATATATTGTAGGTGACATTATAACCTCAACTCCACCTGGTCTCAGGTTGTTTAATTTGTAGAATATATCCATATAGCTTGACCATGGTTGAAGTTTGTATAAACCTGTTGAATTTGCAAGCGTAAGCAATTCCCCGAAAGCGTCAGCTGCCTGTGCACACATCGTTTCATTATACGTGTTGCTACCAGTTGCCTCTTCGTTCATCATGGGGCTGGCTCCATATAGGAGTGCTTTACCCAGATAACCAAGGGCGTGAAATTTATTTATTCTGTCCCGGTTGTGTCCGAGAGTTTTCTGGCCCGTAACAGTCAGATCCCAGTGAGCAGGAAGCAGATCAGCTGCAGCTCTGAAATCCTCAGCCATCTTTAGTGCAGTTTGTTGAAAGTTAAGCCTCCTGAATTCTTCTCCTGTCATATCTTCAGTGGGGCTAAGTACTCTGGTAACATAAGGCATGCCTCCCCAGAAACGGCAAATTTCGAAATAAAACCATCCTCTGAAAAACAATGCCTGTCCTTTAAGCAGGTTCCTTTCTTCCTCGGTTCCTTCAAAAAGACCGGGTTCTTCCAGCTTCTCAAGAACCATGTTAGCAACCCTTATCCCATACCATGCATATTCCCATATTCTTCTGTCCCTCGAAGTATTGCTTGCTACATTTACGCTTGATGCTCCGTAAAAATAAGTCTCACTTCCCCAGTAGTTGCCGTTATCAAAATTGTAAGGATAATTGTTTAGCGTCTCGTCAGCAAATAGATATTTATTCCATGCTCCTGCTTTATCGGGGTCTACAATACAGTTGTACATTTGTTCAACAAAGCCCTGAAAACTTGTAAAATTACCGAATACGTCCTTCTCCGAAATGTCCGACGCGGGAGCTTTGTCAAGGTACTTCTCACATGAAGTAAAAAACACCAGCAAAATGAGAAGCAATATATGTGAAATGTAACTTTTACTTTTCATAGTCGTAATTATTTAAAATGTCATTTCAATTCCAAGGTTAATTCTCTTAACTGTAGGATAGGCTCCTTCAGTGGCACTCCCTCCTGAATAAGTCTGTTCACGGTCATCTGGAAGTTTTGACCAGAAAAACAGATTATTACCGTTCAGAAATATCCTCATATCTTTGAAGCCTGCCCTTTTAACCCATGCAAGGTCATTCATTGTATATGACAATTCAACTATTTTAAGTCTCAAATAAGATGCATCATACAGATAATAGTCTCCGATATTTTCAGCCTGTGTTTTCCATCTTGGAAGGAAAGATGTTGCATCGGGATTGTCTTTCGACCAGTAGTCGGCCACATGGCTGAAGAGAACATCCGTGTCGTTCAAGAAATTATTAAATGGAATATATCTGTTGACATTGTTTACTCCATAGAACTGAACCATTAAGCTGAATCCCTTATAATCTGCTCCAAAAGTAAAATTGACAGTATTTTGTGGAATTTCAGAATAGCCAATCGGTGGTGTGTCTTCATTGCTTTTTATTATGCCGTCAGCATTAAAATCGAGCAGGTCGTAATACCCTGGAAGTTTCTGAAGGTCATTGGTTTCTGTTGGTACGCTGGCATAAACCTCGTCCCAGTTATCGTAAAATTCTGTTCTCTTCAATAAACGGAACTGACCTATTGGATATCCTGCCTGCTGGAGATATTTGAAGTCCAATGGAAGGTCTTCACGGTTAATGATTTTGTTCTCATTGTGGGATATTGCAAGATTTGCCCATATATTAAGCTGGCGGGAAAACTGTTTTTTATATCCCAGTTCAACTTCAAACCCTTTTGATTTTACTCTTCCGAGATTGGCACTTGGTGGTTGTGTTCCGAAAAATGCAGGGATATTTCTCTGTGAACCCGATAAAAAGATATCTTTTCTATCCTCATTGAAGACCTCTGTATTTATTGTAAACATATTCTTGAATAAACCTAATTCAATTCCCAGGTTATTTTTAATTGCTGTTTCCCATCTTACATCTGGGTTTCCGACAACTGTCTGCCGATACATATAATATGGACTTAATCCATTGGTCAGTTCACTCAGACCTGCTCTGCCTCCGTAAGCATACTGTGAACTATAAAGCCATCTGCTGCCACTTACATTGTCATCACCTATTTTCCCTCTACTGAATCTTATTTTTAAATTGTTAATCTGGGGTATTTTAAAGAAAGGTTCATTTGAAATAACCCATCCAACAGCAATTGAAGGGAAGAAATCGAAGCGGTATCCAGGTCCGAATTGTTCTGAACCGTTATATGCTCCATTAGCTTCAAACAGATATTTAGACCTGTAATCATATGTAGCTCTGAAAACCCAGTCTTCTCTGTAATTAGGGAACATACTGCCGCTGGCGAACTGCTCCCTTTTAAACAGTCCCATTGCAGTAACATTATGCATCCCGAACTTACGGGCATAATTTAACTGGATCTGGTACATAAGCCTTCTGTCCACAGGAATACCAGGTGTCCAGTTCTGCCCTGAACCGACGGTTTCCTCACGTATCGTCCATGGACGAATTACCCAGTCATACTCTTCATCACTAACAGGAAGATATTTTGTATACTCGCTGGGGTCCTGATCAGGTCCGGTATATAGCATTGGGTATATCTGTGTATATGGGACATTTGTAACTGCTTCATTTGGACGCACGTGGTTGGTTATATCGTAAATTCCTCCCTCAGATCTTATATTGTTATCGTAAAACAGAGATGCCTTTAAATTCAAACCTTCGGTAATAAAATCAAGATTCTGGGTAAGGCTGAAATCAGAGTTCAACTGTGTGGTTCTTGTTTGTCTAATACCTATGTTATAAACAACTGCAATTGGATTTGCAGTATTATTTCCCCCTTCAGCATAGCAGCCCCATCTGTTGTCGGCATACATGGGCAGGAAAAGGTTGGGGGCAAGACCATAGGTGGCCCTCCACATCCATGCATCAGCACGGCTGGTGGAGCCTTCATTGTTATAGTTTGTATTTTTAACACTGTAATAACCTGCCAGGTTCAGTGAAAATTTCGTTGTTCTGGTCAACTTAATGTCAATATTGCTCCTGAAATTGAACCTGTCAAAGTTGTAGTTCGGGTAATATCCTTTTCCATTGTCATATCTTTTAAACATATCTCCTTCATGGAGAAATGCAAATGATCCGAAATACTGTACTGCATCGCTTCCTCCCCTGGCACTCAGTGTGGCTCTGTGAGATAAGCCCATAGTCTTGAACATTTCCTTTTCCCAGTCAACATTCGGGTATATATAAGCATATTCAGGGGTCTGAGGTTTTTTATATCTCAAAACGATGTCATAGGGCACATATGCGTTCCATGAAGGTTCATTAAGAACAACTTCCCTTTCGATGATTTCGTTTTTTGCCATCATGGCAGCATAGGAATCAAGCTTTTTTGGCTGTTTCGACAGCATAGTACCTGTTGATGTGTAATTGAAATTCAGGACTGTTCTCCCTTTCTCTCCTCTTTTGGTCGTTATCAGAATTACGCCATTAGCTCCCTTGACTCCAAACACTGCTGTAGCAGAGGCATCCTTTAAAACCGAAATACTTGCAACCTCGTTCGGGTCAACATTGTTCATATTTCTTTCCACTCCATCAACAAGAACCAAAGGTTGACCTCCGTTCCAGGTGTTTTGGCCACGAATAAATATATTTGTGGCACTCTGTCCTGTTAATATACCTCCAGGTTCACCCGAAACAGTAAGGGCAACAACACCCGGCAACTGTCCTGTTATTGCCTGCCTTAGATCAGGGGCGCTTCCCGTACGCTTCAACTCATCACTCGACATCTGGGTTACAGCTCCTACAACTGTCTCTTTTTTCTGAGTACCGTAACCAACTACAACTACCTCAGTCAGAGCAAGAGTAGTCTCTGCCATTGTTACATTAATCACTGACCTGCCATTTACCGGTACTTCCTGCGTTTCAAAACCAATGAAACTGAAGGTGAGTACATCATCTCTGTTAATGTTCGAAAGTGAATATTTGCCTGACATGTCAGTTAAGGCTCCTTTTGAGGTTCCTTTTACCATAACGGTAACTCCAGCAAGAGGCTGCCCCTGCTGGTCTGTTACCGTACCGGTGACACTAATCAGTTGCTGATCTTCATGCTTAATTGAAGATGATACCTCGAAGGGTAACATCACAGCGAAAATAAATATCAGCATTCTTAAACCAGGCGCTGGAAAAAAAGTTCTCCACAACCCGAATTTGGATTATGTAACATTGTTTCTGTAAAATTAAAAAAGCCACGGCTGAAAAAAA
>ERZ795047.375-NODE-375-length-56560-cov-7.548500_pt1 | contig 56560 bp, 43 predicted proteins | sample MGYA00375131_ERZ795047 | MGnify/ENA primary metagenome ERZ795047 (study PRJEB30176, sample SAMN05720228) | activated sludge metagenome | isolation source: Anaerobic digester | place: Japan | collected 2015-05-20 ... | reverse complement strand
AAATAAAATATTAACAAATTAAAAAAACTGTCCTAATAAAAGGGGACACTTAAATATGCCAGGAAGTGCCTTAGCGATTGGAACGATTTTTTTTGCCTTTCAAATTTACGGGGATTTTTCAGGGTATAGTGATATTGCTATTGGATTAGCAAAGTTATTCGGATTTAGCCTCATGCAAAATTTTGCATTCCCATATTTTTCGCGTGACATTGCAGAGTTCTGGAGAAGATGGCATATATCGCTTTCGACATGGTTTAGAGATTATGTTTATATTCCTTTAGGAGGCAGCAAAAACGGCACTGCAAAATCAATTCGCAACACCCTTATTATTTTTCTTGTCAGCGGTTTTTGGCACGGAGCGAACTGGACATTTTTGGTTTGGGGTTTTATAAATGCTTTGTTATTTATACCTTTATTAATTAGCGATAAGAATAGAAAAAATATAGAAATCATAAAACCGAGTTTTAATTTCAGAGGAATTTATGAAATAATAAAAATGTTTGCAACTTTTTTAATTACTTGTTTTGCTTGGATATTTTTTAGAGCAGAAAATTTGAATCATGCTTTAAAAATCGTTTCTCGAATATTTTCAAAATCTTTATTCACTGAATTTCATTTCCCAATTTCAAATGACATAAATTTGATTCTTATTATTCTGACATTTTTTATAAGCATAGAATGGATTGGAAGGAAACGAAAATATGGAATAGAATGGGTTCAAAATATTAAACACAGATATTTAAGATGGGGATTTTACGCTTTTATATTATTTCTGATTGGCATGTATATGCAGACCAAAGAAACTCCTTTTATATATTTTCAATTTTAAATTAAATAATGAATAATAAAAAAGAAATATATCATTTTTTAAAACACTTTGTTGAATTCATTATCTTTTCAATTGTGTTTTATTTCTTTTTGCTTATTATATGTGGAGAAATCATACCTACCAAATACCTTAAAAATTTAAATTACAATTTTGGAAGTAGTGGATTTACCCGAGAAAGATTAAAAGAAGCTAAAACAATTGGAAACATTGATATACTTTTTATTGGATCATCACATTGTTATCGAGGATTTGATCCGAGAATTTTCGAAAGTTACGGATTAAAAACGTTCAATTTGGGATCAAGTTCTCAGTCTCCGATTCAAACATATTATTTACTAAAAAAATATCTTAGCAACCTAAAACCCAAATTAATAATTTACGAAGTATATCCGGGTCCTTTTACGGGAGATGGAATAGAATCGGCCTTAGACATAATTTCTAATGACGAAAACGATTTAAATTATTTAAAAATGGCAATCAGCTTAAATCATGTAAAAGTTTATAATACACTGTTTTATTCTATATTCAAAAATATTTTAAAAAATTTTCCCGATGAGCAAACTAAGAATAAATATGACAATTATATTGGTTTTGGGTATGTTGAAAGAAAGAATTGCTTTTATTCAGATGATAGTGAACTTCAAGAAAAAAATCTCGAGTTAAACGAAAAACAAAAATCATATTTCATCAAAACAATAAATTTATTGAAACAAAATAATATTAAATATTTACTTATAGAAGTACCTGTAACAAAAGATTTTTATTCTAAATATAGAAAAAAAGAAGATTTTGACTCTTGGATTAGTAACTATGGCGAACATATTGATTTTAATAAATTAACAATCCTGAATGACAGTTTGGACTTTTATGATGCAAATCATTTAAACCAATCAGGAGTAGAAAAATTCAATCTTGAGTTACTATTAAAAATTAAAAATAAAAATCTATTTTAATTATCATTTAAAAAAATACTTTTGCAAAAAAAATAAAACATTATGTTACTATTGTTAATCGTTTGTTTTTCAGCACTTTATTTTATTTTCCCCAAGAAATTACTTTCATTTTTTAACTTATTTTTGTTTGTTTTGTTATTTTCAATAAGTTCATATTTTTCCATTGAGAACTTGTTTTTCGGCAAAAGCATATCTTTTGAATCAAGCATTGGTTTTTGGGGTAAAAACATTGTTTTAAAAATAGACAAACTATCATCTTATTTTATACTTATAATTAATTTTACCGGCATCGTTTCAGCAATTTATTCCATACGATATCTTGAAATGTATAAAAATAAATCAAGGATAGAACTATCCTTACATTATTTTTCTTTTTTTGTTTTGTATTGGTCAATGATAGTTTTAACACTTGTACAGAATACAATAGCTTTTTTGGTAATTTGGGAGTTGATGTCTTTAAGTTCGTTTATACTCGTGATGTTTGAATCGGAGAAAAAGCTGACATCAAGAGCCGGGATAAATTACTTTATACAGATGCACCTTGCAGTTATATTATTGATGATTGGATTTATTACTGTTAATTTTTACACAGGAGGCTGGACATTATCAGACTTAAATATATATTTTGCAGAACATAAAAATATTGGTTTGTTTTTAATTTTATTTGCTGGTTTCGGTTTTAAGTCCGGCTTTATGCCATTTCACACATGGTTGCCACATGCACATCCTGCAGCGCCCTCTCACGTATCGGCATTAATGTCGGGGGTAATGATAAAAATGGGGATTTATGGTATTTTACGAGTTGTTTTTTCATTGCAACAAGATTTATTGCTAATAGGAATTATAATTTTATTAATTTCAATTATATCAGGAATTTCTGGTGTAAGCATGGCAATAGTGCAGCATAATTTAAAAAGATTGCTTGCCTATCATAGTATCGAAAACATAGGAATTATTGGTATAGGTATTGGAACGGGATTAATAGGGCTTGCAACCGAAAATCAAACACTTGCAGCATTAGGATTTACAGGAGGGCTATTGCATGTTTTAAATCATTCCTTGTTTAAATCTCTTTTATTTTTCAGTGCCGGGTCGGTTTATCAAAGAACACATCTGATGAATATCGATAGCATGGGCGGTTTGATAAAAAAGATGCCTGTAACTGCATTTATTTTCCTTATTGCTGCATTATCAATATGCGGATTACCTCCTTTTAACGGATTTGTGTCGGAGTTCTTAATTTACAATGGATTCGTTATAGGAATTATTAAATCAGATCTGTTGATAAAACTTTTATTTTTGTTTGCATTACTTGGTCTTGCCGCAATTGGTGGGATGGCTGTTTTTTGTTTCACTAAGGCTTTTGGAATAGTATTTTTAGGAAATCCGCGAAGCAAAGAAGTTGAACATGCAAATGAGGTTTCGACACTTAGCTTAATTCCTCAATTTTTAAGTTTAGCTCTTATTTTGTTAATTGGGTTTGCACCGGGATTAGTTGTAAATCCAATATATAATATAATCACCGAAAATTCAGAAAATCTTAAAGAAACAATTTTTCCATCAACAGAATCATTAAACTCCATTAGTCTTGCTGTGGGGATGTTAGTGATAATAACGGTTTTAGTATTCTTAATAAAGAAGTTATCTTTTAAGGGCAAAACCGTTTCAGAAACAATCACTTGGGGATGTGCTTATTCCGGTGAAGCTCCCAAAACCCAATACACAGCTTCGTCTTATGCAGAAAATTATATTCATGGCATGGAAAACGGATTAGGAATAGAAACCACATATAATCCTATAAAAACCAGAGAATATTTTCCACAGAAGCGTCATTATCACAGCCACAATAGAAGTTTTTACGAAGTAAAAGTATTTTCTCCGATAAAAAATCGAATGAGTAAGGTTTTTGAAAAACTAGCAATAATTCAAACCGGGCAGACCCAGCATTATATTTTATATCCGTTCATTTTAATCATTGTAATGATTATTTTAACTGTTTTAAATTTTATTTAATATGTTAATATTTTTTTCTATTATAATTTTAAGTCTAATATTTCCGGGCATAATAGTCAGGACCAAAAGTGTTTTATCAGGCAGAAAAGGGCCTTCGATAGTTCAACCGATTTATGATTTAATAAAACTTTTTCGCAAAGGGACTGTATACAGCATCACAACGAGTTGGATATTTAGGTTTGCTCCGGTTTTATACTTTTCATCAGCAATTTTAGCAGCATTAATATTGCCGATAGGAAACAAGTCCGGTATTATTTCCTTTGAAGGAGATTTTATTTTCTTCATATATTTATTGGGGTTATCAAAATTTTTCTTGATAATAGCAGCTTTGGATACAGGAAGTGCATTCGAAGGTATGGGATCAAGCAGAGAAGCACTATATTCAATGTTGGTTGAACCTGCCTTCTTTATTTTATTGGCTTCATTTGCATTGCTTAGTGGAAATAGTTCTTTTGAAGGACTGTTCAACACTTTGACATTTGATACATCAATAGCTTTATTTATTGGTATTTTAGCAGCATATACATTATTTCACATAGCTCTTCTGGAAAATAGCAGACTGCCATACGACGACCCCAAGACACACCTCGAACTGACAATGATACATGAAGTAATGGTTTTAGATTATTCCGGTTTTGATTTAGCTCTTATTCAATGGACTGGTCATATTAAATTTGTATTATACAGTTTGTTGGTATCCAATTTCTTCTTAAAACCTGAAATGAATTTAGGTCTTCAATTTTTGATATTTTTTGCTACCACAGTATTATTTGCTATCTCGGTAGGATTTATTGAGTCATTCAGAGCAAGACACAAATTAAGAAACAACAACAAAGCTATTGTTATATTAACATCAATTGCCATATTGGTATTTTTCGGAAGTTTATTAGTATTAAAAAAATTATTTTAAGCCATGGACTTATTATTTATATTGATTTTCTTTATAACATTGTTTTACATTGCAATATCTGGAAGATTATTTACTTGTTTAAACCTTTTAATTATTCAAGGATTCATACTTTTTGGAGTAGCCATAATCGAGTTGCACGAGACAAATCTGGTGAATTTACTGATTGTTTTATTGGAGACTTTAGTTTTCAAAGCTTGGTTTATGCCCAATTATCTAAAGAAAGTAGTAACAAGAAACAATATAAAAAGAGATGTAAATCCTTACATTTCGGGATTCAGTTCGTTGATAATAGTTTCTTTATTAATAATAGGCAATATGATTTTAGCTTACTTTTTACAAGACAACATTTTAAAACCCGCATATATTGCAGCAGCATTTTCCGGGATTTTGACCGGCTTATTTCTGATAGTTTCGCGAAAAGAAATTATTATACACCTTGTGGGATATATTGTTTTGGAAAACGGGATTGTTATTCTTTCATTCTCGGTTGGCAAGGAGATTCCGATGGCTGTTAATGCCGGCATTTTACTTGATATTCTTATAAGTGTATTAATTTTCGGATTATTTCTCAATAAAATTGGTAAAACTTTCAATCAACTGGATATCACAAAACTCACAAGTTTAAATGATTAAAAAATGGAATTGATATTATATTTTTCGGGAGTAGTTTTATTAGCATTAGCAGCATTTTTTTTGAGAAAAAAATCTCTGCAAATTACTGTAACTTCAATTTTTGGAATATGGCAAATACTCTTCACTATATTCCTTGTAAAAAATATAAATAAATCATGGTTTGAATATTTCTTCAATGATAATATAAGCCTAATATTAACTTTATTACTTACAATAACTTCAATTGCGGCTTTAATAAACACATTTGTTTATTTTGAGTATCGTAACGAAAAAGCACTAGTCCGAAGCATTTATCTTTCCTCCATTATGATACTTATGGGATGCATGACCGGAGTATTTTTATCAAACAATGCCGGATTAATGTGGATATTAGCTGAGGCTACAACTTTGGCAATTGCAGTTTTAATATATCACGAAAGGAATAACGAAGCCCTTGAAGCAACCTGGAAATATGTTTTTGTTTCTACAATTGGTCTTTCTTTTTCATTTATCGGAATTATTCTTTTGGATATGTCTCTCCTATCAGGAACAGAGATGACTTTATTTTTCAATCAAATAAACGAAACTATTACAATAACAAACAAATTATTGTTTCAAATTGCATTTGTATTAATAGTAATTGGTTTTAGCATAAAAATGGAAATATTTCCCCTTCATACAGTTTGTGTGGATGCCAACAGTATAGCACCGGCACCTGTAAGTGCTATAATTTCAACATCATTAGCAAATGTTGGTTTTTTGGCAATTTTCAGATTTTATAAAATTGCAGCTTCCACAGAACTTCACAATTGGGCAGGTAATATCTTACTTATTCTTGGGACATTATCGATACTTTACGCCGCGGTATATATGATGAGAGTAAAAAATTATCGAAGACTTGTAGCCTATTCAAGTATTGAACATCTCGGATTAGTTTCTTTAGGAATTGCCACAGGAGGTATTGCATGGATTGCAGCAATATTGCATATTATCTATCACTCTCTAATAAAATCATCATTATTTTTCCAGCTTTCGCAATTTTATAAAATGTTTAAAACACATAATATTATTGGAATTAAAGGATATTTTAAAATAAATCCTTTTGGGGGAATTGTGGTTTTACTATCAATAATTTTGATTTTAGGTATTCCACCATCGGGTTTATTTTTTACTGAATTACTATTATTTAAAACAATGTATGAAAAAGGACTTTTATGGTTGGTAATCATCATTTTAATATTGCTAACATTAATAATTTGGATTGTTATCAAACAATTTTTCAGAATGTTATTTTCAAATATTTTAGAAGAACAATTGAAATCAATAAAAAAAGTTAAATGGTATGAAAGTTTACCTCAATTTATTCTTTTATTAATTGCTTTATATTTCAGCATCAACCCGCCGGAGTATTTACTATCATTTATTCAACAAGGTATTTTACCATAAAAATTTTACAAATGAAAACCATTGAAATAAAGAATAACGAAACTCAACTTTTAAAAGAAATCCCGGAATTAACTCTTCAGGAGTTTTACGACGAGTTTAATATACTGAATAGTCCAAACTTTCATTGTGTTAACTATTTTGCAGTTGAGAATGGAGATCGGATTAATTTATATTCTTTCATTGCCGATGATCAAAATCAAAGTATAAAATCTTTCTCGACAGCGATAAACAAAGGAGAAGAAGTAAAATCTTTAACCGGAATTTTTCCAGGTATGCATTGTTACGAAAGAGAAATTTCGGAAAGGTTTGAAATAGAATTTTTTGATTCAAAATATTCCAAACCGTTAAGATTTCCATATAACCGCAAGAATTTAAAACAAAATATAGGAGATTTTCCATTTTATGAAATCGAAAGTCATGAATTGCATGAAGTAGGGGTAGGACCAATACATGCGGGTATCATAGAACCTGGGCATTTCAGATTTATATGTAATGGAGAAAAAGTTTTACACTTAGAAATTCAACTTGGTTATCAACACCGAGGAATTGAAGATTTATTTACAAAAAACAACAATATTATTTATCAAACTAAATTAGCTGAAAGCATTGCAGGAGACAGTGTAGTAGCAAATACTTTAGCCTTTGCTCAAATCATTGAATCTCTTTCTAACGTAAATATTGATAAAAGCCTCAATATTGAAAGAACTGTAGCACTTGAATTAGAAAGAATTGCCATACATACCGGGGATTTAAGTGCTCTGTGCACAGATGTTGCCTATCAATTTGGCACTGTAGTTTTTCAGGATTTAAGAACAATAATTATAAATACTTTTTTGAGTTGGTGTGGAAACAGATTTGCAAGAAAACTTTTAAAACCCGGAGATACTGATTTTCCGCTAAATAATGAAATAAAAGAAAAAATTCTAAAAAATTTAGCTGAATACGAATCAAGATTTCATGAAATGGCAGAACTTATGTTTAATCTACCCAGCGTATTGACCAGATTCGAAAATGTGGGAGTAGTTACAAAAGAGCAAGCTGAAGACATGATGTTTGTAGGCATGGCTGCTCGAACATGCGGATTATTGAGAGACATCCGTCATTCACATCCTTTTGCTGCATTTATTGACGAAAAAATCAATCCAGTAGTCCTGTACTCAGGTGATGTAATGGCAAGGGCAAAACTTCGTTACTTAGAGATTATAGAATCTTTAAAATACATAAAAGCATTATTATCAAAACATGATGATAAAAGAGTTCAAAACAAAATAGAATTTAGATTTAATCCTAATTCAATATGCTTGTCATTAACTGAAGGATGGAGAGGAGAAATTTGTCATGTTGGTATTACCGATAATCAAGGAAAAATTTCGCATTATAAAATAAAAGATCCATCATTACATAATTGGTTTGCTTTAGCCCTTGCTGTTAGAAACAACGATATCAGCGATTTTCCAATTTGTAACAAAAGTTTCGATTTATCTTATTGTGGTTTTGATTTATAAAAATTTGAAATATGTTTGATTCATTAAAAGCGTTTTTTCATCACGGCAAAAGATATATACCGGATCCTACGAAATCTGAACTTCCGTCAATTTTTACGGGTAAACCTGAAATTCTTGAAATCACTTGCAAAAATAATTGCAATATTTGCAAGGATATTTGTCCAAGCAAAGCAATCGAAATTAATCCGTTAAGCATAACTTTGGGTAGTTGTATTTTTTGTTTGGAGTGTGAAAAAAATTGTCCGTCAAAAAAAATTAAGTTTACTAATCAATACAAAATTTGTTCTAATACAATAGAAGGTCTAAATATTATTGAAGGCATCAATTCAGAAGTCAGAATTAATCCTGACTTAATAAGAAAAAAAGTTTTTTCCATAATTGGCAGATCTCTAAAACTAAGATTAGTTTCGGCAGGTAGTTGCAACGGTTGTGAATTAGAGTTAAATGCTTCAGGAAACGTGAACTTTGATATGGGACGTTATGGGATTGAATTTGTAGCCTCGCCTCGACATGCAGATGGTTTGGTTATTACCGGTCCTATCACAGAAAATAGTTTGGATGCTGTTAGATTGACTTATGAAGCAATCCCTGAACCTAAGATTGTTATTATGGTGGGAGCCTGTGCTATTTCGGGAGGTATTTTTAAAGAAAGTACTGCACTTAGAAGAGAAATCATTGATCAATTGAACCCTGATTTATATGTTCCCGGTTGTCCCCCTCACCCACTGACATTTATTAACGGGGTACTTGATTTAATAAAAAAATAATGTCTGCAGCCTCAAAAAAAGACTACAGACATCATACACTGTAAGTAAAGTTAAATAATACTAAAAATTTTCTTTAAAGATGCCTCTGAAGGTTCAAATTCAGGTAAATTTCTAAGAATCGAATCTAACTCAATAATTTCCCGAACATCGAATAAAACCTCAGTTTTATTTCCTTCTGCATCTGTGTTAATGTTGTAAAAAAGAACGGAGTAGTTTTCGGGCATAGGCATATAATTTTAATTTTAACATAAAAACGTTTAAATACTTAAATTATTATTTGCGGGCAAAATAATTTTTCAAAGCTTAAATTTTGTCGCGATAATCAAAACATGGTATTTATTTTCTTTTTATTTTCTGAACTTCAAAAACAAATTCTTTCATTAGTGACAAAACTTGAGGTGAGATTGACTCCTGAATATAAAAATATTCATTTATTGTGCATTTATCACAATTCTGAAAAAGATGATTCAATCCCGAAAGTTTATGAATTTGTATAATTTTACATTTATTAGGATTTAAAAGTTTGGAGAAAGCCTGAATATTCAAATCGGCATCCACCTGTAAGTCTTTTTCGCCATTTAAAATCAAAACCGGACAAGATATTTTCTTAATATATTTAGTTGGGTCAATACTCAGGAAATATCTCATCCAGGTACCGGAGAGCTGAACTACAGATAAATTTATACCTTGATTATTAATCTTATACTTAGATAGTTTATCTTCAGAAAAGTAGTCTCTATATTTATTATATGTATTCGTCACTAATTTTCTTAATTCGGCAATATCTTTAGCCTTTAAGGCGTGTTTAAAAAGTTCTTTTTGCATTTTTGAGAGTAAAATAATGTCTTCGGCGGGATAACCTTCTTTTTTGTATATTTCAACTGCTTGCTTGGCAAGTAGTTCTTTCATGGGAACAGCCGGACCAGCAAGGGAGATTATAAATTTTACATCTTTTGGATATTTTGCAGCTGCCATTATGGCTATAAGTCCTCCTTCGCTATGACCTGCAATTCCAATCAAGTTTTTATCAATTTTGGGATGATTTTGAAAAAATTTTAAAATACTTACAGCATCAAGCATAAAATCTAAGCTTGTGGAATTGCTAAAATTACCGGTAGATTTTCCAACACCTCTATCATCATAACAAAAAACTGCAATTCCGTTTTTAGTAAGGTAATCGGCAATAATCAGGAAAGGTTTATGTCCAGCGATCTCCTCGTTTCTATCCTGTGGTCCCGAACCTGTTACCAATATCACAAGCGGATATTTTTTTTCGGAATTTTCTTTTGGTAATGTCAGTGTGCCGGAAAGTTTAACGCCTGCTTTAAGGTTTTCTATTTCATACTCCTTTATAACATAATCAAAAGGTTCATGAGGAGTTTGGGGTCGTTGAAGATAAGCAACTTCGTAAGATTCTACCTGAGAAAAACTTGCATTGAAATTTTGATTTCCTTGTGTCCATTTTCCTTTATAATTGTTATCTGCTTTATTGAATTTTAAACTAAAATTTCCGGAAATTTTTCTGAATCTTGCATAAATTGTATCTGAATCTTTGAAAAAAACTTCATCTGATTTCATAGCATAAACAAACTGCTCGGGAATATACATATATATCTCTGGCACACTTTGTTTATTTTTTATTTCTAATATGACTTTAATTTGATTCTCAACTACGTCTATATCTCCTAAATAATACTCATTATCGGGTTGTGAATAGGTTATATTGAAAAATAATAAACCCGAAACGAGAGATAGAAATAAGGATTTATTGTAATACATTATATTCTATAATTTTTTGTTTGTAAATAGTTCCTGTGGTTATTCTTTGTTCGATAGGTACATCAAAAATCACTTCCTGAGAATTTATATAGGTTTCTTCTTTATAAACAAGGCCTATTTTATATGCATAAATTTCTACTGCATAATTTTTATGAATCAGGGATGATGAAGAATCCTGTAACACAAACAAACAAGAATCGAAAGACATTTGATTGATCTGAAACGGGACATTCAAATCAGAAATTTTATAAGTTTTTGGATCCAGTTCATTATAAATATTTCCATCCCACTGTAGTTTTTTATGAACAGGGAAACGAATTTTTACAAATCTTAAATTTTCCTCCACTTTTTGAGCAGCATTATTGGATAATTTTGCCTGCCAAACCGATTGTATTTCCCAATTACTATAAACGGGGTTAAAAATATATCGTTCAACTCTATAGGCAGTATCTTCTTCATTATCAATTATTGGAATATCAATAATTTCTTTCAGAAGATAAACAATAGTATCATAAATATTGGATGGTTTATCAATATTTATTTTAGTTATTTCGTAAACGATGTAATCACCTTGCCGTAGTGGAAAATATTCTTTTCCCTGAAAAACAGCTTTCGGCTGTGTATTTTCTTTAGAACAAGATACAAACAATAGAAGACCTAAGGTGAATATTGTTAAAAAAGATGATATGTATAAACTCTTTGAATTCATTATCCAAATGTACTAAAGATTTGTAATAATTCCACCGCAAACAATATCTTCATTTTCATAAATCACGGCTGATTGTCCGGGAGTTACCGCAGAAACAGGATTTTCAAAAATAATTTTAATTTTATCTCCGTATTGAATAACTCTACATTTTTCGCCCTTATTATTGTATCTGATTTTACAAATTGCTTGAAAATCTTCGGGAATTTTTTCATATTTCATGAAGTTTATATTTTGTATTGGGACTTCATTTTTAAGTAAATCTTTTGCTTCACCTAATGTTATTGTGTTAGTTTGGGCATCTATATTCAAAACATAGGTCGGTTGTCCCAGAGCTATATTTAGTCCTTTTCTCTGACCAATTGTATAAAATGGATATCCCTTATGTTTTCCGAGTATTTTGCCGTTTTTATCAACAAAATTTCCTTCGCCGATTTTATTATCAATATCCGGGACTGCTTCTCTCAAAAATCTTCGATAGTCATCATCAGGGATAAAACATATTTCCTGACTTTCTCTTTTATTTGCAATTTTAGTGTAGCCATTATCAACAGCAATTTTTCGAACTTCAGTTTTTGTAAAATTTCCCAGCGGAAAAATTGTCCTTGAAAGATATTCCTGAGGAATTGCCCATAAAAAATAAGACTGATCTTTAGTTTGATCAACTCCTTTTCTTATATAATATCTATTATTTTCTAGTACTATTCGAGCATAATGACCTGTAGCAAGATAATCACAATTAAGATTATCAGCCTCTTCTATCATTCTTCCCCACTTAATAAGTTTATTACATAGAACACAAGGATTAGGCGTATTACCGGAAAGATATTCATTAATAAAATTATTGATTATCGTGTCGGCGAAATAATCACGGATATCGAGGATATGGTGTTCAAATCCAAGATCATTAGCAAGTTTTTTTGCTTCAAAGATAGAGTCCACATTGCAGCAACCGGTTTCTTTTTCCATACAAGATTTTGAGATTGAATCATAAGATCTGAAAGTAATTCCTACTACTTCAAACCCCTTTTGTTTTAGTAAAATCGCAGCAACGGAACTGTCTGTTCCTCCGCTCATGCCAAGTAAAACACGTTTTTTCGCCATTGTAAATTTAATTATTTTGGGAAACTTCCATCCAACTGTGTACGTGGATCTCTGGAAGGTTTAAAAAACTCAAAAGGATTGTCTAGATAATCTTCCGGTTGCTTAAAAAGATGTTGATTTTCTTTTGCCCATTTTTCACGTTCTTGCCATTCTCTAACTATCTCATCGTAATTTTCCGGTTTATCAAAAGTATAAGTTATGGTATCAGGAGTTTTTCTGTCTTTGTAAACAATCCAATCGCCATGTCGTTTGCTTTTAACGTAAGGACCTTCTTCTTCCAAAAAACCTGTAGGATCATATACTTTCCAATGCCCTTCACGATATCCGTCAATATATTGGCCTTCTTCATGAGTGTTTCCGTTTGGAAAGATTTTTCGATATTTTCCATTCAGTTTACCATCTTTATAATTGCATTCCAAAGCAGTCTTTCCTGTTTCGGGATAAAAAATCGTAACAGGACCATCAGCAATGCCGTCCTCATAATTTATAATAGATGATAAAACTCCATCTTCAAAATACAAATACCACTTTTTTATTCTTTGGTTTTTGTCATTATAAAATCCTTTTGCTGCAATATTTCCGTTTTCCCAATATTGTTCTACTGTAGCAAATCCTTTTTCGTCGTAATTTAATATAGATTTAATCTTTCCATTTGGATGATAATATGTAAAAACTCCTGTGGGTTTATCATCTATAAAAAATCCTTTATATCTCAACTGACCATTATCATAATACTTTTCCCAACACCCTTGTTTATTTTTATTTATATCAACATAATTTATTAATGTATCGTTTTTAACTATCCCAACCTGGGGAAAAATAAATAAGCACGTAAAAACAAAAATAACTGTTAAAGAAAATTTTTTCATCATACTTTTTTTATAAAATAACTTTATTCAAAAAAAATTATTGTTATCAAAAATTATTTTCAACAAAATTATTGAAATTTTTGAAATTTCATCATTCAAGTTGTCAATACGGCAAATTAAATTCCGGCAGATAATACCATAATGTTCGTTTCCACTTTCGTTTAATCACTTCAAAATAATTAATTTTTGAGGAATTTTTGATAAAATGGGCATAAGTTAATTCCATCTGAGTAAAAATTCTCCAAATAAATCTTCGCCCTATAACCTTCGTACTAAAAAAATCAATACTACGACAATATTGCAATTTGAAAAAATTGATGTACAACTGAAGATATTTTGTTGAAACACCTCTAAACTTCGACCTTATCCATTTTTTTATATTATTGCAAACTTTATAGAATTTATCAATAATCTCCGCAAATTTTTCAGGTTTTTTGTCTTTTTCAAAGAACTGCATTTTATAATCGAAATTTTTCGATAAACTTTTCAACTCGCATTCATTAGGAATTAAAAATGAATTTGCAACTTTAACTTTATTTTCGATAACTTTATTTATGTCCTTTCTCTTTATTTCTCCAATTTTTATAATTTTTCCATCGAAAAAAGATCTATCTTTCAATGTAATTGTTTTCACGGTAAAATCTTTTAGTTGTTTTTGATCTTTGGCATTTCTGTTAAAATTAACAGTAACAGGTCGTCCTTTCTCACTAAATAAAAACCACAAATCATACAAAATAATATCCCCGCTAAGAATTGCTTCATTATTAGGAATTGAACTTAAAATTTTATGTCTCCAATCAAAGGCTGTTAATTTCGCAATGCTAAATTTTTTTGATGTTTTAATTACACTGAGAATTCCATCTTTACTAAGTGATTCAGCATACTCGATAAAAAGATCTTTTTTATGTAAATAATGCAATGAAGTACCACTGCTTGGTATAAAAGTTTTATTGCAAATTTTGCATTTATACCTATGAGTATATTTGTATTTTCCGTGCTTCTTAAAATGCGTGCTATTACAATACGGACAATTTTTAACCTTAAGTTTATGTCTGTAAATATTTAATAGTTTTTGACTAACTGTTTTATCCATTATAAAGTTTTTTTCGCAGAATAATAAATGCAAAAATAAAAAAATTTTTTAGACACATAAATTTGATATAATTTATTTAAAACAGTGTTTACAACTTTTCACTAATTTTTCCTTTTAATTTAATCCCCAATTCTCTAATGAATTAAAATTCATATTTTTGTAAAAAAATTTTTTAAATGCGTTTACTCATTTTAAACTACGAGTATCCTCCTTTAGGAGGTGGTGCTGGTGTGATTACTCAAAAAATTGCTGAAGGTTTGGCAAAAAAAGGTCATCAAATCACTGTTGTTACAACATGGTTTGAAGGCCAGTCGGAAGACTCTTCTTCTGATAATCTGCGTATAATGAGATTAAAATCACGGAGAAAAAAAATTTACGAATCAAATGTTTTCGAGATGCTCTTTTGGATGTTCAAAGCTAAATCTTTCTTAAAACGACATTTAATCTCGGAAAGATATGATTTATGTTTTGCAAATTTTGCTTTGCCGGGTGGTGAAGTAGCTTATTCGCTAAAATTAAAGTTTAAATTGCCATATGTAATTATTTCTCACGGGCACGATATACCATGGTTTGCACCGGAACAGATGATGTGGTATCATGCCATTACTTATCAATGGATAAAAACAATCTGCATTGCTAGTGAAAGAAATTACGTGCAATCTGGGGAAATGAAAAAAAACATTGATGCTTTTCTGGGCAGATATAGTTTTAAAAATAAAATCATATATAATGGCTGGGATAGTAGTATTTTTTCACCGGACTACAGTTTAAGGAAAAAACAATTTACAATTCTGTTCACAGGTAGATTGGTAAAACAGAAAGACCCAATGACTTTTCTGCAATCAATTAATTTAATAAAAAATAAAATTAAAGATTTTAAAGTAATTATTTTAGGCGATGGTAAGTTAAGGGGTAAAATGGAAAAATATGTCGAAAAAAATAATCTAGAAAATTTCATAGAGTTTAAATCCTGGGTTGATAAGAATGAAATGTTATATCATTATCGTTCTGCTTGGCTGTCTGTTTTACCATCATTAAATGAGGGTATGAGTATTGCCACTCTGGAGGCTTTGGCTTGCGGTCAATATGTACTTGCGACAAAAGTAAGTAATAACGAAAATCTAATAACTCCCGGCGATAACGGTGATTTTATAGAAAAACAAAATCCTGAAAATATTGCTGAAAAGATTATTGAATTTTACAACGAGAAATTCCTTAATCATTATCTGATACCTGAAGAAGAATTAAAAAAATACCACAAACTTTTCGAATGGTCTGATATTATTGACCTCTATGAAAAAGATTTGATGGAAATAATTGAAAAAAAAAGATATTGTTTTAATTTTTAATGTTATATTCAGAATCTCTCTCCATAGGCTCAAAGCCGGCAAATATAATCTTTTCCCGAATTTGTAATTCTGTCATCACAGGTTTATTTACAGCTCCTGCCATAGAATATATTTTTGTGCTTTCAAAAATAGTTCCGTCAATATCGTCGGCTCCAAAATTAACGGCAAGTATGGCAGTATCAATTCCGGTCATTGGCCAATATGCTTTTAAATGCGGGATATTTGTTACAAATAACCTTGATACAGCGTAATTTTTCAACTCTTCAATAAGAGTAGCCTCTTTTTTTATTCCTATATTGTTCCCATAAATTTTGTATTTCAATGGAATGAAACAATTAAATCCACCTGTTTTAGATTGCAATTCAATTAATTTTTGCATGTGAAGGATTCTATCTGCATAAGTTTCAATATGACCGTAAAGCATTGTGCAATTGGATTTTATTCCTAAAATATGGGCTGTTTGATGAATTTCCAGCCATTTTTCCGAACGAGTTTTTCCAGGACAGACTTTATTTCTGATATTGTCATTCAAAATTTCGGCTCCTCCTCCTGCTAAAGAATTCATCCCACTAATTTTTAATTCATTCAAAACTTCGACAATACTTATTTTTTCCATTTGTGAGAAAAATTCTATTTCTACTGCAGTGAAGGCCTTAATATGAAGATTTGGATACATAATTCTGATTTTATGGAATAAATTTGTGAAAAATTTTAAATTTCTTCGAGGATTAAGACCTCCTGTAAAATGAACTTCAGTAATACCCTCTCCTATTTTCTCATTAATTGAATTTAAAACTTCTTCTTCGCCTAACTCCCATGAATCGGTATCTCCTTCTTCCCTGTAAAATGAACAAAATTTACATTTCTTTGTACAAATATTGGTAACTTCTACGTGGATATTTTTATTATAGAATACTTTGTTTCCATATAATTGTTTTCGTTTTTCCGAGGCTAAAATCATACATACGGTAGGTGATGCTTTTTCATACAGATATAAAGCATGCTCAACATTGATTGGATGTCCGTTAAGAATTAGTTCGTATATCTCGTTTTCTATAGCATTTAAATGATTTATTAAATTTTTCATCAATACAAAAATTATGATTATATTTTTAAAGCATAATTTAACTATTACAAAAATAATATACATTTGTTAATATTTAGAAAAACTAATTCTAAACAGGTATGTTTAAAAAGAAAATCCATTTCATACTATTTTTAGCTATCATTTTCGGTGTTTTTTTTTATTTAACAGATTATGTCTATAATGAAGGTTTTAATCCCACCGACGAAGGAGTAATTCTCGCACAATCTTTCAGAATTATCAATGGCGAAATTCCGCACAAAGATTTTATTTCAATTCGTCCCGCCGGTAGTGGTTATTTTCATGCGTTGAATTATCTAATTCCAGCTCCTGTTTTTGTAACTGCAAGATATTTTGTTCTTATTCAATTTTTCATCATAGCAGTTTTATGTTCATTATTTTTTCATAATCAAATTGTTAAAAATTCAAATTTATTAAAAAATGAAGATATTTATTTTTTAGCCTTAATTATTTCCGCTTACACGATCTCTATTCTAAACTACAACTTGTTTTCATGGACAACAATTGATTCCGTTTTTTGGTCAGTTATTTCTTTGTATTTATTCTCTATTGCTTCTAAAAAGATTCATTACATTTTTGCTTTGATTTCGATTTCTTTGGCAGCTCTTTCACGGCAAACTTTTGCATTGGCAACTTTAATTGCATTCCTTTACACTTTATATGCATTCAGAAAGAACATAATTTCTGCTGTTATTATTTTATTCAGCGGAGGAATACCTTTTATTCTATACTTTGGACTACTAATTTATAACAATGCTTTAAAAGATTTCATCCTGCAAATATCGGGAAGAACAGAATTTTTTGAAACTGCATTTCTACAATTTATAAAAAGATTTTTCCTTTCATGGTCAACACCTTTAAATGTTTTTACAATAGCTGTCAGCATTTTTATTTATTTAAAAAAAGATTTTTCTTTTAAAAGAATCTTTAACAAAAACGTATTAACTAAATATTTACCAAAACTTTATCTTGCAATCACCTTTCTTCTAGTGATAAAATATTTTCTTTCAAATGAACAAAACATTTATACACTACCTTTTGAATTATTTTTTTCAGCTATTGCAATTAGTATTTTCAACCGAGTATGTTTTTCTGAACAAACAAAACTGTTTTATATCAGTCTTACGATAATTTTAATCTCATGGATTTCAGCAATTTCTCTTGGCGACAACACTCCTGTATTTTCATCAGGACCATTGTTTATTACAGTTGTAATAAATTCTGTTAATATAATTATTCTTTCAAAAAGTAATATTCCAAAATTTTTCCCAGTATTAACATTATTTTTAAGTTTAATTGTTTTATTCAGTGGTTTTGTCAGCCAACGTAAATTTAATTATCGGGATAATCCGGCACAAATTCTTGATGATGGGTTATATACAGTATCAGCTCAATTTGGTAAAATTAAAACAAATAAAAATTTAATTGAATATTACAGCGAATTAAAAACAATAATTGAATCACTTCCTTCAGCCAAAAATAACACAATTGTTTATCCTCATAATGCTGCTTTTTATCCCGCCTTTAACACAAGAAATCCCTTTACACTGGACTGGTTAATTACTAATGAATTTGTGGGACAAGAACAAAGAGTTAAATCCGATTTAGAGAAACTACTTTATAGAGATAAGATCTACATCATCATAGATAATTGCAACCTTATAACAATTAGCAATAGTTACAATCCATCAGAATATTCGAACATAATTAAAGAATTTGCAGAAAATCATTTAATGTTAATTCAAGAAACCAAATACTTTAAAATTTATTATCACAGTTTTAATAAATAAAAGTAAAACATTCAGTTTATTTTAACAAAATTTTAATAAATTTGCAAAATAATTATACTGAAAGTTAAGTGTAAAAAAAACGATTGAACATGAAATTTCTTTTAACTTTTCTATTTTTAATGTTAACTTTCTTAGAAGTATTATCACAAGAAGTATTATGGGCTAAGGCTGGAATAAGAAATGATGACAATAACGGTGTATATTCATTGAGTGTTTGTTTCGACAATAACAATAATATTATAAATGCAGGTTATTATTATTGCACTTTGAGTTCAACTATAGGATTTGATGGTGTAACAATAAGCGGTTTTCAAAATCCATTATTTTTGTCACATGGATATTTTGCAAAATATAATTCCAATGGTGTAATTTCCTGGGTAAACAGAATTGGTAGTACGAACGGCGATTCAAAAATTACTGGAATAACGTCAGATGAATCGGGAAATATTTTCATTATCGGAGATTTTACTCAAACTTGTAAGTTTGGATGTCCACAAACAGGAGATTGCTCTGGATATGGTACTGAAATTACATCTCTTTATGGACGAGATATTTTCATCGCCAAGTACACCAATGATGGAAATTTCATTTGGGTAAAAACTATTAACAGCAATACTAATTCAATTTATGCTGAGAAAGTCCTGCATGATAAGAATAATTCAATTATTGTTACCGGGAAATTCTCAGGAACAACGGTTTTTGGTGAAGGAATGCTCCAAACTACTTTAATTGCAACTGGTTCAAATGATGTCTTTATTGCATCATATAACCTTGATGGAGACCTAAACTGGGTAATACAAGGCGAATGTTCAAACTGGTGCGAAATCAATGGTTTAGAAGTTGACCAAAACGGAAATATTTTCAATGTTGGGGTATTTAATGAAAATATAAATTTTGATACTTTTAATCTAATTGCTTCAGGTGGATCAGGATCTACAAATCCTTTCATTGTTAAATTAGATAATTCAGGTAATATAATTAATGCTATTTCATATTCCGCTTCTAATGATGTAAGATTTACAGATTTAGCATGTGATTTATCAGATAATTCTATTTACATTACCGGATATTTAAACGATTATATAAATTTTGGAAGTACAACTATAAATTCTCAATTTGGTAATAATAATACTCTAATTACAAAATTAGACAATGATTTAAATTTTGTGTGGGCAAAAAAGACAGGGATTAGACCAGACAATCAGGGAGGTTCATCAGGAATATCTATCGCAGCCAAAAACTCAGGATTCTATTTAATTGGAAATTACACAAACGAATGTGTGTTTGAAGGAGAAACATTAAATAATAACAGTAATCAAAGAATATTCTTTTCTGAATGGGACGGTGAGGGAAACTTAATAAACATAGAAAGTGCCGGTGGAACAAATATGGACTATGCTAAATACATTGTTTCTACACCGTACGAAGAAGTTGCTATTGCCTCAGATTCTTATGGAACTACTACCTTTTATCCACCTCCAACTTATCAGATTACATGGGGAAGTCACAATTTAACTATAAATAGAACTAGTGCCATTACTTCAAAAGTAAAATATTGCACGCCTATCCAGATTATATCTCAACCCCAGCCGGCAAACTCTGAAATATGTCCGGGAGAAGAAGTTATTTATTCTATAGATGTTACCGGCACTCAACCGATAAATTATCAGTGGTACAATTCTTCGGGGCTAATATCAGGAGCAGAAAGCTCAAGTTTTACCGCAAATAGTCCAGAAACCTATTTTTGTATAGTTACTAACGATTGCAGCAGTGTAACTTCCGACAACGTTGCTTTAAACCTTAAAACAGTATCACAAACTCCAACATTATTTACATTTTCACCTCATGCAATTTGTGCTAATACCGACACATTGGTGACATTCACTGCAACAGGAGGAGTACAGGGTAGCGGTGCAGTTCTTGAATGGTTCTACGGCTCCTGTGATGGAACTTTACTTGGAACCGGCAATCCACTCACTGTGGAAGTAAATTTTCCTGCCACTCAACAAATTTTTGCAAGGTACGTTGGGGATTGTAATACTACAAATTGCTATTCCCAACACATGCAAGTTGACCCGGGAATTCCTGATGACCCGTTTTTAGCTTCTGCCAGTAGAACAAGCATTTGTCCAGATGATAATGGAACAATAATTCTCAGACTTCTTGGTGAACCTGTTGACCAGGTGTTTTGGTACACAGAAGATTGCGGGACAGGGTTAGTTGCAACTGGTAATCCAACATCTGTTCCTGCTCCGGGAAATACAACTACATATTACGGCAGATACGAAAATGCTTGTGGAGTTTCTGATTGCCAATCGGTTACAGTAACTGTAGTACCTTATCCAGTAACACCCACTTCTATTAGTGCAGATTTAACAACATTATGTTCTGATTATGAAGAACTTATAACTCTTACTGTTGAAAATTTAACCGATGACCAAGTATTTTGGTATGCAGATTCATGTGGTGGCGATATTGTAAATACAGGGAACATTATTTCTATCTCTGTCCCCGATTCTACAACTGTATTTTTTGCCAGAACTGAAAATATGTGTGGAGAGAGTAATTGTGTACAAATAGAAATAACTGTGATACCAAGAGCAGACGCGAGCATTATCAATCCCGGGTTATTGTGCTCTGCCGATGAACCTGTTCAAATTATTGCTGCAGAAAACGGAGGTATTTGGGGAGGAGATTTTATTGATCAGATAACCGGAATTTTTGACTTGAATCAAGCTGGTGGAGGTCAGCATCTTATTTCTTACACCATCGAAGGTCAGTGCGGTGATTATGATGAAATCATTCTTGATGTAGTTCAGGCTTTTGACCCTACAATTTCTTTTCCCGGAATACTTTGTATTTTTAATGATTCAACACAATTGCAAGCTGCTACGCCGGGAGGCAACTGGTCAGGTTTTGGAATTATAAACGATAGTCTGGGAATTTTTAAGCCTTCCCTTGCAGGAATTGGAATACATAGAGTTTATTATGAATCTACTGCTTTCTGTGGAGGCATTGATAGTATTGATCTGGTTGTTATCGGAAAAATTGAAGCTGAAATAACTACACCTGATTTTTATTGCAACAACATTGATACTGTTCAGCTTACTGCAGAACCCTCCGGAGGTTTTTGGACAGGATTAAATGTTGAACCTGATGGTACATTTCTGCCATCAATAACACAACCTGGAATACTAACAATGGAATACACAATTCCCGGAGAGTGCGGCGATACTGTTCAAAAACAAATTTTCGTTTACGAAAAAATATTCGCAAATATTACCTCTGCTCCTAACCTATGTATCAGAGATACTATAGTCCAATTAACAGGAACACCACCCGGAGGATTGTGGATTGGTGAAGGTGTAAATCCTATTACAGGAGAAATAGATATGAGCGAACTTTCTCCGGGAGATTATGATATTATCTATGCTTTCTTTCAGGATTGTGGAGATATTGATACTTTAGGTTTTACCATCCACCCGTTTTTCGACACATATATCTGGTACGAAGATTCAATATATCACGACGGACTCCCGGTTACAATAAACAGAGTTCAGGATGGCGGGGTTTGGGAAGGTATCGGTATTAATGAAAATGGAATTTTCGACCCCGCAATTTCGAGTTTTGGAGAATTCATGATAATTTATTCTTACGATGATGGTTTCTGCCCTGAGGCTGATACCATGATAATAAAAGTTCATTTCAGACCTTATGCTGATTTAGTTATACCCACGATAATAACTCCAAACGGGGATAATCATAACGATTTTTGGGACATAAAAGCTCTTGAAAATTATGAGATTGTTAAAATAAAGATTTATACACGCTGGGGAGATGAAGTGTTTTCTTACACAGGCTCAGGTGAAGGCTACAGAAACCCATCAAATTCATGGAATGGAAAATACAAAGGCAGAGACCTGCCAACCGGTGGCTATTTGTATATTTTGGAAATTGATAATCAAGCCCAGTTTAAAGGAACTATTAGTTTAATCAGATAATTTTATATTGATGAAAAAGCTAATTTTTACATATATTTTCTTGCATGGTTTTTTGCTTGCTTATTCCCAACAAATACCTATGCACAGTCAGTTTATGTTTAATAAATTTTTAATTAATCCTGCCTGCACAGGAACAGAAGAAAATTTACCTGTTCAGCTGGCTGTGAGAGAACAATGGATCGGATTCGCAAATGCTCCAAGCAGTCAGTTCATAAGTGCACACCAACTTTTTGATGATTATAGTATGGGATTGGGACTAAGCATGTTTTTAGACAAGTTTGCACACGAAAGACAATTTGGATTTAAATTAAGTTACTCTTATATCTTACCTGTTTACGACGAAACTTTGCTATCAATGGGATTGTCATTCCAATCTTCGTGGATAAGCTATGATTATCGCGAAATTATTGCTCTCGACTATGACGACCCCTCCTTGTATATGGGTTGGCAATCAAGATTCTTCCCGCAAGCTGATTTCGGGCTATATCTTTTTAACGAAATCTATAATGTAGGATTCTCTGTAAATCAATTAATCCCCGCAAATGTAAAAGTTAGAAATCAAGATATCATAATGAAAAAACTTATCCCTCACTATACACTTTTTGGTTCATACAGATTCAACGATATTGCCACAGATCTCGATATAGAATCCAGCTTACTCTTCAAAACAAGTTTTAAAGCTCCTTCGCAATTGGATATCAATGCTAGATTAATATATGAAAAAAATTATTGGTACGGGCTATCTTTAAGGACTTCAGGTGACATTGTAAATATGATTGGATTGCGATACAAAGATATGAGTATTGGATTTTCTGTTGATTTTGCTACAAATCGCTTGTTCAGATACCAGAGTGGAACAATAGAAGCATATTTTACTTATCACATTCCGGTAAAAATTAAAATTGAAAGTTTTCCAAAATTATGGTAATAAACCTATCTAATAAATATTAACAAAATATCAATCTGCAAATAGCTGAAAATTATCTCTATCAAGATGAGCCGGAAAAACTTTTTTATACTCTTCAATATCTTTTGTTTCAATTTCAACCTTTATGCAATCTGAAACATTATCCTCAACTTTCGCTATTAATTCACCCTTGTAGTCAAATACCTGAGTTCCTCCATTATAACTTACATCATTAGCATCAACACCAATTCGATTAACGGAAAAAACATAGCATAAATTCTCTATTGCTCTGGCTTTCAATAATGTATCGAAAGTATCGCGTCGAACTGCAGGCCAATTAGCAACGTTAATTATGGCATCGTAATCTTCGGAATTTCTGTTCCATACAGGAAAACGCAAATCGTAACAAATTTGAAGCAAAAACCTTACTCCAAGATAATTAATTACGACACGCTCTTTTCCGGGAGTAATTTTTTCGGACTCCATCCCAATCCTAAATATATGTCTTTTGTAGTACTTAATAATTTGACCATCGGGCTTTACAAATACAAAAGCATTATAATATTTATCATTTTCTTTATATAGCATCGAACCACATATTGCTGTTTCAGAAATTCTTGCCATTTCCTTAACTGCTGTCAGTGTATTTCCATTTTCGTCTTCAGCAAACTGTTCAACGTTTTGTGTAAATCCCGTGTTAAACATTTCGGGCAGAATAAACAAATCAGCTCCATGATTAATAAGGATTTGTCTGTTGATTTCTTTTAAATTTAATTCGGGATTTTCCCAAACTGTATTCATTTGAAATAAATTAACTTTAAGCTTGCTCATAACCTGTTTCAAATTTATTTTTTCTTAATCCGGTTAATCCGGTATATTTTCTCTTTACTCTTTCCATAATTTCTTCATCTGAACCTTCCATTGCAACAAAATCTAGAAATCCCAGAGTTTTTGTTTTTTTATCTAGGTATCCAAGAACAACAGGGACATTAGCTCCTCTGGCTATTCTAATAAAACCTTTTTTCCAATGTTTTGTTTTCTTTCTTGTTCCTTCCGGAGTAATAATCAATAAAAATTCTTTATTTTGGTTAAATGTTTCTATTGCCTTTTCAGTCAAACCTGTTCTTTTGCCTCTATCCACAGGAATTCCACCCCATTTTTTCAGAAAATAACCCAAAGGCCACCAAAAAGCTTCTTTCTTAATAAAAACTTTAGCCTTCTTTTCATAAAGATTTAGATATAACTTCCCTAAAACAAAATCCCATATACTTGTATGTGGTGCCATTAAAATCACGGCTTTTTTCAAATCGGGGAATTGATTGTATCTCCAACCTGTAATATTAAAATATTTCTTAATAGACCACTTTAACATTATTTTTTTAAAACCGAAATTATATGATTCGTTTTTAATTTTGAAATTATTTCATCTGCCAAAGATAATCTAATTTCAAATACTAAACTACAATCCTCAGCAAATTCCTGTTTAATAATCTTACAATTATATTCTTTTATGATCTTCATTACAAAATTCAAGTTGTCATAATCTGAAACAACTTTCAAATTACAAGAAACAAATTTTTCAATAATTTCGCATTTCGACAATGCATCATAAGCCGCTGATTTATAAGCATTTATCAAACCCGGAATGCCAAGTTTTGTACCTCCGAAATATCGTACTACAACAATCAAGACATCAGAAATTCCAAAAGATTTTATTTGGTTTAATATCGGTAATCCGCTGCTGTTGTAAGGTTCTCCATCATCGGAGGCTCGGTAAATCTGACCTTCGGCACCAATAATAAACGCATAAACATGATGTTTTGCATCAAAATATTCTTTCTTGAGTGTCACAAGGTGATTTTTTACTTCATCTTCTGAACTTACAGGATAGGCAAAAGATAAAAATTTGCTCCCCTTTTCTGTATAAATACCTTGAGCCGGTTGTTTTATTGATTTGTAATAATCAATCATACGGTTTCAGCAATACTTAATAAAAATATTGAAATTATAGACAATGAAATCCCAAGGTAATTCAATTTTGTGAGCCTTTCTTTAAAGAATAATGTTCCGAAAATGACTGAAAGTGTTACTATTCCTATATTAACAATACCATAAATAATGGAGTTGTTATATATTCCTGAATTTAAAGCTCTTAAAATTAAATAAATAGAACCAAAATTAACTATACCAAGACCAATACCCAAAATCCAATTTTTAGAATATTTAAAATTCTGAAAACTTTTTGGGTTAAAAACTCCGGCAACTAAACCAGATAAAAATGAAAAACCAAATAAGGTAGCTGTAAATAGTGCAGCAGCCTCATCATTTACATATTTTTCCTTGGAAAAAATTACAAGAGAATCAACCATTCCCATTCCGACAAAAAGAATTATCGGTAAAAACAAGTATGAAAAATTTAGTTTATTATTTTCGTCAGTTTTTCTAAAAACTGTTAGAAAAACAGCAATTAATGCAAGTAAAATAGCAAAAATTTTTATAATTCCAAGGGGTTCCGAATAGGCGATTATAGCAAAAAGAATTGGAATTATTACTGACATTTTACTGGCTACAGTAGTGATGCTAATTCCAACTTTAATTGAGCTCAATCCTATAATAAAAAACATTACTATAAACAAAATTCCAATCAAAATACCGGCGAAAAACCATTCTGAATTGACTATTTCTGTTATCGGAAAGTTTCTTTTAAGACAAAATCCAAATATAGAAGCAACTAAATAATTTATGATTATAACATTTAAAAGATTAGCCTTGACTTTGTCAATAATCTTAAAAATAACAAAAATACCCGTAGATGATAATGTGCTAAGAATTATCCAGATCATAGAAAAAGCGTTGGAGATTTGTAAATTACATTTTCAACCGTTTTTCAATCTCCATTAAGTCTTCTTTAAACCTTTTGTCGGTTTCTAAAAGATTATTTACAGTTTTACAGGCGTGTAGAACAGTGGCATGGTCTTTTCCTCCAATGGTAGCACCTATTGAAGCTAAAGAGGCTTTTGTCATATTTTTTGCAAAATACATTGCAATCTGACGAGCCTGAACAATTTCTCTTTTACGAGTCTTGGATGATAATACTTCAACAGGTAATTGGAAATAATTACAAACAACTTTTTGAATATATTCAATGGATATTTCTCTGCGAGTACTTTTCACGAGCTTGTCAATCATATCCTTAGCAAGATCAATCGTAATTTCTTTTTTGTTTAAAGTTGCCTGTGCAAGCAGAGAAACCAATGCTCCTTCAAGTTCTCTTATGTTATTGGTAATATGAGAAGCGATATATTCAAGTATTTCTTCTTTAATTTGAATACCGTCTTTATATGTTTTCTTTTTGAGTATTCTGATTCTTGTATCAAAATCCGGCTCGGTCAGTTCGGCCGAAAGTCCCCATTTAAACCTGCTAAGTAGTCTTTGTTCCATCCCATTAAGTTCAACAGGTGGCTTATCAGAAGTAAGTATAAGCTGTTTTCCGTGTTGATGGAGATGATTAAAGATATGGAAGAAAACTTCCTGAGTTCCTTCTTTCTTTGAGAAATACTGAACATCATCAACAATCAAAACATCAATCATTTGATAGAAATGAATGAAATCATTTCTATTGTTATTTCTTGTGGCCTCCATGTATTGTGTCAAAAATTTATTTGCATCAACATAGAGAACTACTTTCTCGGTATGTAATTTTTTTACTTCAATACCAATTGCATGAGCGAGATGAGTTTTACCAAGGCCTGAGCCTCCATATATAAAAAGAGGATTGAAAGCTGTACCTCCAGGATTTTGAGCAACTGCATATCCTGCTGATCTGGCTAATCTATTACATTCACCTTCAACAAAATTATCAAAATTATAATCAATGTTTAGATGCGGATCTACATTTAATTTTTTTATTCCGGGAATAATAAATGGATTTACAATAGCCTCTGGATCCAAATTCATTGGCATCTGTATTGGTTTATTTATCAGATTTGGCCTGTCTCCGCCCGGAAGTTTTATAGTTTGGGGACGATCAGATGAACTTTCCAACAATACATGATACTCTAATTTTGCATCAGGTCCAATTACTTTATGGAGAGTTTTCTTCAATAAATCGAGAAACTGTTCTTCAATAAATTCATAAAAAAATGTACTTGGAACCTGAATAGTTAGAGTGTTATTCTTAAAATCCAATGGTACTATAGGTTCAAACCAGGTTCGGAAACTATGCTTCGAAACATTGTCCCTTATTATCTGGAGACACTTTTCCCATATTTCAACGCTTCTATTCACCATTACATCATATATTTTTAAAGTACTATTTGTCTTATTGTCTTACTTTCTAAACGGCAAACTTCTATTTTTTTTTTCTTTTAAAAAAATTTTTTTCTCTTGTTTTTTATCTTTTTTTTATTACAATATCATTCCCCAACACAATAAAAGAAAACAATAAATTATTATAATTGCCTGATATTTAATTAAAATTTATTTTATTTTCCTTATCCCCCGTAATTCAAATTCATTGCATAAAAATAGTATTTTAATAATTACCAACAAATATTTTTACATTTTTTTTGAAAAAATTTTTTTATGTTTGCAATCATGTAACTATCAGTTCATAAAATTAGTTATTTATAAATTTTATTGCAATAAGTCAAACAACAAAATAAATATCAAAATGTTATGTATGAATTTGTATTTTAATATTTAAAAAACTATAAAACAGGTTGATTTCAAAAAATTTATAATGTGATTAATCTATTACAGATACTTATTTATTAATATTATATTTTGTAGAATCGGATTGTTTACATAAATTTACAAAAAGAATTAAATGAAAAAAACTATTTGTGTATTTTGCAGTTCTAGTGAAGATTTGAGATCGGATTATTATGAAATGGCCACAAAATTCGGAGAAAAACTTGCATCTGAGAATTACAACCTTATTCATGGAGGAGGCAGCATCGGAATAATGGGACGGCTTATGAAGGCTGTTTTTGAAAATGGCGGACAAATAACCGGCGTGGTTCCTGAAAAACTAAATAAACCGAATATTGTTGATGATAAATACCAAAGACTGATTATTACTACCGACATGAAAGAAAGAAAAGAATTTATGCGTCAAAACTCAGATGCATTTGTAGCCTTACCCGGTGGTTTTGGGACTCTTGAAGAACTTTCGGAAATAATTACACTAAAACAATTAAAATATCACGATAAACCAATTGTTATTTTTAATTATACCAATTTCTTTAATAAGCTGATTGATTTTTTTGAATTTTTCTTCAACGAACACTTTGCAATTCCTGACTATAAACAATTGTATTACGTTACAAATCAAATTGATGATGTTTTTAGATATCTAAAAAATTATAACCCAACGAATATTTATGATAAATATTTAAAACAATAAGAAATGAAAAATCCACTAAAAACCGAAGAATATACTAAAAGAAAAATTCCAAGAAATCCTGATATAAGAGGAGATTATTTTAGAGATCAAACTGCAATTATTCATTCTACGGCTTTCAGGAGGTTGAAAAATAAAACTCAAGTTTTTTTTGCACCAGAAAATGATCATATCTGTACAAGAATTGAACATGTTTTGCATGTTGCCACGATAGCGGCGACAATTTGTAAAGGATTGAACAAATACGGAGCAGATTTGGAACCGGACATGGCTTATGCTATCGGGTTAGGACATGATTTAGGGCACACACCTTTTGGTCATGCTGGCGAAAAAGCTCTTAATCAATTATTGGGAGGAAATAATGCTTTTATTCACGAAGTTAATTCCTACCGTCAGGTTGAATATCTCGCAAACAAAGGAAATGGGCTGAATTTATGTTATGGAGTAAAAGACGGCATTATTTGTCATAATGGCGAAAAAGACGAACAATATTTATTACCTGACAATAAAGTAAAAAACCTTGATGATGTGAAAAATCGAAATGTTGTGGCGTCTTCATACGAAGGTGTTATAACAAGATTTGCCGACAAAATTGCTTATCTTGGAAGAGATATTGAAGATGCTATTGTTGCAGGATTCATTTCTTATAAAGATATTCCGGAAGATGTGAAAAAAATTCTTGGCGACCGTAACGGACAAATTATAAATAAATTAATCCTTGATATAATAGAAAATTCTAAAGAATCCGAAAAAATAGGATTCTCAGATTTGACTTACGAAATTGTAACAAAGCTTAAACATTTTAACTACAAGTATATTTATGCCCATCCAGAATTAAAACGTTATGACATTTTTTGCGACAAAATAATTAATAATCTTTTTGATTACTTGTTTAATCTTTTGGATAAAAATAATTTTAACTTCGAAAAATATTCCGAAAGCTGCATCGAACTTGATAAAAATTTTGGAAGATATATTCACGACATATATCATTTTTATAAAGATAATCATAACTACAAACAGATTGTAACAGATTATATTTCAGGTATGACAGATGCTTTCGCACTTGATTCTATAAAACAAATAACTATTCCTAAACCAATCAGTTTTCTATAATGAAAAAGATTATCGAAAAAATCATCAATAAAAATAACTATCCACAACTTAATTCAATAATTTCGGAATTAGTAACTAATGAAGATATTCCAAAGTCTATCCGGAAGAAAATTTCTGTTTGCATTCTTGAAATCGTTCAAAACAATTATATTCATAATAATAACGAAGATTTAATAGTTCAGATTTTTATCAATAAAACGATCAAAATTGTTTTTATACATAAAATTAGTGGCGAAAATTATTTAAAACTAAAAAATCAAATTCAAGGAATAAATTCCTTTTCGTTTGAAAAACTTAAAAATATTAAGATAAAGAATATTATTTCGCATAGTAATAAAAAGAGCACCGGAAACGGGCTTATCCAATGCAGAATTAAATCTGAAAATCCTATAATTCTGGAAAAATTAACCGAAGATTCTGATTTTATAAAATTAAGTTTAATTTTAGATTTCAACTATGATAACAATATTTAAAAGAGAAGACAAACTACCGTCGGTAGTTTACGACGATGAGAACAAAACAGTTAAGATCGCTGGAATAATTGCCCCAGAAAATCCGATTGATTTCTTTTCAAAGCTCGAAGAGGAAATAAAAAATATTTACAAACAAAACAATCATATTACAATTGATTTTCAGTTAGATTATTTCAATACAGGATCTGCCCGGTATTTATATCTGATGTTAAAAAATCTTAAAGATTTTCAAAATACTGAATTTATCTGGCAGTTCGAAAAAGATGATGAAGATATCTACGAAAGTGGGCAGGAATTGGAAAAACTTTGTAACATAAAATTTAGATTTATTGAAATAAATCGATAATATGACAAACGAATATTAAGTAACATAAATAATCTTCTTTAGAATTCAATCCTGCAGAATTAAAAAAATTGAAAAATATTTTTATTATAGAAAAAATTTTTTAAAAAATATTTTTATTATAGAAAAAATTTTTTAAATTTGTGTCAATTCAAGGCATTAAAATAAATGTGTATTATATATAAAATTTAAAACTATGAAAAAGTTGACAATTCTTTTTGTATTATTGATTTTTTTGGGGTTAAATTTTCTTTTTTCACAAAACAACGTTGGAATTTCTGATCCTGCAGACAATGTAACCCCACATCCTTCAAGTATTCTAGATATCTATTCAACATCGAAAGGCTTGTTAATTCCACGTATGACTTCACAACAAAGGGTTGCAATACAAAGTCCTGCAGATGGATTGCTGGTTTATGATACAGATTCGGCTTGTTTCATCTTTTATAAATCTTCAGTTAGTCAATGGATTTCATTATGCAGAATAACCCAAAGTTCATCAGGTAGCGACTGGTCAATTTTGACTAATAATTTTAACAATGATGGAAATCTTGTAATAACAACAAATCAGCCTTCAACAATAACTTCAACCAATTCAGTATGGTTAACTTCCGGAAATTCAAACACAAATTCAGGAAGTTTTATTGGAACAACAGATAATCAACCATTGGTATTTCGTACAAATAACAGTGAAAAACTAAGAATAACAACTAATGGAAATGTAGGGATTGGAACAAATAATCCATCAGCACAACTAGAAGTTTCAGGAAGTTTGCGTTTTTCAGGAGCAGGCACCCCCGGAGCAGGAAAAGTTTTAACTTCTGATGCTGACGGATATGCAACATGGCAAACAATTTCAGGAGGAGGTAGTACGGGAACATGGCTTATCACAGGTAATAATGATACAGACGAAAACAATTTTATTGGAACAAACACAAATCAACCTCTGATTGTTAGAACAAACAGTATTGAAAGATTGCGTGTAACATCAACTGGTAATGTAGGCATTGGAACAAATTCTCCAAGTGCACAATTACATGTCGCTGGATCTGTACGTTTTTCAGGAGCAGGCACCCCCGGAGCAGGAAAAGTTTTAACTTCTGATGCTGACGGATATGCAACATGGCAAACAATTTCAGGAGGAGGTAGTACGGGAACATGGCTTATCACAGGTAATAATGATACAGACGAAAACAATTTTATTGGAACAAACACAAATCAACCTCTGATTGTTAGAACAAACAGTATTGAAAGATTGCGTGTAACATCAACTGGTAATGTAGGCATTGGAACAAATTCTCCAAGTGCACAATTACATGTCGCTGGATCTGTACGTTTTTCAGGAGCAGGCACCCCCGGAGCAGGAAAAGTTTTAACATCCGATGCAAATGGTAATGCAACATGGCAAACTCCTTCAGGAGGACTTTCATGTATTTCCCTACAAGAAGCATATGACTGTAATGATCCAGTAACAAGTTCAGTTATTAATACTGTTGCCAATGCCCCTGTCAGAATTAACTCTTCAATTAACAATAACCCTGCAATACAAATAGTGCACTCCACTAGTGGCGTGGCAATATCTGCTGCCAATACATCCTCTACAACTCCATACGCAACAATACAGGCAACTACTGCATCAAACCAAAACAGTTCTGCAATTTTCGGACAATCCACCGCCAACTCTTTTGCCATAAGAGGAGAAATAACACAAACAGCTACTGCCGAAGCAGCCGTTTACGGGCAAAATCTGAGAACTACCGGCGGGCATGGTGTTTTAGGACGAGGGTATAACGGTGTTGTTGGAGAAAGTAACAAAGTAGATGGATACGGTGTTTGGGGGTCAAATTCTGCTACTGAAGACCCCGGAATTGGAGTTATGGGACAAGCTGTTACAGGCATAGCAGGACAATCAACCAATCTCTCATTAAGTTACGGGGTATACAGTTTTGATGATGGTGGAATTTATAATAATTTAGATGTCGGAGCAAACTTTTTTGCAGGAGGAACAAAGTCCTTCAGAATCGACCATCCTAAAGATCCAGAGAATAAATTCCTTATCCACTACTGTATAGAATCCAATGAGATTCTTAATATGTACCGTGGCACTGCTACATTTGATTCAAATGGTGAAGCTGAAATTACTCTTCCAGATTATTTCAGTGATATTAATATAAATTATTCATATCAACTAACTCCAATAGGCAAATCAATGCCTAACTTATACATTAAAAGAGAAATTTCTGGAAACAGTTTTACTATTGCTGGTGGTGAAGCCGGAGCCAAAGTTTCATGGACTGTGTATTCTGAACGTAACGACTTATATATGAGAAATAATCCTGAACTTAAAAATCCCGAACCTTTTAAAACAGGCAGATATAAAGGTAAATATGTTCACCCAACACTTTACGGACTACCGGCTAATAAAGGGTTTATGCTTGTACCAAATGAAAATCTAAAAATAAAGAGTGATAACATTGAACAAGTCATTCTTAACTTCAAATAAATTCAAGCCATGAAAAAAATAATTATGTTATTGCCTTTGTTAATATTCATCAATCTAAAATTAGATGCACAGTTAATGGAGGTAAACAATATAAAGTTAAACTTAAATAATCAAATTAAGTTAGATATTAATGGAAGTATTGTCAACACAGGAATTATAAACTTAAATTCGTCAAGCAATGATACTGCAATTTTGGCAATAAAAGAAAACATTACAAATTCCGGAGAAATTAAAAATAATGGTTATATCTACCTTGCAGGTAATTGGATAAATAATGGGAATTATTTTCCCCAACAGGGAACAATCTTTCTATATGGGACAAATCAAAATATTGGGGGTACAAATTCAAGCAGTTTTTATAATTTGTTTCTGGTTGGAACAGGTATTAAAACTTTATATAATGATTTAAGTATAAACGGAACATTAAAACTTTTTGATTCCGAATTAGCAGCAATGGAAAAATCTATTACCATCAATAATGAATCTACAACAGCAATTCAAAGAAACAATGGTTTTATATCAACATCTCTAAATGGCAGCCTGAACCGTAAAATGCTTTCTACCCAAATTTATGAGTTCCCGTTGGGAGCCGATTTGCTGAATCCGATTTATCGTCCTGTTTATATTACTACAAGTTTTGGTGAATTAAACAATTTCGAAGTTGGTTTCATAAATAACAGCCCTGACTTTTACGGAATGTATTCTTCCTTAAAAAATGAGGATATTGAATATATAAACGAAAACTTTTTCCATTCAATTCGTAGAATACAAGGACAATCCGATGCTGAGATATTGATCAAATACGAAAATTCTGACGGAAGTTTTGATGCTCTTTCAGCATGGCAATCAAGTCATTCTCCGAAATGGATTAAAGTTGATAACTCCGGATTTAATTCAGAAAACAATGCTTTTATTCAAAACTTTGTAAACTCTGATAAAAAATACTATACAGCAGCAAAAATAAATGAAGAAATTACAGAAGAAATACATATTTATAACAGTTTCTCACCAAATGGGGACAATCTTAATGATTACTGGATAATTGACGGCTGTGAGGGTTGTTCTGTAAAGATCTTTAATCGCAATGGAAATTTGGTTTTTGAATCAGAAGATAATTCTGTAAGTTGGGATGGTAAATACAAAGAAAAAAATGTTCCGGATGCTACTTATTATTATATAATAACAACATCTGACGGGTCAAAGACCTACAAAGGCAGTGTAACAATAATAAGATAATATCATGAAAAAGATAATAATACTTATTCCGTTAATTATTGCAATTTCGATAAAGGCTCAACAGATTCCACAATTATCGCTGCGACATCTGAACATGGATTTCTTTAATCCTGCGGTTAATGGAAGTTATGAATCTCCAAATATAAAACTCTTGCATCGTCAACAGTGGGTTGGATTTGAAAATGCTCCAAAAACTTCATTTATATCATATTCAATGCCTATAAATTCTAGTAATTCTATAGGAGGATTTTTGATTAACGATAAAACATATCCTGGAACTCGTTTTACTATAAATTTGGGATATTCTTATGTTATTCCGATGGACAATTTGAATCTTTCGTTCGGTTTATCGGCTTTAATTGTTCAATATCGTCTAGATAATCAAGGATTAACATATAGAGATGAAAGTGATCCGGCTTTTAACTTTGTAAGTGATAAAAAATGGCGGCCTGAATCAAACGCCGGGATTTACGTTTATAATGATGACTTTAAATTTGGCTTTGCCATTGATCAGATATTAAAAAGCAGTTTCAGACCTTTTGCAGAAAGCGATAACGCAGAAATAAGAATGAGTCGACATATAATTTTCAGTGGGGAGTATAAATTTTACAGCAATTTGCACAGCTTTATTCCGGGTATTTTTATTTCTTATGCTAGCAGTTCGCCTGTTGCGGCAGAATTATGCATGAGCTACAATTATGCTGAAAAAATTCATGGAATTTTGAACTATAAGTACAATGACGGTCTCAACATAGGATTGGGATATTATTACGATATTTTTGGATTATTCTATTCATATGACTTGGTATTATCATCACTAAGGTATCACACATCAGGATCTCACGAAGTAATGTTAACAGTAAAATTGAAAAACTCTAATAAACAAAATATGCCAATGTTCAGAAATTGATTTAGAAATAATACGCTATTTTAAAAATTGCTGAAGGTAAAGCAAAAAGAACAACCTTATCTTTTGGTTTAATTTGAGTATCTCCAACTGCAATTATAGTTTTATTTCCACGCACTATCCCACCAATAATAACACCTTCGGGCAAATTTAATTCTTTTATTCTAGCTTTTGTAACTAATGCATTATCTGAAACAACAAATTCCAGAACTTCAGCATCAGTTCCGGTAAGACATTTTATTGAAGAAATTTCAGCTCCCATTGTCATAGTGTAAATTGTGCTTGCCGCACTAAGTTTTTTGTTGACAATAGAATCAATCCCCATTTTATTAGCGATTTCGATATAATCCATATTTTCAACCTCTGCAATAGTACGTGGGACACCAAATTTTTTAGCAAGAATACATGTTAAAATATTGGTTTCAGAATCACCGGTAACAGCGACGAAAACATCTGCTTTTTCGATACCGGCTTCTAGGAGGATATTAACATCTTTTCCATCCCCATTTATTATTGTTGTTTTAGAAAGCTCATTCACAATATTTTCTATCTTTTCCTCATTTTTTTCAATCATAGTTACCTTAAGCTGGCCTTCTATCATTTTGGCTGCTTTTACTCCTATTCTACTTGCACCCAGAAAAATAATATTATTGTTATCTAATTTGGTTTTACCACTAATATTTATTAATTCCTTAATCCCTTTTTGATTGGTAATGATGTAAACTAAATCATTTTCTTTGAGTATATCCTCTCCTCGAGGTATAATAGTTTTATCTTCTCGAGTTATTGCAACGATTCTAAAGTTTTCACCTGTTGAAAATTCTTTTATGTCTTTAAGTTTACGGTTTAAAATAGGAGAATTTTGATCGAGTCGCAAGACATATAAAGCAAGCTTACCTCCTGAAAATTCAGACACTTCGGTAGTACCGGTTTGCTTAATCACTCCAACAACTTCTCTTGCTGCAATATATTCAGGGTAAATTATTTTATCTATACCAAACTTTATCAGACTAACTTTGTGTATTGGATGGAGATATTCCATACTATCAACTCTAGCAATTGTTTTACCTGCTCCCATTTTATGAGCATAAATACAAGACAAAATATTTGTATCCTGATTATTTGTAAGAGAAATGAATAAATCACATTGTTCTATCGAAGCTTCTTTAAGTACATTAAAAGAAGAACAATCTCCTTGAATTGTTAATAAATCATTTAATTGATAAATTTGTGTTAAAGCCTTTATATTTTTATCAATAACTATTAAATCATGGTCTTCCTTATTCAGCATCTTAGCCAAATATTTTCCCACATCTCCGGCTCCTGCAATTACGATTTTCATATTATTCTAATAATTTCCAACATTATAATTCTGCTCATAAAACTTTATGACTCGACTCGAATTTTTGGTGGCAAAATTATCAATTTTATTCTTTCTCAAAAAATCTATTCGCATTTTAAAATATTCCAGCAAATATTCTTTATAAGGCATCGTACTTAATCTATCGACATCGTAATCAGGACCTAAATCTTTAAGCATTTTTTTCACATTAGGAATTCCAATTGGCTGGGCGTCCATATATGGAAAAATACAAAACATAATTCCTTTATGTATATCAGGATTGGGCAACATTTCAAATTCTTTATTGTAGAAACCGATAATTGATAATGACGGGAAGTTCAGAGGATAAAAAGGTATTTTGAGTTGTTCGCAAAGCATCGAATACAACATTGCAGCAGTAACAGGAGTAAGTTTTTTATGGCTCAAACAAGTTGCTACATTAAACATTTCTAACTGATTTGAAAGCAAGGGAGTTTTTTTAAATTTTTGCTTGTTAAAAATAACTTCTTTGAGTATATTTATTTTTTCAAAAGCAGTTAGATTATCATTTATTTCTATCCAAACAGCTCGCAAAACTTCATCAAAATAAGCTTCGATTTGATTTTTATCCAAATCCCTGTTAAAATAGGTCTCGAACAAAAATGCTCCCTGACTAAGATGAGAATTTTCATCGGTTAAAAAATTTTTTAAATCTTCAAAAAATTTCTGAAGAAAGATTTCATCAAGGATTTCTTCTGATCGTTGTATTGCAAGTAAATTATTGGAGAGTGAATGATAGTTTTCCAGATATATCTTAAAGAACTCACTATCCTGCTTTATTTTTTCTTTAACAGCTTCAAAAACCTTATTATCAGGATCTTCTAAAAGTTTCAGAAGCGAAACTATTTCATTCTTAGTCATTTTCATTATTATCAACTCTTATTACATTATTAACTCCTTTTATTTTTTTTAGTTGCTTTGTTAAAGCTTCTAAATCTTCAACATCATGAATATAAAGTTGAATTTCTCCGAAAAAAAGTTCATCTTTAGTATCAATATTTATTGCTTTCATGTTTACATTAGCCTCTTTAGAAATTACACTGGTAATTTTATGAACAACACCCATGCTGTCAACACCTTCGATTTTTAATTTTACCAAAAATGATAATTTTTTTGTTACCGACCATTTAACAGAAATAATTCTATCTCCAAATTTTGAAGCAAAATTTATAAGAACATTACAAGATTTTTTGTGTATAATAATTGAATTATTTGGATTTACAACACCGGCGACTTCATCTCCGGGAATAGGGTTACAACATTGAGCAAGTGTAATTTTCTTATTATCCAATGTTTCAATTGTCATGGAATTTTTTGTTTGTTCTTTATTTGTTTTGGGTTTTCTTAAAGTAACTTTCCAATATCTTGCAAAGAAACTTTTTCTTCCTTCAAGTTGTTTTGCGATATCATCAATCAGAATCTGACCTACACCTATTTTGTAGTAAAATTCTTCTTTATTAGGCACATTATATTTTTTGCGTAATTCGTTAAATTGTTTAAAATCAAGTTTAAGGTTTAATTCACGTATTTTTTTAAAAAAGATATCCATACCCTTTTCAATGTTAAGTCTCCTTTCTTCTTTAAGAGCACTTTTAATCCGAGACTTAGCTTTTGGAGTTCTAACAAAATCAAGCCATTCTCTTTTAGGATATTGCTTTTCAGATGTTAAAATTTCTACTTGATCGCCCGAATTTAGGACATAAGACAAAGGTTGTAATTTATGATTAACTTTAGCTGCAATAGCATGGTGTCCCACCTGTGTGTGAATATCATAAGCCAAATCCAATGCTGTTGCAGATTTTGGCATACTCCTTATTTCTCCTTTTGGAGTAAACACATAAACTTCGGAGCTAAACAAGTTTATTTTAAGATCATCCAGGAAACTCATTAAATTGCCATCCTTAGAATTCAAAAGCTCGTTTAGGTTAGCAATTATCAAATCCAAACTATGATCTTCGCCAGTTTCGCGAGTTTTATATTTCCAATGTGAAGCAAATCCACGTTCAGCAATATCATCCATCTTACGGCTACGAATTTGAATTTCGACCCATTTACCTCTAGGCCCCATTACGGTAACATGAAGAGCTTCGTATCCATTTGATTTAGTTTTTTTTATCCAGTCGCGTACTCTTTGTTCATGGTGTGGATATATATCTGTAATCATAGCCATAATTTGATAGCAAGTTGCTCTGGCTTTTGAGTCTGGAAGATCGTCCGGATGGTCAAATACTATTCTGATTGCAAACAAATCGTATATTTCTTCGAAAGGAACGTTTTTGGTTTGCATTTTGTTCCAAATAGAATATATTGATTTAGTACGACCTTTAATAGTACAAGATATTCCTTCGCTTTCAAGTAAATTCTTTATTGGTGTAATAATTTCTTCAATGTATTTATTTCGTTCTTCTTCTGTTTCCTTGAATTTGCGAGAAATTTCACGATAAATAAGAGGATGTTGATATTTAAGAGCAAGATCTTCGAGTTCTGTTTTAATAGAATATAAACCAAGACGATGAGCTAGCGGAGCATATAAATAAACAGTTTCACTAACAATTTTCACTTGTTTATATTCGGGCATCGAATCAAGGGTTCTCATATTGTGCAATCTATCTGCGAGCTTGATAAAAATAACCCGAATATCCTGAGACATTGTTATCAACATTTTACGAAAATTCTCGACTTGGGTCGAAGAATCCTTATCCAGAACATCTGAAATTTTTGTTAATCCATCAACAATATTGGCAATTGTATTATCAAACATTCTTTCTATGTCACTCAAAGTGTAGTCGGTATCTTCAACAACATCATGCAAAAGAGCTCCAACAACAGATTTGGGTCCCAGCCCGATTTCTTCGGCAACGATAAAAGCCACTGCCAGTGGATGTGTAAAATATGGCTCTCCTGATTTTCTTCTCATGTTTGCGTGGGCTTCGTTTGCTAAATCATAAGCCTTACGTATCATTAAAATATCATCCTCGCTCTGAATATACTTTGTGGCTTTAATCAATTTATCGAATTGTTCTTCAAAATATTGTTTTTCTTCAGCTGATAAACCCATTGCAATAGTTTTAAATAATCATCATAAAACTACAATAAAATTACAAATAATCAGAAATAAATTTAGATTTTTTTTAGAATTTATTAGTCGGCAAATAGAAAAAATTTTCCTGTTAAGATATGCTCCTTATTTTTGAAGTCGTAATACCTAAGGTAGTAAATGTAATATTGAGAAGGAGCAGGATCATAATTTAAAAATCCGTTCCACCCATCAAAAGATTGAGTTGTTTTAAAAATTTCGTTACCCCATTTGTCAAAAATAATAAATTCATAAGGTTCGACCTGTGCAAAAGAAATAATTGGTCGAAAAACGGATTTTTTTGAATCGTATGAATTTCTGTTAAAAGCATTTGGCATCCATACAACAGGTTCATGAAATACGCATTCTACGTTAGAACGGCTTATCCCTGTGTTTGTGGTAATCGGATGACCTAAATTTTCTATTGCTTCTACATAGTAGCAATATTTATTGGAAACATGAATCTTTTTATCCTGACAATAATTTACATACCAACTAATATCGTAATTAAAATTCAAATCTCCCGGATTATTTGTGGCAACCTCTACCGGCATTCCATCGAAATCACGATAAATTTTATAATTTTGAACCCCATTTTGCCAATCTCTGTATTGGGTCCATGAAATTTTATGTTCTAAACCATTGTTTTCGGTACGTAACAAAATATTTGAAGCATAATTAGAAACAAGGCTAACATTACCGCAGGGTGTTAGAGATGCTATTCGATAGTAATAAATTTGTTTAGACGGATCAGCATCAACATCGGTATAAATTATTTCGCGTTGTCCTGAGTTTACAAAAGAACGAATTTCGCTCCAATTTCCATCAGGATCTGATGCTCGTTGAATAATAAATTCTGATACATCTGCAGTATTTCCGGAAATCAAAAATTTTACTTTAATTTCTGAATTTTCCACAGTAGCAAAATGAGCATATAAATAATCGGGAGGCAAATATGATTCTGTTGTAATGCTCACAGAATTTGAAGTAGCAGTAAGACCTGAATTATTCAAAGCTTCAACGTAATAAAAATACTGTGTATTAGGTAATAATTCAATATTCTCGAATGACAAATTATTCGAATCTGTACTACCGACAACAGAATATGTACCTTCAGAAGTTCGGCGGTAAATTTTATATTTTGTTACAGGCTGCGTCCAACCTTCATAAGCGTTCCATGTTAATTTTGCTGACAATTTACATTTATCAAATTCTACTTTTAAATTTATTGTTTTATGTGGATCGGTAATCATGCTTTTAAAATAATTAGCATCAAAAGAGGCTAATCTAAAACTTTCTGGAGCATTATCAGCTTGAGATTGAGTATAATCAAAAACCGTTGTCAATCTTCCGTTAACTTCGCCAATTGTTTGAGTTACTCCTCCAACAATTTTGTAAATAATATAACCGACAACACTTGCTGAATCAGATGGATTCCATGAAATTCTAACAGTAGTAGGATTAGATTCCGGTAAAACAGATGCAGATAAAAATTTAGGTGGATCAGGGAAATTAACCTGACTGTAATTATTTAATACAATAATAGAAAAAATAATCGTAAACATTATTTTAAAAATCCGTCTCTTCATAACTCAAAGGGCATTTTTTTAATTTATAAACGAAAAAAGCACTTAATTAGTTGCTTAATCTATCAATCAATATGTTTAACAAAAAACATCTGACCATCAATCAAGGTTTCTTCAAACCCCATTTTTTTAAGATATTTAGTGTGATTCTTATGGTAAGATTTTGTAATTAACCTGTCTACACCCAATTTTTTAAAATAACCAGGGTTTATTTTAAACATGTATTCACCTATTTCATAATCTCTAAAACCTGGTTTAAGATAATCAACTTCAATTTCAAAATCCTTTCCCTTAATCTTTCCTGCTATTATACCAATCAAATCGAGATTTCTAAAAATCAAAAAACAATTTTGAGCATTTTCATGATTAAAAAAGGGAAATATATTATAAATATCTTTTTTATAGTTTGATAAAAACTCTTGAATATAAGAATCGTCTTTATTTACTTGAATGAGTTTAATATTTGATGTTTTAGATCTAATTTTGAAAATTTCATAAACAATGTATACCGTAAATAAAACAAATACAACAACAAAAGGCCATCTTAGATTTAATACAGTGTAAATCAACAAAAAAACTGAGGATAATAAAAATAAAAATAATCTTTGCTTTCTACCCACAAATAAAAAAGCCAGTATTCCAAATGCTATTCCAATAAATCCAATTAAATCATAATAATTCATACAAAAAAAATTACACCCCAAAATTACAGATTTTGTGTCTATTACTGTATTTTTTTTACAATAATTCAAAAACTATAATACTTTTGGGGTGTAAAATTATATAAGATAACAAATTACATCTTCAAAACTTTCACAACAAGAACTTTTTGTTCATTTGATAGTTTAATAATCAATTGAGCATTAGATAGTTCAGAAACGTCTATTTTTTGTTCAGCTTCGTAAATAAACCCTACTTTTAAAACTCTACCTGTAATATCGGAAATTTCATATTTACAGTTTTGAGAATTTGTAACTATTAAGACATCTGAAACAGGATTAGGATAAATTTTTATGACTCCGTAACCAAGATCATCTACTAAATTAGGTGTAACGTCTATCACAAAAGACTGTTCTGCAGAGTTGTGAGAATCTGTAACATTTAAAGTTACGGCATAACCTGCCACAGGAGCTTCGGACGGAGTACCTGCTAGAATTGCTGTACCATCACCATTATCAACAAGAGTAAGCCATTCAGGAATAACAGTTGCTGTAATGGTTATTATTCCATTTTCCGGATCTTCAGCAGCAATATTATAAACATAACTAACATTCTGGGTTGCAGATGTAACCGGTTGAGATACGAAATATGGTGCTCCATTGGCAGTTACTTTTACTCGGAAAGTATAAGTTGTTTCGAAGAGTTGATCCGCAGCTTTAATATTAAATTGGTAGCCGAGCGAGCTTGTCGAAGTTGGAGTGCCGGTAATCAAACCTGTTCCATCTCCGTTATTAACAAAATTTGCCCATGAAGGCAAAGTTATTGCAGTTAATGTGATTTGGTCGTTGTCATCATCATGTGCAATAATTTCATACTCAAATGGGATATATTGAACATGATTTAAAATTGTTTCTTCATTTTCAAAATAAGGAGTGGTGTTATTTGTATGAACAGTAATAGTAAATTGTTGTTCTGCATGATACATTCCATTCGAAGCCCTAAGAGTTACATTATAGGTTTCGGTAATTCCCGGGATTGTTGGAGCAACTCCAGATAATACAGCGGAACCGTTACCATTATCAACAATATTTAACCAAGATGGTTTTTCTGTAGCGGTAATTGTGAGAGCGAGGTTATTAGGATCGACTGCATTGATATTGTAAACATAATTTTCGAGAGAAATTACATCGAGAATAGGAGAAGAAACAAAATAAGGTTCATCCGAAGATGGTAATCCAACCCATTTATAAATACCTCCCGTATTTTGATCCCAGTTAAAACCTCCTGCCCATCCAATATTGGCGTTATACATTTGGACATTTGTATATTGAATTGAATCATCAATCATTGTCCATGTGGTTCCATAATCAAGACTATATGCGGAGAAATTTTGTTCAGGGATTTGAGCAATTTTTACACCTACATACATTCCTGGGGTACCTGAGACAGCAGAAACATCAGATAAGTAAGCACTTTGAACAGGTATTTCTGACCAATTTACACCACCATTATTAGTTTTAATCATTTTCCAGCTTTGAAGTTGTCCGGATTGTTGGTCATAAACTGCACAAATTGCTACTCCATTATTTTCATCAGCAAATGACAAACGGCTTACATTAGCCTGACCAGTACTATATACTTGCCAAGTATTTCCTTTATCGGTTGATTTATATATTCTGCCCTTATTTGTACCGAACCAAACAGTATTACCAACAGCATCAGCAACTCCAGTCCATCCCATTTCGCCAGACTGTGGGTTTGGAATGTTGCTGCCCGAAACTAAAGTCCAAGTATCACCACCATTGGAAGTAACATATATTTCGAATTCACCATTAATCGGATCACCTTGACAATAGCCTTCATTTTCATTAAACATGTGAATTACATTTGGAAAACTTGCAGAATTGTTAAATAAAGCCGATTCCTGATGAATCCAAGTTTGCCCGCCATCTTCGGTTTTGTAAATTCTTCCACCACCATTAACGTCATATACAGTAATCCATGCTTTTAATCCATCAACTGCAGAAAGATCCCCTGGTGCATAATTTGTTGGAATGTCAATTGTACCCGGAATCCAGTTAACACCACCATCAGTAGTTCTAGCAAAATCACGAGTTATACTACCTCCTGTTCCATCATAGGTTAGAATCCAAACTGTATTTGGGTCAACAATTTTGGTATGGAAAACTCCTCTATATGGTGAAGAAAATCTGGTATTTTGCTCTATCCATCCACTTTGAGCAATACTACCACTTTGACCAACAATTATAAATGCGGTTTTAACTTCGGTATCCTGATTTGTTCCATCACCAACTGTGAGAGTCACTGAATATATACCAGGCTCATTGTATTGTATATTTTGGGGATTTTGTTCATTACTGTTACTTGGTGTTCCTCCTTCAAATACCCATGACCATGAAGTTGGATTTCCTATAGAAAGGTCTGTAAAATTAACAATACCTTCCGTACTAATTACAACATTATCAGCCATAAAATTAGCAACCAGTGGATATACTGAAGCAGCCGCGGCTGTTACTGCAGCAGCAGCATCAATCCTACCGGCTCCTATACTATCAATAAAATTAGGATTTTGAGCATTAACATTGACGCAAGTTGATTTTAAAATGTTTGTCAATTCTTCTGGAGTAAGATTAGGATTAGCTGATAACATTAAAGCACAAAGACCTGAAGTAATTGGAGCAGCCATTGATGTACCTTGCATAATATCATAATTTCCTGAAACACCGAAAGTAGCAGCTCCTCCACCTTCACCAGACAATGACTGAGTTACTGTTCCTGCAGGAGAAGCCGTAGTACTCAATACTGAAAAAGCTCCAATACCCAAAAGTCCATTTGTTGCATATCCTCCCGGAGAAAGAACGTCAATCCAGGTTCCGTAATTTGAAAAATCAGATTTTTTATCATCAACATTACATGATCCAACTGCAATCACATGATTAAGAGCAGCCGGATAACCAACGTAGTTAACCGGAATATCAGGATTCATTTGGGTTTCCATCCCATTTCCATTATTACCTGCTGCTCCTACCATCACACACCCTTTATTATATGCATAATTTACGATATTTTGCATTGTTTGAAAAAATTGAGGAGAACCCCATGACATATTTATAACATCAGCACCATGATCGGCAGCATAAATTATCCCTTCATAACCGGCGGCCATTGCCTGTCCGTCACTAGCATCATCTCCTAACTTTATAGCCATTAAACTAACATTATATCCAATAGAAGCAATCCCAATACCATTATTAGTTTCGGCTGCAATTAAACCAGCAGAATGCGTTCCGTGAGACCATATATAAGTTGCCTGTGGAGGATTTGGATTATCATCACCATTTCCAAGGTCAACAGCATGAACAACTTTATTTTGCAGATCTGGATGATCAATCCAAATAGCATTATCAAGAACAGCAACTACTATATTGGGATCTCCTGTTGTTACATCCCAAGCGGCTGAAGCATTAATTAAATTTAAGTGCCAGGATGAATTAGCTGAACCATATAAAAGTCCCCCACTCAAATTTGTATTATAATAAGTATCATTCGGGATCAACGAAATAAAAAATAACGGTGCAGGCTCTGCATATTCAATATCCGGATGACGGCTTAAAACCTTTATTAAATTTTCTACTTCGAAAATATTTTCGAAATGTAATCTAAATGTTCTTTGAATTGTTTCGCTTTTAGCAGTCATAAACGGCATAACCATTTCGGTTATTCCATATTTGTCCACTAAATTGCGAAGAAAATAAACATCTCGTGGATTTATTATTCCTTTGTCGTTTGCTACATTTAAAGTAGCATTGTCCTTAATTTTAAAATAAATTCTGCCGTCAACCCAAAAACGGTTAACTGTTTGACTCATAACTTGATTTATGCAAAACAAGCTTGAGAATAATAATAAAAAAACATATAAACTAAAAATTCTCATAAATAAAATTTTAAAGGTTAATAAATAAAGTTAAGCACTCAAAAATAAAAATTTTTAATTATAATTCGGAACAATAGATTAAATTTTTCAAATTTTGGTTGCACGTAAAACATGTCTTTTTCCAGGCGGTCCGGGATAACGTTTTACATTCAATCCAAAATCTCTTAATGTTTGTTTGATTTTGCCTCGAACACAATATGTAACAAAAATTCCACCTTGATTTAGTGAATTTATAATTTTTCCCAGATTAGGATAGCTCCACATATCAGGTTGTACTTCAGGAGAAAAAGCATCAAAATAAATAATATCGTAATTTTTTATAGGAATAAATTTATTAAAGTCAATTAATTCTTTATGCAGCAAAAAATTATCACTGATATAAACATCCTGTGTACCTGATAAATAAAACTTTTCAATTTCATCATCATTATTAGTTATAAAAGAAAAAATTTTATCAAAACTATGTTTTGGAATAATATTATTATCAATTCCATGATAAAAAATTAGATTATTCAGATCGGTATTGTGCAAATAAGTTAATATTGCATTTAATCCTGTACCATACCCAATCTCTAGGATAGAAATTTTAGAATTTTTAAAATTTTTTAATCCTAGGTTAATATAAATATGTAGTGATTCTGTTTTTGCACCATTAATGCTGTGAAAATGTTGATTAAAACGTTCTGAAAATAATGTATATGATCCATCAGAAGTTTGAATTAAATCATCCATAAATCTTATGTAAATGTTTTCTGCAATTATAATATATTTTATTAATTTAATGCAACCAAAATTTTTTTATATTTGTCTCAAGAATTGTTGTTAAATTTTTAAATAAACTTTTTATGAGGAGAATTTACTTTTTGTTGTTATTTGTTTTTTCATTATTGAGCATATCAACTTTTGCTCAAATCAACACCGGGATACTGCCCGACAGTTTTAAAGATAAATCAAACCTTGATAATGTAGATCATGTTTTTGTTGAACCACCATCAATGGAATTGATTAGAATAGAAGATGAAATTGATGAAAAAAATGGACAGATGTATAAGGTAGCACGTTTGTTACCTGTAGATTTAACTCCACAAAACTCCGGTACCTGGGATAAGCTATCAGACGGGACAGATATTTGGAGATTAATAATTTCTTCCGAAGGAGCAAAATCATGTGTTTTACATTTCGATTATTTCGAGTTACCGGTTGGATCAAAACTTTTTGTTTACAATCCGGATAATAGTGTAATTTTAGGCCCATACACTTCTGAAGATAATCCTTTGAGAGCTGAATATGCAATTGGAGTTTTATTTGGTAATGAAGCTATAATTGAATATAGTGCACCTAAAGTAAAATCAGAAGATGGAATGGTAAAAGATCCTATTCCACCGCATATTAAAATTAGTGCATTTTCATATTTTTATCGTGGTGAAAGTTTATTCGATAATAGAAGCGGAAAAGGAACAGGATATGGAGCTTCGGATGATTGCCACGTAAATGTTAATTGTTCGGAAGGCAACAATTGGAGAAAACAGCAAAAAGGGGTAGCTAGAATTTATGTAGTTGAAGGCTATTCTGCAGGATACTGTACTGGATCATTGGTTAATAATACAACTCAAGATGGGACACCCTATTTTTTAACTGCAGATCATTGTGGAGGTACTGCTAGCGCTTCAAACATGAATCAATGGATTTTCAGATTTAACTACGAGAGTCCCGGATGTACAGCAACATCAGAGCCTTCAGGAAACAATATAACTGGATGTGTAAAAAAAGCAAGAGGTCCAATCGATGGAGGATCTGACTTCTTATTATTGCAATTAAATACAACAGCTTTGAATTTAAAAAACATAGGAGCTGTGTACAATGGGTGGCGAAACAATAATGTAGGAAGTTCTTCTGGAGTAAGTATCCACCACCCAAGTGGAGATATTAAAAAGATTTCGACTTATACTACTGCATTATCAACAGCTACTTGGTCGGGAGGCATGACTAATGCACACTGGAGAGTTTATTGGGCACAAACTGCCAACGGACATGGTGTAACAGAAGGTGGAAGTTCAGGCTCTCCGATTTTTGATAATAATGGTTTAATTATTGGAACATTATCAGGAGGTTCTTCTTATTGTACAGCAACAAATCAACCAGACTTGTACGGAAAAATGTCATCACATTGGACAGCAAACGGTACAACTAACGATCTACAATTAAAGCCTTGGCTTGATCCGTCAGGTTCTGCGACTCAATGTCAATTATATGATCCTAATGATGTTGGTTTGGTATGTAATTTCAGTGGCACACCAACGTACTTAAATGCTGGAGGAACAGTTAGTTTCACTGATTTATCAACAGGAGGAACAATTACCTCAAGATCGTGGACATTCCAAGGAGGAACACCTTCTACATCAACATCGGCCAATCCTGTAATTTTATACAATACTCCGGGTGTCTACAATGTTTCATTAACGGTTTCAACAGGAAGTCAGAATGCAACTGAAACCAAAAACGGATATATTACAGTAGTATCACCTGGGTCTGGATTCACTTATGATTTTGAAGCATGTACTAATTTTGTAGTTGATCAATTTTCTCCATGTACTACTTACGATGGTGATGGCTCAGCAAGTTATGGATCACAAAGCTATGATTTCACTAACGAAGGTTACACAGGTTCATATATAGCATTTAATCCTTCAGCTACTACACCAGCAGCAACGGGAGAATGGGCATCTAATCAAGGAAGCAAATATGGGGCTTGTTTTTCAGCCACCACACCACCAAATAATGATTGGTTTATAACTCCACAAATTAGTCTTCAATCTAATTCTTCATTCAGTTTTTGGGCAAAATCTGTAACAAATCAATGGGGTCTTGAAAGATTTAACGTTTATATCTCGACCACAAACAACAATATTGGCAGCTTCATAAAAATATCTCCGGGTTCTTATGTTGAAGCTCCAACTACCTGGACTCAATACACATATGACCTGAATGCTTATAATGGTCAGAATGTATATTTAGCTATTCAGTGTGTTTCTAACGATGCTTTTGCATTCTTTATTGATGATATAAAAATAAATACTTCACCGGCAGTAACTCCTCCCACAGCCAATTTCAGCGGTACTCCAACCAGCTTATGTAATGGTGGATCGGTAACTTTCACTGATCTTTCGACAAATAATCCAACATCATGGTCATGGTCTTTCCCGGGAGGTACACCGAGTACAAGTACTCAACAAAATCCGGTTGTTACTTATAATACTCCCGGCGTTTATAATGTAAGCCTCACAGTCTCGAACCAAGGTGGCAATAATACCATGACAAAAAACAATTACATTACTGTAAACAATTGTGCTCCTACTGCAAATTTCACCGGAAATCCAACAGTATTATGTGCCGGAGGTATTGTAAATTTTACTGATCAATCTACTAATAATCCGACTTCATGGAACTGGTCATTCCCGGGTGGAACGCCAAGCAGTAGTACTCAACAAAATCCAACTGTTGTTTACAACACTCCCGGAACATATTCTGTAAGTTTGACTGTTTCAAATGGAAGTGGATCAAATACTCAAACAAAGAATAATTATATTACAGTTAACAACTGTTCAAACATTGACGATGCTGTACTTTCGATGATACAAATTTATCCGAATCCAACAAATGGCATCTTAAATATCAATATTCCAACTACTAATGCTGAACTCAGCATAATAAATATCATAGGAAATGAAGTTTTGAAAACCAATTTAAATTCAACTAAAAATACAATTGACTTAAATTCGCTAAAACAGGGTATTTATATAGTTGAAATAAAAATTGACGGTAAAAAATATCGTTCAAAAATCACAATTTATAATTACTAAATTTTAAAATTTAAAAGAGATCGTCTAAAAAGTATTTCAGAGATTTGTTTTATTAGTATACAAAGATGACACAACAGTCAATTATTCGATTCTAAATGACAAATCCCTGATTTTTAGACGGTCTCTTTTTTATTCTAATTATTATGAAAAAAATAAATAATGCCTTTGCAAAAAAAGACAAAAATTTTGGATGTTTCGGGTGTTCTCCTTTTAATGAACACGGATTAAAGTTAAATTTTCATTTAGATGATAAAAAATTATTTTGCATCTGGAATCCCGACCACAAATTCGACGGTTGGAAAAATATTATTCATGGAGGAATTCAAACAACGATAATTGACGAAACTTCAGAGTGGCTTGTATTTGCTTTATACGGACGATCTGCAGTAACAATGGAATTAAATGTAAAGTTTATAAAACCTTTGCGTTCGGATGAAGGAGAAATAAAAGCCGTGGCAGAAGTTTTAAATTTTAACAAAAATATTATTGAAATAAAAACTATAATTCTAAATAATTCAAATCAGATATGCACAGACTCTGTCGGAAAGTTTTTCGTTTATGATGAAAAGAAATCAAAAGAAATTTTCAATTTTCCGGAACACAATGATTTTTTTGATAATACCGATTAAAATTTTGCCATTAATTTTAAATTAACACGTCTGCTTGTAAGGTAGTTTGGAACTCCGTATTGCCAACCACGAATATCAGTAACAAAAGTGTAGGAGATTTCATTATTTATATCTAAAAGATTAAAGACTTCTAAACTTATCCAGATATCTTTAAAGTTGTTAAATATTTTCATGGAATTTATTCCTGCATCTTCTGATATTAAGAGTTTAGAAATTCCAATGTCAACTCTCCGATATGGAGCATATCTAGGGGTAATGTGAGATTTTTCGACGGGCAGTCCTGTTCCAAAAAGAATATTGATAAAACCTTGCCAAGTCTCATGTTTAGGGATGTAATCCTGAAAAAATATCCCGAAGTTTACTCGTTGATCAGTAGGACGAGGAATCATACCAAGATAAATAGTATCAATGGTTCCGTCGGGATTGCGTTGTCTATAGAAATCTCCTTCAATATCCTCCATGGTCTGCATAACCGCAATACTAAACCATGACTCAGTCCCGGGAACAAACTCACCGTTTACTTTTGCTTCAATTCCAACGCTATAGCCATGAGAAATATTTTCGCCATAATATCTTAGTCTAACATTATCAATACTGTAAGGAATCAAGTTATACATATATTTATAATAAACCTCTCCTACCAGTTTAAAAGGACGATCCCACATTCTAAACAGATAATCTGTACCGCCTACAATCTGATATGAAGATTGAGATTTAATATTATCGTTCAATGTTCCATCCAACCTTCTGATTTCCTTAAAGAAAGGAGGTTGATGGTACAAACCTGTTGAAAGTCTGAAAACAATATCCTTTCTCCAATTTGGTTTAAAGCCCAGATTTACTCGAGGACTAATTAAAAATTCGTTATTATATGTCCAGTAATTTAATCTAATACCTCCACCAATTGAGAAATCAAAATTTTTAAAATCAAGCATATAATTATCTTGTACAAAAGAACTAAATCTGTAACTTGAAATATCAGTGCGTGAAATGTCAGTGAAATATAAAGGAACAATGCTTCGTGATGGAGGAATTAACTGTTCTGTTGAATACCCATAACTACCTAAAGAATAACCGGCAGAATCAATCATATTCCATTCATGAACAGAGTATCCGAAAGATTCGTAATTTGCCTGAAAGCCCCATTCAATTTTGTGATTATCGAATTTGGATTCACCAATATGTTTAAATGAAAATACCATTCCGTTCAAACTATTTCGAGCATGATCGAGAAAAGAACCTATTCCTATATTTGCAACACTGTCTCCAAGGTTATCCGAACCAAGTTGTTTGTCTAATTCATTCAAAAAATACTGACTTAAAATATCAAAGCTTTCATTTTCATTAGTATAATAGCTTGAAGCTATAAATTTAAGATTGATATTCTTATTTAATTTGTAGTTGCCGGTAAAAGCTGCTGTATAATTTCTGAATTTATCAATTTCTTGTCCTTCAAAATACATCATAATTTTCAGGGCTTCGTTAAGGGTACCGAACTTTGTTTCTCTATCTTTTGGTATAAATCTGTAAACATTATTGGATATATTACTAAGGAAATTTATTTCGAACTTATCGGAAATATCGTAAGTAAGATATGTTTGAAAATCTAGAAACGAAGGATCATATTGACCTCTTGTATCCATTGAACTAAGTAAATATTTTGTTGTTTTATATCTTAATCCCATGTTATACCTGAATAGATGATTTTTACTTACACCTTCAACCTGAGCATACGTTCCAAGAAGGCTTCCTGTAAAGCTACCTCTAAATTCGCGAGGTTTACGATATTTTATATCCAATACTGAGGACATTTTATCGCCATATTTAGCCTCGAAACCTCCGGCAGAAAAAACAATTCCGGCCACCATATCAGAATTGATAAAACTTAGTCCCTCTTGCTGTCCGGACCTCAATAATATTGGACGATAAATTTCAACATCATTAACGAAAATCAGATTTTCATCAAAATTTCCACCTCTAACGTTATATTGAGAGCTTAACTCATTATTGCTTGAAACTGACGGTAAAGATTTTAAAATGTCTTCAAAACCTCCGGGTGTAGGAATGCGAAGACTTATTTCTGGATTAAGCCGCACAGCGTTAAAGTGTCTGTCGGCAGTTACTTCAATATTTGCTTCAGGTAAAAAGTTTACTCGTTCTTTTAGAATGAAATTAATAATGATATTTTCATTGCTATTTAGTAAAATATTTTTTTGAAAGGACTCATAACCTATATAACTTACTTCAATAACAATTTTTTTTCCGGCAGGCACAAAAATTTCGAAACTACCGGTTTTATCGGTTACAGTACCTATAACAGTTCCTTTAATAACAACATTTGCAAATTCAATCGGACGTTGGAAAACATCTGTAACCTTACCGGTAATTTTTGCTTGTTGCGAAAACACAGAAAGTGGGAGAAAAAAGTAAACGAAAAACAATACACTAAAGATGGTTGTTTTTATGCTTCTATTTTTAAAAAATCTTTTTCTTTTAGTCATCAATTCAAACTTAGCAACAATTAAACATTAACCATAAAAAATTATTGTTCGGATTAATTATTTTTTTCAATTTCGGGATAGATAATACGTCCATGGAAGACACTTTTAATTTTATCGGCAAAAATCTTTTTTGCTGTACTGATTTCTTTAAAAGTCAGGTCAACATCGTCAAACTGTCCTGATTTTATTTGATTATCAATTATATTATTAACAAGATTTTCTATAGATTCTTTTGAATATTCTTTAAGTGTACGACTTGCGGCTTCGAGGCCGTCGGCCATCATAAGTACGGCGGTTTCGAGAGAATTTGGTTTTGGTCCCGGATACCTGAAATTGCTTTCTACAGGAGCTATTCCGGGATTAGAATTTACCCACATATTGTAAAAATACTTTGTCATGCTTGTACCATGATGCATTACAATAAAGTCAATTATCTGTTCGGGCAGTTTATGTTTTTTTGCCAGTTTAACGCCATCCTCAACATGTGAAATTATTTTTTGAGCAGAAACTTCGTAATCCAAATCGTCGTGGATATTATATCCGGTTTGATTTTCGATATAATATTCGGGATGTACCATTTTACCGATATCATGATATAATGCTCCGGTACGTGCCAACAAAGAATTACCCTTTAATTCTCTAACAACTAACTCCACAATATTTGCCAACTGTACGGAATGTTGAAATGTTCCAGGAGCTTTCTCAGATAATTCTCTCAACAAAGGATTATTAGTATCGCTTAGTTCGAGCAACGTGTAATCCGAAATAAAACCAAATAATTTTTCGACAATGAATAAGAATGGAAAATAAAGCAATATTAAAAACGAACTTATTAAATACGGGATAAAAATCTTCAAATCAGATGCTTGCGGGACTTCGAACTTCATTAATAAGAATCCAAGATTAAGAAAAAAATATGTTCCGATTACAAATAATACTGTCTTAAAAATCTGACTTCTGCGGTTCCTAATTTTAAGACTAAACATTGCAACTGTTCCTGCAATAAGTTGAATCAGCATAAATTCAAAGCCGTTAGATGCAAAAAATGATGATATAATTACAGAAAACAAATAAAATACAAACGAAACATGAAAACTGTAAAAAGATAATAATAACAACGGAAACAATGCATAAGGAATTATTTCAATCTTTAAGTCAGTATATTTAAAAACTAGAAAAACGGAAATAACTTGCGAAATCATTGTTACAGAAACAAAAATTAAATCTCTGAGCTTTTTAATTTTTTTCTTTTGAAAGAACATTATATAATAAATTAGTATAGTAAAAATAACTCCAAAAATAATAACGGCTCCAAGATACATTAATGTTTCATTTTGCTTAAAAAATCTGCTTTCAGATTCTTTTATCATAGTATTAAGAATCCTGTATTCATTATCGGTCACAAGGCTACCGTGCTTAATAATAAGCTCACCTTTTTTTACCATCCCATAATAAGGCGAGATTGAATTAATTTTATTGCGTATGATACGGTTAGTTAAACTATCATCGTACCTGTAAACAACTGGAAATTTATATGTTTGAATTATTTTATTCAAATCTTGACTTACAAGACTATCTATAGTTTTAAAAATAGGTCGTTTATGAATTTTTAAAAGATTGTTTCGTAATATTTGTTGGGTTAAGAAATCAGAATATTTTGCAACTGTAAAATATTTTCCATTATAAATTGTAATTTTTTCAATGGGTTTTCCTCCAATAAGAACAATAGAATCTATAACTCCTATATTGTAATATGAATCATTTAACAAAGAATCTACAGCTTTTTTATACTGAAAAATTTCGGATGATATTTTTAATATACCATGTTTTTCTTGATCTTTTGTTTTATTAATCAAAAAAATCTTATCTAGTTCATTAGTGAATTTCTTTCGGAAATTTGCAATGATTGAAGTATCATATACAAATACAGGCAATACATCAGCAATAATGCTGTCTTGCTCAGCTTTTAATTCTTCTTCAGTTTTTAAAATTGCAAAATCTTTTTCTGCATAAAAATCTTCATAAAGCCAGGGAACACCTTTCTGAAAAACAAATGTTTTATTTGTTCGCTCTCCAATAATAAAAACAATTATTGTTAACAAACAAAAGAAAGTTAATACTGTCAAAATCTTAAATGTTCTATTCTTAAGTTTCATAAGCAATTACCTGTTATTTAGAAAATAACAAAAGTAATTGAAATTTTGATTTTATAAAATCCATTATTCGGATATTTTCTTTTAAATAATTTGACAGAATTATTTTGTTAAACATGTTTTATTAAAAATCTTCTGTTAAAAAAATTATTTATTATTCAGAAAATAATATTATATCTTTGATACCTTGATTTTGTTAAATTATGAAAACAGTTATTTGCGAAAATTCATATATTCCTGTAAGGGCAGGTCTATCTCATAAATCGGAGATGATAACACAAGTTCTATTCGGAGAATTATTTGAAATTATTAACAAATCTGACAATTGGATAAAAATCAGAACATTACATGACGATTATGAAGGATGGATTGATAACTCACAATATAATATTGAAACAGATAAAGCTCCTGAATATGATATTTCTGAACTATTGACTTGTCATCAAGAAATTACACTAAAGACAGCTGATAATCATCTTCTAAAAATTCCTGCAGGAGCAAAAATTCCAAAAAACGCAATTCAAAAAAAAGTATTTTATATTAATTCCAATAAATTTGAGATTGTCTCTGAATTTTCCGAGATAAAATCAGAACTAGATCGTGAAAAAATTTCTGAAATTGCACTTAAAATGTTAAATGCACCTTATTTGTGGGGTGGACGATCCTCTTTTGGTTTCGATTGCAGCGGTTTTACTCAATTCTTATATAGTTTAGTAAATATCAAGATACCCCGCGACGCTTCTGCTCAATTTGAACTGGGAAATCCTTTGAATTTTATAATAGAAGCTAAACCGGGAGATTTAGCATTTTTCGAAAACGATGAAGGCTTTATTACACACACTGGAATATTAATAGATCAAGGCAAAATTATACATGCTTCAGGAAAAATACGAATTGATTTTTTGGACCATCAGGGAATTTTCAATAAAAACATTAGGAAATATACTCACAAACTTAAAGTTATTAAATCAATTCTATAAATTATTTAATACCTCTTAAATTTCAAATCAAAATAATAATCTCCAGAAGTCTTCCATTT